>ERZ791923.150-NODE-150-length-109854-cov-14.396270_pt1 | contig 109854 bp, 109 predicted proteins | sample MGYA00510133_ERZ791923 | MGnify/ENA primary metagenome ERZ791923 (study PRJEB30046, sample SAMN00792106) | human gut metagenome | study: EMG produced TPA metagenomics assembly of the A metagenome-wide association study of gut microbiota in type 2... | reverse complement strand
CTTATATCCCTTATATCTTCAAAATTTCTATATTTTTCAATTATTTTTCTCTTGTTTTTTCTCCAATTTTGTGTTATAAATATATACGTATTTTATATTCAAGTCTTCAAATCTCAAAATTTCCACAAACATTTTTTTACAAACACACTTCATTATTTTTTCAACCATACAATATTATAACAAAAAGGATGTGATTTATATTACAAATTTATTTAAAAAAATTCTATTCATAATTATTTTATTTTCAATATTTATATCAATATTTTTTATTCCAATAATCCAAAACAATAACATTAGTTCAGTAGATTCATCAAATAAAGAAATACTTGGCTTTAATCCTGATGGTTTTTTATGGCCACTGCCAGGATATACAAGTATAAGTTCTCCGTTTGGGCCAAGGAAGTCTCCGGCTGGCGGTACTTCTGGTTTTCATCATGGTACAGATATCCCTGCACCCGAAGGTACAAAATTTGTTGCTATAAATGATGGTGAAATTACCTTCTGTTCATTTCTTGGAGCGGGCGGTTATACCATTACTCTTTCTTTTGATAATCTCAAAGTTACTTATTGTCATGCTTCCCCTAATTTTATTGTTAAAGTTGGTGATTTTGTAAAACAAGGTCAAGTTATTGGATATGTTGGACCAAAATATGTTTATGGTGTTCCTGGTAATCCATATAAAGATAGTACTGGAAAACCTACCAATGGCTCTACAACAGGATGCCATCTACATTTACGGTTTTAGAATTGATAATGAATATGTAAATCCATTAAATTATTTTTAGAAAAAAAGATTGTAAGTGCCTATATAATTTAACTTACAATCTTTTTATATTATATTAACATTATCCAAATTTTCGATAATACTTTTAATGCTCTCTTATATTCCTATTTTTCTGTATCTTCACATCCTGAACATCCACAGCAGTTTCCTGCACATCCGTCTTCTTCATCTTCATATGGATCTCCAAATTCATATATATCTTCTTGTATTTGGTCTATAATTTGTTGCATTTTATCCATTTTTTCAGTCATCTTTTTTTGATTTTCTTTTAATTCTTCAACTTCTTTTAAAAGTTTTTCAATTTGTTCATTCATATTCTATACTCTCTCCATATATTCACATGTTCTTGTATCAATTTTTAATACATCACCGATATTTACAAACATTGGAACTTGTAACTCTAAACCTGTTTCTAATGTTGCTGGTTTTCCTGATGTTGTTGTTGTGTTTCCAGCAAATCCTGGTTCTGTATATGTTACTTCTAATTCAACAAATGTTGGAGGTTCAACTGCAAATACTTTACCTTTGTATGAAAGAATTGTAACTTCCATATTTTCTTTTAAATATTTTAAGCAATCTCCTAATGTATCTTTGTTTAAAGGCATTTGGTCATATGTTTCATTATCCATAAAATAATATAAATCTCCATCTGCATATAAATATTGCATTGCTTTCTTTTCAATTTCTGCTCCTGGATATTTATCTGATGGGTTAAATGTTTTTTCTAATGTTGCTCCTGTTATTACATTTTTTAATTTTGTTCTTACAAATGCTGAACCTTTTCCTGGTTTTACGTGTTGGAATTCAACTACTCTAAATACGTTTCCTTCCATTTCGAATGTTGTTCCGTTTCTAAAATCTCCTGCTGAGTATACTCCTGCCATTTTTATTTCTCCCTTCTCTTGCTTTGCTATTCATTGCCATCCACTTAGGATGCCAAGTCTTTTTTGCTTTGCTTTCTCATAATTTTTATTTTTTACTTTTTTATTTTACTACATATTCTAAGAAAAATCAACCCTTTTGGGAAAATATCGTTTTGTCCAAACCACTATTGGTTATAATTTATAGTCCATTTTTTAACTTCTTTTAGTAAAATTGTCCCCCAAAAATGGCATTACTAAATAATAACATAACCTTTTTCTGAATTAGTTAAACTTACACATCCAAATTTAGTTATTTGGACTGTATCTTCTATCCTAACACCAAATTTTCCTGGAATATAGATTCCCGGTTCATCTGTAACAACCATATTTTCTCTTAAATTTGTATCATTTCTAATTCCTACATATGGTGGCTCATGTATTTCTAAACCAACACCATGACCTAGGCTATGAATTAAATCATATCCATTTAATTTAAAGTCATTTTCTACCATTTTTGTGACCTGTCTTGTACTTGCACCTTCTTTATATTGGTCTAACGCAAACTCTTGGTTATTTAAAACTAGGTCATAAACTCGTTTCATTTCTTCAGTCGGCTCGCCAACAAAAAATGTTCTTGTCATATCTGAACAATATCCATTAACTTTACATCCCATATCTATTGTAATTATGTCATGTTCTTGTATTTTTCTGTTTGATGGAACTGCATGTGGTTTTGATGAATTTTCACCTGATGCAACTATTGTATCAAATGATGTTCCGTCTGTTCTTTCAATATAATAATCATCAATTTCTTTCGCTATTTGCTTTTCTGTCATCCCTGGTTTTATATAACTTAAAATATATTTAAAGCAGTCATCTGTAATATTACATGCTTTTATAATGTTGCTAATTTCTTCATCATCTTTTATCATTCTTTGCTTTTCAATTATATATTCTGTTTCTACAAAATTATGTATTTTGTACTTTCTTATATATTCTTTATATGTTGCATATGATATGTAATGCTCTTCAAAACCAACATTTTCACAAAACATAAAGATATTTTCATAATCATCTTTTGATAAATCATTTACATCATAAACTATTATTTCGTCAAACAATGTCAATATACTATGTACATATTCTATATATCTTCCGTCTGTTATATACATATTTTCTTTGGGTGTAATAACCAAAGTTCCCTCTGCATCTATATTTGTTAGATATTTTATATTTATCGGATTTGATATTATTATTCCCTGCATGTCTAAACTTGACATTTTATTTCTTAGCCATTGAAGTTTTTGATTCATTTGTAAACTTCCCCCTTTTTTAATTTTTCGGGATTTGGGGACGGGTCTTTAATCCCAAAAAATTTTTTTGAACTTTTTAGAAATTAAAGGTCCATCCCTCAATCCTGAAAAGTTTTATTTTGAACTTTTTAGGGATTAAAGACCCGTCCCCAAATCCCTAATTTTTATTTTGCATATAGTCCTAATGTAAAGAACATTAGTAATGCATATTTTATTGTTTCGAATGGTACAAATATACTTACGAATGTTCCTATTACTATAAAAGGTCCAAATGGTATGTATTCATCCATTTTTTTGATTTTTGTTGCTAATAATATTACGCTTAATATTGCTCCTATTAAGAATGAAACAAGTGTTATTGCAATTATATTTGATAAGCCAAAGTATAATCCTAATGCTCCCATTAGTTTTACATCACCAAATCCCATTGCTTCTTTTCCATATATTGCTCCACCTATTAATGTTATAAGTAGGAATATTCCTCCTCCTGCAAGCATTCCCAGTGCCATGTTTATTGTTATTGCTACATCTGATAATCCATATAGAAATGCTATTACTAAGCCTATTTCGAACATTGTTAAGTTTAGTCTATTTGGTATTATTTGTAATTTGTAATCTATAACAAATGCAGATAATAACATTGGTGTTAATATTAGATATTTTATTAAATCTAAGTTTGCTATGAACGTGTTTTTTATTCCATAAAAATATAATAGTGCTACATATATTGCCGCAGTTACAAACATTAATATATAATTTGGTTTGAATTCTGCAAAATATTCTGTAAATAATTCTTTTGAAAAGACTTTTTTATAGTCTGGCAATCTTTTGTTCATCCAGTCTACAAACATTCCTACAAAAAGTCCTATTATTGCAAATACTGCATAATATGCTATGTGTGTTTCATTAATATACATCTTTATTTTTCTCCTCTTTTGCTTTAAAAGTATTTTTTATTTTGTTTTCTATTGGTCTTTTCCATGCTGTATACCAGTAGTCTTTTTTATCGTCTATCGGGTCTACTAATATTGTAAACATATTGCTTCTGTTTCCTCCTAGTACGTCTGTAAATATTTGGTCTCCTACTACTGCTATATTTTCTGGTTTTATTTTTGTTTCTTTTTGTATGTATTTGAATCCTCTTTTTAGTGGCTTCATTGCAAAGTGTTTATATGGTATTTGTAGTGTTTTTGCTACTTTTTCTACTTTTTCTTTGTTGTTTGTGTTTGATAGTATGTATAGTTTTATTCCTTGTCCTTTCATTTCTTTTGCCCATTGTTTTACTTCTTTTGATAAGTTTTTATAGTAGTCTATTAGTGTGTTGTCTACGTCTAGTATTAGTAGTTTTATTTTATTTTTTAGTAGTGTTTCTATTGTTATTTCTTCTACTTTTTTGTAGTAGAGATTTGGATATATTTTTTTCATTTTTATTTTTCCTTTCTCAAGGTACAAACTTGGTTGGGAAAAATTTAAATTTTCCAACCTTCTGCGCTCTTTCTTTTGTTTTTTGGTATCTATATAATATCAATATGGGTAGGATTTGTCAAGAAATTTGATTTTTTAGTTTTTGTGATTTATATATAAAAAATTGTTCTAAAACCAAAGCGTGAATTGGAATTTCTCCAACTCACTTTTCTTTTTTCTAATAATATGAACTATAATTTGCAGATATATCCATTTGTACTGTTGTTATTATTTTATCATATTCATTTGATATTACTTTTAGGTTCTTATCCATTAATACCATTTTTTTATTACTATTCTTTACTAAATACATATTACTATATATATCTAATGCCGAAGTTTGTAGTAATGTTTTTCCTGTCATATCTATAATTATGAAGTTCATTTCATATTGTTGTTTTCCATCATACTCCTCATCTTCGTCATACTCCTCCTCTTCTTCTTCGTCATTATTATCCACTCGTAAAATTATTTTATTATCTTTTATATCTCGAATTTCATAATTACCAGGTATTGTTACTTGATTTCCATTATCATCATACCAGCCCACACGTTCTTCGTCTTCACTTTTAAATTCTATAAATCCATTTGTAAAAGTTTCTAAACTAGAATTTTCTTCATCTATACCTGGTAAGTACACTATTTTAGATTGCACATCTCCATTATTTTTTTTAACTGTAACTTTATATTTTGTTTCATTTGAGTCCATATAATCGGTATCTTCATCATCATAAGATATATCATTGCTATATTTGTAATAATTATCATAGTTATCATCTTCGTCAACATTCTCTCTTATAGGTTCAATTAACATTGTATAATTTGCATTTTTGTATGTGAATTTTGAATTTTTTTCAGTTAATGATACTTCAACTTCAGTTTCATCATTGCCTTCTTCAACTGTTTGTTGACTTAATTCAATTTCTCCTCTTGTAAAAACTTGTAAATAGAATTCAAATGCTTGCAAATATGCTAATCTATACTCCTTCTTTTTATTAAACATATTTGTCATTGAATCGTCAAGATTTTCATCTATAGTTTTGATATATTTTTCTAACGCACCACTTATTTCAATACTGTCATTATTTTTTGAAATGATATAAAATTTATTATTTTTTTTAGCTAGTGAAATATAATAGTTATTGCCATTAATTTCAACCTCGTTAAAATATGACACCCTATCATACTCACATGATATTTTTTCCGCTCCACTATCTGTTATAAATCCAAATTTATAATTTTTTTCAACTGGAATATACAACTCTTCAGTTGTACTTCCTTGTAATTCTGTAATGTTATTGTATAATTCTTTCAAGCCTTTTTCCCATTTTACTTCATTTACTTTTGTTATCAAAAGTGCAGATAATACCATTAATAAAAAGCCAACTGATAATATCATTTGTAGACCATAATACAAAACTATATTTACAATTTTTCTAGATTTACTTTCTTCTATGTTTTTATCCTGAAAATGTATGTATATCAATTGCATAACTACTGCAATTATTTGCCAATAAGTTCCAATAATTCCAAATAAATTTAATACTGAAAGTATTACAACAGCAACATATGAAATGATTTGTATTACCTTAGATTTACGTTTTTTTATTAAAATTAAATTGATAATTGCTAATATTATTGGAATAATGCCGAATAAAATTCTATTTATCCATTCAATAATATCGTCATCAATATATGTAAGTGACATTATAATTCCAGCACCTGTCCACAGATAATAAATGCCAAATACCAACTGCCAAAAAAATATTTTTTTGTTCTGTTTATTTTGAATTGCACAAATGATATTGATTGCTCCTATTCCACAATACATTAAAGGTAATATAATTTGTATATTTCTTAATAGTATATCTATTATAAAACTATTAAATATTGATCTTCCACCATTTTCTCCATCTGTTATTATACTTGACATTAAGTATGATTTGGAAAAAGCAAATATATAAAATGCTACTATTGATATAATATTAAGTATTGAAACTAAACGATTTATTCTTTTTTTATTCATAATTTTCCCCTTTTTTTCTTTTAAGCCTTCATAAATTTTTTTGCCACAAATTTAAAAGCTATTACCTTATTTTTTGCTTTGTTTTTATTAAAATTGTTTCTGAAATTATTTTATCACAAAATGTGGATATCAGTCTATATAAAAATTAAAAATTTTATAACAATTTCTATAGGCATCAATGATGTGAAACAATACTATATAAAAAAGTTCTATTTACAGTTCGTAAAATTATTATTTGTTCACCGTAAATTGCAACAAAAAAACAGGACTAAAAATTTTTATTTTTTTAATCCTGTTTATATCTAATTTTCCTTATATAATTTAATGGTTTTCTTCCTCTCTAATTTGCCGTTTTGTTTGATATAAAAAAATTTACACACTAATCTTGACAAGGTCTTGAGCAGTATATTTATTTAATTCTTTTTCATACTCACCTAATGTTTCCCTTTGTTCTTTTTCCACATTTTCACTTACTTTTTGTGCATCCTTTGCTTTTTGAAATATTCCAGTATTAGTTAATGCAGATATTGAAATCCCTGCCAGAATAAGCAAAACTATGATAGTTATCACTAAAGCCACAAGTGTTATACCTTTATTACTTTTACTTAACATTATTATAAAATCCTCCTTTGTTTTTTATTAAATTTTCTAAAAGCATTACTGAGAGACTAACACTGAACGGAATCCAATAGAAAAAGAACTACGACCGGCAGCACGAGAAAAATAGAACAAACCGGCACCTTTGGACTCCCAATAAATACCACCACGTATAAAGAAAGGACCCTCTGCACATACAAAATAAGAATAGTCTTGATACCATAAAAGCTCACCTATCCCATCTGTTGATATCTCACGTATAGCATCTCCATATATTTTTGTGTTCGCAGCATAATTAGATTTACTTGCATCATCTAAAGATTGATCTTTTGTTTCACCTGTTGGATACACAGTAACATATGCTGAACTTTTTCCATTATTTAATGCATCCATCATTTCTTTTCCATAAATATCAAGACTTTCATGTCCATTATTTACTATTGCTGCTGTTCTTTCCCATGCTCCTCCTGACATATCATATACTCCATATATTGTTCCTGTACAACTTGCTGCTGTTCCGCCTTTTTCTGTCCATTTATATACATCAGCAGTTGAAGTAACAGCTGATGCATCATTAATTTGGGCCGCATATCCAGTTTTAGCATATACATACTCTCCACTATTATTTGTATTCAAATTATTTATGCTAATATTTATTCCGTTTAATCCATATTGACTTTGCCCCAAATATGCTACTGCTCCCCATTCACTATTTTTTATTAAATGGCTATCTGTTGAACTACTTTCTAATCCATATACATTATTTTCTTCCGTTAATGCTCTTGATATACTAAATGCATCACTATGATTTATATAATTCATAGAATATTTATCACCTTGAAATGTTGGATATGTTATTTTTGTTGCATTAGAACCATATATTCCATTTAAGTAATTTCTTGAATCTTCATTTTTATTTGCTGGTGTCCATCCATCAGTTTGTGTATAATATACAGAACTTGAATATTTTTCCTTATCAGCATCAAATGTACTTTTATCAACAAATCCTGCTTCAAATTTTGAAACCCATATTCCTGCTAACTCTTTTTTCCATCCTCCATTAGTATAATTAATACTTGTTTCATTTGTAAACGCTGGATGTACTACATAATCTTTTGTAGCATCTGGTACATCCGTTTCTGATGTTTGTCTTTTAGCTATTTGCAATTTACCATCTGCATCATAGTAATTGTCTGTTGTTCCAACTAAAAATACAACATCAAAAGTTTGATTACTTTTGTTTATTTTGTATGCATACCTTGGTATCCATACCCACATACTTCCATCTTCTGTTTGAGCATTTGCCCATTTCTTTTCACTGTAATTATACCAATCATTTTTACTGCTATCACTTACTTTTTCATCTTTTCCTTCTGTACTATCTGTTGGTTCTATAAATTTTATTGCTGTCATTCCTGTCATTAATTCTGGCTTATTTACTTTTCCATCCCATCTATCTTTAGATGTATATTTACTAAGTTCATCTTCATATCCATATAATAAACTTTGTTCTTTTTTTGTTGCTTCTTCACTTTTCTTTTTTGCATCTTTTGCTTTTTGAAATATCCCTGTATTCGACAATGCAGAAATTGAAATTCCCGCCAAAATAAGCAAAATCACTATAGTTATCACTAAAGCAACAAGTGTAATGCCATTATTTTTTTTACTCAACATTATTATAAAATCCTCCTTCGTATTTGGTGTTTTTCATTCTAAATTTTTTATATGAACTCTTTCTGTATTATCTTTTCAAAATATTTAAACATGTCTAATCATTTATATACAAAATTGGTCGAAAACCAAAACTCCCATCACTATAAGAAATATAGTTAATATTGCCGATAACATGCATAACCATCTCCATAACATCCTCCTCTAAACACGCAAGGATAAGAAGAATTAGCAGATGTCTCTGTTACCCATTCTCTTACATTACTTGCAATATCAAAAATATTACATTGCACATCTGGTGTTCCACTATAATTTGTTTTATCATTTGTACCATTCTGTGCAATTTTGCCTATATTTAAACTTGTTTTATTTGCATAATTTGTTTCAGTAGTACATTTTTGTATAAAAAGTATTGCTGTGTCCCATGCATAACTGTTTATTAAATCACTTGTAAAATTATGTTCTTCTTTATACATATCCTGAGCCTGTTTAGCAGCATCCGGTTGAAATATATTATTCCATACTTTGTCTGTTTCAACCTCTGTAATTGTTCCTGATGAATTTTTTCTTGCTTCATATCGTCCAATATAATATCCTCCATTAACAATTGCGCTATTTTTAAAATTTGTCAAATTTTTTGCTATCTCATTTCCATATTTTTTTAATGATAGCGTTTTATTTCCCCTATCTTCTTCTACAAAATCACCAGAATATGACCCTTCATTTCCTGTTGTTGTGTCAAAACTATATCTTCCTAATGTTATTTTTTTAGTATTATCCTCTGTTTTGGCTTCATCAGTATATATCGTTCCTACTGGTACCCAAACAAATTGACTTCCAGATGTTGCGTTAGTTGTTGCATCCTCTATTACTATTCCTTTGTCTACTGTCTTTGCATTATTGGTTACCTTAAATCCTGCAGGTACTACTATTTTATTTCCGTATACATCATATAATTCTGTATTATTTTCTACATTTAGAACTCTTCCATGTTTAATTGCTTCCTCAACTGTTTTTCCAGTAAACGCAGGCAAATATTGGTCTAATTCTTTTTCATAATTATCTAATGTTTTATTTTGTTCTTTTTCTGCATTTTCACTTGTTTTTTGTGCTTCTTTTGCTTTTCCAAATATTCCTGTATTTGTTAATGCAGATATTGAAATTCCGGCTAAAATAAGCAAAATTATGATAGTTATTACAAGTGTAACTAGTGTTATACCATTACATTTTTTTAACATCAATATTATTCCTCCCTTGTATTCTTCTAAATATTTTTACAAAAAATTAAAGATTTTCAATTTATCTATCAAATTTTTCCTATTCAATTATCTTTTTAATCATTTATATACAAAATTGGACGAAAGCCAATACGATCAGCACTATAAGAAATAATATCGTATGTACGATAACTTGCATAATCATTACTATAAACGTAATTACCACCTCTACCAACACAAGGGTGCTCAGGATAACTAGAAGTTTCAGTTATCCATTCCCTTACATTACTTGCTATATCATATACATTACACTGTTTATCATTTATTGTACCTGTTGATGCTATTGAATCTATATTTAAACTACTTTGTCTTGAATATTTTGTATTTGTTCCACAACTTTGTAAAAATAATATTACAGTATCCCATGCATAACTATTCATCAAGTCACTTGTAAAATTTATACTATTGTACATGTTTTGTGCTTGTTTTGCAGCATCTGGTTGTGTTATATTATTCCATACTGTATCTGTTTTTACTTCTGTTAATTTTCCACTTGTTACATTTTTTCTTGCTTCATATCTGCCAATATAATATCCTCCATTTGTTATTACACTTGATTTAAAGTTTGATATGTTTTTTGCTACTGTATTTTCTTTATTAAATGAATTTAATTCCTGAAAATATGTTTCTACAACACTTTCATTTTGAGGTGTTGGTATTCCATCATAATCAAATGTATATCTATTTAAGTTAATTGTTTTTGTATTTGACGCTGTATGTTCTGTACTAGTATATATTGTTCCTACTGGTACCCATACAAATTCATTTTCATCTTTATCTGCAATAACTATTCCTTGATTTACCGTTATTGCATTATTTGTTGTATCATCCTTTCTAATTTTAAATCCAGCCGGTACAGTTATTTTGTTTCCATAATCATCTGTTATTGCAGAATTTACTTTCTTTGTTAACATACCATCTAATTGTGCTTCTTCTATCGTTTTTGCAGATGTATATTCTTTTGCACCTGATACTTTTCCTATTTCCTCTTCATAACTATCTAATACTTCATTTTGCTTTAATGCCGCATCTTCTGATTTTTGTTTTGCATCTTTTGCCTTTTGGAATATACCAGTATTCGTCAACGTAGAAATCGAAATTCCCGCCAAAATAAGCAAAATCACTATAGTGATTACCAACGCCACAAGCGTTATACCTTTATTTTTTTTACTCAACATTATTATAAAATCCTCCTTAGTTTCTCTCTATTTCTCTTATTATTTCTAATTTTTCAAAAATAATACAATTACCTTTAGTACTCCTCCTTCCAAGTGATAAAAACGTCTAAAACACCGCAATATCACAACATTCATTTGTATAATTAAATTCACAATTCGTGTATTTTTGACATTAAAATACGAGTTTTGTAAACTTTAAATTGATTTTAACATAACGTTTTCTTTATTTCAATAATTTTTACACATTTTGTGTATATTTTTTATACCCGTCAATTAAAAAAGTACATTCTATTTGATTTAATTAGAATATATTTTAATTATACAGCAATAGATATTGTAAGATTAAATTATAGTGGTATAATTAAAGTGTAGATGCTTCTTGGGAAAGAAGGTAAATTATGAGTTTTAATGGTAAACATCTTTCTTTAGAAGACAGAAAAATTATTGAAGAAAATCACTCTAAGTCTAGTTTTTCAATATGTTTATATTGAATTTTTTACTAGATTTTAGAGTGATTTTTAATTTTAAACGATTTTCTAATTATACTATCAAATCAGTTTCTTCTAATTTTTCTGATAATTCTTGTTTAAATCTTATAATTGGTCTTCTAAATACTAAACCTATCAATAATGGAATAATTGTATGTAATAATAACGCACCTATGTACATTATATAATTATTTCCATAGAATCCACCTATTGTTTCTCTTAGTGCATTCATTGCTGGATAGAATGGCATTATTGGTTGTAATTTTTGGAAAAATCCTGGTAATAGTTCTATTGGGAATGTTCCTCCTGAACCAGCAACTTGTAATACCATTATTACTACTGCTGTTGCTTCTCCAACTTTTCCAAATGATATTGTTAGTGAATATACAATAAGCATAAACACTAAACTTGTGAGCATAATAGTTAATAAGAATAATGGATAATTTACAACCTGAACTCCCATAATAATGTCTCCAACTCCTATTACTAATCCTTGTAATATAGCTAAAATTACAAATGTCATAAATCTTCCGAAAAATGCTTGATATGGTTTTATTTCTCCTAGTTTTTTGTCTTTCTTAATATCTGTTTTTACTATTGATACTAGCAATGTACATCCAACCCAAGATGCTAATACTGTATAGAATGGTGCCATTTTTGAACCATAACTATTTATTTCATATAAATCAATTTCGTTTGTAGCAATAGGTGTTGAGATAAAGTCTGCTACATCATTTGGCTTATTTTCTAACAGATTCAATATTTTCAAGTATAACTCACTTTGTGTTGCTCCACCTAATTTGCTTATTATTTTGTTTATATCATCTTCTAAGCTTACTAATACTGTATCAATATTTGTTGTTAGTTTGCCTGTACTATCTAATGCTTTTATTGTACTTGCCAATGCTGTATCACTTTTTCCTAAAGCTGTGTCTAATGTCGAAATAGTATTTGCTATATTTGACATTGATGTTGATGCATTAGAAAAAGCTTTGTTTAATGCTAGTTTTACTGTGTTATTATATTGTGTTTTTATATTTTGTATTTTTTGATTTAGTTCTGCTGATTTTGCTTTTAAATCTGCTAATGAACTTTCGTCCATTTTATTTAAGTCTTCTATCATTTTATTAACATCGTCAAGTGCCTGTTGCGTAAGTTCTTTTAGTTTGTCTAATGTTACTCCTTGTGTTCCGTTTAATGAATCTATTATGCTATTTAATTGTGATAGGACACTTGATAAACTATTTAATGCATTTAACAAATATTCTTTATTTTCTTTTATTTTTCCTGACTGAATAACATTATTTACATTTGATGATATTGTTGCTGCTGCATCTATTATTAGTCCTATATTGTTGTTAACATCTGTATATACTCCATTAAATGACTTTATTATGTCTTTCATATTTGATATATTTTTTGAAGATGTTGTTGATATATTACTTACTGTTGGTAATAAGTCTTTAACCGCATTTAATGCATTTCCTGCTGAATCTGATGCAAGTGATATTGTGTTTAGTGTTGCTCTTAATTGTTCTATAATTTTATTTGTGTTTTTTAATTTTGTAATTACATCTGTTGTTGTTGCTGTTCCTTCCGCCACAACATTTGCATCTTCTGCAGTGTCCATTACTTTATATACAATTGCATTTACAAATGCTTGGTCTAGGTTGTTTTCTATTGTTCCTATTGCTTTGTTTACAATAATTGGTGCAATTGGATTTTTCTTTTGATTTACGTAGAAATCAAATTGTGGTTTTACTATTTCAGTCCCATCAAATAATGTTGCTATTTTACTTGTAAAATCTTCAGGTAATATTATTACTCCATAATATTTTCCCTTATCGACATTTGCTTTTGCATCATCTTCGTCAGTAAATATCCATTTCATTGCTGTGTTTGATTTTAAACTGTCTACCAGCAAGCTTCCCATATTTATGTTTTCGTTTAATATTGTTAGACCTTGGTCTTTGTTTACTACTGCTATTGGCAGGTTTCCTGTGTTGTCATATGGATTCCAGTTTGAGTCTATGTTTAGCCATGCATATATTCCTGGTATGAATAACAGGCCTATTAATATTATTACTGCTATTTTTCTTTTCCAGACTTTTTTCATGTCTGTTTTGAATATTTCTATTATTTTTTTCATGTTTCCTCCTAGTATTTTTTATTATGATAATTTTATAATAAGGGGGATTTTTTGTCAATATAAAATCGGGATTGAAGACCCGTCCCCAAATCCCGATTTTTTTATTTTCTTATTTCTAGTCCTTTATTTTCCAAATCTTTAATAATATTATCCAAAATAGTATTAATTTCCTCATCATTCAAAGTTCTATCAGGTGTACCAAATGTTAATGAATATGCAATACTTCTCTTATTAGAGTCAATATTTTTACCCTCATAAACATCAAATACGTTTATATCTAATAACAATTTTCCAGCCTTTTTCTTAATTAGCATTTCAACTTCTTTTGATGTCATATTTTTATCAACTAATAATGCTAAATCTTTTTTAACAACTGGGAATTTTGAAATTTCTTTAAATTTCATTTTTCCAACTCTTTTTGCTAGCAATTTGTCTAAGTTGATTTCCATTACATAAACTGCTTCTTTTTCTACTGATGGATGTATTCTTCCTACAATTCCAACAACATCATTATTTACTGAAATTTCTGCAGTTTGACCTGGATGGAATTCTGCTGGCATTTGTTTTGGTAATACAAAACTGTATCTTCCTGCATATCCTAAATAATCTAATAATTCTTCTGTTACACCTTTTATGTCATAGAAGTCTACATTTTTACTATGTCCTATTCCTTCATAATACTTTCCTGTCATCAACACACATATTTTTTGATTTTCTCCGTATTCTTCACCTTTTTTCCAGAATCCTTTTCCAATTTCAAAAAGACAAACATCTTTGTTTTCACGTGCTTTGTTGTATTCATAAATTTTGTATAAAGATGGTATCATACTATATCTTAATGTGTTTCTTTCTTCTGTTATTGGGTCTAATAATCTGACTTCTTCAAATTCGTCTGTTGTGAATTTGTGAACATCTTTGTCATTTATTAAAATATATGACAATGTTTCGTTTAGTCCCATATTTGACATTTTTGCTCTTATTTTTCTTGCTGTTTTATCTAAATGTCCCATTTTCATTGGAACTACTGGTAGTTTACCTTGAATATTGTCAACTCCATAGATTCTTCCAACTTCTTCTATTAAATCTGCTCTAATTGATATATCAATTCTTCTTGTTGGTACTGTAACGATTACAGTATCTTCTTTTGCATCTGTTTTGAAGTCTAATTTTCTAAATACATCAACAATATCTTCTTTTGATATGTTTGTTCCTAACACATCATTGATTTCTTTATATGATATTTCAATTACTTTTTCTTCATTTTTTGTAACATCATATTTTACAATTCCTGTTTCAATTTCTGCATCTGCATATTTTTGTAATAATGTACATGCTCTTTCCATTGCCATATATGTTCTTGCAGGGTCAAGTCCTTTTTCAAATCTGTTACTTGCTTCGCTTCTTAATATTTTATTTGAGGTTTTTCTTACTTTTACTGAATCAAATATTGCTGATTCAATTATTACATTTTTAGTTGTTTCTTCAACTTCTGTGTCTAATCCACCCATAACACCTGCTAAACCAATGGCTTTTGTTCCATCTGTTATGACTATATCTTCGCTAGATAAAGTTCTTTCAGCGTTATCTAGTGTTGTTAATTTTTCTCCATCTTCTGCCATTCTAGCAATTATTTTGTTACCCAAATTATCCGCATCGTAGAAGTGTAATGGTTGACCTAATTCTAACATTACATAGTTACTGATGTCTACAACATTGTTTATTGGTCTAATTCCACAAGCGATTAATCTGTTTTTTATAAATTCTGGGCTTTCTTTAATTGTTACATTTTTAGCCTTTTTAGCCAAGAATAATCTACAATTTTCTGTATCAACTCCAACTGAAAATTCTTTATTTACATCTTCTCCGCTTTCTTTGTATCCATATTCAACCGGTTTTACTTTTTTGTCATAAATTGCTCCTAGTTCATAAGCCATACCTAAAATACTTAATAAATCTCCTCTGTTTGCAGTTAATTCAAAATCAATAATGCCATCATCTAATCCCATATATTTAATTGGGTCTTCTCCAACAGGCGCATCTGCTGATAATTCATGTATTCCATTTTTATCTGCTTCAGATAAGAATTTTTTATCGATTCCTATTTCATATAAAGCACATAACATACCATTTGATTCTTGTCCTCTAATCATACCTTTCTTGATTTTAAAATCTCCCGGAAGTTCTGCTCCAACTTGTGCAACAATAACTTTTATGCCTTTTCTGGCATTTGGTGCACCACAAACTATATCTAACACTTCACTTCCAATATCAACTTTACATAGATGTAAGTGGTCAGAATCTGGATGCATTTCACATTCTTTTATTTCTCCTATTACTAGCTTTGTTGCATTTACTAATTTTTCTGCAGAATCATATTCATTTCCAGCTTTTGTCATCGCTTCTGCTATATCTTTTACGCTTAATTCGTTATCTAAATCTATATAGTCTTTTACAAAATTTAAACTTAAATTCATTTTCTAATCTCCTTCCAATTTTTAATTTTCAAAAGAAACAAGTATTGCTAGGCAAAATTAATTTAAAAGGCAAGGGCGCATACGCGTGTATGTAACCGCGTTTTAAATTAATTTTAACGCCGCAAGACGAAGTTTATTTTGGAAATTATTCCTCATCTTTCCTGTCAAATTGACTTAAAAATCTAACATCATTTGTATACAAATATCTCATATCAGTAATACCATATCTAAACATAGCCAATCTATCAATACCAGTACCAAATGCAAAACCGCCGAATTTTTCTGGGTCATATCCATTCATTTTTAAAACATTTGGATGAACAATTCCTGCACCCAAAACTTCTATCCAGCCTGTTTGTTTACATAGGTTGCATCCTTTTCCGCCACATTTGAAACATGTAACATCAACTTCATAAGATGGCTCTGTAAATGGAAAGTAACTTGGTCTAAATCTTAAATCTAAATTTGCTCCTATTATTTTTCTAACAAAAACTTCTAATGTTCCTTTTAGGTCTGCTAAAGATACATTTCTTTCTTTTTTGTCAATTACTAATCCCTCTATTTGATTAAATTGATGTGAGTGTGTTGCGTCATCTTCTCTTCTATATGTTTTTCCTGCTGTAATCATTCTTATTGGTGTTTTTTCTGTATTTGCCATCATTGTTCTTGCTTGGACTGCTGATGTTTGTGTTCTTAATAAATATTCATCTGTTATATAGAAACTGTCTTGCATATCTCTTGCAGGATGTCCTTTTGGAAGGTTTAATCTTTCAAAACAATATTCATCATTTTCAAGTTCTGGTCCTGTTACTACATCATATCCCATTGATACAAATAAGTCTTCTATGTCTTCTATTATTCTTGTTACAGGGTGTAAACTTCCTCTTTTCATTTTTGTGCTTGGTAATGTAATGTCTATTTTTTCTGCCTCTAATTTTTTATTTAATTCTTCTGTTTTGAATTTTTCTTCTTTTTCTTCAATTAATTTTTCTAGGCTTTCTTTGGCTTCATTTACAAGACCACCTATTATAGGTCTTTCTTCTGGACTTAGTCCTCCCATACCTCTTAATACCGCTGTAAGTTCACCTTTTTTTCCTAGGTATTTTACTCTTGCATTCTCTAATGTTTGTAAATCTTCTGCTTTTGCTATTTCTTCAATAGCTGTTTTTTTGATGTTTTCAATTTGTTCTTTCATCTGAATACTCCCTTCTTTTCATTAAAAAAACCACTTCATCCTAACAACACTTATCTAGTGTTCATAGGACGAAATGGATTTTCGTGGTACCACCTAAATTTATTAATTTTTCTTTATATTTTTTAATATTTACATTCAAATATAAAGTTATTAACCTCTTTATAGTTTTAACGGTACAACCGCTTCTTCCTAATTTTTATTCTTGTTGAATATTTTATATTCCAATAAGAACCGTCCCAATGGGGCTTTTCAAAAGAAGTCCTAAAAAGTGAAATTTCTATATATTTTTTAAATATCTTTCAGCCTAGGATATTTTCTCTTTTATTCTTAAATATATATACTTTGCTTTTTAATTGGATTTTATTTATTTTGTTAATCTTTTTCTATATTAGCACAATTCGAATCATTTTACAAGATATTTTTAATAATTTATGACCTTAAAATTCAGAATTTTAATTTAGATAAGCAATACTATATTATTAAATTGGCTCATATTTTTTTGTTTCTCTATATTGTCCATAAATCCTTTGTGTTTTAGTATTAATTTTTTTGTTTACCTTTTTGTGCTTAATAAGAGCAATTTCATTATACATAAACTGTAATTTTACAACATATGTGCCATATTTATTTAAAGAAATAGTCATATCCATCTTTTTTCTTGGAAATTCCAACTTTTTCTTTTCCATGTTTTCTAACACATCTACTTCATTATATTTATTGGAATCAAAATAATATTCCATACATTTTATTTTTTTCATTATATCTACATCCTTTTAAATTTCGTATTTACTGAAATCTATCAACATTAGTAATTTACAACCATTCTATATATTAACATAATTTTTAAAAAAATGCAAATGAAAAATCACCAGCTATTTGCAAAAAATAGTATAAAACATTTATTAAATTTTATCAAAATCAATTGACAAAAAAGTACTAAAGAGATATTATTTTGACATATAAATAAAAGAAGGAGGATTTGTTATGTTAAAAAACAAAACAAAATTAATCGCTTTATTACTTGCTTTCTTTTTATTAATTGCAACACCTTTTGCATACGCTGATAACGAAACAAGTTCAGAAAGTGATACAATGCTTATTTCAGAAGATATGGAAAACGCGCAACAAAATAATGATGCAACACCTATATCTGACACTTCAGAATCAAAGCCTGTAGAAAATAGTAATGAAAATTCAGTAAACGCCGAAAATTCAAATTCTACAACTTCTGAGGAAGATTCTTACAAAAAAAATGATGTTTATCTTACAGGAGACAATGTAACAATAGACTACATAGTTGATGGAAATTTATTTGTTATGGCAAATACAGTTACAATTAACTCTCAAATTGGTGGAGATGCCTTCATAATGGCAAAAAACATCATAGTTAATGACAAAGCATACATCTTTAACAACTTATTTGCAATGGCCGAATCTATTGAAGTCAAAGGTGTTGTATATGATGTATACGCATTAGCAAAAGATTTTAATCTATCTGGTGGCTACATTTATAGAGATGCTAAAATCTCCTGTAAAAATGTAAATATAAATGGAGCAATTGGTAGAGATGCTTTTGTAAATTGTTCAAATATCAATTTCAATACTGATGGAAATGATAAAGGAACAATCTATGGTAATTTAAAATATACTGCATCTTCAGAATTTAATTTTGAAGATAAAAATGTTGTTAATGGAACTATAGAATATAAAGCACCTAACGCTTCACCTGATAAATCTGTTGGTGCAATTATTTCAAGTTATATTTTTGATTTAGGATGTTTCCTAACATTTATAATTATAATTTGGCTTGTATGCTTATGGATTGCTCCAAAATTCTTAACAGATACAAACAAATTTGTTGGAAAGAAAACTTTAAATGTTTTTGGAACTGGTTTACTTACATTAATAATTGTTCCAGTTGCTTGCATAATTTTATTATTATTAAAATTAACTTCAAGTATTTCTTTACTTACAATTGCAATATATGTTTTAGCCCTAATTGTTGCTAAATCAATATTTGCTATTGTTGCTAATAATTACTTATGTTCTAAATTAAATATTAATAAAAAATCTGGAACATTTGGTATGCTAATTGTTACCGGAATTATAGTTTGGGTTATTACTGAACTTCCATACATTGGTGGAATTGTAGCATTTATAATTTCTGTTTTAGGTTTAGGAGTTTTAATTTCTTCTATACTTCCTAAAAGAGAAAAGAAAACAAAAGAATCTAAGTCAAAAAAAGAAAAAAAGTTTAAAAAAAGTTCTGAAGAAAAAGCAAAAAAAGAAATATCTGATAAAAAAGCAAATACAAAAAAAGATAATAAATAAGATTAAAGGATTGAAGTTAAATAAACTCAATCCTTTTTATATTACCTTTACAATAATAGACATATACTGTCCTAAGAGAGGAAGTGGTATACACCAAACAATAATTTTATAGGTTATAAATTGTAGCCTTCTATCCTTTTAGTTCATCAATTATAACTTTAAAATCTTTTGCAATTAAAATCGCAGTACCAGAAACCAATATATTTGCTCCAGCATTTTTTACTGCATCTGCAGTTTTTAAATTAATTCCACCATCAGCCTCTATATCAATATCAATATTATTTTCTTCAATATATTTCTTTAAATTAGAAATTTTGTCCACCATATCATTTAAAAGAGTTTGTCCACCTTTTCCAGGTTCAACAGTCATTACCAAACACATATGAATATATGGCAAAAACTCATATATTTCTTCTATTTTTGTTTCTGGTTTTATACTTAGACCAACTCTACAATGATTTTCTTTTATTTTATTAATTATGTGCATAACCTCTTCTTTATCTTTGCACGCTTCATAATGAAATGTAATTATGTTAGGTTCTACTGCAAGAAAGTCGTCTACCGCAGAATTCACATCTTCCACCATTAAATGTACGTCTAGTGGTAAATTTGATATTCTTTTTATATATGATGCATATTCTAACATTTTTTTATATGTGTCTTTTTCTACAAATTTTCCATCCATAACATCTATGTGAAAATAATCTGTGTGTGCCTTTTCTAACGCAAAAAATGTTTGTGATTCTTCTCCTTTTTTTACTGAAAGTATTGATGTTGAAATTTCTACCATTTTATTTTCCTCCTTTTGAATGTCCTTTTTGTTAATCATTTTCTGTTTGGTTCATCTTCTTAAAACCGGACATTAATACTTATACTTGTCTTTTTCTTTTAATTCTTCATAAATTTTGCAAAATCTTTCATATCTACCATTATCTATTTTCCCTTGTTGCAAAGCTTGTTTTATACCACAATTTTCTTCTTTTATGTGTGTACATCCAACAAATTCACAATCATCCAATAATGGCTTAAATTCTTTAAAATATTTGTCCAATTCTCTATATTCTATTTCTGATATATCAAATGTTGAAAATCCCGGAGTATCGGCAATATATGTATTCTCGTCTATTTCGTACAATTTTGTTGATGTTGTTGTATTTTTACCTTTTTTATTTCTTTGGCTTATTTCTCCTTCTTGTGTTATTGTATCTTTAAATATTGCATTAATTAGTGTTGATTTTCCGACTCCTGAGTTACCTGAAAATGCATTTATATTCCCTTTTAAATTTTTTTCTAAATTATGAATTCCTATTGAACGTATTTCACTTTTTTCAGTTATATCTTCTAAGTCTTTTGCTATTGTTTCTATTACTGTATATCCTATGTTTTGGTATACTTCTTTTATTTTTTCAAACTCTTTCTTTTTGTCAAGGTCTGTTTTGTTCAAAACTATTATTGCTTTTATTCCTAAAAATTCTGCAAATGCTAATTGTTTATCTAGTAGTAATAAATCTGGTTTTGGATTTTTGCTTGATACTACTAATACAAGTTGAGTGATATTACTCATTTTGGGCCTTTTTATATATGTTGTTCTTTCTTGTATTTCTTCTATTACTGCTTTTTTGTTTTCTTCGTCTAGTATTTGTATTTCTACTTTGTCTCCTACTACTGGTGTTATTTCTTCTTTTTTGAATTTTCCTCTTGCATTTGCTTCATATGTTCCTTTTCTTGTTTTTATTTTGTATAAGTTTGATATGTTTTCTATTATTAAACCTTGCATTATTCCTCCAATATTTATTTAAAAAGAATGGATTTCTCCATCCTTTTAAATATTATCTAATTTTTGAACTAATTTGTTTATTTCTAAAATATATTTTTCTTTTATATCATCATATATTTCTCTTGAAGTTTCTTCATCATACAGATGTGATAATTCATTTCTTGAAAGCATCATATCCATCCATACTTCACCATTTTCTATTAATCCTGCAGAAAATGCTTCTTTTAATATTTCTCTTGGACCTCCAATTTTTCCAACTATACCTTGTTCTTCTAAACAGTCTTTAATTGTTTTCCAAGCAAGTTCAAAAGTAAATTCAAATCTATACAATGTTCCGTCAATTTCTAATTCTGTTACTTCTTCTTTTAATGCTTCATTTAACTTGCTTACTGCCTTCTTTAAATCTTCTTTTCTTTCTTCAAATCTTTTAATTAGAAATCAACTCCTTCCATTTCTATAGATTATATTGCCAAATCAATATCTGAATTATTTTTAAATGTTCCCTTTGCTCTAGAGCCAAATAATTTAAATGTATACTTAGAATTATTTTCTATTACTTTTTTTATTGCATTATATGTTCTTTCTGATAACCCAAATTTCATTTTTCATTTTGTGTTAGGTCGACTAACATACCTCCATAAAAATATTTTTATTCTGCTGTATAAGAATTAACATTACTATATACTAAAGAATATCCACCATCATTTTTTAGAACTCCATCTATATATACTTTAACAGTTGTAGTTCCAGAACCTTTAGCATTTCCTACTGATATTGATGTCTCAGAAGCTTTTACAGTTTGAGAATAAATGGTATCATCTCCAACTTTAACTTCCAATTTTACATTTTTTACTTTTTTATCTTCTTCTGTTTCATTTCCAGTTGATGTCTCATATATGTTACCATCAAGTAATGATTTTACATTAACCTTTATAGGAACTGTTTTTATTTCTGCCAATTTATTTACAGTAATAGCAATAGCTGAACCTTTTTCTACAGATTTGCCCTCTTCTAAGCTTTGTTTTAAAACAACACCGTTGTCTTTTGAATTATCTTCAGCAGTTGTTACTGTAACAACAAAACCTAAATCTTGAAGAGCTTTTTTTGCCTCATCTTGTGATTTTCCAACTACTCCAGGAACTGTTGCCTTTTCAACACCTGTACTTACATGAATTTTTACAGTTTCTCCAGCATCTACTTCTGTATTTGCATCAGTCTCTTGACTAATTACATATCCTTCTTGAACTTTTTTACTTGTTTCTTCAACGATTTCAGCTTTTAATTTTGCATCTTCAATTGCTGTAACAGCATCTTCTTGTGACATTCCAACAACCTTTGGAACTTTTGTTTTTTCTGTACCTTTACTTAAAACAACCTTTACAGTACTTCCTTCTTTTACTTTGTTATATCCTTCTACATATGTTGGATCTTGGCTTATAACATGATTTTCTTCTACATCTTTATTATATTCTTCTGATGCAACTTCAAATTTAAGTTTAGCACCTTCAATTCTTTGCTGTGCTTCTTCTTTAGAAAGTCCAACGATGTTTGGCATTTCTACCTCTTTAGGATTTGTTACATTAAGCACTAACATAGTTCCACCAAATGCTATACAGAACAATAGTATCAATCCTATAAATGAACTTAGTACTTTATGATTTTTTATAAATTTAACAAACTTATTATCTTCCTTTTTTCTAGAATCCTTTTGCATTTTTTCTACATCTTGTGTTGATATTCTTTGTGTTTTTGCAGTTGGATCAAAATCTGCATCATCGACAAAATCTCCTGATGGATTTTTAAGTGCCATTTTTAAGTCTTGCAATAATTCTGTTGCAGTTTGATATCTAAGCATTGGGTCTTTTTTCAATGCCTTTAATATTATTTTGTTTACTGCTTCTGGCAAATGAGGATTTAATTCAATTGGTGGTACAGGGTCTTCTTGCATATGTTTTAATGCAACTGAAACCGGTGTATCCGCATCAAATGGAACTTTTCCTGTTACCATTTCATACATTACAACCCCTAATGAATATATATCAGATTTTGCATCTGTAAATCCACCTCTTGCATGTTCAGGTGAAAAATAATGTACTGAACCTATTGTTGTTCCAAATGCAGTTATTGTTGAATTTGAAACTGCTTTTGCAATTCCAAAATCTGTGACTTTTGCAACACCATCTTCTGTTATTATTATATTATGAGGTTTTATATCTCTATGTATTATATTGTTTTTATGTGCCATTTCCAATGCAGATGCAATTTGAATTGCTACATTTACTGACCATTTCCATGGAAGAGGTCCTCCCTCTTCAACAATTATTTCTTTTAGAGTTTTGCCTTGTATTAATTCCATTACTATATAATAAATTCCATTATCAACACCTACGTCAAATATTGATACAATATTTGCATGTACTAACCTAGCCGCTGATTGTGCTTCTGTTTCAAATCTTTTTATAAATTCCTCATCTGTTGTGAATTCATCTCTTAATATTTTTACTGCTACATATCTTTTTAATACTAAATCAGTGGCTTTGTATACTGTAGCCATTCCACCATTTCCAACTTTTTCTATAATTTCGTATCTGTTACCTAGAATTTTCCCTTCTAAATTCATACTTCTCTCTCCTTTTTTATTATATTATAAATAAATTTATAATATTAATAAGTCATAATGTAGACCGCTATATATTTTTAATAATTACAACTGTTATATTATCATAACCGCCTCTGTCCTTTGCAAGTTGTACTAAATCTTTTGTTGCTTGTTCTATATTTTTTGATGCCATTTCATATATTGTTTGTTGGTCTACCATATTTGATAAACCATCTGAACACATAATTAAAATATCATCTTTTAAAAATCCTTTTACCATAACATCCGGCTCTACAAAAGCATTACATCCAAGTGCTTTCATTAACATATTTTTTTGCGGATGATGTTCTGCTTGTTCCTTTGTTATTGTTCCTTCTTTTACAAGTTTTTGTACATAACTATGGTCTTGTGTTAGTTTTCTTATAAATTGCTTTCTAACTCTATATATTCTACTATCTCCAACATGACCTATATATGCTTTGTTGTTGTATATTAAACATATTTCTAATGTTGTTCCCATTCCTTGTAATTCTGGATTTTCTTTTGCCTTTTCGTATACAACCATATTTGCATATTCCATACTGCTTCCTAATAATTGTATTATACTGTCTCTATCTTTTTCTATATCTTTAAAATTATTTTCTATATAATTTTTTGCTGTTTGAATTGCAAGTTGACTTGCTATTTCTCCGCCATTATATCCACCCATTCCATCTGCTAATAAAAATAGTTGAATTTGATCTAATGAGTTTGAAATATAAAAATAATCTTCGTTTGTTTCCCTGACATTTCCCTTGTCAGATTTTGCATAAGCCTTTATCATAGTTTCACCTCTGTTCTTTTGTATTCGCTTATAGTCTTCTTCCTATTTTATATCATAAGTTACTATTTTTTGCAATATTTTTGTTATAATTACTCCTTTATTTTTTGTGTTTAATATATTGCAGGTATTGCTATCATTATGATATAATATCAAAAAACAAAGGAGGAATTTTATATGTCAACACCACATAATGAAGCAAATATTGGAGATATTGCAAAAACAGTAGTAATGCCTGGTGACCCATTAAGAGCCAAATATATTGCAGAAAATTTTTTGGATAATTATAAACTTGTAAATCAAGTTAGGGGAATGTATGCTTATACTGGAACATATAAAGGAAAGGAAATAACCGTTATGGCACATGGTATGGGAATGCCAAGTGTTGGAATATACACTTACGAATTATTTAAGATTTATGGTGTAGAAAATATTATCAGAATTGGTTCTTGCGGAGGTTATAAACCTGAACTTAAGTTATTTGATATTATTTTAACTGAAAATGTTTTTTCTGAAAGTAATTATGCCTTAACTTTGAATAATGATAACTGCCATATCGTTTCTTCTAATAGTGATCTTAATTCTATAATTGAGGATACTGCTAAAGATTCTAATATAAATATCGTTTTAGGTAATACAGTTTGTACTGATTGTTTTGATGTTTATATGACTGATGTTAATAAATTTTTGGAAAGGGTTCCAGATAATTTTAATCCAGTTGCAGCCGAGATGGAGGCTTTTGCATTATTTTATAATGCTAAGTTATTAAATAAAAAAGCTTCTTGCTTAATGAGTGTTGTAGATTCAAAATTTATTAAAGATATTGCAACACCTGAGGAACGTCAAACAGGTTTAAATACTATGATAAAACTTGCATTAGATTCTGCAATAAAAATTTAAAAATTCGGGATTGGGGGACGGGTCTCCAATCCCGAAAAAATTTTAGAAAAAAAACGGGATTGAAGACCCGTCCCCTTAATCCCTCTATTTTTTTATATCTAATATTTTATATTTCATAATTCCTGCAGGTGCATTTACTTCTACTGTATGTTTTCTTTTTGCTCCTAAAAGAGCTTCTCCTAAAGGTGATTCATTAGAAATTTTATTTTCTGCTAAATTTACTTCTGTAGAACCAACTATTGTATATTCTACTTCTTCATTGAATTCAATATCTAATACTTTAACAGTATTTCCTATTTGAACTGTATCTGTATCAATTTCTTTTTCATCAATTATTTTAGCATGTCTTAATTTGTTTTCTAATTCTGCTATTTTAACTTCGTTTTCTGCTTGCGCATTTTTTGCTTCATCATATTCTGAATTTTCTGATAAATCTCCAAATCCTAATGCTACTTTTATTCTCTCTGCTATTTCTGTTCTTTTTTCTGTTTTTAAATAATTTAATTCTTTATCTAAATTATCATATCCTTCTTGTGTAAGGATTACTTCTTTTTCTTCCATTTTTATTACCTCCATTATATGCATTTAGAATTTTGATTTTTCTTCTAAATACTAAGATTAATGTCCTAAATTATTTTTAGGACATTTTTTAAACTTATATTATATTAAGCCAGTTTTCTCATTTTGTCAAGCAATTTTACAAAATTTACCTTTTATAATTCTTTTTTAGTTACTATTCACAGCCTATAAAATTATTTTTATTGATGTTTTGTTCTAATTCTTAAACAAATCTTTTCCTTCTTTTAGATATTCATATCCAGAAAAAATTGTTGCAATTGTTTGAATTATCATCATTACAGTAACAACTAAATTTAATCCAAATGCAAATCCAGTTAAATTGCCTGTAAAGCATTCTCCAAATGCATTTAAATCTACAAATGCTAATATTATTGCTATCATTTGTGTAACTGTTTTTAATTTTCCCCACACTGAAGCCGCAATTACTTTTCCACCTTTTTCTACTGCTATTAGTCTATATCCAGATACAATAAATTCCCTTGATAAAACTATAACAGGTATCCATGCAGGTAATCTTCCCATTTCTACTAACATTATCATTGCAGTTAAAACAAGAATCTTATCTGCTAATGGGTCTAAAAATTTCCCAAATGTTGTTACTTGATTTCTACTTCTTGCTATGTATCCATCCAATTTATCTGTAATTGATGCTATTATAAAAATTAGGTCTATAATTAAATATGTAATTGGTATACTAAATAATTCACCTTGTATTCCCAAAAATGGTATTATTACCATTATGGGAACAAGTATTATTCTAAAAATTGTTAATTTATTTGCTAAATTCATTTTTTTCGTCCCTTCTTGAAGTAATATTTATTTATTCATAATATTTTTATTGCTGTTGTCTTTTTTCTTATTCTCTATTTTAACATTTCAATTGCTTTTTGTAATTGTGTATCATCACTTTCTTTAATTGTTAATAAACTGTTTACAGTACTTGGCAATTCAACTTTTTCATCTGGTTGAATTCCAACTTTATTTATTTTATTTCTATTTGGTGTTTGATATTCTTCTATGGTTATTTTTAAACCACTACCATCATTTAATTTTAAAATTTGTTGAATTACACCCTTTCCATATGTTGTTGTTCCTACAATTTTTGCTTTTCCTAAATCTTTTAGTGCTCCTGCTAAAATTTCTGACGCACTTGCTGTATTTTCGTTAGTTAGTATAACTATTGGCATATTTACTATTGGGTCTTCTTTTGCTTTTTTTACTGTTTCTTTACCATTTTTATCAACTTCATACAATAAGACAGAATCTTTAGGTGTCATATAATCTGCTATTTCTAATGCTTGGTCTACTATTCCACCACCATTATTTCTTAAATCTATTATTAAAGATTGAATTCCTTTTTTTGCTAATTCTTGGTATTGATTTTTAAAGTCTTCTGCAGTTGTTTCGTCAAATGATGTAAATTTTATATATCCAATATTATTTGAAAGTACTTTACCTTCTACTTGATTTACTTTAACTTTTTCTCTAGTTAATTCAAATTTAAGTTTTTCTGCACCTCTTAATACTTCAATTGTAACTTTAGTTCCTTCTTCACCTTTTATTTTATTAGATGCTGTTGTCATATCATCTGCACTGTATTCTACACCATCTGCAGAAATTATTAGGTCGCCTGCTTGTATTCCTGCTTTTTCGGCTGGACTTCCTTTTATTGTTGATAATACTTGAATTTTGTCATATTGTGTATTTTTTATCATATAAATTCCTATACCAACAAAATTTCCCATTGTATCATCTAAATAAGTATCCATTTCTTCTTTTGAAATATATTCTGTATATGGGTCCCCAAGTCCTTCTATATAGCCTTTTATTGCCCCTTCTTCTAATGCAGTATCTTCTACATCTCCTAAATAGTATTTGTCTATTATTTCTCTGTATTTTGTTAGTTTACTTGCTATATCTTTATTAGTACTTTGTGCACTAACTGATACGGGATTTTTTACAAAATATGAGTATAAAGATATTGATGTTACCATAAATGTTATAAATGCTGTTAATACAACAATCATAATTATTTTGTAAATTTTGTACCTTTTGCTTTTCTCCATTGTTTCCTTTCCCTTCCAATGCAGTTTTTATTTTTACATAAATCCTACATTATTCATAAATTTTGAGCGGATGTACTCCGCTCTTTTAATATGATATTTTCTAATATATAAAATATTATATTTTTATACACTAAGATATTTCCTAATATATAAAATATTATAATTTATTAATTTTATGTATAAATTACATATAATTTAAAGGATTTACTCTTGAATCTTGACCATATGCCGTAGCACTGTATCTATAACTATATGGAGCAGTTCTTAATTCAAAATGTAAATGTGGTCCAGAGGAATTTCCTGTACTTCCGCTAAGCATTATTTGTTGTCCTTTTTTTACAATTTGACCCGGTGAAACACATATTGAGCCTCTTGTACCATGTCCATAATATGATTGCATTCCATTTGCATGTCTAATTACAACATATGTACCATAACTTGATGTAAGATTATCTGTTATCATTACAACACCCGCTGCCGCCGCATATACAGGGCTTCCAGATGAAATTGCATAATCTATTGCTCCATGAAATTTACCACTTGAATAATATCCATTTGTAGAAATTGAACCACCACTAACTGGTTTCATAAAATATCCAGAACCTGTTGGTGTTGTAAAACTACCACTATTGTTATTTTTTCCACTATTGCTATTACTACTATTATTGCTATTATTGTTTTTTTGACTATTTGCTGCCTCTTGTTGTTTTTTTAATTCTTCTAATTGTTTTTTATATGCTATTTCTGCTTGTTTAATTTCATTTGCTATTTTAGCATTGTCTTGTTTTAATTGTTGAATTTCCTGTTCTAGTTCTTTTTCTTGGTCAGACAATTGTGCAACATATTTATCTTTTTCAGTTTTAGCTGTTTTCAATTGATTATTAACATTTTCCTTTTCTGTTTTTGATGCAGTTAAAGTATCCTTGTTATTTTCAATTTCTTTTTTTGCAGTTTCAATCTCTTCTTTTTGCTTTTGAATTTTATCTAGCAATTCTGCATCCATTTTAGTAACTTCAGATACCAAATAGTAACTAGAAATGAAATCTGTTAAATTTTTTGAACTTAGTAAAACATCTAAATATGAAGTATCTCCTGATGTATATACTGCTACCATTCTTTTCTTTATTAATTCTTCTTGTTCTTTATAATCTTGCTCTGCCTGTGCCAACTTTTTCTCTTCTTCTTTTATCTTTGTATTTGCATCAGTTATTTTAGAGTCTAAATCATTTATTTGAGTTTCATAATCATCAATTTTTGAATTTATACTTTCTACCTGTTTCATTGCTTCGGTTTTATCACTTTCAACTTGTTTTTGTTTTTCCTCTGCTTCATCTATTTTCTTTTGATTAGAATTAATATCTGCTTGCGTAGCCGCCAAAGCAACATTTGTACTTGCCAATAAAATCGATATTAAAGCCATTCCTATTAATTTTTGAAATATACTTTTCATAAGTTCCTTTCACTCCTTTTCAATTTACAAAATATCATTCAATTTCATATATTGAATTTAATTTTCTGTATTAGTATTTTCAACTGTATTTTCACTAGCGTTATTCTCTCCTGGTATTAATCCACTTGTTATATATGGTAATGGATCTGTTGTTGCACCATTTATTCTAACTTCAAAGTGAGCATGTGGCCCTGTTGAATATCCAGTAGAACCAACTTTTAAAATTGCATCTCCTCTTTTTACAGTTTGTCCAACTTGAACTAATATTTCTGAACCATGTGCATATAATGTAGAAATACCTCCACCATGGTCTATTATTACCATATTACCATATGCCGCATTCATTCCAGCTTTTACAACTGTTCCATCATTTGCAGCAACAAAATTTGCTCCCATCGGTGCACCAATATCAACACCTGTGTGTAATTTATATTGTCCTGTTATTGGATGAACCCTCATTGCATATTTTGAAGTTATTCTTGTATAACCGGGTACTGGCCAAGCAAGTTGCCCTCCAATATATACAGTATCTAAGCCTTGCTGTGCTAATGCTAAAATTTGTTGATTAACCAATTCATATTGTTTGTTGATTTCATCAATTTTTGCTTGTAAATTTTTCTCGTCATCTGATAATTTTGCAATAAAACTTTCCCTCATTTTTTTTGTATTTTGTAATGTTCTTGTTGTTCTTGTTTGATTTTCAACTATTGTAGCCAATTCTTTTTTTTCATTTTCTAACTTTGTTTTTGATAAATCTATTGTTTTCTTTTTGGTTTCTAAATCATTTATTAAATTTTCATCAATTTCTGTTAATTGTGATATCAAGTAATAACTTGATATAAAATCTGATAAACTAGATGATTTTAGTAAAACATCCAAATATTGGGTATCCCCAGCCATATAAATTGCTACCATCCTTTTTTTGAACAATTCTACTTGCTTATCGTATTTTTCAGTTACACTATTTAATTCTGTTTCAACATTTTGTATATTGTTTTTCAATTCTGTAATCTTACTTTCTTGCTCTGCTAAAGTTTGCTCTGAAGTTTCTATTTTATTATCTAACTTTTCAACCTGTTGTAAATTTTCAGATAAATTACTTTGAACATCATTTAACTGTCCATTTGCTTCATCTAACTGATTTTGTAATTCAGACCTCTGAGTTTGTAAATCTGTTGTAGTATTTGTTGTTTGATTCTCAGTTTCTTCTGCATATGTGTGTGTCGTTGCAAAACAAATTAGTATGATTAAAACAATACATAAATTCTTACGCATGTTTTCTCCCTTCGTTCGCTCATTGTCATTCAAAATTTTGCCTGTCAAATCTTTTTTGTTAATTATACTTTTAAGTATTTTCTCATAGAAATTACACTTCCTAATGCACCAATTCCTATTCCTAATAACATATAAACAAATATTATTGAAGATATCATATCTTTAAAGCCTACCAAACTCATATTTATTGTTTGCATAAAACTTGCATTAACTGCTTGTTCGGCAAGTAAACTATATGCCCCACCTACTAAAGCAATTGAAATTGCACTTGCAAATACACCTATTATCATACCTTCTACAATAAATGGCCATCTAATAAAATTATTTGTTGCTCCTACATATTTCATAATTGATATTTCTTTTCTTCTAGCATGTACTGTTAATTTTATTGTATTAGAAATTATAAATATAGAAATAATGATTAATAGTACTAAAATAATACCTGTAACCAATTTTATTCCTTTTGCTAAGCTTAATAGAGTTGATACTGTTTTATCACTACTTGTTATTTTATCTACATTTTCAATTTTTAATATTTTTTCCTGTACATCTTTACTTAAATTTAAGTCTGTAAGTGTTACTACATAAGATGATGGAAAATAGTCTGCTCCATATCCATCTATTAATTCTGATTTATCTCCTAATTTTTCTTTCATAGTATTTAATGCATATGTTTTATCTTTAAATTCTGCTGTACTTACACCATCTACTGCTCTTATTTCTTCTCCAACCTTTTGTGCCTCTTCATCTGTTGCATCTGTTTTTAAAAACACTTGAAATCCTTGTTCTGATTTTACTTGGTCAACAAAATGGTTGATATTTTCTCCTAATATTAAGAAAATTCCAAATATTATCATTGTTGCACACATTATCATTAATGATGCACCTGTTGATTTTTTATTTTTAAAAACATTACTGAATCCTTCTCCTATTAAATATCCAAATATATTATATTTCACTATCATAACCACCTTTTTTATCATCTCTTACAATGTTGCCTTTTTCTATGTGTATTACTCTTTTTTTCATTTTATCTACTATGTCTTTTGCGTGTGTTGCTACTACTACTGTTGTTCCTCTCATATTTATTTCATTTAAAAGATTCATTATATCCCATGCAGTGTCTGGGTCTAAGTTTCCTGTAGGCTCGTCCGCTATTAGCATTGATGGGTTATTTACTAATGCTCTTGCTAGTGCAACCCTTTGTTGTTCTCCACCTGATAATTCGTTTGGATACATTTTTGCTTTTCCACTTAATCCAACTAATGATAATACCATTGGTACTTGTCTTCTTATATGTCTTGGTGTTGCTCTTACTATATACATTGCATATGCTACATTGTCATATACTGTTTTGTCTGGTAATAATCTAAAGTCTTGGAACACAACTCCCATACTTCTTCTTAAATAAGGTACTCTACTTTGTTTTAAAAATGTTGTGTCTTTTCCATTTATTATGATGTTTCCTGATGTTGGTTCTTCTTCTTTTAGTATTAATTTTATAAGTGTTGATTTTCCACTTCCTGATGTTCCTACTAAAAAAGCAAATTCTCCTTTATCTATTACAAAATTTGCGTTTTTTACTGCTTTTGTTCCTGTATCATATGTTTTTGATACGTTTCTAAATTCTATCATTTTCTATCTTATCTCCTAATTTTGTATATTTTTTCTCCTATAAATCATATCAATAATCAGCCAATTTTGCAATACTTTTCACCAAAAAAACACAGGATTTTTTTATTTCTATAAAGTTCTATTTTGTGTATAATTTACTATTATTTTACAACTTTTTCAACAATATTTTCTGCGGTAATACCAAAATATTGCATTAATTCTATTGCTTTTCCAGACTTTCCAAAAGTATCATTAATGCCCATTCTTACTAATTTTACAGGGTACTCTTCTGTTAAAACCTCTGAAATTGCAGAACCAAGTCCACCAATAACATTATGGTCTTCCACAGAAATTAATTTTTTAGTTTCTTTAGCGCACTTTATAACCATATCTTTATCAATCGGTTTTACAGTATGAATATCAACAACTCTAACTTTAATCCCTTTATTTTCTAATATTTCCTGTGCCCTAATTGCTTCACTAACAGTTACACCAGTAGCAAAAATTGTTGCATCTGTACCTTCTCCAATTTGAACTGCTTTACCAATTTCAAATTTTTGATTTTCACCATAAATTATAGGTGTTGCAAGTCTTGACAATCTCAAATATACAGGACCATTTATTTTACTTATTTCTTTAACTGCCCATTTTGTTTGTACATCATCTGATGTTGATAAAACTGTCATATTTGGTAATGTTCTCATTAATGATATATCTTCTATCATTTGATGTGTTGCTCCATCTTCTCCTACAGTTACTCCAGCATGTGTTGCACATATTTTTACATTTAATTTTGGATAACATACACTATTTCTAATTTGGTCATATGCTCTTCCTGCAGCAAATACTGCAAATGTACTTGCATATGGTATTTTACCACATGTTGACATCCCTGCAGCAGTTGATATCATATTTTGCTCTGCAATTCCCATATCATAAAATCTCTCTGGAAATTCCTTTGCAAAGATGTTTGTTTTTGTTGCAGTTGATAAATCTGCATCAAATACCACTATGTTTTTATTTTCTTTTCCCAATTCTAGCAAAGCCTCTCCATAACTTTGTCTTGTTGCTTTTTTTATATTTTCGTCCATATTAATTCAATCCTTTCTTATTGACAAGACCCTATAATTCCTGCATCATTTCCAAGAGCAGCCGGAATTATAATTAATTCTTTTCTAATATTAAACAAATATTTTTTTCTTTGAATATTATTTTTTAATTTTTCTAATAGAACATCTGCAAAATATACAAAACTTCCGCCTAAGCATACTGCCTCAGGCTCAAAAACATCAATTAAATTAGAAATACCTATACTTAAATATTCAATATATTCATCAACAATTTTATTAATAACATAATTGTCTTTATTTTTTCTGAGCATATCTAACAGTTCTTGTCCTCTTGTATTTTCGTCTAATCCAAGCGCATCACGTAAATTTGTTTTTAAAGCCTTCATAGATGCGTATTTTTCAAAACATCCTTTTTTTCCACAATTACATCTAATTCCATCTTTTTGAATTATCATATGTCCAAATTCACATCCTGACAAATCACCTGTATCTAATAATTCATTATTAATTATTACTGCTCCTCCTATTCCGGTACCTAATGACAAGAAAATACTTCTTTTGTAATCTTTTAATGCTCCAATTTTGTTTTCCGCTATTGCTGCACATTTTGCATCATTTCTAATTTTGATTGGTAAATTTATTTCTTTTTTAAGATTTTCTACTAAATTATAATTTTTTACACCTAAATTTACTGATTTTATTATTTCTGTACTTTTTATTGTTCCCGGTACTGCAATCCCTATTTCTTTTATTTTATATTTTTCCATTAGTTCTTTTACATTTTTTACTATATATGTTTCAATAGATGTTTTTATATCTTTTTTATCTTTTGAAAGTAATCTTTTTTCTACTTTTTCTACAATATAACCTTTATCATCTATTACACCTATTGCAATATGGCTTCCGCCTAAATCTATTCCTATTTTCATTTTTTTACCTCAATTTTAATATATAGATAACCAAAATTGACTTTTAAAGTAAATACTCCAAAAGTCAATTTTATCAATCTCACAATATAAATTGTAATAATTTTCGATTTTATACTCCTGCAGCAGAGAATAAGAATCCTCCCATATATACTTCGATACATGGTGCAAGTACAACTAATACAAAGAAAATTAATACAATACCAACAAATAAGTATGTTACTTCTGGTAATACTTTAACAATCTTTTGTATAATATTATCAATATCAATTTCCATATATTCAACTAATTTATCCATCATTTCTGGCAAATCTGTTTGCATACCTATTTTAAGCATTTCTGTAACCATTGATTTTGGTAAACCAGATTTTTCAAATGGTTCAATCCATGATTCACCTATAATTATGTTATTTAAAGATGTTTCTACAATTGAAAGCATAACATAATTTTGTACAACGTTTTTACTTACATCAATAGCGTCTTGTATTCTCATACCATTATTTAAGTTTAATAGCATAGCCTTCATTAATCTTGAAAAATCTAATGCAAATATTAATTGCCCAAATATTGGCATTTTATACTTAAAGTAATCAAAATTGTATTTACCTTTTGGGGTATGTACATAAAATACTATTACTGCAACTATTGCTGCAATTATTCCAACGGGTATATACCAAAATTGTATTAAACCATCAAGCACGCCTTTAAACCATAAAGTTACAGCCGGTAATGTAGCCGTTGATCCAAATGAATCATATACATTTTGAATTGCAGGTATTGCAACTAATGATCCCACAATTAACATTACTATCAAAAATACAAATTGAACTAAATTTGGTATTAAAATATTTTTTAATTTTCTTGTTAAATTTGCAGTTGAATCTAGATATTTAACCGCCTGCTCTAATGAATTTTCAAGTGATCCAGATAATTCACCAACTTTGATCATATTTATATAAATATATGGAAATACATCTGAATAATATTCCATTGTAGTATACATATTTTCACCGGCTTCAACACCTGCTAATATATCTTCTAAAATGCCCTTAAATGTAACGTTTTCTGTACTTTCAATTATTGTTCTTAATGCATGTATATTATTAAAGTTTGCTTTTTTCAATAGATAAAAGTTCTGTGTAAATATAACTAAATCTCTTGGTGTGATTCTTTCTGTTTTTGATAAATATGTATTTATTTTTTCTTTTACTGTCATCTCCTTTTTTGTTTTTATACGTGTTGTATTTACACTTGTCATTATACCTTCTATATCTTTTATATTTCTCTTTTTTGCCTTTTTCCTTTTAGAAGAATATGAAACTTGCTCAATTGAAATAGGCATTAAATCATTACTTTTTAAAATTCGTATTAGACTTTGTTTGCTTCCTGCTTCAACTCTATTTCTAACAACCAATCCCGTACTGGTTGCTGCTTTGTATATGTATGTAGGCATTTTTCCACCTCCTTAAATTATTGTCTACCTGCGTCTCTTCTAATTTTCATTTGCATTATAGTTCTATTTAATATTTCAATATTTTTTTCTTCTATTTGTGATTTTGCTTGGTCTAAAGTAATTTTGTCATCTACAAATGCTCTTGCAATTGAATTTATTAACCCTATACTTCCTTTGTCTGAACTTTGTATTGCATCTTCTATTTCAGATACACTTATTTTATCTTTTCTTATAATTCCCGCAATTATGTTATCAACAACCATAACTTCTGGAATTAAAACTAAATCTCCTGTTCTGCCTGGTAACAATCTTTGTGAAACTACCAATTTTAACAGTGATGATAATAAATATTTTATACTTGCTTGATCTCTTACCTCATAGAAATTTATCATTCTGTCTATTGTTTCTGCACAAGATTTGGTATGTAATGTTCCTATAACTAAGTGTCCTGATTCTGCCATTTCTATTGCTGCTTCCATTGTTACTTTATCTCTAATTTCTCCTATTACAAGTATATCGCAGTCTTCCCTTAGTGAGTTTTTTACACCATCACTAAAAGTTAAGCTGTCTCTACCTCTACCTATTTCTTTTTGTACAATTAGAGATTTTTTTGAATGATGTCTGTATTCTACTGGGTTTTCTAATGTTAATATTTTTTTGTTTTGTGTTTCATTTATTTCATTTATTAAGGCATTCAATGTTGTAGTTTTACCAGAGTTTGTTTTTCCTGTAACTAATATCAATCCTTGAGGTTGATATGTTTCTCTTCTTATTATATCTGGTAATCCTAATGTTTCATAAGGTGGTAATACGCTTTTTATAATTCTTAGTGTACATAATGGAATATCATTTGAAAGAGAAATATTTACCCTTAAACGCACATTTTTATATTCATATGATGTATCAAGTTTTCTAGTTGAATTGAATACCTCATCTTTATCTATATTACCTCTTACTAAGTAATCGTACATATCATTCATATCGTCAACAGTTAATACATCCATTTCTTCAATAGGTACCAATTCTCTTCTAATTCTTAGTATTGGTTTATTTTCTACTATTAAGTGTATATCTGATGCATCTTTTTCTATTGCTAAATCTAAAATTTTGTCCATATTAATCATGGCAAATTCCCCTTTCTTTTGTTTAATATAATATTAATTGTCTATTTAATTCTTCTAAAGTTGTTTCACCTTTTAAAATTTTGTTTATTCCATCAACAACTAATGGTCTATAATTTTGTTCTAATGCTTTTTTTCTAACATCAATTGTAGAAGCGCCAGTTACAATAAGTTCCTTTATTTCTTCTGTTACGTCTAAAGTTTCGAATACACCTATTCTTCCATAATATCCTATATTATTACATTTACTACATCCTACTGCATCATATGTTTTTTTATTTGTAAAATCTATTGTTTCTCCATATTTTTCTGCTATTTTGGTCATTATATTTTTCTCTTCTTGAGTATATTCTCTTTCTTTTCTACAATTTGGACAAACTCTTCTTACCAATCTTTGTGATACTGTTGTTGCAAGTGTACTTGCTATATCATAGTCTGATACTCCCATTTTTCTTAATCTATTTATTACTTCTATTGCATCAATTGTATGTATTGTTGATAGCACATAATGTCCTGTTTGACCTGCTTGTATTGCAATTTCTGCAGTTTCCTGGTCACGAATTTCTCCTAGTAATATAATATCAGGGTCTTGTCTTAAAACTGTTCTTAATGCTCCAGAAAATGTTGATTTATTGCCAATTTCTATTTGGTTAAGTCCATCTATTCTTATTTCAACTGGGTCTTCAATTGTAGTTATATTTATTTCAGGTGAATTTAAATAGTCTACTATACTATATAATGTTGTTGTTTTACCTGCTCCAGTAGGTGCTGCAATTATTACCATACTGTTTTTCTTATTAAAACTTTTTTTAAATTGCTCTTCTGTTCCTGGATATCCAAGTTCAAATATATTTCTAATATCTACATCTTTTTTTAATAGTCTTAAAACAAATTTTTCTCCATATACATTTGGTTGTGAAGATACACGAATATTATAATCATCATACAATAATATTCTACCATCTTGTGATTCCTGTTTTTCTTGATGCATATTTGATATTGCCTTTAGTCTTCCTATTACTTGGCTTTGTTTTTCCTTTGGTATTTTTGCTGCGGTAAACAACTCACCATCTATTCTGTATCTTACTCTTATTTCATTTACTAATGGCTCTATATGAATATCACTTGCTCTTTTTTCCATACCTGTTCTAATAATATTGTCTATTAATTCTATCATTGTAGTTCCAGATGATGATGTAACTTTTGTGATATCATTTCCTGCATTTTCTTCTTCCATTGAAAATAAAATTTTATCTATATCATTTTCAAAAGTTAAGTATTTTTCCATAACTAAACCTTTATTTAATAATATCATTCTAACAGGATCCGTTTTTCCGTTGACTGTTTTATCAGAGAAAGCAACTTTTATTTTTCCATTTGTTACTTCAAAAGGTAAACATCTATTATTTTTGCACATATCAAAAGACAAATAATCTGTTGGCTTAACCTTCATAGTTTCTGATGTTAATAAAATTCCTTTTTCTCCTGTGATTTCTGAAATATTTTTTATTAAAATTTCATCATCACATACATTTAATATATGTAAAATATCTCCTAATTTAACATTTGGGTGTTCTCTTTGGTATTCTAATGCTTTTTCAATGTCGTTTTCTGTAACAATACCTCTTTTTACTAATTCAACACCTATTGGCATTCTTCTTTTAATTTCCATGTACATTCATCCTTTCTCCTATTTTTTTAAAGCATATGTAACTGCATTATCTCCTGTTAAATCTATGCTATTTGTTTTAAATTCAACTGTTATCGTATTTTTATTATTATCAAATGAAAATTCACAATTCTGTATGCTTTCACAAATTTTGTATTTGTTTTTATATATTGAATGGTTGTCTTCCATGTATGTATATTGATTTCCTGATGAAAAAACTATATAACTAACTTTTTCTCCTTTTTCATCTATTTGTGTTCGGCATTCTATAACTTTATTGTCTTTTGTATTGGTTTCTGTGGAAAATGCACTTGCAAATTTTGAATATTGTATTGTATCATCATTTATTGCTCTTATATCAACGTTTTTTGAAAAAAATGTTCTTAATGTTGCTAGTGTTGCTAACATTATTAACATTCCTATAATATAGACGATTAATGATGTTAATGTTACACCTCTATTTCCTTTCATTCTCTACTCCTTTGAAATATAAGTTGAAATTTTTATACTTTCTTCATTGTTTCCTAATTTATAAAATACTTCTACTGTGATTTGTTTAGTAGTATCTGCCGTTTTTGTACCACTATTTTCTACAAGTATATCGTCTTTTATAGAAACAACTTTATGGTATCCTGTAAATTCAGAATTATTATATATATCTTCTTCTTTTAAGGTTTCTCCTTCTTTGGATGTTCCCATCCCATTGTATTTTTCTATATAACCCGTTGCTCTTCTTGTTTCAATTTCTTGTACTGCATATGCAAGAGCTTTTGATTTACGGTCCATTTTTTCTGTATCTAAATTTATATTTGCTATCAAATTTGCTATAATTGCTACAAACATTGTTACTATTACCAATGAAATTGCTATATCTACACCTGTTAGGCCTTTTTCGTCTTTTATTGATTTTATTGACATGCTAACTCTTTTTACTCCTTTATATAAATTTGTAATAAGATAATATCAATATAAAATATAAAATATTTGCAATTGATAAGTATAATCCTAATTTTATATTTTTATTGTATTGTTCTGTTGTTTTAACAGTTTTATTTTTTCTTAGTTTTTTTATTAATAGTGTTATTGCAACTAATAATAATGTTGTTACTATCGATGCAATTGTTGTATATTCTCCTGTAAATACTGCCATTACTATTATCACCATTAATATTGAGTATGTATAACTATTTTTGGCTTTTTTCTTTAGCCTTATTGTATCTAGTATAAGTATTATTAAAAGTAATGTTAAATATATAACATATCTATATATACTAGTTTTTTCTATTATGTATAGATATACTATATACATAATTGAAATTATTACACCATACATTAATACTGGCTTATTTATTGTTCTATATTCTTTGTCTATTCCTGCCATTAATACTATAAATGTGAAATAAAGTGCAAAGAATGAGTATTCTATTACTTTTGCTATTTCTATATTAAAAATGCTTAGTCCCATTAGGTATGCAACTACTACAAAAAATAGTCCTGATATTGTTTCTAATATTAAATATCTTGGTCTTATTTTTTCTTTGCAATATCTACATTTTCCACCTAAAAATATGTAACTAAATACTGGTATTAAGTCTAATATATTCAATTTGTGCTTACATTTTGGGCAATATGAATGTGTGTGTGTTATATCTTGTCCATTTGGTATTCTATATACTGCAAGTGTATAAAAACTGCCAAATGTTATTCCAATCATAAATATTATAAGATAAAAGAATATTTCCATTTTTACTTCCTACTTTTCTTATTTTTTATAAAAGGCATATGCATATTTAAATGCATATGCCAATATGAAATTTTTAATTACTTTTTATTTTATTATTGCTAATAAATTAATTTGTATGTGCTGCGTTATATTCATCAAAAGCATTATTTAAATAATCTTCATATTCATTTAAAGTATTTGATTCATTTTTTTGTGCTTTTTCTGTTTCATTTGTTGCTTGATTAGCCTTTTTAAATAATCCTTGGTTTGATAATGCAGCAATTGAAATTCCTGCTAATATTAATAGGATTATAATTGTTATTACTAATGCAACTAATGTAATACCATTTTGTCTTTTCATTATAAAATTCCCTCCTTTTTCTTTTGATATAATATATATATACTATATTTATAAAAATAAATATAATGTTAATAACTAATTTATTTTGTTCCTTTATCTGGAAGATATCCAGAAGATGAACTTGAAGAATTTGATGTGTTTCCAGAAGCACTTGATGTTCCTGAACTGCTTGTACCAGAGTTAGAATTAGAACTTCCAGCTGATGAAGTATTGCCTGAATTTGATGTATCTGTTGTTCCACCTGTAGTACTTTGAGTACCAGTTGATGCAAATGGATTTTTTCTTCCTGAAACATATTCATTTATTCTTTTATAATTACTTAAGTCTGTTGAATCTATTTGATATGTAACCACAACTTCAGATGTATCAACATTCTCGTCAGTTTGTAATTCTGCCTTTACTTTTTCCGGAGTAGTATATGAAACTGTTTCCGGTATTATTTTATTTGTTGGTACATATTGATAAAGTACAACCCCTAATACCAATATAATTGCTAATGTTAATAACAAAAATATAATAATTTCCTTAATAATGTTCTTTGTTTTAATCAAACTTGCTTTTGTATCTGTTTTTTGTCCTTCACTTTTTTTCTTTTCAGCTTTTGTTTTTTCACTTTTTGCCATTACATTACCACTCCTTTCATTTTTAATCTATTGTGCTTTATTAACTGAATTTGTTGTATTACCTGATACTGTATTATCAGTTGTTGTATTGTCTGTAGTATTAGTACTGTTTGTATTATCAGTTGAAGAATCTATTTTTGTTGTTCCAGACATTGAACCTGATGATGCAGATGTATTTTCAATTCCTTTTATGATTATATTTTTACATACAAAAGTCGCTTCAACTTGTTCACCATTAGAGCCTGATGTTGCAGTCATTGAAAAATCTTCTATTTTAAATCCTAATTTAGAATCATCTTCAAGATCTGTTATAAATTCCTCTATACCTGTATAAGTTCCTGTAGCACTAAAGTTTAAATCATAAGTATCACTTTCTCCAGAAGCACTTCTTGTAACCTTCATTTCAATTGTTACGCCTTCGCTTTTTGCATGATTTTCTATTCTAACAAAAAGGAAATCAATTGTATTATAAGTTTTGTTGGCTGCTTGTATTTCACTTTCTGTGCTAACATTTGCCAAGTCTTCATAATTTGATTTTTCAACTTCTAATTTTTTTAATGCACTGTTTAGTTCATCAACTTTTTGTTGGTAATCTGTACTTGCTAATTTTGTTGCCTTTTTTACTGTTGTATCTAAGTCATCATTTTTCTGTTTTACTTTTGATATTCCTAAAATTTCAAATTTTCCAATTTGTATTCCATTAATAACTGTAACACCAGTAAAAACTAATATTACAACCATAATGAGTGCTATTAATATTTTTCTCATGGCAAATCACCTTCTATCTTTATTGTTACTAAATTATTTTGTTTTTGCCCTGATGAAGATACAACACTTGTTAAAATCCCATTAGATTTTATACTTGCTGTTAAATATCCTAATTGAGCATAACTTGATGATTGAGCACTTATAGTAATATGTGATGATGTGTCATTTTTTATTGAAGTTATTTGAACTTCTGATGGCATTACATACATTAATCTATTTAATAGATTTGGTATTGCTTTTTGCTGTCTATTATTTTCATCAACTTGTTTACTACTCTCCTGTAAAGCACTTATTTTTTTAGTATAATCACTTGTTCTACTTTGTACACTTTGAATATCTTTATTTACCAATCCGATTTGTGCTGTAGTTGAAGATATTGATTCGTTTGCTTCTTGTGTTTTATCTTCTAATTGTTTATTTATTAATAAAGAAAATCCTCCATATACAACAAGTAATATAGCAAGTGCTGCTGTACCTCTTATCATATTTTTTTCTATTTTATCTAATGGCTGGTCAAAATCCAAAGATACCATTTTAGGTGGATTTTTTCTTCCAACTTGAGATTTCTTGCTTCCAACTTCTATTGTAAAGATTTCTTTTAGTTTATCCGCTGTAGAAACTTTTTTAAAGTTCATTCCATTTATTCCAACACCAAGTCCACTTAGCGCTAATGAAATAGCTGAGTTCACTTCAATATAATCTTTTATATTTATATCTGGTGTTACTTTTATGAATTTAGGTTTTAAAATTTCACATTTAACACCCTCTAAGTATTCTTCAAAATATAAATCAATATTATTTATTAAAGCACCTACACCTGTTATATAAACTTTTGATATTTTGTCTAAACTTTCATTCAATATTTTTCTAATATTTCCAACTATTTCGTATAATGTTGGCATTATATCTTCTAAATAACTTGTTTCATTATCAGTTAATTCTTTTCCTTCTGATGTGTATATTGTGGTTTCTTTGCATATTTCATATGACTTTTGGTAAGAATTTTCTTTTGCATTGATTTTTTCTAAAAAATTTCTACTTCCAATTTCCATTTTTATTACATCATAAACATTTTGATCAATTATTGTTGTTATAGTTGTGTTTTCTTCTATATTTACTATTAGACAATTTTCTTCAAAATCTGATACATTTGATATAGTCATTGGCAATGGTACTATATTTTGTAATTTATAGTTTGTAAAATTTTGTAGAATTTTATTCAATTCCATTTTATTTTCACTAATATGTATAACCTTTAGTTTTTCTTTATCTTGAGTATTTGGAGTTATTGCATATCTTGTTTCAAAAACATTTTGATTATAGTTTTTTTCTGTACAATATGATTCAAACTCAGTTTTTATTGCTTTTGGTAAATCCTTTTTACTTAGTAAAGCAAATACTTGAAAATAGTTATACATTTCTTCAGACAAGTTTATGCTAATAGGTGTTTTGTAACTAAATGTTTCCTCAACGATTTGTTTTATAACTTGATCTAAATTTTCATAAAATTTAACACCAAATGCATCTATTTTTACTTGATCACGTTCTTTAGTAACTTTTGCATATTTAATTATATTTTCCTCTATATATAATCCTAGACAAGTTGACATTTCTACTCCTTTTATTTCTTTTATTTTTCTTTTTTTTCAAAAAGTCACATAGTTAATTCTCTTTTATTTTACCGTTTTTATGACAAAAGTCAATAGTTTTTTATGATTTATAATATAAATGTAATATGTTTGTAACACACTTGTAATATTAATCATTTTTATGCATTTTACATATAAAAAAACCATCTTTTTCCATATCTGGAAATATACATATTTCAGTATTTTCAACGATTTCAAAATTTTCGTTTTTTTCTAAAAATCCTTGTATAATTTTCTCATTTTCAGCACACAAAATACTACATGTAGAATACACAATATTTCCGCCCTTTTTTAAATATTTTGAACAATTATTTAATATTTGTTTTTGAATTTTTGTTATTTCTTCAACATCTTCTTTTTTTCTTTGCCATTTTATATCTGGCTTTCTTTTTATAACACCAATACCTAAGCATGGAACATCTAATAAAATTTTATCATATTTTTCATTCAAATTTTCATCATATACTGTTGCATCTTTTACTTTTGTATCAATAATATTAATACCAAGTCTTTTTGCATTTTTCTCTACTAATTTTGTTCTATGTTCATGAATATCCCAAGCCTCAATTTTACCATTATTTTTCATTAACTCCGCCATATATGTAGTTTTACCACCAGGGGCAGAGCAAGCATCTAAAACATTTTCTCCAGGTTGAGGATTTAATATTTTTGCAGTTTGTCCCGCCGATATATCCTGAATTGTAAAATATCCTTCTTTAAATTCTTGCATATTTTCAATATTTTTTACTTTTTCTAAAATCAAAAAATTATCATATTCAGTTTTATTATAAATAATCTTTTTTTCTTCTAATACTTTTATTAATTCATTTTCTGTAGTCTTTAGTGTATTTATTCTTATTGCAATTTTAGATTTTAAATTAGAATTTTTGCATATTTCTTCTGCTTTGCATTTTCCATAATTTCCAATTAATTCTTCTACAATCCATTCTGGCATCGATGTTGTTTTAGATATTCTTTCTACATCATTTTCTATTTTGTAAAGTTCCTCATAATCATTTTTTTCTACTTTTCTTAAAATTGCATTTACAAAATTCGAACTTGATGAGTGCCCATACCTTTTGGCTAAATTTACACTTTCATTTACTGCAGCTGATTTGGGAATTTTGTCTAAAAAAATTATTTGATATGTTCCCATTCTTAATATATTTATTATCCATGGTGATATTTTTTTTAGTTTTATTTTTGAATATTTTTTTATAATTTCGTCTAGTGTTAATTTCCAAGTTGTTACTCCATAAACTAATTCTGATATCAAACCAATGTCTTTTTCGTTTAATTTTGTTCTGTTTTGTTTTATTTCATCATTTAGTGCAATATTAGAATATGCTTGCTCTTTGTCTATTTTATATAGTGTTTTTAATGCTAATTCTCTTGCTTTGTCTATCATTTTTTCTATTCCTTTCTCAAATTTTATATTGTGATTATATATCTTTTTTTTAAATGAAACAAGCATTTTTAAAATTAAAATATAAAATTGTTACAATGTATATTTTTTCAAAAAACGGAAAATATATTAACAAATGATTTTTAGGAGGTCTACAATGGATAAAAATAAAATTAATCCCATAGAAACAAAGAAAACATATCAAGAATATGTAAACAAAAAATCTCCAAATTCCCCAATATTAAAAAACTGTTTTAATGCATTCTGGGTTGGAGGATTAATTTGTACAATTGGCCAAATAATAATGAACATATGTAAAGAACGCGGTTTTGACCAAACAACATCTGGAACAATCGTATCAATAATTTTAATTGCAATTTCCGCATTTTTAACAGGATTAAATATTTTTAATAAAATCGGAAAATTTGCAGGTGCAGGTTCATTAGTTCCAATTACAGGTTTTGCAAATTCAATTGTTTCACCTGCAATGGAATACAAATCCGAAGGTTATGTTATGGGAGTTGGTGGTAAAATGTTTACCGTAGCAGGTCCTGTTCTTGTATTCGGTATTTCTACTTCTATAGCCGTTGGGCTCATATATTTAATTTTAAATATTTAATATCTCAAAGGAGTTGATTTTTTGAAAAAAATAGGAAAACAAACTATAAAATTTGACAACCCTCCAACTATCACAGAATGTAGTTCTATAGTTGGTCCAAAAGAATCTCAAGGTCCTCTAGCAAAATATTTTGACCAAACATTAGATGACGAATTTTGGGGTGAAAAAACTTGGGAAAAAGCTGAAAGTAAAATTATAAAAGAAACAGTAACTTCTGTTATTAATAAGTCCGGTATTCCCTCTGAACAAATTGATTGTTGCTTTGCAGGTGACTTACTTAATCAATGTATATCTTCAAGTTTTGGACTTAGAGAATTAAACATTCCCTTTTTCGGTGTTTTCGGAGCATGTTCTACATTTGTTGAATCAATGTCATTGGCAGCAGTCGCAACAGAAAGTTTTGCAACCAATGCTTTATGTGCTACTTCTAGCCATTTTTGTAGTGCAGAAAAACAATTTAGATTTCCACTTGAACTTGGAAATCAGCGTCCACCAACCGCACAGTGGACAGTTACAGGAAGTGGTGCAGCAATCATTTCTAAAAATGGTACAGGTCCATATATTACACATATAACGCCTGGAAAAATTGTTGATATGGGTATAAAAGATGCAAATAACATGGGGGCTGCAATGAGTCCAGCATTTGTAAATACTTTAATTACACACTTTCAAGATACCGGTAGGTCACCTAATTACTATGATGCAATTATAAGTGGTGATTTAGGACATATCGGAAAAGAAATTGCAATTGATATTGCTAAATCTCAAGGATATAATATAAAGCCAAATTACAATGATTGTGGTGTTTTAATTTTTGATAAAAATAGTCAAGATACTCATTCCGGTGGAAGTGGATGTGCATGTTGTGGTACCGTATTTTCTGGTTATTTGTTTAAGCAGTTACGTGAAAAGAAAATTAAAAAATTATTATTAATTGCTACAGGCGCATTAATGAATTCTACAAGTTCACAACAAGGTGAATCTATACCAGGAATTGCTCATGCTATTAGTATTGAAATATAGTTTTAAAGATAGGAGTTAAATTTACTATGAATATTAATTGGTTAAATGTTTTTAATTGGTTGTCTCTTTTAAAATGTTTTGTTGTTGGTGGATTAATTTGTGTTATTGGGCAGATATTGATTGATAAAACAAAATTAACACCTGCAAGAATTTTAGTTAGTTTTGTAACAACAGGCTGCATTTTGGGTGGTCTTGGCATCTATAAATATTTGGTTGATTTTGCAGGAGCAGGTGCCACAGTTCCACTTACAGGCTTTGGCTATAATTTGGCAAAAGGTGCTATTGAGGGCGTTCAACAACATGGATTAGTTGGTGCTTTTACAGGCGGTGTCGCCGCATCTGCCGGAGGTATTGCTGCTGCAGTATTTTTTGGATATTTAGCATCTTTAATTTCAAAGCCAAAAATGAAAAAACAATAAAATTAAATTACAATAAAAAAAAACGTTTCCTTATCTTTTAAGGTTAAACGTTTTTTAACTAAATTATGCTTTTTTTGCTATTTCGGCTATTTCTGCAAATGCTTTTGGATCGCTAACTGCTATTTCTGCTAACATTTTTCTGTTTATTGTTACATTAGCTTTTTTTAGACCAGCAATCATTTTGCTATATGTTGTTCCATTCATTCTTGCAGCAGCATTAATTCTTGTTATCCATAATTTTCTGAAATCACTCTTTTTATCTTTTCTTCCTACATACGCATAAGATAAAGATTTCATAACTGCTTGATTTGCATTTCTGAATCTATAGTGTTTTGCTCCAAAATATCCTTTTGCTTGTTTTAATATTTTTTTATGTCTTGCTCTTGTTGTTCTTGCTGTTTTTACTCTTGCCATTTTAATTTCCTCACTTTCTTTTCGTCTATCAAATGATTTTTAATCAAATTTCAAAATTAGATATTATCCACCATATGGTAATAATTTTTTAATTGTATTTTCGCAAGTTTTGCTTGCATATGCATTTTGAACTTTTCCAGATTTTTTTTGTCTTTTTGTTTTATTTGCTAATAAATGTCTTCTGTTAGATTTTGTTCTTTTAATTTTTCCTGTAGCTGTTAATGAATATCTTTTTTTTGCAGCCTTATTTGTTTTTAATTTTGCCATTAGATTTACCTTCCTTTCATTTCGCTTTTGATTAAACGATTTTATTACCAGTTTTTCTGGTGTATATTTTTATATTAAAGTATATTTCTACACTTTTTTAGCTAAAATTGTAAACATATTTCTACCTTCTAATTTAGGTTGTTTTTCTACTACTGCCACATCTTCTAGTTTTTCTATGAAGTTTCTTAAAACAAGTTCTCCTGCTTTTGAATTATTAACTTCTCTTCCCCTAAATCTTACTGTTATTTTTACTTTGTTTCCATCTACTAAGAATTTTCTAGCATTTTTTGCTTTAAATTCAAAATCATGTTCTTCAATATTAGGAGTTACTCTTAATTCCTTTAATTCAAGGCTTTTTTGTTTTTTCTTAGCCTCTTTTTCTTTTTTTGCTTGTTCAAATTTATATTTTCCATAGTTCATTATTTTACAAACTACTGGTTTTGAATTTGGTGCAACTAATACTAAGTCTAAGTTTTGTTCTACTGCTTTATCTAAAGCCTCTCTTGTTGAGATTATTCCTAGTTTTTCACCATTTGCCCCTATTAATTGAACTTCTTTTTCTCTTATTTGACCATTAATTGGTAATTCTTGTTTTATGTTAAAACACCTCCATAAAAAAAATTGACTTTTGTTACAAGTCAATTACCGCAAAAATAAATTTGAGATTTCTCCCATAAATTTAATTTATTTCTAACCTTTTGTTTATATAACTAAGGTGAGAAGTTTTTGCTTCTTCTTGTAACTGCAAATTATTATACCACTATTGACAAACCTTTGTCAATAGTTTTTTAAAATTTTTTTGGAGCTTACAACGGGAATTGAACCCGTGACCTCAGCCTTACCAAGGCTGCACTCTACCAACTGAGCTATGCAAGCATATTTTTTATAAGGTTGATTTAGAAAGAATAGTCTTAAATTCAATTATCTTTTTCTAAATCAACCTTTATTTTTTAAAATAAATTTTTAATTGCTTTTTTTCTAATTCTTTGTATTGCATTATCAACTGATTTTACAGGAGTATCAAGTCTTTTTGCAATAACTTCATAACTTTCGCCTTGCATATATCTTTCTAAAACTTGTCCTTCAAATTTACTTAAAGATTTTTGCACTGCATTTTGTATTTCGTTAAAAGATTCTTGTTTCATTATTGTTTCTAAAGGATCCTCTATAGTATTCACTTCAAAAGTTTCTAATAATTCTGTTCCGTCCCCTTCATCATCATAAGCAGATGTATTTAATGATAAATATGAGTTTAATGGCATATGTTTTTGTCTATTAGAACTTTTTATTGCAGTTATTAATTGCCTTTCTATACATAAATTAGCAAATGTCTTAAATGTATTTTGTTTGCAATTATCAAAACCCTTTATTGCTTTATATAAGCCAATCATTCCTTCTTGAACAATATCTTCTCTTTCTGCTCCAATTATAAAATATTTTCCAACTTTGGTGTTTACCAAATCTTTGTATTTATCTAGCAAAAATGTTAAGGCTTGTTCGTCTCCATCTTTTATCTGAGATATTATTTGTTCATCTGTTAAGTTTGCATATTTTTCTGTTGTATAATATATGTTACTATTTTGCATTCGTCTTAAATACCTCCGTGTTACTTTTAGCCATTATATCTTTTTATATACCTAAAAGTCAAGGTTTTCTTTTAAAAATGTCCAAAAATTATCTGTTTCCATCCCTTTTTCCCAAGATGCAACTCCTCCTAAATTATTGCTATTTATTAAATTAATTTTTTCCTTTAGAGATTTTTCATCTTCTATCCACATTTTCTTAGTATATTGACCATCTTGATATTCAACATAGTATTGTTTTAAGTTGTCGTCCCATTGCTTATTTACACCACTTGGAAGAATACTATCAATATTTTTCATTGATACTGTACTTTGTTTTACAACTTTACCTGAACTATCTTCTGTCCATAATCTTGTATATAATGGTATTGCTAAAATTATTTTATTGCTTTCTATTTCTTCTGTTTTTAAAAATTTGTTTAAACTTAAGTTTACCCAGTCATATCCAGCAGTTGTTCCAGATTTATTGCTTGATGTTCCATATTGGTCATATGCCATAAATATTATATAGTCTGCAACATCTCCTATTACATTTCTGTCAAAACATAATGACCATGTTTCAGATCCATCTGGTGCAGTTACATCCACAGACACAACTATTCCCATGTCTTTCAATCTTGGTGTTAATTCTATAATAAACCTTGAATACATATCTTTGTCTTCTTTTTTCATGTTTTCAAAATCAATATTTATTCCATCTAATTTGTATTTTACACAATAGTTTACAATTTGATTTATTAATTTTTGTCTTTTATTATAGTCATTCATTATATTTGATGTAACATTTAACATTCCATTTCCTGCATTTTGTACCATTGGCCATACTTTATATCCATTTGAATGTGCCCAATCAATATATGCTTGTCCTTGGGTACCAACATTTTCTGTTAGTTCACCACTTGTATTTAGATGGAAGAATGCAGGTGAAACAACATTTACTCCGTCCATTTTTACTCCTGTTCTATCTGGTGCAGAGGCTACTTCTGAATAGTAGTCCCACACCATATTAACTTTGCCTTCAATTTGTTTTGTTTCTTGCATTTCTTCTCTTACTACAACTGTATTTGCAACTTTATTTGTTTTAACATATCCAACTTTTCCGTTTTCTGTTCTAATCTTTGTGTATCCTTTATCTTCTGAAACAACTATAACATAACTTCCTTTTTTTACTTTATCTATTGTTTTAGATATGAATTTTGTTGATGATTTTACTGACACATTTTTTGTTATAATTCCTTTTTTTTGTTCTTTAGATGTTGAATCAATTGTTAGAACTTTTGAGTCTGGCAAATATTTTATTTCTATTCCATATACATCTTCTAATTCTGTTATTGGTACATAAATTATTCCTTCTTTATTTTCTGCGTGTGCATATGTGTTTTTTGTTGATCCATTTATGTTTATTTTGTTTTTTTCCAAACTTATTGATGCTATTTTGTTGTTATATGTTGTAACTATGTTGTTGTTTTCTGTGTCTTCATATATATATTTGTCAAAGAAGTTTCCTAAATCTTGTTTTGATATATATATGTTGTCGTTTTCTATTATTATTTCTTTTTTTAAGTTTGATGTTACGTTTTTGTTGTTTATTACTAAGTTTATGCTTTTATTTTTGTCTACTATTATGTTGTTGCTTATGTTGTATGCTATTGTTCCTATTAATATTATTGCTATTATAATTATTAATATTTTTTTTATTTTTTTCTTATTATCTTTTGTTCTTCCTAATGTTATTTTTTGTTTCATTTTTGTTTTCCTTTCATATAATTTTTAAATTGCAAATCCCGGAAATACATAATAATTTGAGCCTAAACTTTCCGCATTCATTTTTCCTTTTATATCAACTGCACTTACTAATCTTGCATCTGGAGAAAATAAAGAACGTAAAATCCATTTCACTGCATTTCCATTCGAGTCATGTTTTATAATCCTATCACCTCTGCTTTTATAACTATGTCCTTATATTTTGTTGCATAATATTTTTTTACATTTTTTATTTGTCTTCTAACTTCACTTTTAAAATAAAATGTTACATTCAATGTTTTTCTTATAGCAAAACTTCTCCAACCACCGTCTGCAACAATATTTGATGGTTCTTGTACAATTTCCATTGCAGTTTCACAATATTCAAGGCTTATTCCTGCTTTTCCAGTTTTTGTAACACGATCATAACCTATCTCACTTGCATCATGTTCTGTCGCCCCTGTATTTGTAACATTTCCCAATGTGAATCCAAAATGATATCCTGGTAAATCTGTCCTTAACCCTGCACCCATATGTGGATCAGTTAATGCTTTATCATTTAATGATAATAAATGATTACTTGCATCTGAATCATTTATTGTACACGTTCCAAAAGCATAATCACCGACTTCACTTATGTTAGAATACTTATTAAAATATACTGTTGTTTTTGATTTTAAAAATGCTTCTTCTTTTATATTCTCAACCTTTGACGGTATGGTAATATTTTGTAAGCCTGTACACTCATAAAAAGCATCTACCCCTATTTCTGTCAGCTTGCTTGGTAATGTTATATTTTCAAGTTTAGAGCATTCATTGAAAGCATAATTATCTATTACTTTTATCGTATTTGGCAAATTAATACTTGTTAATTTCTAGCAAGCGTTAAATGCGACAATGTCAATTTTCTCAATATTTTGCGGTAATGTGATATTAGTTAATGATTTACATCCATCAAATGATCCATATGAAATTTTTTTACAATTAGATTTAAATGTTACAGTTGACAATTTTTCAATGATTTACATAATACCGTAGAAGTTTCATATGCATCAGTATCAATTTTTAAAGATGTTAATTTTTCACAATTACTTAATACACCATATTCTATATATGTTAATTTTTCTGGTAATTCCATTGTTTCAATATTTGTTCCTGATAAGCAAAAATCTCCTAATTTTTCTACAAAATCAGGTAATACATACCCTGTAATATCTTTTGCAGGTGGATATGCTATTAACATTTTTCCATCCTTTGAATAGCAAACACCATCAATATCCATATATTTAGAATTATTGTCATCAATGTCAATTTTTTTCAATTTAGGACAGCTATTTTACGCCTTCTAGTTCTTGTGCATATTCTGATGCTTTTTTTGCGTCAGATATTTTTTCTTATGTTTTTCACTTTTTGCTCCTCCTATGTTTTTATTTTTCAAAAAAATTATAGCATACCAAATATTGCATTGCAATATTTAATATGCTATTTTTTACATTTTTTAGATAGACCTTGTCAATGTCTATCTAATATATATTATCGAAGTGCTACTGAGCGACCAGCACTGGACGGAACCCAACAGTGTAAGAACTATTACCATCAGCACGAAAGAAACAGAATATACCGGCAACACTAGTATGCCAAGAAGTTCCACCGTGTACAAAAAACGGATTGTCGGTTCCAACGAAGTAAGAGTAGTCTGAATACCATGATGTTTGACCTAAACCAGCTGTAGAAGTTTCACGTATTGCATCTCCATATATTTTTGTATTTGCAGTATAATTAGATTTACTTGCATCATCTAAAGATTGTCCTGATGTTTCTCCATTTGGATATACTGTTACATATTCAGTGCTCTTTCCACTGTTTAAAGCATTCATTATTGCATTTCCATAAGTATTAAGTTTTTCATTACCATTATTAGCAATTGCCGCAGATCTTTCCCATGTTCCACCAGACATATCATATATTCCATATATTGTTCCAGTTGTACTTGCCAATTCTCCTCCAAATTGATTCCAAGCAATTGCATTTGCATTTATTGTATTTTCAGCATCTTCCTCTTTTGCTGCATATCCTGTCATTGCATATACAAAATTACTATCATCTCCCATATTTACATTGTTTATTCTAATATTTTTATTATACAATCCATATTTGCTTTGTCCCAGATATGCTACTGCTCCCCATTCACTGTTTTTCATTAAATGGCTATCTGTTGAATTACTTTTTAATTCATATACATTATTAGAATCTCCTGCAATTGCCTTTGATATATTAAAAGCATCATTATGATTAATATAATTCATTGAATATTTGCCACCCTGAAATGTTGGATATTTTATTGCTGTTGTTTTTGATCCATAAATTCCATCAAGATAATTTCTAGCATCCTCATTTTTTTCTGCTGTAGTATATCCATCTGTTTGCGAATAATTTACTGAACTTGAATATTTTTCTTTATCTGCATCAACTAAATTTTTATCAAAATACCCTGCTTCAAATTTTGATACCCAAATACCTGTTAATTCTTTTTTCCATCCTCCATTGACATAGCCAATGTTACTTTCATTTGTAAAAGCAGGATGTACTACATAATCTTTTGTTGCATCTGGTATATCTGTTTCTGATGTTTGCCTTTTTGCTGTTTGCAATTTTCCATCTTTATCATAGTAATTGTCTGTTGTTCCTACCAAAAATACCACATCAAAAGTTTGATTACTTTTATTTATTTTGTATGCATACCTTGGTATCCATACCCACATACTTCCATCTTCTGTTTGAGCATTTGCCCATTTCTTTTCACTATAATTATACCAATCATTTTTACTACTATCACTTACTTTTTCATCTTTTCCTTCTGTACTATCTGTTGGTTCTATGAATTTTATTGCCATCATTCCCGACATCAAATCCGGTTTGTTTACATTTCCATCCCATATACCTTCTGTATCTTGTTTTACAATTTCTTTTTCATATTCAGAAATTAGCTTATCTTCCTCTTTTTGTGAATTTTCTGATTTTTGTTTTGCATCTTTTGCTCTTTGAAATATCCCTGTATTCGTCAATGTAGAAATCGAAATTCCCGCCAAAATCAGTAAAATCACTATAGTAATCACTAGAGCCACTAGTGTTATACCTCTGTTCGTTTTTCTCAACATTATTATACAATCCTCCTTTGTTTTTTCCTTAATTTTTCTTATTATTTGTGATTTTCCAATTTTAATACACTAAAATTTTTTCCCTCCTCTTTTGTATATTTTCTAATTCCAAAAAAATTATAGCACAAGCCGGTGGTATATTGCAACATTTTGTCGTGTATTTTTTGATAATATTAATGAATATTATAATATTGTAATAAAAGGAAATTGGAGAAGAAATGGAAAAAGATATTTATTATTTAGTTGGTCAAAACATAAAAAAACAAAGAAAAATAAAAGGTCTAACACAATTACAATTAGCAAACAAAACATTTTTTAGTTATGAATTTATACGAAAAATAGAATCAAAAAGTGCCTGTAGAAATACATTTTCTTTAGATACACTTTCAAAAATTGCACAAGCACTAGAAATTGATATAAGATTATTATTTGCTCCTTTAGAAGATGGTGATACTTCAAACAATACACAAAAAATGGCATAAAAAATTTTACCATAAAAATCGAAAAAAACGGTTGTTTTTTTCGATTTTTTGTTTTACAATATATGTGTATGTAAATTTTAAAAAAGAAAGAAGGATTCAAATGAAAAAAACAAAAATTTTATTAACACTATTTTTATTAATAGCACTAATTACAACAATATCAAGTGCAGCATATGCAGATGTAACAATGTCTGTCATAAAAGAGCCAACAGCAACAATCAATTATGGTGATAATTCAATTGTAGAAAGAAGCGTAATATCAAAAAACTTATACAATAAAGAAATAACCTTACAATTAAAAGTTACAAATAACGAAGGTTCTTCTAAACCAACAGGTGAAGTAATGCTTGTTCTAGATAACTCAAAAAGTATGATTGATAATAAGGTTACTGCAGATAAAACAAGAAAAGAATTTGTAACAGAATCTGCAAAAACATTAATTACAAATCTTTTAAAAGATAACACAAAATTAAAAATTGGAGTTGTAAGTTTCTCAACAGCAACTGAAGTTTCAAACGAAGGAACAGAAAAAGATGCAAATTTAGTTTCTGCATTAAGCAATGATGCAAATACATTAAATACTGCAATTTCTAATATTAAATATACAGGTCCAAGAACAGACTTACAAGCTGGAATTAATTTAGCAAAATCACAATTTACAAGTGATACAGATAAAGCACATAAATATATAATTGTTTTATCTGATGGTGTTCCAAACGTTGCATTAAATTACAACAAACAATATTATTCAGATGATGTTATAACAAAAACAAAAACAGAATTACAATCACTTTCAAGTGTAGCAGATAATATTTATATTATGCTTACAGGTATTACAAATGGAAATGCAGTAGCAAATCCTTCAACAAAAACTTATAACCAAATCGTAGAAGAAATTTTTGGTACACAAGCAAAACCAACAATAGGAAACTTTTATTATATATCTGATGATAAAATAACAGATACTATTACAAACATTTATAAAGCCTTACTACCTATTTCAAAATCAATTACAAATATAAATGTTAAAGATTACTTTACAGATGAAATTGTTAAAAACTTCGATTTTTCATATGTAAAAGAACCAAATATTGGTACAATATCAGACAAAATTGATACAACAACAAATTCAATTACATGGACTATTCCAGAATTAAAATCTGGTGAAACCGCTATAGTTCAATACAAATTAAAATTAAAAACAAATTACGATACAAATATTGTAAACAAAGTTTTAGATACAAATACAAAACTTGATGTTACTTATACAAATTCAGATAATAAAACTGATACAAAATCAACTGATATAACACCACAAGTTAAACTTACAGAAAAATTACCTACTGTATTACCAAAAGCGGGATCAACTATATTCTTTAGTTTTATGGGAATCGTTTTAGTAATTGCAGTTGCATGTGGAATTAAATATGTTGTAGTAAAAAATAGTATGAAATAAATCCTGTTAATATAAACAGGATTTTTTATTTTATGTCTATATGCAAATTTAAAAGGTATCACCTATTAAAGAATGATACCTTTTAATAATATGTATAGAATTTTATAATCTCGAAATACATAATCCAATTACAAATAGTCCCAAAATTACTCTATATACTGCAAATACTTTAAAACTGCCTTTTTGTAAATAATTAAGTAAAAATTTAATTACCAAAACACCAACTATAAAACTAGCAAATACACCTACAAAAAATGCAGGACCAAATACAAAATCTTTTAAATCAACTAATGCAGCAGCCGCAACAACTGGTGTTGATAATAAGAAAGAATATTTTGCTACAGATTCTCTCTTTAATCCCATTCCTCTGCCTACTGTCATTGTAATTCCAGATCTTGATACTCCTGGGAATGCAGCAGCAAGTGCTTGTGATATAGCTATCCAAAGTGATTGTTTAAATGTTATATCTTTATATTCTACTTCAGATTTTGATTTTTTGTCTACAACATATAAAATTATGCCCATTACAATTAATGCTATTGCTATCATAAACATTTCTATAAGTTTTTCTTGTACACTAAATGTAGTTGCTAATTTTTCTATTAATTTTTCTGAAAGTTTATCTAATACTAAGCATAAAATTCCTGTTGGAATTGTTGATATTACTATGTACCAAAAGATTTTTCCATCTGTTGATTTTTTCTTTTTGATAACTTGGTTATATCCTCCTTTTATTAGATTTACCCAGTCTTTAAAGAAAAATAGAACTATTGCAAATAATGTTCCTATATGTAATGCCACATCAAATGATGGGCTTATTTCGTTCCATCCAAATATCCATGGAAATAAGTTTAAATGTGCTGAGCTTGATATTGGTAATAACTCTGTTAGTCCTTGAACTATTCCTAATATTAGTGCTTGAAAAATTTCGTTCATTTTTTGTTCCTCTCTTTCGTTTTTTATTTAGTTATAATTAAATAATTATATTGCATAATAATAGCACATTATTTTTAACTACAATAACAATTTTTAATTATAACTATTTTTTATATATTTCTTTCAAAATATTATAAACTGTATCTTTTATAAATTCTGCTGTTGTGATAGGTGCAACTTTTCCTGGCAATGCCAATGCCCAAATCAATTTTAGATTTTTATTTTTTGCAGCCTTTTTATCAATCCCACCTGGGTTTGACGCTAAATCAACTAATAAACAATCATCTCTTACATATTTTATGCGTTCTTCTGTTAATACTAAATGTGGTACCGTATTTATAATAACATCAAAATCTGATAAATTTTCACCTATTGTATTTATGTTTGTTTCCATGTGTCCATACGCCCTAATCCATGCTAAATCTTCATCTTTTCTTGCAGCACATGTAACTTTTGCTGAAAGTCCCGCAAGTTTTCTTGCTAATACTTTTCCTATTCTTCCAAATCCCAAGATTAGAACTTTACTTCCATGAATTATTTTATTAGTATTTGCAATTATAATTTCGATCGTTCCTTCAGCAGTTGAGACTGTATTTAAAACTGCTAATTCTTCCCTTTTCATTATATCAATAATTTCTATATACTCATCATTTGCTAAGTCATAAACATCAGGTGTTATGCTTCCTGCAATTAAAATTTTTGCATTTATTACATGCATAAGTTCCCTTATTGATATTGTGTTATCACTAAATGGTGCATTTATATCTTTCCCATTACTTGAAAATGGAATTGGCCCTATTATTATTTCTGAATTTTTAACAGCCTCTTGCAATTTATTGCACATAATGATATTTTTGTTTTCTTTTAGTTCTTCTGCTTTTTCTACACCAAATGTATATATTTTGTTTCCATCGTCTGCCAACATTTTAGCAAGTTTTATTATTCTTAAATCTCCACCTACAACCGTAAAATTTGTACTCATAAAATCACTCTTTCTAAAATACTTTTATTACAATTATATTTTTTATAATCACAATTGTATTCTTTTATTAGTATATTAAATTTTGTGAATTTTATGAGTTTTTTTATTTTTAAATATAAAAACCTAAAATATAACTATTAAAAATCCCTCTGTTTTTGATTTTCATTTTGATTTTCATTTTGATTTTCTTCTATACTTTTTGGTTTTCTGCCTTCTGGTTCCTTTTTTAACAATTTAATATCAGCATAACTCAAATTTCTAGTAATATCAAACATATCTTCCAAATGTTCTTTTGCCATCAATTCTTTTTCAGTTAATTTATGTTCTATTTCTTCATTTGCATTGATATTAAATGGCATTGAAATTCTTGCAATAACTGGTATAAAAATTGGATCTTTTTTTATTTTAGGTACTACTTTTGCCGCATCAATATCTATTGCAACATTTGCATATTGTATAGCCTTTTCTTTATCATTTTTTATCATTGCTATTTTTGAAAGTTCAAAATAACTATCTGCAGAAAGTTCTTCATCTTCCAATGCTTCCATAAAGTATTTTTCAGCCTCCTCTAATTCTTTATAAATCAAAGCAATTTCTGCCAATGAATATTTTGAATTATATGAAAGTGAATTTATATCTGCTGCTCTCTCATAACATATTTTTGCATTTTGGAAGTCATTTAACATTGTATATGCAATTCCTAAATTATAATTTAAGTCAAAACTTAATGGATTAAATTTTAAAGCATTTTGATATACATTTACTGCTTCTTTGTACATCTCTTTTGATAATAATATTTCACCTAAAAGTTCTGTTGCATTATAATAATCAGGTTTTTTATTTAATAAATTAAATAACATTTCTGCTGCCTCGTCAGGCTTTTCTAAATTATTTAATAATTCTGCAATTTTATAATATGAGTCGTAATCTTGTTTATTCACATCAATTGCTTGTACATATTCGTCAATTGCTTTTCTCATTCCACCTTCTAACTCGTAAATTTCTGCTAACATTTTATGCCCTATATAGTTTTCTGGATATCTGCTTACTAGGTTTATTAATTGTTCTTTTGCTTTTTTGTTGTTTCCTAGTTTTAAATATATTTTTGCTTTTAATACATTTAAGATTTGTATTAATGGTATTTGTTTTTTATCTAATATCATTATAGCTATTGGTATCAATATTGCCAATATGTATTTTATTATTGTCCAAAATGGTCCGAATTCTATTCTTTTTAATACTTCCACAAAGTTTAAGGATATTCCTATTGCTTCAATTATTAAAATTCCTATATAATTTGTGTCATTTTCTTTAAACATTTTAAAAAACATATATACGAATATTCCAAATGCTAATACTGTAAAAATTAATTGTTCTAAAATCATGCTTTTCTCCTTTTTTGTTGTTAAAAACTTTTACGTTTATTATGTCAGTTTTTTACTATAATATTTTATTTCATTTTTTGTCATTTGTCCAGTATTTTTGTATAATTTTCGAATTTCTGTTTATAATATTGTTAGGAGGTTTAAAAAATATGGAAAATCAAAATTTAAATATTTTAGATGAAGTTAATAAAGGTGCAACTATGGGAATGGATGCAATTTCATATGTTTCAGGAAAAGTTGAAGATAATGATTTTAAAAAAGTTTTAGATACAGAATATAATAAATATAAAGATATTTCTAATAGAGTAAATAATTTATATGATAATTATAGTAGTAAAGAACCTCACAAAACAAATGCTATGAATAAAATGATGACTTGGTATGGTATTCAAATGAAAACTATGGTTGATGATACTACTTCTAAGCTTTCTGAATTACTTATGCAAGGTACTAATATGGGTATTATTGAGGGTCGTCGTTTGCTAAATCAAAATCAAAATATTGAACCTGATGTTAAAAATATTTTGAATGATTTTGTTGTTATGCAAGAAGATAGTGTTGAAACACTAAAAAAGTATTTGTAATTATAAAATCTACACTATTCTAAATTAGTGTAGATTTTGTAATCTCTTAATATTTTTCTAACATAATTATTAGTTTCTTTATAAGGAATATTCTCAACATCTGAGCCATCTGCTTTTATTATTCCCTTTTCTATCCAAGTATCAACTGTACCAATACCTGCATTATACGCAGTAATTGCTATTTCAACATTTCCATATTTTTGTATCAATATTGATAAATATTTTGTTCCTATATTTATATTTATTTCAGGTTCTAATAGTTTATCTTTTACATCCTCGTTTGAAATATTTAAATTTGTCTTTTTACAAACATCTTGTGCTGTGCTTTCCATCAGTTGCATAAGCCCTATTGCACCTTTTCCAGATTTAGCATTTGCATTAAAATTACTTTCTGCTTTTATTAACGCATACACTAAATTTTCGTCAACATCATATTCTTGAGAATATTTCTGAACATATTCTTGATAATCTTTTTTGTATATTATCTTTTGTATTCTAATAGGAATGTTTAAAAATGCTATTAAAATACATAAAATTAGTATTATTGCTACAGTTATTATTTGCTTTTTCGTTATATTTACAATAAACAATTTTAATCACTCCTTTTCTTTTATTTTTCGACCATTGGGGTGGTCCAACCAATTTAAGAACATCCCCAATAATCGAAAAGCAAATGCTTTATTTACATTCGTACCAATTTTCTGCTTCAGAAACTTCCGCAATTAGTGGCACATTAAGTTTTATTGCACTTTCCATTTCTGTTTTAACAATTTCTTTTACTTTTTCTGCCTCTGCTAAAGGTGCCTCTATCATCATTTCATCATGAACTTGTAAAACTATTTTAGCCTCTAAATTTTCTTCTATCAATTTTTTATACACATTTATCATAGCAATTTTCATAATGTCTGCTGCTGTTCCTTGTATTGGTGTGTTCATTGCGGCTCTTTCTCCAAATTGTCTTACCATATAATTATTAGATTTTAGTTCTGGAATATATCTTCTTCTGTTAAATAATGTTTCTACATATCCTGTTTCTTTTGCTTTTTCTTTCATATCATCCATAAAGTTCTTTATTCCAGCATATTCTTGCAAATATTCTTCTATATATTGTTTTGCTATTTTTCTTGATATTCCTAATTGTTCTCCTAGTCCAAAATCACTTATTCCATAAACAATTCCGAAGTTTACTGCTTTTGCATTACTTCTTTGTTCTTTGGTTACTTCCTCCATTGGTGTTTTAAATACCTTTGAAGCTGCTTGCCTGTGAATGTCTTCTCCATCTTTAAATGCTTGAACCATATGTGTGTCTTCTGACATATGTGCTAAAACTCTTAATTCGATTTGTGAATAATCGGCATCAATGTAAACCTTTCCTGGTTCTGGTTTAAATATTTTTCTAACTTGTTTTCCTAACTCAAATCTTGTTGGTATGTTTTGCAAGTTTGGTTCTGTTGAACTTATTCTTCCTGTTGCTGTTATTGTTTGATGGAAGAATGAGTGTATTCTTTTTGTTTTTGGATTAATATATGGTTTTAATCCTTCAACATATGTTGAATTTAATTTCATTAATTGTCTATAATCTAATATTTCTGATATTATTGGGTCTTCTGATTTTAATTTTTCTAATACATCTACATCTGTTGAATATCCACTTTTTGTTTTCTTTACAACTGGTAATTTCATTTTTTCAAATAATATTTCACCTAATTGTTTTGTTGAATTTATATTGAATTCTTCTCCGGCCATTTCATATATCATTTTTGTTTTTATTTCTAGTTGTTCTTTTAATTGTTTTCCAAATTTATTAAGTTCTTCTAAATCTGCATACATCCCATTCCATTGCATATTTGCAAGAACTGTTACTGTTGGCATATCTATGTTGTTAAATAAATCTACCGCATTTATTCCTTCTAGTTTTTTCATTGTAATTTCTTGTAATTTATAAATTATATATGCATATAATGTACATTTTTTTTCTTCAGCTTTTTGAGTCTTTTCTTGTTCTTCTTTAATTTTTTCTTCTTCTGACTTCTCTTCATTTGAACCAGATAGCCCCGTACCTTGCATTGCATCAAATAAATTGATTTGTTCTACTTTTAAAGATTTTGAATCTCCTAAAATTTCATTAACATCTATTTCTAAATATTGTTCTGCTAAATCAGTTAATTTTAGTTTATTATTTGTTGGATTTAAAATGTATGCAGCAATACTTGCATCATAATTTATTCCCTTAAAGTCTATTCCCTCTTGTCTTAATAGTATATAAACTCTTCCCAAATCTATGCCAATTTTTAGTATTTTATCATTTTCAAAAATTTCTTTTAACACTTGGATTTTTCCCACATTTTTTATATCTATATAATATGCTTCATTTTCAGAAGAATTGAAAATTGAAATTCCTGTTATTTTTTCCTTTATAATTTTATCTTCGTCATTAACTTTTTCAGTTTCTATATAAAAAATCATTTTACCTTGTTTTTCAATAATAGTTTTTATTTCTTCTATTGATTTTTCTACAACTTTATATTGACTCTCTATATTATTTTCTTCACTAAAATTATCACCTTTTCCGGCTTCATTTTGTAAATTAAATCTATCTATATATCTTTTAAAATTCAACTCTTTAAATAGTTCTAAAACTTTTGGCTTGTCCCATTCTTCAAGTTTTAACTCTTCCAAAGTATCTTCAATAGGAACTTTAGTATTAATCTCTCCTAATGTTCTTGAAAGATATGCTAAATCTTTATTTTGCTCTAGTTTTTCTTTTTGTTTTCCCTTTACATCTGCTTCTCCAGACTCCAATTTTTTATACAAATTATCAATTGTTTCATATTTTTGAACCAAAGAAAGTGCCGTTTTTTCACCAATTCCTGGAACACCTGGAATGTTATCAGATGCATCACCTTGCAAACCTTTAACTTCTATTAATTGCTTTGGCTCAATTCCATAAACTTCTTTTACTTTTTCTCTATTGAATATTTCAGTTTCTGTTTTTCCGCCTTTTGTTCTAGGAATATTTATTCTTACATTATCTGTTGCCAATTGGAAGGTATCTCTATCTCCTGAAAGTATTACAACCTCAAGGCCTTTTTGTTCTCCATATCTAGAAAGTGTACCAATTACATCATCACCTTCATAACCTTCTTTTTCAATTATATCAATATTCATCGCTCTTAGAACATCTTTTATAATTGGCATTTGCTCTGCAAGTTCTGTTGGCATCCCTTTTCTATTTGCTTTATATCCTTCATACATTTTATGTCTCGCCGTTGGTGCCTTTAAGTCAAATGTCACACCAATATAATCCGGCTTTTCCTCTTCTAGTAATTTAAATAAAATTGCCAGAAATCCATAAATAGCATTTGTGTATTTTCCATCTTTTGTTGTCAATGCTTTACTACCCATTATTCCATAAAATGCTCTATTCATTATACTATTTCCGTCTATCAATACTAGTTTTTTCAAAATTTTATCCTCCTGAATTTTTAGGGATTAGGGGACGGGTCTTAAAATCCCTAATTTTTTATTTATTAAATTTTTAGGGATTTTAAGACCCGTCCCCCAATCCCTAATTTTTAAAAATTAATAATGATGCAATCATCTAATTCTCTAATAGAACCATCTTTAGGGTATCTTTCCATATTTTCTGCCTCTATTTTTCCTTTTTCATATTCTTCATCTGTAGGATTTTGGAAACTATATCCAAGTGAATTTAAGAATTTTATAAACTCACTTCCTTTATCATCAAATGCCTTTTTCCCCCACCAAAGAACAGATAAACTATTAGATTGTGCACCATAATCTCCCATTCCTTTATATGGTGTTCCCATAATAACCAATGGTTTTGATATATCACAATTTTTCTCCAAATTATACACCAAATCATAGGCAATATGCAAATCTTTTTGATATCTTTTATAATCATTATAAAATAATTTATTTAGTGATACTGTTTGTTGTAATACTAAAATTGTAATTGCTATACTTGCTAATATTTTTGTTATTTTATATTCATTTAAGAAATAATATACTGCCATCATAATAATAGCAACAAATAATCCCCAAGATGTACATGTTCTATATAAAACAGAACCAAGTTGTAATACACTTATGGCAAAATTTGATAAAAACATTGCTATAAATATTACTAAAATCATCCAATTTTTGTTTTTATCTGATTGCAAAATTCCTATTGCAATTCCTATTATTGATGCAACGTCAAATATTAATACTGGATAATATTTGATATTTTTTATTGCATTTATAATGTTTAACACTATTAATTGCAAACTTTCTAATATTCCATAACTTCCCCAGTTTATTTGTTTTTCTGCTACATCTGAAGTTTTAACCCCCGCTAAATATATTAGTTTTACAACAATTTGGTCTAAAACCAGACTTATTGCAACAATTCCTAACGCACAAAAAATATATTTAAATATGTCTTTTATTTTTTTATTTTTATCTGTATATATCATTAAAATTAATGTCATGCAAATTGAAACTAGCATTACCTGTGCACAAGCCTCGTACATTGATATTGCAAATGTTAATATTAGCGCTGATAATACATATATACTTTTTTTATGAATATTGTTATAATTTTCATAAAATAACATTACTCCTAATGATGCTAAGAAAGTACCTAACATAACTGCAATATTGCAATTTTCAAATATAAATATTTCATTTATTATTGGAAATGATATAAACACTGATGCAAATACAAGATATGCCCCTATTGATAATTTTTCTTTTAAATTTTTTTTAAAAAATATACACCATAATACTGCTGTAAACATTATTACACTTGCTGCTATGAAGTCTAACCAAAATGGTATAAATTCTGTTATATTTAATATTTGATATAATATATATGCGCCCCATCTTCCTATTGCCAACATTTCTTTTCCTACATAATATCTATCAAAAGCTGTGTCATCCATTCCTACTGATGAATTTGTTATAGTAAAGCCAAAACTTAATATTGTTACCAAAATAATTGCTATAACAAATATTTTATTTTCAACAAAATATTTAATTGTTTTTTTGTAATCTTCCTTTAACTGTTTCATTTTAAATTTTCCCTTTCTATATTTTACTTTAATACAAACAATAATATAAAGTATCACCAACAAATATCAATTGTTCTTTATCTAACTTGTCCCATTTTTTATTAGAAAAATATTCTTGATAATATAACGATTTATTTTTTTGTTCTAGAAATTTTCGATTATTATAATAATTAAGTGCCCCTATTCTTGACCATTCTTTTACTAATGATTTATAGCATAATGCAGATCCACTACTTAAATCACTATAAAATAATTTACTATTACTATTATACATAAATACAACATTTTTTACTTCTATATTATTTTGTTCTTCATATTCTTCTATCCATTTTCCTACTATTTGACTTTCTTGTTTATCTAAATTATTCACTATTTTGTGTTCTTCCATTACAATAATTGAACTTCCAATTGAAATAAATATATACAAAAACATTATTGAATATAATATTGCTTCCTCAATTTTATTATTTTCTAAATTACAATATATGTATAAAAGCATTAATCCAATCATTGCGCCTATCGAAAATGCCATCCTGCCTGTTCCAAATGCAGATAAAGTAAATAAACTTGGTCCATATACAGTTCCAATACATATTAAAATTATAGTCAACAAGTTTAATGTTATATTACATTTATTTTTTCTCATAAATATTAATGAATAAACCAAAATTACTATAAGAAATATATATAACATATTTTTAGGAAATAATCCGTATGTGCTCTGTAATATTCCATTTAGACTTTCTAGTATAACATTAATATTACTAAATATATTTTTTATACTTCCCATTCTAGATTGTGTTAAGCCAAAAATTTTTCCTGTTATTTTTATCTGAATCATATTAACTCCACAACCTAATGCTCCACATAAAACACTAAACAATACATTTTTTATCACTTGCATATTTATCTTTTTTTCTTTTAGTAAAGATAATACAAATGTTATTGTAAATAACCAGTTCATTGTGCCTTGATAAAATTGTATTGATAATATTGATATAATTATACTTTTTAATATATAATTTTTCTTTTTTTCTACTATTTGTTGTGCCGCTATTATATTTAGTAATATACTTACTGACATTATAGCACATTCTGCAAATTGCAGATTTTCTAAATATGCAAAATTGAATATTATTATATATGCTATTGCTAATATTATATATTCTGTTTTTTTGTTTTTTTCTCCAATATACTTTACTGTTATATTTTTTAATTTTATTACACTTATATTTGAGACTATTAGTGCTATTGCCGTTAATATTATAACATAAACCATTATTGGCATATTTAGTTTTTGTGCTATTAATGATATTAAACACATTATTGGTCTTCCATCATTTAACGAATATGTTATTGCATACGTTTCATATCCTTTATTTATTATGTTGTATGTGTCTGTTGCATAATGTCCTTTTAATAATGGGAAATATATTGCTGATGTTATAGTAAATATTATTACAAATATTATTATATTTACTTTATTTTGCTTTAAATAATTTTTCATAAGCACTCCTTTATTTTCTTACTAGTACACACAATAAAAAACTGTATCACCCTTAAACACAAATTGTTCTTTGTCTAACTTATCCCAATCTTTGCCTTTAAAATAAGCGTAATAAATATTTTTATCCATTTGCACCGTTTCTAACTTTCTTCCAGTATAATAATTTAAAGCATCTATATTGCACCACCATACCATTAGTGCTCTACTTGTATATGATGTATTAAAAATCAAATTATAATTCCATGTTATATTTTTATCATAAGTAAACGCTATATTTTTTACCTCTATATTATTATTTTTTTCATATTCCAAAATATATTCATTTACCTGTAGTGCTTCTTCTTTATCCATTTCATTTGCCTTTTTATTGCAATACATTTGCAACGTATAATTTAAAAAATTCATGACTATATAAATTGATAAAGCAAACAATAAAAAATATTTAAAAATCTTACTTTCACCAAAGATATTCGTACTACAATATAAATACATAAAAATTAATCCTATTAATGCTCCTATTGAAAATACCATTCTTCCTAATCCAAAGCTTGACAACGATACAATATTTATTGCTACAGAACTAAATATTGCAACTATACTAATTAATAACAAATTAAAACTATTACTATATTCTTTTATCTTCACTAGGTCATATATAAATGTAGTTATATACAATATTAATAAAAAAATTAAAAATCCATACTTAGGGAAAAAATTACATGTATTAGTCAACAAACCTCCTATATGTAACATTATATAAGTTATGTTAGCTGGAATTTTTTGTATTCCCCCTAATCTAATTTGTTCCAATCCAAAAATTTTTCCACATATTTTTATTTGAATGAAATTAATTCCTACTGATATTAGACAAAATAGTCCTGAGATTATAACTTTTTTTATTACCTCTTTATTTATTCCTTTATTTTTTATTATTAGTAGCAAAAATGTAAATGTTATAAAGAAATTTATTGTTCCCTGATAGCATAACTCTCCAATTATTAAATATGCTAAACTTTTTAAATATTTACTTTCTACTAATTTTTCACTTGATTTTATAAATAATAAAATTCCCAATGCCATAATTGGTATTTCAGCAAAATACATATTTTCCAAGTACATAAAATTAAAAATTATACAATATGAAATTCCCAATACCAAAACTGTTTCTTTAAGATTTTTTTCTGGTTTTATTTTTGTAATTATATTTTTTATTTTTATTACACATAAACATGATATTAATATTCCTATGTAAAATAATCCTTGTATAAATACTTTTATTGGTAAATTCCAGTATCCCGCTAGTAATGTAATTACACTTGAAAATACTCTTCCATCATTTAAAAATTTTTCTATTCCGTATTTATAATAACCATACCCAATTATTGTATAATCATCTGAGGAATAGTGTTCTGTTAAATATGGAAAACACATTATAATTGTAATCAAAATCAATATTAAATATATTATTAAATTTCTTTTTTTCTCTTTCATAATTCCCCCAAAATATGATATAATTCAATATTTTCTGGAATTATATCATATGGATTTCTTTTTTTCTACAATAACAAGAACATTTTTTCCTTATCTTTTTTTATCTTTTTTGAATATCTATCTTCTTCAGAAAAAATACAACCACAATACTTCTGCATATATAGCCCTAATTCTCTTGCCTTATTTTGTCCTTCTCTGAAGCCAACTCTAAAATCTCTATATAAAAATTCTATTCCAAACTCTTCGCTTAACTTTTCCATATATTCTTTTATAAAATCATGATTTTGATAAATACTATATAAAAGTGTTGTTGTAACCGCATCATATCCATTTGCTTTTGCATATTCAAAAGTTTTCCTCAATCTTACTGGATAACAATAATTTTTACATCTATTTTGTAAATCTCCAACTACATTTTTGCAAAATTCATCTAATCCATAATCTTCTTCAAATATTGCCTTTAATTTCAAACTTTCTGCATATTCTTTTAAGGTATCTCTTCTTGCTTTATATTCCATATATGGATGTATATTGGGATTATACCAATATATTGTTGGCTCTATCCCTTCTTTCTTTAATGTATCTATACAGTAAACACTGCATGGTGCACAACATGTATGCATTAATAATTTCATTTTTGTTTTTCCTTTCCAAAGGCATAAATCATTTATATTTATTTTTATTCCTTTTATTTATAAATTTCGAATATATTTATTTTCCCTATTTTTTCTAAATTTTCTCTTACATATTTTACTACTTCTTTAGGTGTTTGCCAATTAGTTTTTAAATTAGACTTTCTTACCAATATTATTTCATTATCATTTTTTTGCTTTATTTTTTCTATTTGTCCCTGCTCACCATCTTTGCCAATATTTCCTTTTAAAAACATATCATAGTCTTTGTTATATCTATCTATTGGAATCATGTATATAGCCGCTTCTGCATCCAAAATATGTACTCTATAACCATTTTGCTCTGCCTCTAAAATGTAATTATCAATACTCTTAATTTTATCTCTTAATCCTTGTGAGATTTCAATATATTTATAATGTTTTATTTCTGTATTTTTTTCATTTTTTGCATAATTGTATAAGTTTATTAATCCAATACTTAAAATAATTGCAAACATAACTAACCATATTAAACTTGTTACCATCTTATAATTTTTAAGTTTTTTTTCACCATTTATCTTGTCATATACTAATTTTCCCAATAAAAAGAACATATATAACATTCCAATAATTGCTATTAATCCACCTATTAAAAAATGAATCTTGTCCGAAATTGGATACATTACAATTATAATTGCTAAACCATATACCAATAAAGTTGTTAAATTATCAATAATTTCATTTTCTTTTTTCTGTATATTTGTTATTATCAATACTATAGACATTACAAGAATAGAAATAGGCACCCATAGTGCTAATGCTCTTATTTCTATTTTATCATTACTAAATAAGGATATATAATTTATTTTATTTGAAAATGTTTTTATTCCTAATATAGCATAATTTATAAAATCTACTAATGAGTGTGTAACAATAAGATATACTATAAAAATTAAAGTAGGTATTAGTATTCCTATTATTCGAGTAATTGCTATTTTTACATATTCTTTAAATTGATCTTTGCTATCTACAAACATCAATTTATATCCTACAACTATAATTGCTAATGTTACACCTATACTTTGTTTTGTACAAATAGCAATTCCTGCAAGCAATCCGCATCATAAAATCTCTTTTTTTGTCATATTTCTTTGCATTTTCTATGTTTTTTAACTCCTGATATAATATAGTTAATGTAATAAATAACACTGCTACATTATAGTCAATACAATAAATATCTCTACAAATAATTCCTATCAATGCTGTAAATATTAGAGATATATTTTCTTCTTTCATTACTTTGTTAAATATTTTATATATTGTAAAAAGTATCCCTGTCCATAAAATTGCTGCCAATATTCTTGAAACAATAATTTCATTTGCTGTAACTTTTAAAATTATCGCTGTAAGCATTGGTAATACAGGTGTTGTAATCATACTTATATCTTTGTATGGTATTAATCCTTGCGATATTGCTCTTGCTGTGTTATAATTCCATATTTCATCTAAATCACTTATTGGTTTTATAATTATTATTGAAAATATTACAATAAATATAAATAGTATTTTTAATATATCTTTTTTTTTCATCCTAATCTCCCAGTATCCTATATATAATTATTTTTTGTTGCACTTTTAAGCAGAAATTTATTAACAAATTTGTTTATTTCTTCAAAAGACTCTTTTACATAACGATTTTCTAAAATTATTTTTGCTATAATTTTGCTTATAATAAAATCTATAATTGAACAAACAACAAAAATAGCAACTCCTATTCCAAGTGTATAAATATAAAAATAATTTGTATAGTACATTTTTGGTATATTTAATCCATTTACTATAATATTATCTTCTACATATTTGTTATCATGTATTAAATATACACCTAAAGTACGTTTTGCAACATTATTTATAATCTTACTTTTTATTTTTATATTATCAAATATTGTAAATAAAGTAATTGCAGTTACCCATGTCGTAATTGAATTTTGTGCTAATTCCATTCTCTTTGCAACTATAAAAACATATAATATTATTAATATTAATATATTTAATTTTTGATTATCAAATTCTTCAACAATTTTGTGCAAAAAATGCCTACCGCATAAGTAAAAATATATAAATGATTGTATATCATTCAAGTGTACATTTGGCAGAATAAATAATATTGTCATCCAAACAAATATTATCATCTTTATTGTTTTAGGTAATTTATTTTCGCATATTTTAATTATCGGTTCTATCATAAATAAAAGTAGCCATACATTTATAAACCAATACTGCATAAATTCTTTTAATGAAAAACTTTTTATATTTTCAAAATTAAATATACACATAAAAATTATTGAATATATTATAACTTTAATTATTATATTTATTGGTCTAACTATATTAAATCTTGATTTTTTTGAGTAATATCCCATTATTAAGATATATACCACAACAGCAATTTTACCACCACTTAACATTATTGATGTTATGAAATGCTTTTCTCCTATAATTTTATATACACCTGTATGATATACTAAATGATGCATTATAATCATCATCATTGCAACTATTCGTAATAATTCTATATTGGAATCACGTGTTTTCTTTACAATAATCATTTCTGTATCTTTTTTCATTTGTTAATCCCCTTTTATATATTTGTCTTATTTTACTTTTTATTTACACATGTTTCACATAATCAATATATTAACACATTTATATAAAACTTTGTTGTCCTAAATCACCATTATAATTATATCCTAAATGTTTATATGCTGGTGGCAAAACAACTCTTCCTCTTAAAGTTCTTGATATAAAACCTATTTGGATTAAGTAAGGTTCATATACATCTTCTATTGTATCAACTTCCTCACCAACAGTTACTGCCAAGGCCTCTATTCCAACAGGTCTACCCGCATATTGTACTATCATTGTATCTAACAATTTTCTATCAATTTCATCTAGTCCCAACTCATCAATTTCAAGTTTATTCAATGCATGTTTTGCAATTTTTAAATCTATATCTCCATCACCTAAAACCGCTGCATAATCTCTAACCCTTTTTAACAATCTATTTGCAATTCTTGGTGTTCCCCTTGACCTTCTTGCAATCTCTTCTGCCGCTTGGTCATCAACTTCAACATCCAAAATCTTTGCAGACCTTTTTACAATTTTCTTTAAATTTTCTACTGAATATAATTCAAGCCTGTTTACAATTCCAAATCTATCTCTTAATGGTGTTGTTAAAGAACCCGCTTTTGTTGTTGCACCAATTAATGTGAATTTCGGTAAGTCTAGTCTTATTGACCTTGCACTTGGTCCTTTTCCAATCATAATATCAATTGTATAATCCTCAAGTGCAGGGTACAATATTTCTTCTACATTTTTGCTTAATCTATGAATTTCGTCAATGAATAATACATCATTTTCTGCCAAATTTGTAAGCAAAGATGCCAAGTCTCCTGGTCTTTCAATTGCCGGTCCAGACGTAATTTTTATATTTGCTCCCATTTCATTTGCAATTATATTTGAAAGTGTAGTTTTTCCAAGTCCCGGAGGTCCATATAATAAAACATGGTCCAATGCTTCTCCTCTTTTTTTTGCTGCTTCTATATATACCTTCATATTTTCTTTTACTTTGTCTTGTCCTATATATTCATCCAAAGTTTGAGGCCTTAATGTGTTCTCTAGCCTTTCTTCTCCCACATCTTCTAACCCTGGATTTATTAATCTATCCTCATTCATTCTTTTATCCTTTCGGGATTTAGGGACGTTCCTTAAAACCCCTTTTTTTAGGGACATGAGGACACTCCTTAAATCTTTTTAAATATTTTCTATAAAATTCTCTATTATTTTTAGCATTTTGCTATTATTAGGTTGATATTTTACAGGTTCAAATGTTTTTGATTTTATAATTGCATCATGCAAATCTTCAACATTTTCAATTCCTATTATATAGCCCTTATCTGTAAAATCTTTTATTATTTGTATTTGATGGTTGTTTACATGTTCTCCATATTCATGTTTACGTGGTACTGCGATTACTTTTTTTCCTTTTTCTATTGAAGATATAATTGACCCAACACCACCATGTGTTATTATTAAACTTGCTTTATCTTGATATTCTGCCAACTCTTCTTTTGACATCAAATCTATAATTTTCATGTTTTTTGATTCAAATTTTGTATATCCTGCTTGAACTATTACTTCTTCTTGTATTGTTTTATTTTTTATATTTTTTTCCACTTCTTCTAATAATCTATGGAAACTATTATTTTGCGTTCCTAATAATACTAATATCATATTTCCTCCATTTTAAGTATTCATTTTTCATTGTCCATTTGGCTTTCCGTTTGAGTTATCCATTTACAGTATTCAATGCATTGTAATTTTATATATTAAGAAAGTTGTCTATATTTCCTAATATATAAAAATTAATAAATTGATCCTCCATATACTGCTTTAGGATATAATTTTAACATTTCTTCCCATTGCACAATAAATAAATCAGCAATTGGGTAAATCAATCTACCCGTGGCAGTTTTTTTATTTTTATTTGCAAATGTTTCTATATAAATTATTTTACTTCCAAAAATCTTTCCTAAATAACACATTGGCCCTGCCGTATGTGTTCCAGTTGTTACTATCACATTTGGTCTTAATTTAAAATAAAAATATACCGTTTTTAAACACAAATAAAAATACTTGAATATGTATGTGAATAATTTTGCTCTTGTTCCATATGGTAAAAAATCTAATTTGTTTCCATATTGCTCTTTTAACTTTTCATTTGATTTATCTTTTTCTGTTATTATATGATAATCATATTTTTCAAATAATGGTGATAATTGTAATAATTCGCTTAAATGGCCACCAGTACTTGATATGAATAATACTCTTTTTTTCATTCTGTTTTTGTCCTCTCGTTTAAATTCTTTTCTTTGTCTATTATACATTTTATTTGCTTTTCTGTCTATTGTTTTTTTTAATTTTATACAGTATAATATAGATATGAAAAAATTAGTTGTTAATAAAAAATATGATGGAAAAAAATTGAATAAATTTTTATTGGATAATGTTCCAAATTTGACTTATGGTCTTTTTTGTAATACATTGCGAAAAAAAGATATTAAAATTAATGGAAAACGTGTAAACAAAGATATTTCTATTTTTGAAGGAGATGAAATTTTAGTTTATATAGCAGATTCTTTGTTAGACTCAAAATCTTCTATTAATTTAAATATCATTTTTGAGGATGACAATATTTTAGTTATAAATAAACCCTCAAATATAGAAGTTACTGGTGAAAATTCTTTAACTACTGTAGTTCATAAAAAATACTCAGATTATGTTTTTAAACCTATGCCATGTCATAGATTAGATAGAAATACTACTGGTTTGGTTTTATTTGCAAAAAATGAAACGTCTTTAAATATTCTTCTTGAAAAATTTAAAAAACATGAGATTGAAAAACATTATCTTGCTTTAGTATATGGAATTCCTTCTACGAATTTTAAAAGAGATGAAGCATATTTGTTTAAAGATAATAAAAAGTCGATGGTATATATTTCTAATATTCCCCAAAAAGGGTATGTTAAAATTGTTACTTCTTTTTCTGTTTTGGAAAGACGTAAAGACAATACTTCTCTTTTAGATGTTGAAATTGAAACTGGAAAAACTCATCAAATTAGGGCTCATTTGGCTTATTTAGGTTTTCCTATTGTTGGTGATGGTAAATATGGAAAAAATGATATTAATAAGTTGTTTAAGAAGTCTCAGCAAATGCTTTGTAGTTTTAAATTGAGGTTTGCTTTTTCTTCTGATAGTGGTTTGCTAAATTATTTGAATGGTAAAGAGTTTGTTTTGAAGGATGTGAAATTTTGATTTTTATTTGCATATTTGTTATATTTGTTGTATAATGAATATGTTGATGCGGGTATAGTTTAGTGGTAGAATCCCATGCTTCCGACCTGGTTGCGCGAGTTCGATTCTCGCTACCCGCTCCATGAAATAAAGAGGAGCACCATGTGCTCCTCTTTTACCTTCTATGCTTTTACCATTTCAAGTTTACTTTCAACCAATTCACAAATTAAATCTGCAGATTTTTCAACACCAAAAGCATCACTATTAATACAAATATCATAATTAGAATGATTATCCCATTCCTTTTCAGTATAATATTTATAATGATTTGCTCTTAATTTATCAATACGCTTAATCTCTTTCTCCGCCTTAGACTTATCCATACCATAATATGTAGTTGCTCTGTTAATTTTATCTTCCATATCACTATAAACAAAAACATTTATGACATTTTCTCTACCAGACAAAATGAAATCAGCACATCTACCAACAATAACACAAGACTCCTTGTCAGCAACTTCTTTTATTAATTCAGATTCTTTAATGAACAACTCATCACTATTATTTAATCCTGAATAATATCCATTATTTAAACTTGCTAAAGCATCTCTTTTTTGTTCATTGTTTTCAATATATTCTTCAGATAAACCTGTTTCTTCTGCTACTTTTGAAATAAATTCATTATCATATAATTTTATTCCTAATTTATCAGCAACTAATTTTCCAATATATCTTCCACCTGATGCATATTCCCTTGCTATTGTTATAACAACATGTTTTGAAAGTTTGCTTTCTGTGTTTGCTATAGTTTCTTTGTTTACTACTTTTACATTTCCTTGTTTTAATTTTCTTATTTCTCTTATCAAGAATATTGTTGCTAATATGAATGCTAATCCATCAGCAAATGGTCCTGCGAATAAAACTCCATGTATTCCAAACATCCTTCCAAAAATTATCATTGCAGGTATTAAGAAAGCAATTTGTCTTGATATTGAAAGTATTGCACTTATTATGCTCTTTCCAATTGCTTGGAAGAATATTCCTGATGGAATTTGAATTCCATTACAGATGCAAAGCATTAAGTATGTTCTAAATGATAAACATGCAAATTCCATGTAATTTGCGTCTCCACTACCAAATATTGATATTAATTTGTCTGGTATCGTTTGGAATAATATAAATGCTATTGTACTTATTACAAGACTTGAACCTAATACAATTTTTAATGTTGTTTTTACTCTGCCAAATTTTCTAGCACCATAGTTGTATCCAAATATTGGTTGTGCTCCTGCTGCAATTCCTATTATAATACTGTTTAATATTTGGCTTATTTTCATTACAATTCCTAGAACTGTAATTGGTATTTCTGCTCCAAATTTTGATTCTGCTCCATATTTTCCAAGTGTATTATTTTCAGTAGCCATTACAAATACTATACTCATTTGGTTTATAAAACTGCTTATTCCTAACATTGAAACTTTTTTTGCTACACTTGATTTTATTTTAAATGCTTCTTTACCTAATTTTATTGATTTAAATTTTTTAACATATAATGCATTTAGTATAAATACTAAAATTTGGCTTATTACAGTTGCAATTGCTGCTCCTTCAACTCCCATTTTAAATACAAATATAAATATTGGGTCTAATATTGTGTTTAATACTGCACCTACAAGCATTGTTGTCATTGAATATTTTGGACTTCCATCTGATCTTATTATTGAATTTAATGTTGTTCCTATCATTGAGAATGGTAATCCTATTGCTATTACATAACCATATTTTAATGCATATTCTTTTAATGCTTCTGTACATCCAAACATTGTTAATAATTGTGGTAAAAATATTAATGTTATTGCACAAAATAATACTGATACTATTGTTGAAATTGCTAGTGTATTTCCTACACCTTTTGCTGCTTCGTCTTTTTTCTTTTCTCCTAGTTTTAGGCTTAAGTATGCTGATGCTCCATCTCCAAACATTAGTGAAAATGCTAATCCTATCATTACTAATGGGAATACTACGTTTGTTGCTCCATTTCCTAGGTATCCTACTCCCCACCCTATAAAGATTTGGTCTACTATGTTATATAGTGAGTTTACTAATAGGGATATTATACATGGGATTGAAAATTTTCTTATTAATTTTCCTATTTTTTCTGTTCCTAGTATGTTTTCTTCTTTTTCCAATTTTCTCTCCTTCTTTCTTTTGATATTTTTGTCTTTGGGCGTAAAAATAGTAAGTCCATGTCTGGACTTACGTTTTACCTGCGCGACTTATCTATTATAACATATTTTTGTTTTTTATGTAAGTATTTTTTAAAATTTTTTTATTAATTTCTTCCAATTATATCCTTTATAATCTCCCCTGCAATAATCAAACCCGCAACAGAAGGCACAAAAGAAATACTTCCAGGAACTTGATTACGAATACTACACTTTCTTTTAGTACCCGGAGGGCAAATACAATTTGTCTTACAACTATTTTCAATATTTTCATATGGACGTATCGGCTCTTCTTTTGAATAAACAACTTTAAGTTTCTTTATCCCTCTACTTCTCAATTCTTTTCTCATAACCTTTGCCAATGGACACACTGAAGTTTTATAAATATCTGTTACTTCAAATCTTGTTGGGTCAAGTTTATTTCCTGTCCCCATACTTGAAATAATAGGAATATTTAATTTATTAGCTCTTACAACCAACTCAATTTTAGCAGTTACTGTGTCCACACTATCTACTATATAATCAACTGTATCATCTAAAATTTCTTTGCTATCTGGCATAAAAAATTCTTGATATACTTCTACATTTGCATTTGGGTTTATTTCTAAAATTCTTTCCTTTGCAACCTCTACTTTTGGCTTTCCAATTGTTTTTCTAGTTGCAATTATTTGTCTATTCAAATTTGTTAAGCAAATCTTGTCATCATCTACTAATATAAAATTACTAACTCCTGCTCTTACAAGTCCTTCTACTACAAATGAACCAACTCCACCAATTCCAAATACTGCAACTTTTGCATTTTGTAATTTTTCTATTCCTTCTTTTCCTATCAATAATTCTGTTCTTGAAAATTGATTTAACATTTTATTTTTCCTCCTCCAAGAACTATGTCTCCAACATAAAATACAGCAGATTGACCTGGTGTTATTGCTCTTTGTGGCTCATCAAATGTCACTTTGATATTTTCTCCATCTTGCTCAATTTTTGCCTTTGCAACTTTTGATGAATATCTAGTTTTTACATCAACTTCCATTGTTTCTTCTATTTTATCAACTAATAATAAGTTAATATCTGTAACTGTAATCTCTTTTTTGTATAGTTCTTTTTCTTCTCCTACTATTACTTCATTTTTTGCTTTGTTAAATCCTAAAACAAATAACGGTACTTTATATGATATTCCAAGTCCCTTTCTTTGACCTATTGTATAATTATATAGACCTGTATGTTTTCCTAATATTTCACCTTTTGAATTTACAATATTTCCTTTTTTAGGTTTTATATCAGAATTAGTTTCAAGGAATTTTTTGTAATTTCCATCTGGTACAAAGCATATATCTTCACTATCTGGTTTATTTGCAACTTTTAAGTCGTTTTCTCTTGCTATTTCACGTATTTGTTCTTTGTCTGTGAAATCTGCTAATGGGAATACTACATGTTCTATTAATTCTTTTGGAATATTCCATAATACATAACTTTGGTCTTTTTTACCTGCTTGTGATTTTTTTAGTACCCATCTTCCATATTTTTCACTATATTCTGTTTTTGCATAATGTCCTGTCGCTATGTAATTACATCCTAGTTCTTTTGCTTTTTCCCACATAATTCCGAATTTCATATATTTGTTACATTCTATACATGGGTTTGGAGTTCTACAATTTGCATAACAGTCTATAAAATCATTTATTACATAGTCTTTGAATTGTTCTTTGCAATTATATGTAAAATGTGGAATTCCTATTGTTTTGCAAACATTTTTTGCATCTATATATGTGTTTATGTTGCAACAACTGCTTCCTGCAAACAGTTCTAGTGTTATTCCTAATGGCTCATATCCTTCTTTTTTTAGTAATAGGGCTGATACTGAACTGTCAACTCCTCCACTCATTCCTAATAATACTTTTTTGTTTTCCATTTTTACCTCCAGTACTGTTACTATTAATTTGGAAACTTTTATTTATTTGTTTAATTTCTATTGACATTTTTTTTTATAAGTGTTAATATAATAATATAAAAGATAAGAGCATAGCCCTTATCTGTGTGTTTGGTTAGATTTGTCCATAGGGCAAATCTCTATTTTTCTTTTAGATGAATAATACCTAAATACATATTTGTGCTTTGAACATATATGTATTAATAATGCAGTTCCTACAAAGAAAGCCATTATGATTAATAAAAATTCTATTAATTTCACAGCCGTCAACCCCTTTCTTACGTAATTTACATTTAGCTATATAAGCATAAATGCATAGATTAGCAAGCATATAACATAGGCTTACTAGTCTATGCACTTATGCTTGAAAAGGGCAACTTCCAAACTATTGCAATTTTATCATGTATATCTTTAAAAGTCAATATTTACTATTAAATTCTTTTTTAAAAATTTTTAATGACAACAATTTATATTTCCAGTTCCTGTGCTATCATTTTTCTCTAGCATATCTTCAATAGTATGCCAAGCCAAAAGAGCACATTTAACCCTTGCCGGCATATTAGACACATTTCTAAAAGCTATTGCATCTTCCAATTTTTTTAGTTCTTCCTCATCAGTTGTTTCTCTTTTTATCATTTCTATAAATATTTTTATAATCTCTTTTGCCTCTTCAACTGTTTTACCTTTTAGTGTATCTATCATTATTGATGTTGATGCTTGTGAAATTGCACATCCATGTCCTGAAAATGCCATATCCTCTATTTTATTTCCATTTAATTTTAATTGTAGTGTTATTTCATCTCCACAATTGGGGTTATGCCCTACTTCACAGTAATCTGCATTTTCTAATTTCTTTTTGTTGTATGAATTCATACTGTGTTCCATTATTAGTTCATTGTAAACATTTGTTAACTCGTCCATTGAAATTACCTTTCTTTTTTTATTAATTTATTGACAATTTTATAAATTAGTGTTAATATAATAATATAAAAGATAAGAGCATAGCCCTTATCTATTGGTTGGGTGAGGTTTATCTATAGGATAAATCTCTATTTTTCTTTTTTTGGAACAATATTTTAATGCATATCTCTTTTTGGAGCAAATATGTACTAGAAACGATAGTCCTAAAAAGAAAGCTAATATTATTAATAAAATCTTTATTAACTCCATAGCTGTTAACCTCCTTCTTACGAGATTTACATTTAAGTCATTAAAGACATAAATGCATAGATTAGCAAACATATAACATAGACTTACTAATCTATGCACTTATGCCTGAAGAAGGTTAACTTCCCAACCGAGAAGATTATAATATATATTTACTTAATAGTCAATATTTATTTAAATTATTTTATATAATTTTTAAACATATTATAAGCCTTATCAAGTGCCTTAACCAATTTATCTACATCTTCTTTTGTGTTATAGATGTAGAAACTTGCTCTACATGTAGAATCAATACCCAAGAATCTCATAAGTGGTTGAGCACAATGATTTCCAGAACGCACACATACACCTTCTGAATCTAAAATACTTGCAACATCATGTGGATGTACTCCTTTAATGTTGAATGAAATTACGCTTGAATGATTTTCTTCATTTGGTGTTGTGTATAATGTTAGATAATCTAGTTTTGATAATTCTTGTCTTGCATATGATATTACTTCATGTTCAATTTCTTGTATTTTATCATATCCTAAATTTTCAATGTAATCAATTGCTGCACCTAAACCAATTACGCCTTCAACATTTTGTGTACCTGCCTCAAATTTATTTGGAAGTGGTGCAAATGTTGTATCTTGTTCATAAACGTATTCTATCATATCTCCACCCATCAAAAATGGAGTCATTTTATTAAGTATTTCTCTTTTTCCATATAATACGCCTATTCCAAGTGGTGCAAGCATTTTATGTCCTGAAAATACTAGAAAATCTGCATCTAAATCTTGAACATCAATTTTCATATGTGGTATGCTTTGTGATGCGTCAACTATTACTACTGCACCTTTTTTATGTGCATATTTTATGATTTTTTTCACATTGTTTATTGTTCCTAAAACATTTGAAACATGTGTAATTCCAACGATTTTTGTTTTGTCTGTAATTTTGCTTTCTATCTCTTCGTCTGTAATTTCATAATTTTCATTGATATACATGTAATTTAATTTGCTACCTGTTTGCTTTGTCATTTTTTGCCAAGGAACTAAATTTGAATGATGTTCCATTATTGAAATTACTACTTCATCATCTTTTTTTAAGTTGTCCAAACCATATGAATATGCAATTAAGTTTAAACTTTCTGTTGCATTTTTTGAGAATATTATTTCTTCTCTGTGTTTTGCATTTATGAATTTTGCTATTTTTGTTCTTGTATTTTCATATTGTTCAGTTGCTTCTACACTTAATGAATATGCTCCCCTGTGTGGGTTTGCGTTATATTTCTGGTAGAATTCTTCTACTGCTTTTATTACTTGTATCGGTTTTTGTGTTGTTGCTCCACTGTCTAGATATGTGATATTTTCATTTTCTAGTAGTGGAAAATCTTTTTTCATATTATTTATTTCCATTAAAATCCTTCCTTAATTTAATTCATAAAAAATTTATTTTTAATTTTCTAATCTAACCTTTTATCAATTTCTTGTAAAATTTCTTCTCTCAATTCTTCATTTTCAATTTTTTCTAAAATTTGATTAAATCTAGCTCTAACCATCAATTTCATAGCCTCTTTAAGTTCAAAACCTCTACTCATAATATAGAATAATTCTTTTTCTCCAATTTTTCCGGCTGAACTAGAATGGTTACCTTCAACCTCTTCTTCAGAGCAAAGTAACATTGGTAAAGCTATTGATTTTGCTGTATCTGATAATAACATACAAGCCTCATTTTCATTTCCAGTAGCCTTTTTACAACCTTTTTTGAAATCAATTGTTCCTTTAAAATGTTTTTTAGATATATCTTTTAAAGCTCCTTGAACTTCTATATCAATATTAGATTTTTTACCTCTTAATTCACCTATATAATTTAAGTCAAAAACTTGATTTTCTTTTCCTAAATAAATTGTGTTTAGTTGGTTATCACAATTATCACCTTGTAAATTAGAATAATAATTTGTAATGCTGTGCTTTCCACCAAAATCAACAATTGTATAATTAATTTTTGCATTTTCCCCAAAATCATTTTCAATTGCTAAAAAGTTATTTGATTTTATATTCATTAAATTAACCAATACAATGTTTAATTCTGCATTTTTTTTAGCTTTTGCTTTTATAATTCCATTATGATAGCATTCATTTTCTTTGTTTGATGTGTATTTTATTATAACTGTTGATTTTGTGTTTTCGTTTGCAATTATTTCTATATTGTCTATTAATACAGAATTTTCATTATCAAAATTAAAATCTATTTCCGCTTCTGTTTTCTCTTCTTTTATATCAGAACATTCACATAATTTTGGCATAACCTCTTCATTTTGATTACTATTTATGTTTAATTTAATTTTTTGATTAGCTCCGTATTGTACTTGATTTGTAAATTCTTCACTTAAACCATAAGCTAAATCTATATTTGTATTATCTGCATTTTGTTCTATATCCATTTTAGATGTGTCACCAATTATTGTTACATTTTCAAATAATGGTATAACTTCTGGAACTTCAATATTTTCAAGTTTTATATTGTTTATTTTAAAGTTTTTTGCTGTTCTAACTGGTGTTTCATTTAATTTTAAATTATCCATCAACATTTCCTTTCTTATTTTTCGGGATATGGGGACGGGTCTTCAATCCCTCTTTTTTTTATAATTTTTTCGGGATTAAAGACCCGTCCCCATATCCCGAAATTTTATCCTATTGCTCCTTCTAATTCTAAGTTAATAAGATTATTCATTTCAACTGCATATTCTACTGGTAATTCTTTTGCTATTGGATGTGCAAAACCTCTTACTATCATTGCCTTTGCATCTTCTTCTGATAGTCCTCTACTCATTAAATAGAATATTGTTTTATCACTTATTTTACCTATTTTAGCTTCGTGTGAAAATTCAACTTCATCTGTTCTTATGTCATTTGTTGGTATTGTGTCTGACACTGATATATCATCTAACATAAGTGATTCACATGATACTGATGATTTTGAATTTTTTGCATTTTCATTTATTCTTACCAAACTTCTATATGTGCATTTTCCACCGTTTTTTGATATTGATTTTGCATTTACTACACTTGATGTGTTTGGTGCATTATGAATTACTTTAAATCCATTGTCTAGGTTTTGTCCTCCACCTGCAAATGATATTCCGGTAAACTCTGTTTTTGCACCTTCTCCATTTAATATGCTCATTGGATATAGCATTGATATTTTTGATCCAAATGAACCTGATACCCAGTCCATTTTTGCATTTTTTCCTACTATTGCTTTTTTTGTATTTAAGTTAAGCATATTTTTTGACCAGTTTTCTATTGTTGAATATCTTAAATAAGCATTGTCTGCTACATATAATTCAACACATCCTGCATGTAGATTTACTTTATTGTATTTTGGTGCTGAACATCCTTCTATAAAGTGTAAACTTGCTCCTTCTTCTACTATTATCAATGTGTGTTCAAATTGCCCTGATTCTGGTGAGTTTAGTCTGAAATATGATTGTAATGGAACATCTACTTTTACTCCTTTTGGTACATATACAAATGAACCACCTGACCATACTGCTCCATGTAATGCAACAAATTTATGGTCATTTACTGGTACACATTTCATAAAGTGTGATTTTACTAATTCTGGATATTCTCTTACTGCTGTTTCCATATCTGTATAAATTACACCTTGTTTTATCAATTCTTCTTTCATACTATGGTAAACAACTTCTGAATCATATTGTGCTCCAACACCTGCAAGTGATGTCTTTTCCGCTTCTGGTATTCCCAATTTGTCAAATGTATCTTTAATGTCTTCTGGAACATCATCCCATGAACTATTTAATTTTGACTTTGGTCTTACATATGTTGCAATCTCGTCCATATTCAATTCTGATAAATCTGGTCCCCATGTTGGCATTTCTAAGTTGTTATATACTTCTAGTGCTTTTAACCTGAATTCTCTCATCCAGTCTGGGTCGTTTTTTTGTTTTGATATTTCTTCTATTATTTCTGGTGTTAAACCTTTTTTTATTTTGAACTCATATTCGTCTTTGTTTTTTATATCATAGATATTTCTATTTATTTCATCTAAATTTGTTTTCATTTTATTCCTTTCCTGATTTTAAAATTTGACTTTTTATGTTAAGTATGTTATACTATATAAAAAACTTAGGAGGATACTACTATGAACAATAGCAAACATATCGTTGCGAAATCAATTGTACGGATATTTTATGTAGCACTTATCTTTGCTTCAAAATCATCCTTTTCTGTTTCGCAACTAATACTTTTATCATCAGCTTGTATATTATTTGCACCAATATTGGATTTTATAATTGATAAAATATCTGATGATATTTAAATGTATCCTTATACCAGCCATTTTATTTGGCTGGTATTTCATTTTTATTTATACTGTGCATACCCATTTTCTTCAATTTCAGAAGCCAATTCTTGTCCACCTGTTTTAACAATTTTTCCATTAACCAAAACATGAACATAATCAACTTTCAAGCTATGCAAAATTTTTGTATTATGAGTAATAATTAAAACTGCATTATTCTCATTTTTAAACATCTCAATACCTTTTGAAACAGTCTTAATTGCATCAACATCAAGTCCTGAATCTGTTTCATCAAGAATTGCAAGTTTTGGATTTAAAACAAGCATTTGTAAAATCTCATTTTTCTTTTTCTCTCCACCTGAAAATCCAACATTTAAACTTCTTTCCATGTTTTTAGGATTCATATTTAATTCTTCCATATATTTTTTCAATTCATCTTTAAATTGAAATATTTTAACAGGTTGTCCTGTAATTTTATTTTTAGCATATTTCAAGAAATTTGTAACTGAAACCCCAGGAATTTCCTCAGGTAATTGGAATGACATAAAAATTCCTTTTCTTGCAATTTCGTCTGTTCTTGATTCTGTAATATCTTCACCATCAAATGTTATTGTTCCATTTGTTTTTGTATATTCTGGGTTATTTAATATTGCATTTGCTGTTGTTGTTTTTCCAGAACCATTTGGTCCCATTATTACATGGATTTCTCCTTTTTTTATATCTAAGTCTATTCCTTTTAATATTTCTTTTTCTCCTGCGTTTACATGTAAATCTTTTATTTCTAATAAATTGCTCATTGTTTTGAATCCTTTCTTTTATTTCAAGGGATTAAAGAATCTCATCATCAAATCCCTCTTATTTAATATATAATTTTGTAGAGTTTTTAGTGCAAGCACTTAATTCCATTATTTTTTGAGAGTCCTTCTTGCGCAACATCTGCACTTTTCTTTATTGATATCATAATCACAATCTAAATTTGTTAATCCTAATTCTTTATGCACATATTTTGCCAATTTGTTTATTGTTTTATCCGTTATCGCTAATTTTATTTTTTCTGCTTCATCTTCTGCTTCTTCTTCGTCTAAATTCAGTACATCTTTTAAAAATACATAAACTATATCATATGCCTCCAAAATTTTCTTTGCTAAATCTTCTCCTTTTTCTGTTAGTTCTATTGTTCCATATGATTCATAGTTTAACAGTCTGCTGTCTTTTAAGTTATAAATTGCTTTGTTTACACTTGGTTTTGTACAATTCATTTTTTTTGCAATGTCTGTTACCCTTATATTTCCGTTTTGCTGTTTTAATATGTACATTGTTTTCAAGTATTCTTCTGATGCTTTTGATATCATTTTTTATCCTCTTTCTTTTTATTTTTAACATTACAAACTTTAAAAAAATCGTAAACATTTCCAAAGTTTGTTAACTCCGGTTAACATTATACTCTCATATATAGTGTTTGTCAAGGCTAACATAGAACAAATTATGAATAATTTATGATATGATCACCCTATAACACTTTAAAAAAACATTTACTAAATATTTGGAAATTTAGTTATATAGCACTTTGAAAATTAAATATATAAAAAGTGATATAGTCTTGTATTTACTATATCACTTCTGTAAAAATTATTGATATAAAAAAATTTACACACTAATCTTGACAAGGTCTATTTTTCTATAAAAACATTTATAATTTTTTTAGTTGTTAATTATTATTTTCTTAAAAAAGCGACTTTTTAAACATTTACATATAAAAGTGGACGGAAACCGATGTCGTCGATGCTGGTGGAAGTGTAGTTGTTGTTGCGAAAGCTCGAGCAACTGCTGCTTTTGCTGTAATAGCCTCCCCTAAAGACACAAGGATAGTTGGAATCGCTGGACGTCTCTGTTGTCCATTCATGAATATTACTTGCCATGTCAAAGATATTACATGGATTATCATTTGTTGTTCCTGTTTGTGATAATGATTTATTTAAACTTTTTTGCTTTGCATAGTTTGTTTTATCTGTACAGTTTTGTATGAATGTTATTGCAGTATCCCATGCATAACTATTCATTAAATCACTTGTAAAATTATTGTTTGTGTACATTCCTTGTGCTCTCTCTGCTGCTTGTTTTTGTGTTACATAATTATATACTTGGTCTGTTCCTTTTTCTGTTATTTGTGTTAAAGCATCTTCTGCATGATATCTTGCAGTTGTTGTTCTTGCTTCATATCTACCAATGTAATATCCTCCATTTGCTTTTACGCTATTTTTAAAGTTTGTTATATTTTTAGCAACTGTATTGCCTTTATCTGATGTTGCTAATTCTTGGTAATAAGTATCTATTACCTCTTCGTTTTTTTCTGTTGGTGTTCCATCACTGGCAAATGTATATCTATTTAGTTTTATTTCTGTTTCTGTTCCATCTGCTTTTGTTATTTTTCCAACTGGTACCCAAACAAATTGGCTTCCTGCTGTTGCTCCTGATGTTGCATCTTCTATTACAATTCCTTCTGCAACATTTGTTGTATCATTTGTTACTTTAAATCCTGCTGGTATTACTATTTTATTTAAATATGCATCTTGTAATGTTGTATTTTCATTATATGTTTTATTTGCTTCTACTGCAGGATATTGTCTTTGTTTGTATTTACTTGCAACATTAACTGTTTTCTTTATAGTATAATCTGTTCCATCAACTGTTCCAACTACTGTAAATGTAACCTCTGTTTCTGTTCCATTTGTTGTATATGGTACTGCTGGTGTTACAGCTTTTATTGTTCCATTTTCCATACTTGAACTAAAATTAATTTGTAATTTTGTTCCTGCTTTTTGGCTATTATCTGCTACATCTGTTGTTCCATCTTCTGATTTTATTGTTATATTACTTATTGTTGGACGTGGTCCGGCTTTTTGCATTTCTTCAACTATATTTCCTTCTCCATCAATTACTCCAACATATCCATTAATATATACTTCATAATTTCCATTATCTAATTTTTTATATTCCTCTATTGTCTTATCTGTAACTTTTTCTTGTAAAAATGTTTCTAATGTTTTTGTAGATGTTACGTGATCCATTTGCCACTCATTTAATAAAAGTGTCATCTTTTCTTTTGCATCTGCCAAAGCAGATTTGCTTTGTGCATCTTTTGCTTTTCCAAATATTCCTGTATTTGTTAATGCAGATATTGAAATACCCGCTAATATTAAAAGTATAATTATTGTTATTACTAACGCTACAAGCGTTATTCCTTTGTTCTTCTTACTTAACATTATTATAAAATCCTCCTTTGTTTTTTCCTTAATTTTTCTTATTATTTGTAATTTTTAAATTTTAATACCTATAAATTGCATCCCCCTTCTAAACATTTTAACAATATAAATGCATACTTTATCAATTTTAATTTAATTTTATCATATCTAAAACTGTAGTTCAACAGTTTTAGTCATAGTTTTGTTTTTTTTACAAAAATGTCATACTTTTGTAATATTTCTGTAATATATTATAAAAAGAATAAAAATGACATTAAAGCTTTTTATTTCTACAGTTTTGGCTATAGTTCAACATTTTTAGTTGATTTTATTTATTTTTAATTCATTATAAAATATTATATCAATGAGGTGATTATATATGGAAAATTTGAATTATAGAGAAATTGGAAAAAGAATCCAAAACAAAAGAAAAGAATTAAAAATAACACAAGAAAAATTATCAGAAATAATAGATGTTTCACCTTCATACATCAGTGAAATTGAACGTGGTTCAAGCATTTGTAGTTTATCCACTATAGTGAATATCGCAAAGAATCTAGACGTAAGTTTAGACTATCTAGTTTTTGGAATTACCGAAAAAAATATTGATAGAGTATTTATTGATATTTTAAGTTCAATTCCAAACAAAAATAAAGATTTATATATTAGTTTGTGCGAAAATATTGCTCAATCTTTAAAATAGAAATAGAAGTTTATTACACTTCTATTTTTAAATTTTGCATTGCATCAAATTTTATCACATAACCATTAGAAACATTTTCTATTTTCATAATCTGATACTTTAAAATTGATAATATTTCATTGTTATTTTTATCAAAAAATTTTATACACTTTTTCTCTTCTTGTAATTTCAAACCATTCGTCTTTATTTTTGTTGTTATTATACCATCAAGTTGTATTATAAATTCCTCATCCATTTTTAAATTTATATCACTAATTAAAGTTTTTATATCTATCATTTTTATTCCTCCCTAAAGATTATAAACCAAAAATCATTTTATAATCATATTATCTTTTGTTTTTCATATTTTATACCTTCGCCACTCATATGTCAATATTAACTTTATGATTTTTTTATAAAATTAAAGAGACAATTAGGATTATCCCAATTGTCTCTTTGTTATTTTATTAACTTTTCCTTTAACCAATTTGCCATCCAAAATTTCTTCAGCCAATTTATCTTCAACCAAATTTTGAATAGTTCTTCTTAAAGGTCTTGCTCCAAAGTTTTTGTCTATTCCTTCTTTAGCAATCATTTCCTTAACATCAGGTTCAAATTTGACATCATATTTTTGTTCTTTTAATCTGTTTACAACTTCTTTAAGCATGATATCAATAATTTGATTAATGTCACTGTCATTTAATTTATGGAATACAATTATTTCGTCAATACGGTTTATGAACTCTGGTCTTAGTTCTTTTTTCAACTCTGCCATAACTTCTTTTTTAATATCGTCATATTCTTTCTTAGAATCTACTTCTCCTTCTTTATTTGCAAAGCCTAACTGTTTTCTGTCTGTAATTAGTCTAGCACCTAAATTTGAAGTCATTATAATAACTGTATTTTTAAAGTTAACTGTTCTTCCCTGGCTATCAGTTAATCTACCATCTTCAAGAATTTGAAGTAACATATTCATAACATCTGGATGAGCCTTTTCAATTTCATCAAACAAAACTACTGAATATGGTTTTCTTCTTATTTTTTCAGTTAATTGACCACCATCGTCAAAACCTACATATCCTGGAGGTGCTCCTATTAATTTAGAAACTGAATGTGGTTCCATAAATTCTGACATATCTAGTCTTATCATTGCATTTTCGTCTCCAAATAAGACTTCTGCTAATGCTTTTGAAAGTTCTGTTTTACCAACTCCTGTTGGCCCTAAGAATAAGAATGAACCTATTGGTCTCTTTGGGTCTTTTAATCCAACTCTTCCTCTTCTTATTGCTTTTGAAACCGCTTCTACTGCTTCATTTTGACCAATTACTCTTTTATGCAATTCTTTTTCAAGATTTTTTAATTTTTCGTTTTCGTCTTCTGTTATTTTTTTAGCAGGAATACCTGTCCAATTTGCAATAACCTCAGCGATATTTTCCTCTGTTATAGTAACAATTGATTTAGTATTTTTGTTCTTCCACTTGTTTTGTTCTTTTTCAAATTTATCTCTTAAAGCCTTTTCTGTATCCCTTAACTCTGCCGCCTTTTCAAATTTTTGATTTAATACTGCCTCTTCTTTCTCATTTTTTGTCTTTTCAATTTCTTCTTGCAATTCTTTTAAACCATCAGGCTCAGTATATGTTCTTAATCTAGCCTTTGAAGACGCCTCATCAATTAAGTCAATTGCTTTATCTGGTAAAAATCTATCATTTACATATCTTATAGACAATTTAACTGCTGCTTCAATTGCTTCATCTGTTATTTTCACATTGTGGTGTGCCTCATATTTGTCCCTAATTCCTTTTAAAATTTGAATTGTATCTTTTTCAGATGGTTCGTTTACAGTAACTGGACTAAATCTTCTTTCAAGAGCGACATCCTTTTCGATAAATTTTCTATATTCATTCAAAGTTGTTGCACCAACTAATTGGATTTCACCTCTTGCAAGCAAAGGTTTTAAAATGTTTGCCGCATCAATTGCACCTTCTGCCGCACCTGCACCAACTATTGTATGGATTTCGTCTATGAAAAGAATTACATCACCGGCTTTTTTTACTTCATTTAAAGCCTTTTTAATTCTCTCCTCGAAATCGCCTCTATATTTTGCACCTGCAACCATTCCAGAAATATCAAGTGTTACAACTCTTTTATCTTTCAAAATTTCCGGAACATCTCCAGATGCTATTTTTTGAGCCAATCCTTCAACTGCCGCCGTTTTACCAACACCAGGTTCACCTATCAAGCATGGATTATTTTTAGTTCTTCTTGATAAAATTTCAATTACTCTTTCAATTTCTTGTTTTCTTCCTATTACAGGGTCTAGTTTTCCTTCTTCTGCTTTTTTTGTTAAATCCTGTCCAAATTGATTCAATGTTGGTGTTTGATTATAACTTCCTCTTCTTTTTCCTCCATTTGAATTGTTTGAACTGTTATCACTTGAATTATAATCTTCACCTTCATTTATTACTTTTACAATTTCATTATAAAGTTTTGGAATGTTTACATTTAGGTCTAACAAGATTTTTGTTGCCACACAGTCACCTTCTCTTAATATTCCTATTAAAAGATGTTCTGTTCCTATAAAATTATATCCTAGTTTTCTTGCTTCTATAAATGCTGACTCTACTACTCTTTTTGTTCTTGGTGTAAAGTCTACTATATTTTCAATTGGCTCGTCACTACCAATTAATTCTTCAATTTTGTTTAGAATATCATTTGCTGTTACATTTTGATTTTCTAATACTTTTGAAGCTATTCCATTGCCTTCTTTTGCTAGTCCATATAATATGTGTTCTGTTCCTATGTAGCTGTGTCCTAACTCTAAGGCTATATCGTTTGCAATTTCTATTGCTTTATTTGCTCTATTTGTAAATTTGTATGTCATTTTTATTCACCTTCTCTTTCTTATTTAGTATTAATTTGACAATTTAGTCACTTTATAGTATACTTATAGTAAGTAACTTATTAATGTGATAGATTTATCTGTCACACACCCATATGGAGGTATATAATATGAAAAACCTAAATGACGGAATCGGTTATGTAGCACTTGCGGCAATATGTATTTCTATTGTCTATTTTACCCACACGGCAATTCCAGCAGTTGTACTTGCAATATTAGGATTTTTATTAATTTAAGTGGCCCCTATATGGGGCTTTTTTTATCCTTTTGTAAAAATTATGAATCTTTTCTAATACACACTTTTGTCCATATCCTCTTAAGAATCATCCCTAAAAAGACATTATTTTCTTAATAACATCTGCCCTTTTTATATCTCTTTCCAAAGCCTCATATTGTTCACCCAAATATTTTTGCATGTTTGCAGGTTTAGTATATAAAATCAATTGTTGAACTTTGCTATCATTTAATTCTGGTAATATTCCTAAATCTGTACCCATTTTAACATTTGAAATTAACTTTTGAGCCTCTTCCAAAGATATTTTTCTACAATTGCTTAGCAATCCATAACTTCTGTATATAGTATCCTCTAAATCAATAGTATCTTTTGCTAAGAATTTTCTTGCTTTTCTTTCTTGCTCAATTAACTTTTCTGTAACTACTTTTATGTTTTCAATTATTTCTTGTTCTGTAACTCCTAATGTTCTCTTATTAGAAATTTGGAAAACATCTCCAAGTTCTTTACTGTTTTCTCCATATGCACCAACAATATTTACACCAAAATTATTTATTGTATAAAATACTTTATTTATGTTTTTTGTTATTGTAAGTGCAGGTAAATGCACCATTACAGATGCTTTTAAGCCTGTACCACAATTTGTTGGCATACTTGTTAAATATCCATATTTTTTGCTTGTTGCATATCCTAAAACTTCTTCAATTTTTTGGTCTAGTTCTATTGCATAATTTAATGTATTTTCTAGTTCTAATCCACTACTGAATACTTGAATTTTTAGATGGTCTTCGTCATTTATCATTATACAGATATTTTCTTCGTCATTTATTAGTATTGCTCCATTTTCATTATGTATTGCATATTCTGGACTTATTAAGTTTTTTTCCACTAAACTCATTTTTGTGATGTCGTCCATGTCTTTTAGTTCTAAATATTTTAGTCCATACCCTATTGCATATACATTTTCTTTTATTTTGTTTTTTAGTTTTTCTATTTCATTTTTGTTTTTTAAATTAAATTTGAATTCTGGTAGATTTCTTGCAAATCTGATTCTTGTACTTGTTACTACATCTGATTCTTTTCCACTTTGTAAATACCAATTCATTTTTATCACCTTTCTATTTACATTTTATGAAAAATGTATTATAATTTAATTATGTAACTTTATTAATTGGGCTATTTATAGCCTTTTTGCCCTAGGAGGTATTTATATGAACAAACGTGAATTGACAAACTCTATTGTAAATTGTATTAAACAGTTTTCTGATGTTGAGCCGCAAATTTATTTCAGGCAGGGTTCTGACAATGTGATGATTATTTTTAAAGGACAAATTCCTTCTGAAGAAGAAACATCACAAATTAAAACTGCTTTGGAGCAGTTTGGAACTCCTGTTTCAAATTGTTGCCGACAAGCATCATTTGTTTCATTTTTATTACAACGGTAAAGCCTGCCTCCATGGGGGCTTTTTATTTTTTAAAAGAAAATGTCTTTATTTTGACATTTTCTTAATTTCATCTCTTATTTTAGCCGCATCTTCATATCTTTCTTCTTTTATTGCTACTTTTAAATCTTCTTGCAATTTTTCCAACTTATTTTCTGCTTTATTTTCTTTATCTACTTTTTTATCTTTTTCAAAATTCTTTTTATTATCTGATATTTTTCCTAATCTACCATTATGTCTGTTTGCACCTTGCAATTTCTTTAATATTGGATCCATTCTATCCTCAAAAACATCATAGCAATTTGCACATCCATATCTGCCTGTATTTATTATGTCATCAAATGTTGAACCACAACTATCGCAAGTTAATTGTTTTACTTCATCTAGTAATGGCATAAATTCAGGTGTACTGAAGTCTTCTAAGAAACTTCCGAAAAAACTTGGTACATCTAATGATGGCATACTAAAGTCCATTTTTGATGATATTCCTAGTTTTTGACTACATTCTTCGCATAAATGCATCTCCTTTTTTACTCCATTGATATTTTCTGAATATCTAACATTTGCTTCTCTTTTTCCACAATTTTCACATAACATATTAATCACTCCTTATTATTATTTTCATTTTTATAATAGCTTCACATTATGATTTCCCTTTACTCTTTTGAAATTTGTTTAGCTACTTTTTAATCTATGTTTAGTAACATATTTTTAAAAATTCTTGCTCTTACTTCATCTTTTATGTCCTTGTCAAGTTTTAGAACATTATCACTTGTTGCAACTTTTAATAGTTTGGCTTCTTGAGATGTTATAATGTTATATGTCAGGAAGTCACTTATCAAAATGTCTATATCATTTGTTGTTATTGTTTTTCCTATATTATTTATTATATGCATAATATAGTCTGATTTTGTATTTGTTATTTTTTTTATTTTGATGTTTCCTCCACCACCTCTTTTGCTTTCTACATAATATCCTTGTGATGGCTTGAACCTTGTTGATATTACATAATTTATTTGTGATGGCACACAATTAAAGTGTTGTGCTAATTCATTTCTTTGTATTTCTATTAAATCACTGTCATCTTCATCAAATAAATCTTTTATAAAATCTTCTATTACATCTGACATTCTCATTTTATCAGCCTCCCTTTAAATTTTTTGTCTTTTTGTGCGTTTTTCTAACTTTTTATTTTCTTTATCTCTGTCAGTCTTATTAAAAATATGTTTTTGTCTTTGACTTTCTTTGACCTATATTTATATTATACTCAAGTTTTAAAATAATGCAATTTTATTTTTTGACCTTTTCTGACCTTATTTAATTTTTATTCTGTTTTATTCTTACTTTATCTCTATTTTTCTCTCTTTTTTGTTATATTTTCTAATTTTTTTACATTTTCTTTTTGTTTTGACATTGGTACCCATGCAAAATATGACGTTACAAATTCCCCATATCTTGTTGTATCCTCAGTCTCCTCTTCTTCCCCATGTTTTGATGGTTCTTCCTGATTTTCTATTGTTATATTTTGTAACTCTTCACTTAATATTTGATTTTTGAATTTATTTTCCATAAAGCACATACCTCCATATAAAGCATGCGCTTTTTTTAGTTTTTTATTCAATTTTAAAATTTATTTTTGGAAATTTCTTTGATTTTATTTATTATTTAAAATTATATATCATATATTTTAATATGGTGATTATATGTTTTCAAAATGTCATTTTTTAGTATTAAAAATAAAAAGAAATATTTTTGCACTAATATTTTTAGCCTTTGGAGCAAGTTTACTGCTATTTTCCAGTAGTAATTTACCAGCAATAAAAAAAGGATTATCATTATGGGCAAATTCAGTTGTACCTGCACTTTTTCCATTTTTTGTTGCTACAGAATTATTAATGAATACAAATTTTGTAACTATTCTTGGAAAATTTTTAAATAAAATAATGCAACCTTTATTTAATATTAGAGGTGAAGGCTCTTTTGGTTTTATAATGGGACTTATTAGTGGTTATCCTGTTGGAGCAAAAATAGCGTGTGATTTTAGAGTAAATAATATTTGTTCTAAAGAAGAATGTGAAAGGCTATTAAGCTTTACAAATAATTCTGGTCCATTATTTATAGTTGGAACAGTCGGTATAAGTATGTTCGGAAATTCTACAATAGGTTTATTATTGCTTATCACTCACATTCTTGCTTGTATTACTGTTGGAATTATTTTTAGATTTTGGAAATTTGGAAAGAAAAGTTCTGATTATATTAGCACTAAAACTTCTGCTTCTTCAAAATATCGAAATGTATCTTTTTCTAATTTAGGAGAAGTTCTGGGAAAAAGCATTACTAATAGCATTTCTACAATTTTAATGATAGGTGGTTTTGTTGTTATATTTTCAAGTATAATTTCAATTTTAAATTCTAGTGGTATTTTGAGTAGTTTGGTTGTATTGCTTACTCCTGCATTTAATTTTCTACATATTGATAGTTCTTTTGTTTATGGAATTTTGACTGGTTTACTTGAAATTACTAATGGTATTAGTTCTGTTTCTAGTATTAATATTAAATGTATTTCTATTAATGTTATTATTACTGCTTTTTTGCTTGGTTGTGGTGGTTTGTCTGTTCTTCTTCAAGTTTTGAGTATCACTTCTAAAACTGATTTGTCTATTAAGCCTTATTTTTATGGCAAGTTGCTACATGGTGCCTTGGCTGCTTTTTATACTTTTATTGCTATTAGTGTTTTTCCTTTTTTAAATTTTAATTTATAGAAAAAGGGTGTTAAATTAAACATCTAATCTCATCAGCCACTTTTTTTAGTTCATAATTTCATAAATCATGAATATACTTTATTATGATTGGAGATGATTTTATGGATAAAGATTTTAATAACATGCCACCATTTATGGACTTTTCTGCATTTCAACAAATGAATGGTTTTAATTCTACAGGTAGTCCTGATATGAATGATTTATATAGAGATCCTATGTTTAATCCTATGGCACAATATGAACAGGCTTTTTTGTACTATAGATATTTATGTATGCAGATAGACTATAAAATCAAATGTAAAGAGTATGAAAAAATGTGTTCTAATAATTCTTCTAATTCTAATGAAAGAACTCAAAGGAGAGTTGAATAATTGTTGATAATTCTCAAATTTAGCAAATATTAAAATAATCAAAAAATAAGATGTGTTAGAAATTATAAAATCCATTTGCACATCTTATTTTTTGATTTAATCCTCTTCTATAGTTAATTGATTTTCAATATTTAAAAGTCTATTATATTTAGCAACCCTGTCAGTTCTACAAGGTGCACCAGTTTTTATTTGTCCAGCATTTATAGCCACTGCCAAATCAGCAATTGTTGTATCCTCTGTTTCTCCAGACCTATGAGAAATTATAGTCTTATATCCTTTTTCTTTTGCTTCTTGTATTGTATCTAATGTTTCAGTTAAAGTTCCAATTTGATTTGGTTTTATTAAAATTGCATTTGCAACATTTTCTTTTATACCTCTTTGAAGTCTTTTTATATTAGTTACAAATAAATCATCTCCAACTAATTGAACTTTATCTCCTATTTTTTGTGTTAATTCTTTCCATGACTCCCAGTCTTCTTCTGCCAAGCCATCTTCTACTGATATAATTGGATATTTTTCAGTCAAATCTATAACATATTGCATCATTTCTTGTTTTGTTTTATATACATCAGTTTTCCAAAAATAATATCCATCTTTTCCTGTTTTCTTGGCCTCGTCATACATTTCTGTGCTTGCTATATCCAGTGCTAAGCATATATCTTTACCTGGTTCATATCCTGCTTTTTTAATTGCTTCTATTATTGAATCTAATGCTTCTTCTTCATCCTTTAAATCTGGTGCAAATCCTCCTTCATCCCCTACTCCAACTGAATGTCCTTTTTCTTTTAAAACCTTTTTTAATGTATGATATACTTCAACTCCACGTTTTAATCTTTCTGCAAATGTTATGCTTCCTACAGGTACTATCATAAATTCTTGTATGTTTATATTGTTGTCTGAATGTTTTCCACCATTTAAAATGTTCATCATTGGAACTGGTAATTCTTTTGCATTTATTCCACCTATATAATTGTATAATTCCATTCCTAATGAATTGGCTGCTGCCTTTGCAACTGCTAATGACACTCCTAAAATTGCATTTGCTCCTAAATTTGATTTGTTTAGTGTGTCGTCTAATTCTATCAATGTTCTGTCTATTTTTCTTTGGTCATATACATTCATATCTATTAGTTTTTTTGATATTTTTTTGTTTACATTTTCTACTGCTTTGCTTACGCCTTTTCCCATAAATCTGTTTTTGTCGTTGTCTCTTAATTCCACCGCTTCAAAACTTCCTGTTGATGCTCCTGATGGGACCATTGCTGTTCCTGAGAATCCTCCTTCTGTTACAACTTCTACTTGGACTGTTGGATTTCCTCTTGAGTCTAAAATTTCTAATGCCTCTATGTTTTCTATGGCTAAATATTCTTTCATTAATATACCACCTTTCAATTGTATTTAATTTTTCTCCTACTCATAAGTATTTTCATTTTGTATTTTATACCATTTTAGTAATTTTTATACACTTAATTTATTTACTTTTATATAAACTTTTACAAAATCTATTGACATTTTTTATTTTTTTGATATAATTATTGTGCGAAAGGATGTTTTGTTTATGCAAGAATTATTTAATATTTTAAACACTACAAAAAATACTTTGGATTACTATTATGAAATCCATAAAAAAGGAAATTTTAATAATAAAAGAAATACACCTAAAGATTATCTTGAATGGATAGATAAAAAGACAAAGATAATAATTAATTCCCCAAAATTCTTAGAAAAATCTAAAGAATATATTGTTCGTGGTGATGTTATATGGGTTGAATTTGGATTTAATATAGGAGAAGAATTTAGCGGACGCCATCCTGCCGTTGTATTAAAAAACGGTGGAAAAACACTACTTGTTATACCAATTACAAGTAAAAAACCAACTGAAAAAACAAATTTCTAGCAATAACTATATTGAACTTGGAAAAATATATAATTTTAAAGAAATGAAAAGATGGATCAATATCTTTAATATTACTCCAATAAGTATCGAAAGAATTGATTTTTCAAAAAGAAAAGGTAATATAAAAGGAACTGATTTAGACAATATATCAAAAGCATTTTTATCATCTGATTTATTTAAATATAAACCCGCGAAAAAAATTTAATGATTTTTATAAAAAAATATAATATTTTCTTGATTTTTGCATAAAAATATAGTATCATTTAATTATAGATATCTATTAATTAGATGACTGAGAAGGCTTACTTTTATGTAAGCAGATATGATTAAGAATGTAGCCTATATTTTGCATATAGGCTACTGTTTTTATATAAAAAGTTCTGTTATAGTTTTGATTACAATTGAAATATACATTATCTAGCTCACTTTCTTATTTCTCAACTGCATAGCATATTGAATAGTAGCCTCATTAATTTCACCAGAAGAAATACGTGCAATCTCCTCTAAAGTTTCCTTCTCATTTAATAATTTTATATTAGTATTAGTTCTCTCATTAATTACTCTTTTGCTAATAAAATAATTATAATCTGCAATTGCCGCAATACTAGGTAAATGTGAAATACATAATACTTGATGATTTTTAGAAATTCCATTTAATTTTTCTGCAACTGCTCCTGCAGCTTTTCCACTTATACCAGTATCAATTTCGTCAAAAATTAAGACTGGCATTTTATCTGTATCTGCTAATACCTTCTTAATAGCAAGCATTATTCTTGACATCTCACCACCTGATGCAATTTTTGCTAATTGCTTTTCATCTTCTCCCAAGTTTGTAGTAATATAAAATTCTACTATATCTTTTCCGTTTTCAAAGAACTCTTCTTCATTGTAATCAACATGAATATTAATATTGGCATTTTTCATTTCCAAATCTTCTAAAACCTTGTTTATATTAATGCTTAAAACTTTTCCATATTCATTTCTTAATTCATGCATCTTTTCTGCTAATGTTGTCATTTCTTGTTTTAAATGTTTTAAGTCTTTTTTTAGCTTATTATTGTATTCGTCTAAATTTTCAATGTGATTTATTTCCGCTTCTATCTCGTCTTTATAGTTCAAAATTTCTTGTACATCATTACCATATTTTCTCTTTAAATTGTAAATCAAATCAAGTCTTTCTTCAACTTCATTTCTTTCTTGTTCGTCAAAATACACATCTTCTTTATGTTCTGATATGTCTCTTGAGATTTCTTGTAATTCGTAGTAAATGTTCTTTAAGTTGCTTGAAATATCTTCATATTTTTTATCTATATTTTCTATTTTTTCTAATGCTCTTATCGCTGTATTTATACTATCTATACTATTTTCTCCTATTGCAATATCTGCTTCATTTAAGTTTTTAGATATTTTTTCTGAGTTTAACATCAATTTTCTTTTTTCTTCTAGATTATCTTCTTCGTTTACTTTCAAATTTGCTTCTTCTATTTCATTAAATTGATATCTTAACAAATCAAGTTTTCTTTCTCTCTCTTTTTCGTCTCCATAATTGTTTTTTAATTCTTGTTTTATCTCTAAATATTTTTCATATTTTTCTTTATATTGTTTTTTTGTATCAATTATTTTATCACCAATAAATCCATCTAAATATTTTAAATGAAATTTGTTATCTAGCAAACTTTGATTATCATTTTGTCCATGTATTTCTATAAATTTACTCATAAAGTTTTTTAGTTCATTTACAGTTACCATTCTTCCATTTATTTTGCACATATTTTTACCATTGCTATTTATTTCTCTTGATACAATGATGTTTCCATCTATTGAGTTTTCGTTTTCTGGTTCATACATACATATTTCTACAAATGAATTTGTTTCACCTTTTCTTATCATTTCTTTAGAAAATCTTCCACCTGATATTATTCCTAATGAGTCTATTATTAGTGTTTTTCCTGCTCCGGTTTCTCCTGTTAATACGTTTAGCCCTTCGTTTAAATCTATGCTTAAATCATCTATTATTCCTATATTTTTTATATGTAATGTTGATATCATAAAAAAGACCTCCTAAAAAATTCTTTTTATCGAACAAATTGTTTGCGATTTTTTGTTTGGTCTTATTATATATTTTTGATTTTATTTTGTCAATACTTTTACGAACATTTTTTTGAGTTTTGTTGCTATATGATATTGGGTTTCAAATAACCTAACAATAATTTCATCAAGATTTATTATTCGTTATAATTATTTTCTATATATTCTTTAAAGAATTCTAATAATTTAGATTTCCACTTCTTCTTACAGCAGTAATAACTTTTATATCAGGTGTTTCCATTACATCTATTAATGCGTCAAGGTATTCTCTCTTTATTAATTTCATAATTTTACTCACCTCGAAAATATTATAACATATTACTTCCCAAAAATTAAATATTTTCAAAAATGGGAAGTAATAACTTATAAATGAAAAAATACATCTACTTCAAGATTTTTGTCTTATTTTAATCTCGGTCTCACAATCTTTAATCATTGCTTTTATAATTATACAAATTTTACTTTGAAATTTGATTTTGTCCTCTATGATGTCTGATTGATTTGCATAACATTAAGCGGCTTTATCTCTCTTTTTAACATGTCTATTTGCCAAAAAAAATGAGAAAAATCTTAAAATTCTTCTCATTTTTTACATTATTTTTCTTTATTTTTTCTCCATTTTTTCTTCTTACAAGCATGTTATATCAATTGTGTCTGGATATCAGTACACCAAAAAGCTATTTAGTTATATGTTTATTTCACATTTTAAAAATTCAATTCTATAAATATAAAATTGGGCGAAATCCAAGTCCTATACCACTTTGTGAAGTTATATATAAATTGTGATAACTCGTGTAATGACCACTATTGTAATAACTACCACCTCTGTTAACACACGGACTATTGGAATTGGAAGATGTTTCTGTTGTCCATTCTCTTAAATTACTTGCCATATCAAAAATATTACACTGTTTATCATCGCTTGTTCCTGTTTGTGATAATGTACTATTCACACTCGTTTTTATTGAGTATTTCGTATTTGTTCCACATGTTTGTAAAAACAATGTTGCTGTATCCCATGCATAACTATTCATTAAATCACTTGTAAATTTTGTACTATTATACATATTTTGTGATTGACTTGCAGCTTGTATTTGTGTTACCCAATTATATACTTTGTCTGTTCCTTTTACTGTTATTTGTGTTAATGTATCATTTTCTTTATTTCTTGCTGTTGATGTTCTTGCTTCATATCTTCCAATATAATATCCTCCATTTGTTGTTACACTTGTTTTAAAATTCGTAATACTTTTTGCTACTATATTTCCTTTATTAGATGTTTCTAATTCTTGATAATTAATATTATTTTCTGTTATTGCCTTTTCTCCTTGTGCTGTTGGAGTTCCATTTGAATCAAATGTATATCTATTTAATTCAATTGTTTTTGCATTTGCTTCTGTTATTGCTGTATCTGTATATATTTTTCCTACTGGTATCCATACAAATTGACTTCCTGCTGTTGCTGTTGCATTTCCTTCAGAATCAACAGTTGCATCTTCTATTACTATTCCTTTGTCTACTGTTGTTGCATTATTTGTATCGTCATTTACTACCATTTTGAATCCTGCTGGTATTACAAAAGTATTACCATTAGCATCTTTTAAAGTCATATTATTATCATCACTTAATTTTGTATTATACATAGCACTTGTTAATTTTTCTGCTGTATTTTCATTTAGCACTTTTTCATATTCTTCTAAAATACTTTGTTGATTTTTTTCAGCATTTTGTGTTTCTTCTTTAGCCTCTTTTGCTCTTCCAAACACTCCTGTATTTGTCAATGAAGAAATTGTTATTCCTGCTAATATCAATAATATAATAATCGTAATCACTAACGCAACTAAAGTAATTCCGATTTGAATTTCTAAATTTTTTATTTAACATTATTTTATAACTCCTCTCATGTATTTTATTTTTTAATTTTCTTATTCATAGTATTTCTCAAAAATCTTATCTTTAGTACACTTTTTAAATTTTCCCTCCTTTGTATTTTTATTCTATGTTTTATCTAAAGCATAATATGTTATGTACTTGTATCAATTAATATTTTACAATTATAAATTATAAATGTCAACAAAAAGTCAAAAAAATATATACAATAAGTATATATTTTTTGTATCTATTTTGTATATCAAAACTATTTCAATTGTCTAAAAAATCTTTCTTTTTTATACTCTGAATTACTTGAATCTGTAAACTCAACAATCCCTTTACTTTTAGAATCACTTATTAAATCTTTCTCTTTCAAAATATCTTTTAAATGTTTAGCAAGACTTGCTGCACCATTAAAAAACTCTACATCACCTAATACTTCTTTTATCTCATTTTGTATTAATGGATAATGTGTACACCCTAAAACAACATTATGAACTTTTCCAACATATTCAGATAAATTTTCCTTTAAATACTGTTTTATTTTATCTTCATTTCCTTCTTCAATAATATCTGCAAGTCCATGACATGTCATTAAATAAGTTTTATGATTATCATATTTGTTATACAATTTATGAAATTTTTCACTTTCTATTGTTCCTTTTGTAGCCATTACAAGTGTTACTTGGTCATATGAAAAATCATGTACCATTTTGTATGCTGGTTCTATTGCTATTATTGGGATTTCTGGATATTTTTCTCGTAAACTCTTTGCTGCTTTTGCACTTGCTGTGTTACATGCAATTACTATTGCTTTACATTTTTGTTCAATAAAGTTACTAACAATTTTATCGCATATTTCAATTATTTCATTATCCGTTTTGTCTCCATATGGATTGTTTTTTGAATCACTATAATATTTATAATTTTCGTTTGGTAATATTTTTATTATTTCTTTTAATACTGTTACTCCACCTATTCCTGAGTCAAATATTCCTATACTTTCTTCTTTTTTCACAATTTTCATTCCTTTCGCTTCACTTCGTTTCACTCATCGTCATCCAAAATTTTTCAAATTTTGTCTGCCAAATCTTAGGCCGCTTCGCTCGTTCATCGTCATCCAAAATCTTTTCAAATTTTGTCTGCCAAATCTTGTGGGCGTTTCGCTCGTTCATCGTCATCTAAAAATTTTTTTATTTTTTTAGATTGCAAATCCCTTTGCTTTGTCCATATGGACTTTTTCATATAAATATTATATAAAATTTTGCGTGTAAAAACAATAAAAAGCAGAAATTTTCTGCTTTTATTATCAAATGTCCAAAAAGAACCGTCCCTTTTGGACATTATATTAAATTATATCTTTTTAATAAATCTTCAACAACAGTACCTTCAACTTTTTTCAATGCTTTTTTGGCAACAAGCTCAGCAGCAAAAGGCAACTTCATATCAGATAACTTTTTACCGTCCATCATTTTTGAAGTTGAGTCAAGTAAAACACGAACATCATAGCAAGAACCAAATACTTCTGGAACTCCTCTATCTACATCTAATAATGTATAAACCGCTTCCATAGCAGTTCTTACAGAATACTCTGTTGTAAATACTGTGTCTCTAACTGTGTCCGCAAATTGTCCTAAAAATGCAAAGTTTCTGCATCCATCTGGAACAACTTTTGGTCTGTCACCTGATGTTCTAGGCATAAAGAATGCTGTTATATATGGCATCATACAAGGTACACAGTTTGCAGAATTTGTAGCCAATTCTTCTATTTGGTCTTCTGGTACACCTAAATGATATAGCCATTCTTCCGTAATTTCTTTACCAGTACATTCTCTCATTGGCTTCTTTATATAGTTTCCTGGTTTGTTTGTAAATAAACCATAAACCCATACAACCAATTGACCTTTAGGTTGATTTTTGAAGTGTGGTTGTCTGTTTATTGTCCAACTCATTAGCCAATTTGAGTCTTTTACAGAAACGATTCCTCCTGTTACAACTCTACCGCTAAATGGGTCTCTTTTACAGATTTTTTCTATATATGGTGGAATTTTATCGTCTAATGTAGTAACTGTTGCAGATTCCCAGTTTGTTTTTGAAATATCTGAACAGAATTTATCTGGATGTCCAAAGTCTTGGCTTTGTCTTGCTATTTTTCTCCATAAATCCCAACATGCGCCTTCACCATTTTGTATAGTTAAATCTGGTGCAGTGTTTTGGTCTCCAAGCATTGCTCTTTCTGTACAACTTCCATTTGTAACAAATACCAAATCATTTACTGTTAAATCGATTGTTTCTTCTTCTCCATTATGAATGCATATTATTTGTTTTGCAGTTTTCTTTTTCCCATCAATGTCAAATAATACATTCGTAACTTTTGTATCATATTGGAACTGAACTCCATGACTTTCTAGGTATTTTACCATTGGCAATATTAATGATTCATATTGATTGTATTTTGTGAATTTTAATGCTGAAAAGTCTGGTAATCCACCAATATGATGTATAAATCTTTGAATATATAATTTCATTTCTAGCGCACTATGCCAGTCTTCAAATGCAAACATTGTTCTCCAATATAGCCAGAAATTTGATTTGAAGAATTCTTCTGTAAATACATCTGTTATTTTTTTGTCATATAAATCTTCGTCTTTTGTCATAAATAATTTTATTATTTCCATTGATGCTTTTTCAGATAGTGTGAATTTTCCATCTGTGTGTGCATCTTGTCCTCTTTTTACTGTTGCTCTCATTAATGAATAATTTGGGTCTTTTTTATTTAACCAATAATATTCATCTAGTACTGATGCTCCTTCTGTTTCTAATGATGGTATTGAACGGAATAAATCCCATAAACATTCAAAATGATTTTCCATTTCTCTTCCACCACGGATTATAAATCCTTTTTGAGAATCTTCAATTCCGTCACATGCTCCTCCTGGTAATTTTGCTTCTTCTAATATGTGAATATTTTCACCTTTCATTTGTCCATCTCTTACTAAAAAACATGCTGCAGCAAGTGATGCAAGCCCTGCTCCTACTAGGTATGCGGATTTGTTATCTACTCCTTCTGGTTTTCTAGGATGTGCAAATGCTTCATAATTTCCATTACTATAATACATATTTACTACCATTCCTTTCTTATAAGGCACAAAATTTGATTAAAATACTGTATTTTACAATTATTTTTTTAACTTTGTTTTTCCTTTGTTATTGAAGTATTATAAAAACAATTTTTTAAAATTTTCAATATACAAGTATTTTAATATGTATAATTTTTGGACAATTTTATAATTTTGTATAGATTTTTTATCAATTATTTCTTAACTTTATTATATTTTATACTGTAACTTTACCATATATTGTATTATTTTTAATTTTGCATTTTTTCTAATGCTTTTTTAAAATCACCTTCAATAATATTGTTTAACTTTCTTATTATACCCTCTGGTTCCTCTTTCATACCATCTTCTATCCATTCTTGTAAAATTCCAACAAAACCATATTTATAAAAATCAGCCATAAATTTTTTATCTTCTACTTTTATATTCATTCCTTCTGACTCTTTGTCAATAAAGTCAATTAATAATTTATTTGTCTGCATATAAATAAATCTTAATAAATACTCCCTACTTATTGAGTTATATGTATTTTTTACAAATTCTTTATTTTTTAATACATATTTAAAAATATATAAAAAACGTTGTTGCCATTCTTCATCTTTATTATCAATTTCGTCTATAACTTCGTTTTTATATATCCATTCTAATAAATCATATATGTCTTTAAAATGGTAATAAAATGTTTGTCTGTTTACTCCACATTCGTCTGTTATATTTGATATTGTTATTTTTGATAGTTCTTTTTTTGAAAGTAATTTTTTTAAAGATACTGCTAGTGCTTTTTTTGTTAGTTCTGACATATTTTCTCCTTTTCTCTTTTTGGATGTTCTTTTACTTTGTTATCTCAATAATCCAATTTAATATATCCTCATATACTATTTTATTTTCTATCTCATTTAAAATTTCATGACTCATATTTTCATACAAATCACTACTTATATTTGTATAACCTAAATTTCTCAAAAATTTTTGTGCTTTATACCATGCCTTTATTGATGATATTACTGGATCGTCGCTTCCAGCTATAAAATATATTGGTAATTTCAAATTATTTTTTCTATATATTTTGGGGTTATAAATATCTATCATTAATCTAATTATATTTTCAAATCCGTTTAATGTGTAATCATATTGACATAGTTCGTCTTCATTATATTTTTCTACAATTTCTCTGTTATTGCAAATCCAACTGTTTTTTAATTTGTCGTCTTTATCATATCCATTAAACATTAAATTTTTTACAAATTTACTACGATATTTTACACCTTTAAATAACTCCATTGTCTTTACTATTGCTAGTCCTAATTTAGCATTTACATTTTTGCTTGGTGAACCACATACTATTAGTCCATCTATTTTGTTATCATATTTTGCAATGTATTTTCTAACTATCATTGAACCCATGCTGTGTCCAAATAGTATAATTTTTTTACCGTTGAATTTTTCTTTTAGATATCTTGTTATTTGATACAAATCTTCGATTACTGCTTCTGCTTCATTTTCGTAAAAGTATCCTATATCTTCTTTGTTTTTTAGACTTTTTCCATGTCCTCTATGGTCATTTATAAAACTTGCATATCCGTTTTCTGCCAGATATTTCATAAAGTCTATATATCTTTCTTTGTGTTCATTCATTCCATGTGCAAGTTGCACTACTCCTTTTATTTCACCTTCTGGTTGCATTAGTAGACAGTCTATTTCTAGTTCGTCAACTTCTGATATGATTTTGATTTTTTCTTCCTTCATATATGACCTCTTTTCTTTATAATTTTTATCTATTCTATGTTTTATCTATTAATATTTTTACTTTTTGTTTTACTTCATTTAATGTTGTAAATTGTATTCCATTTATTCCAAGTTCATTTGCACTTTTTATATTAGGCAACATATCATCTATAAATATTGTATCCTTTGGTTCTAAATTATATTTATCTAATAATTTCTTATAAATTTCTTTGTTAGGCTTGCAAATATGTAATTCATATGAATATACTCCTCCATCTACAAAATCAAAAAAATCATATTGTGATACAAATTTATATGAATCCCCTGAAATGTTGGATAAAATATATATTTTGTATCCCTGATTTTTTAAATCTTTTAAAAATTTTACTGTATTTTCTTTTATTGAATTCATTTTTACCCAGTCTTTTTGCAATACTAATTTTATTTCATTTTCCAAATTAGGATTTTCTTTTACAATCTTTTTAATTAAATCTGTATTATGTCTATATATTCCTCTGTCATATTCTATCCAGTCATTACTTTGAAATATGACTTTATATAATATTTTTTTTGTTTTTTCGTCAAATTTGAATTTTCCCAAATATTTTTGTGGATTATATTCCATAAGCACATTTCCTAAATCAAATACAATATTTTTAATCATTTTCTCGTTACCTCTCTCTAACTATTTCTTTAATTAAATTACTTAAATATGGCCTTTTAGGATTTTCTAGCCTGTCAAATTCCTTAATTGCATTATTTTTATCTAAAAATACTAACTTATTAAATTCAATTTCTAAATTATTTTGAATTAAAAATTTTTTATATTCCTCAAAATGTTTCTGCAATTCTTCTTTAGTCTTTACTAATTTGCCTATTGCTATAAATCCATATGCATGCCTGGCTTTGTCTGGAACTTCTATATATTTTATTTTATAATCAATATCTTCTAAATTTAAATTTATTTCTTCCTTTAGCTCTCTTTTTATAGTTTGATTTATATTAATTATTCCTTCATATATGTCTTTTTTATCTATTCCTCCACCTGGAATTTGTAAAAAATAGGGAACTGATGTTGTTTTATCCATTTCTCCAAGTACTAAATAATTGTCTTTGGTTTCTAAAATTATTCCTCCCCATGGTACATTACATTTATACTCTTTTTCTTTTATTCCAACTCTTTCATCATATAAATAGTGTGCATAATTAGTTCTGGTTGCTATCATTTTTATTTCATTTTTGTTTTCTTCTATTTTTTCTATAGTATAGTCTGTTCCATTATATAAATTAGGATTTTCTTCTACTGCCTTTTTCCAAAATTCTTCTATCTTTTCTTTTAATTCTTTTGAAAGTTTTGTTTCTCTTTCTTGGTATTTTATTATAATTGGTTTAGAAATTTTTATAATATTACTCATTTTTTCGCACCTCTTTATTAATTTGCATATTTTTATTATATATCATGTGATTATCTTAGCATTTAAATTTTTTAAATTAAGTTTTACTATATACGTATCCTAATTTATAATGTATTTCTTTATGACAATTTGAACATACAAGCATACATTTTAATGCTTCAGATTTATATTCATTCCAAGACATTGTGTTTCCAGAGCCTAGTTTAAATTCTTTAATGCTAGGGTCTTTGTGGTGAAATTCTAATGCATCTATACATCTCTCATTATCTAGCCTTGTTGATTCACCACTACAGTCATAACAATAAATTCTTGTAACACTTTTTGTTTCAAATTTATTTTCGCATATTTCACATATTTTTATCATATTTTCACATCCTTGATGTTATAATTATATAATAAATTATTACATTTTAATAGCGAACATTGTTAAAATTTTGATTTTTTTATTTTTGGTTTCTATTTTGATATTGACTTCTATCTTTAGTTTTTGTATAATGCGAGTATTCATTGATTTTTTATGAATAGCAAAAAAGCCTTGTAAATGTTACTTTACAAAGCTTTTTATTTATTGGCTCCTCTTGTTGGACTCGAACCAACGACCTATCGGTTACTGCACCACACTAATTTTCATTAGCATTATATTCAAAATATAATTTGTAGTCTGGACTTTCTCTTTACCATGTCTTACGATTTAGGTAGGTGGTGTAAAGTCTCTACACATAGCTTTCGCCTTGCTCGGTATTGTCTTCAGCATTACCTGTTAAGAGTTTCACCGACTTAGCCACCTTTTCATCTATAAGTTTCCTTATAGAGCTGCTAACTTTTTAGTCTTGCGACTTGCTCGACAGCCGAGCGCTCTACCAACTGAGCTAAAGAGGAATATATATAAAATCTGGCAATAACCTATCTTTCCAGCAGGGTAACCCACAAGTATTTTCGGCACATTTAGGCTTGACTTCTGTGTTCGGAATGGGAACAGGTATTACCCTAAGTGTCATCATTACCAGAAAATTGATAACTAATTTTCAGTACTTTTGAATTATACTACATATAATTTCATTTTGCAAGTACTTTTTTATATTTTTTCCAATTTTTTTGGTCTTATTCATATTAAATTGTTTTGAGCATCTTAAATACTGATATTAAGCACACTCAAAAATACATAGATGAATTCGTTTCAGGATTTTTCGTTCCGATTACTTTGTTTCTTAACTTAACGTTTTGTGGTT
>ERZ791923.145-NODE-145-length-110837-cov-12.567321_pt1 | contig 110837 bp, 143 predicted proteins | sample MGYA00510133_ERZ791923 | MGnify/ENA primary metagenome ERZ791923 (study PRJEB30046, sample SAMN00792106) | human gut metagenome | study: EMG produced TPA metagenomics assembly of the A metagenome-wide association study of gut microbiota in type 2... | reverse complement strand
AGTTGCATAAATTATATATTGATTTTGCGTTGCTATTATTTTTTGAATGGACAAGATTGAATCTTTTGTGAATTTTTTGAAAAAAATCTAGACTGTTTTTATATTTTGTGCTATTATTATGTAGGTGAACAAATGAAAATTTTTAGGAGGTAAAGTTATGACAAAAATGGAAAAAATTTTGGCAATGGTTTTAATGTTTGTTACTATATTATTAGTTAGTTTTAATTTTTTATATGTTAAGGCGGTTGATTTAAATTTGACTGAAAATACTTCTAGTAGTGCAAATTCTTCTGATGATGAAGATGATGATAATTCAACTTCTTCTGCATCAAATTCTTCTAGAAGTTCTTCTAGTACGAATTCATCTAGTCTAAGTTCTTCTGCTACAGTTAAAACTACTAATTCTACTGAGTCAGGTTTGGGAATTACTAATATTTTGAATATTATTTTGATTAGTGTTGGTATTCTTTTGATTCTTTTGGCTATTGCTATTTTGATTAGATTAAAGAGTTAATTTTTTGAATAGAAAATAATAAAAAGAAGCGGCTTTAAAATAAGCGCTTCTTTTTTGTTTTTATATTGATTCTTTTATCTTTTCGACTTCTTCTTTTGATAGTTTTGTAATTTCACATATTAAATCAATTGATAATTTTTTCTTCAACATTTCTTTTGCGGTTTCTATTACTCCGTTCCTTTTTTCCTTCTTCTTTTCCGTTCTTCTTTTCCAGCTTCAAAAAAGTTTTGTTCACTTGTAAGTCTATTATATTCATCCATTATTACTGAATTATGTCTTTCTCTTTCTTTTGGATCAGAACTTATATAATCTAATGTATTCATTGCTTTTTTTATTTCTTTATTTTCTTTTTCAGCCAACATCATCTCCCCCTTTCGATTTGTGAATACACACATCCACTGGTCTAGTTTTGTAAATTCTGATTGAGTTTTCTTTTTATATTTTGGTAGTTCTATGTAGTGGAATTCTATATATTTTGATGCTTCTTCATCTTCTGTTTTATACCCCATATCTACATATTCTTCTTTTAATGTTTTGTCAAATTTTATTTTTCCAATACTATGATAACTGTTTCGTTTTAAAAAATTATAATTTGTTATGAATATTACAATACTCTTTTTTAAAGTTGTATAATCATCTCCTACTTGTAATTGACTTGTTATCATATTTGCTAAATATAGTGTTCCTCTTTCTTCTATATTTTTCTTGTCTTCCATTTGCATCTCAATATCTAAAACAGTTCCATCATCTGTTTCTGCTTTGATATCTAAAAGGCCTCTTTTATCTTCTCTTTCGTATGGAATTATTTCTGGATTTTTTATTGTTACGTTTTTAATATTTTTTCTTAAAATTGCCTCCAATAAATCCTTTAAAACACTTTCATTACCTTCAAATGCAAATACTCTTTTAAATATATAGTCATCTGTTAGTGGTAATCTTGGTATTTTTGTTGTTTTTTGTGCCATTTATTTCTTCCTTTCTTAATTATACTAAATTATTTTTACTTTGGCAATACTTTTTGGTATAATTTAACACATTATTTACAATTAAAAGAGACAATTTTAGACTATTAATATATCAAATTTGTACGTAAATATAAGTGTATTAGGGTTATCAACACTTCTTGTTTTATTTAATGATATTGGGATATTTTTAGATTTATTTTTGAATTTTAATCTTTACTATTTTTTATTACTTTTTTGATTTTTTATGGAATCCATTGATTTTAGTATTTTGATTAAACTGTTTCTATGTCTACCCTAAGTTGCTTGAATTAAATCTTTTTTTAAAATTAGTCATGCAATTGTCTAATTAATTGCATGACCATATATTACCATAATTTTATGTTAATTGTCAAGAAGAAAATTTCGACAAAAGTCGACATTCCTACTAATTTAGAAATAGAGTAACACGAAATCCCACATAGTCATAAGCAATTGAAGTACTATAATCAAGGCGTCGTCCTGCTAAGCCATTAGTATTATAATGGTCGCCACGAACTACCACATGTTCACTAGTATTTAGCATTACTTCTGTTGTGAATTCTGCAACATTTCCAACCATATCATAAATATTGCATTTTGAAGTTGTTTCTCCTGTTGAAAGTCTAGTAGCATTATTTGCTACTTTAATTATATTACCTAGCAAATCTTTTACACTTTTATCATACCAGTTTTCATTGTAACTATCTTCTTTTACTTTTGCGTAATTTGGAAATCCATTATTTTGTATAAAATTAATTGCTGTATCCCAAGCGTAACTAGAACAAAGGTGCGTTGTTGCTCCAACTCCATCACCAATCCCTGTTGCAATTTAAATACTCGAAGTATTTGTAGAATATATAAAGTATTACTGAATAACCAACACTGAGCGGAACCCACGAGCGTAACCGCTATTTCCATCAGTATGAGAGAAAGAGAACAAACCGGCTCCACTACAGTCCCAAAAACCGCCTCCACGTGGAAAGAACGGATATTTTGCTCCAACGAAGTAAGAGTAGTCATCATGCCATGATGTTTGACCTAAACCAGATGTTGAAGTTTCACGTATTGCATCTCCATATATTTTTGTATTTGCAGTATAATTTGCTTTACTTGCATCATCTAAAGATTGTCCTGATGTTTCTCCCTTTGGATATACTGTTACATATTCAGTGCTTTTTCCATTGTTTAAAGCATTCATTATTGCTTTTCCATAAATATTAAGATTTTCATTACCGTTATTAACAATTGCCGCTGTTCTTTCCCATGCACCACCAGACATATCATATATTCCATATATTGTTCCAGTTGTACTTGCCAATTCTCCTCCAAATTGATTCCAAGCAATTGCATTTGCATTTATTGTATTTTCAGCATCTTCCTCTTTTGCTGCATATCCTGTCATTGCATATACAAAATTACTATCATCTCCCATATTTACATTGTTTATTCTAATATTTTTATTATACAATCCATATTTGCTTTGTCCCAGATATGCTACTGCTCCCCATTCACTGTTTTTCATTAAATGGCTATCTGTTGAATTACTTTTTAATTCATATACATTATTAGAATCTCCTGCAATTGCCTTTGATATATTAAAAGCATCATTATGATTAATATAATTCATTGAATATTTGCCACCCTGAAATGTTGGATATTTTATTGCTGTTGTTTTTGATCCATAAATTCCATCAAGATAATTTCTAGCATCCTCATTTTTTTCTGCTGTAGTATATCCATCTGTTTGCGAATAATTTACTGAACTTGAATATTTTTCTTTATCTGCATCAACTAAATTTTTATCAAAATACCCTGCTTCAAATTTTGATACCCAAATACCTGTTAATTCTTTTTTCCATCCTCCATTGACATAGCCAATGTTACTTTCATTTGTAAAAGCAGGATGTACTACATAATCTTTTGTTGCATCTGGTATATCTGTTTCTGATGTTTGCCTTTTTGCTGTTTGCAATTTTCCATCTTTATCATAGTAATTGTCTGTTGTTCCTACCAAAAATACCACATCAAAAGTTTGATTACTTTTATTTATTTTGTATGCATACCTTGGTATCCATACCCACATACTTCCATCTTCTGTTTGAGCATTTGCCCATTTCTTTTCACTGTAATTATACCAATCATTTTTACTGCTATCACTTACTTTTTCATCTTTTCCTTCTGTACTATCTGTTGGTTCTGTAAATTTTATGGCACTCATTCCTGTCATTAATTCCGGTTTATTTACTTTTCCGTCCCATCTATCATTAGATGTATATTTATCAATTTCTACCTCATATTCAGTCAAAAGACTTTCTTCATTTTGAGTTGCTTCTTCACTTTTTTGTTTCGCATCTTTTGCTTTTTGAAATATTCCAGTATTTGTTAATGCAGAAATTGAAATCCCTGCTAAAATAAGCAAAACCACTATAGTCACTACTAATGCAACAAGTGTTATTCCTTTATTCTTTTTCCTTAACATTATTATACAATCCTCCTACTTTTAATTTTTCTAATTGTTTCTATTTAAAAATTTTTTAATCCTTATAATTTTCTCCTCTCTAATGTTTTAAATTAAAACACTGTTATTTAAAATATTTTTTCATTTGTATTTTTTTCTAAATATGCATTTAGTCCATACAATATTAAATGCGAATTTTGTCGTATTATATTTTCATTTTACCATAACCAAAACTGTAGTTCAACACTTTTAGATGTGATATCAATTTTTTAACAAAAATGTCATATTACCGTAATATTTTTGTAATATTTAAGATTTTAATTAAAATTTTGCTATTTTTTGTAAGTATATTTTGTCTAATTTTTAAAATAATATTAATAGATTTTTAAAATCAATTTTACATTAAAAAATAAAAGGAGGAACTACAATGAACAAAAAAATTTTAGTATCTTTATCAATTATATTATTCACCATATTTTCATTCACAATCTGTCAAGCAACAGATGATGTAATGAAAGGTGCCACAAATAATATACGTAATTTTGTTGGTGGTGTTGAAAATACTGTAGAAAATGCAGCTCTTGGTGCTTCAAATGTATTAAAAAATATTACAAGTGGAGCAGAAAATAAAATGGATGCTGTCCGTACTGATTCTACTATGGGTACTGGATATAATGCTTCACGAACAAGTACAGATACTACCACTGTTGCAGGAATGTCTCAAACTGCTTGGACTTGGCTTATATTAGGTGTAGCTGCTATTGCTATTATTGCAGTTGTTTGGTATTATTCTATGCAATTTACTAATACTGGACGTAAAGGTAATAACAATAATGATGATGAATAATATTTAGTAGGATTTATTTGCAGTTTTTATTTATTCGTGTTATACTCTTATTATATAAATCAAGCACACCTTTGTGTTACTGAATTTGATTTTAAATTATTATATAGAATTGAGGTATACATGATGTCTAATGATAAATTAATTGCAAAAAATCCTACTGCATTTCATAATTACAATATAGAAAACAAATTGGAAGCAGGTATTGTGCTTTCTGGTACAGAAATTAAATCAATAAGAAATGGAAAAGCAAATCTAAAAGATAGTTATGCTATTATAAAAAATAATGAAGTTTATATTCTTGGGTTACATATTAGTCCTTATGAACATGGAAATATCTTTAATAAAGATCCTTTACGTGATAGAAAGTTGTTGTTGAATAGACGTGAAATTAATAAATTAATTGTTATGACTAAGCAAAAAGGGTACAGTCTTGTTCCTTTAAATATGTATTTTAAAGGTAGTTTAGTTAAGGTTGAACTTGGTGTTGGTAAAGGTAAAAAACTTTATGATAAACGTGAAGATATCGCTAAAAAGGATGCTGAAAGAAGAATGTTGCAACATATGAAAAATCAATAAATTTAATATTTAAAAGAGCCTATAAGCAAATAATAAATTTATTTACTGGCTCTTTTATTTATGTATTAGAATTTTATTTTTGTATTTCTCCAATTAAATCATAATTGCTTACTTCTATTATTTTGCAGTTCACAAAATTGTTTAATATTGTATTTTCATCTAAATCCTTATTGTTTTTGATATAAACAAGCCCATCTTCTTCAGGTACATCTTGCATAGTTCTGCCTATAAAATATTTTCCATCAAAAGACATATCTTCTACTAAAACTTTATAATTTTTTCCAATTTTATTTGTTAATATTTCTTTTGATATCTCTTGTTGTGCTTCCATAATTTTGTTGTATCTTGCTTTTTTTGTATTGCCATGTATTTGGTCAGGAAGTTTTGCAGCAGGTGTTCCCTCTTCTTTTGAATACATAAAGGTTCCTAACTTATCGAATTTTGTGTTTTTTACAAATTCTAAAAGTTCTTCAAAATTCTCTTTTGTTTCACCTGGGAAACCAACAATTAAACTTGTTCTTAATGTTACGTCTGGTACTTCTTTTCTTATTTTTTCTATTATTTTTGTGACGTCTTCTTTGCTTGTTCTTCTATTCATTTTTTTCAATATTGGATTTGATATATGTTGAATTGGAATATCAAAATATTTTGCAATTTTGCCATTAGTTGCTACAACATTTATTAATTTGTCTGTAATTCCTTCTGGATATGAATATAAGAATCTAATCCATTCTATTCCTTTGACCTTACTTATTTTTTCTAATAATTCTGCAAGTTTGCTTTCTCCATATATGTCAACACCATATTTTGTTGTGTCTTGTGCAATTACAATTAATTCTTTTATTCCTTTTTTTTCAAGCATTTCCGCTTCGTCTAAAATGTCTTCCATTTTTCTACTAACAAATGGTCCTCTTATGTATGGAATTGCACAATATGTGCATTTGTTGCTACATCCTTCTCCTATTTTTAAATATGCATAGTTTTTTCCTGTTGTAACAACTCTTTCCATAAATTCATTATATGTTGGCATTGGAAGTGGTTTAATTTCTGATATTTTCTTACTAGTTTTTGTTGTTGATTTTTCAACTATGTCTCTTTTTATTAAGTCTTCTATTTTGTCCCATAGTTTGTTATATTCATCTATTTTTATAAACAAATCTACTTCTGGTAATAGTTTTACTAAGTCTTCATAATATCTTTGTACCAAGCATCCCATTGCTATTAGATACTTACACTTTTTCTTTTTATATTCTGCCATTTCTAAAATTGTGTTTATTGCTTCTTCTTTTGCAGATTCTATAAATCCACATGTGTTTACTACTAATATTTCTGCATCATTTGGATTGTTTACTATTTCATAATGGTTGTCTTTAAATAGCCCAATTGCTACTTCTGTATCTATTAAATTTTTGCTACATCCTAGTGATATAAATCCTACCTTCATTTTTTCCTCCCGGAAGGGATTTAGGGACGTTCCTTAAAATCCCTTTATAACGGGATTAAGGGACAATCCTTAAAGTCCCTAATATTCCTATTTTCATATTCTTAATATTTGTCAATCTTTATATTATTCTTTATGACTACATATATGTTTTCTTGTTAATTCCATTAAATCTAGTTTTGTAAAACCTTCTACTTGCGTTTTTGTTCTGTCTTTTTTTAGGCATTCTTTTAATAAATTTTCTATTTTTTCTTTATTATTTTCACTTTTCATGTCAATGTAATCTATTATTATAATACCACCAATGTCATGAAGTCGTAGTTGCCTTGCTATTTCTATTGTTGCTTCTTCATTAACTTTGTAAATTGTTTGTTCTACATTTTTTGTTCCTGTATATTTTCCTGTGTTTATGTCAATTGCTGTTAGTGCTTCTGTTTTATCTATAGTGATAAATCCTCCACATTTTAGCCAAATTTTTCTATTTTCTAGTTTTGCTATTTCTTTTTTTAAGTCGTATTTATCTAAAACATCCTCATTTTCTTTTAGTTCTACAACCATATTTTTTAAATAGTTATTGTCGTTTTTTATTTCTACTATTTTTTCATATTCTTTTTTGTCATTTACTGTTATTTTTTTTATTGAATCCTCTGGTAAATCTATTATCATTTTTTGTACTATATTATTTGCTTTTAATAATATGCATGGTTTATTTGATTTGTAATTGTCAAATTTGTTTTTTATATCCTTCCATTTTTTTTCAATACTTTTTATTTCTTCTATTATTTCGCTTTCTTTTCCTACTGCGGATGTTCTTATTACCGCTCCATTGCCTGTACTTAAATTTTCTTTAACTAATTTTTTTAGTCTTTGTTGCTCTTTTTTATCTTCTATTTTTTGTGATACTGTTATTATATCTGTATTTGGCATTATAGCAATGTATTTACCTGGCAAATTAATATGTGTGGAAATTCTTGCTCCTTTTAATTGATTACTATCTTTTTTTACCTGTACAAGGATTTTTTGTCCTTTTTTTATAACTGTGCTTATGTCTGTTTTTATTTCTTTATGTTCTTTGCTTTCGTCAACTTTGTCTAATATGTCTTTTAGATGTATAAAACTGTTTTTTTCTGTTCCAATGTTTACAAATGCTGATTGCATTCCTTTAACAATGTCTTCTACAATCCCTATATATATATTTCCTTCTTTTCTAATACTTTCTTCATCTAAGTAGTATTCTACTAATTTTCCATTTTCAACTAGGGCTATTTCTTTTTGTTCTTTACTTTTGTTAATAATTATTTCTAGCATATTTTTTCCCTTCTAATTAAACTTGTTCATTGCAATATCTATTCCATTTTTCAGAATTTCTTCTACTGCTTCTGCTGCTTTGTGTGTTCCTTCTTTTAAAATTTTTTGTTCATCTTCTGGAACTTTCCCTATAACGTAATTAATCATGTCACTTTTGAATTCTGGTTGTCCTATCCCTACTCTTATTCGTGCGAAGTCTGTTGTATTTAGTTCTTCTACAACTGACTTCATTCCATTGTGTGAACCGGCTCCACCTTTTTTTCTTAATTTTATTTTTCCTTTTTCTATGTCAATGTCATCATATATAACAATAATTTCTTTTGGTTCAATATTATAGAAATTTACCACTTCTTTTATTGATTCTCCACTTAAGTTCATATATGTTTGTGGTTTTAATAATATTACTTTTTTTCCTTGTATTATTCCTGTTTCATATAATCCCTTGAATTTTGATTTTGTTATATTTATGTTGTTTTTTTCTGCTACTTCATTTATTGCATCAAATCCCATGTTGTGCCTTGTGTGTGCATATTCGTTTTCTGGGTTTCCTAATCCAACTATTAAATACATTTTTCTTGTATAATCAATTGTCTATTTTTTAATTGATTAACCCCTTTCTTTTATATTAACTTCTTTTGTCTTTAAAGAATTTGTTAAATATTCCTTTCTTGCTATTTGATTTTGTATTTTCTTTTTTGTTTGAATCTGTTTTTTCTATTTTTTCATCATCTTCTTCTATTTCTTCATCTTCGTCATTTTCGTCTTCGTCATCATACTCGTCTTCATACTCATCATCATATTCGTCTTCATCATCTTCATATTCGTCCTCGTACTCGTCATCAAATTCTTCTCCGTCATCTTCATATTGATCATCATCTTCAAAATTGTCGTCATATTCGTCTTCATATTCTTCGTCTTCTTCATAGTCATCTTCGTATTCTTCGTCATCTTCGTCTTCACATTCTTCTTCATCTTCGTAGTATTCTTTTTCATTGTCTGCTTCGTCATATTCATCGTCGTCATCAAATTCAAATTCTTCTACATATTCTGTGTCTTCGTCTGAAATTTTTGTTTTAAAGATGTCATCTTCTATTTCTGTTTTTTCCTCTATTTCTTCTTCGTTTTCTTCTTGAGGTTGGAATTCTGATAAGTCTTTTCCAAATTTTTGTGTTACTTCATTTTGAAATACATCATAAATGTTTTTTATTTCTTCAATTCTCCAATAGTTTGAGTTTATTATTGCTCCGGCATTTACTCTTATATTGTTTACTTCTTCTTCAAAGTTTTTTTCTTTGTCTTCTATATTTTTTAGATATTCTTTGTTATACAATTCTTTGTATGCTTTTTTGCTTGATTTATTAGTAATTTCACGTATGATTAATTCGTATAATTTTCTAACTTGTTCCATATCTGCAGTGAAATTTTCGCAAGCCTCTTCCATTAATTTATTGTGAATCTTGATTCCATTTATTGTTGACATTCTTTCATTGTCTAAGAAACTTACTATATATAATTTCATGGCTTTTAAAAATGCTAGTTTTGCACTGACATCACGTAATGTTTTATTGTATTTGTCCATTTTTATGTCGTCATTATTTAGTTCTGTTAATAACCTTCTTGTTTTTTCAAATATAGCCATATAGCATTCTGCTTCTCTTCTGGCTATTGTGATTCTTGTGTTTACGGCATTTTCTATTATTGCTTTATTGAATGGTATTCTTTCGTCTTTACCATTTTCTATCATTATTTCTATTATATTTGTTTTTACTGCTTCTTCGTCTGTGCTTATAAATGTTTTGATATTTTTAACCATTTCTTTGTCTATTTCTTTAAAATCATTTGTTATTTTTTCAATTAATTGTAGATGTTTCTTTTCTTCTGCTCTTTTGTCTTTTGAGCACGCATTTCTGTCTTGTTGTTTTTGTTCAAATTCTGTTATTGTTTTTATATATTTTTCTCTTATTTCTTCTAGTTTTTGATTGTTTTCTGAAACAGTGGTTTCTATTTTTAGTAATTTTTTTTCTATAACTTCTGGTTCATCTTCTAGGTTGTCAAATAGTTGGTTTCTGTCTTCTTCTAATTTTATGTTAGATTTATATAATTTTTTTTGTTCTTGCTGAATTTTCCTTATTTCGTTTGCTGTTTCATCAAATTCATTTATTACTTTATCTTCTTCTTCAAGTATAGATTGGTACTTTTGTATTTCTTCTGTTATTTCTTTGTAATCTTTATATATTGTTTTTAAATTAGGTTTTTTGTCAAATCCTAATATTGTGTTAAAATTTTTTTCTAATACTATTGCACTTCTTTCATACATTTGTGGTACCTCCGGCTAATCTCAATTTTTCTACATTTTATCACCTTTATAATAAAAAAACAAGTGTATTTATGCTTTTTTTGTTGTGGTTATATTTCCGTGGTACTCCGTACAACTGTTGCATTATCTGGTATGTTTTTTAATACTACGCTATTTGCTCCTATTTTAACATTGTTTCCTATTTTTATTGGGCCCAAAACTTTTGCTCCAGAACCTACCATTACATTATTTCCTATATCTGGATGTCTTTTATATTTGTCTTTTCCGGTTCCTCCGAGTGTACTATTGTGGTATATTGTACAATCATTTCCTATTGTTGCAGTTTCTCCGATTACTACCCCCATTCCATGGTCAATTAATAGTCTTCTTCCTATTTTTGCACCAGGATGTATTTCTATTCCTGTTATATGCCTTGCAATTTGTGATATTAATCTTGCTAAAAAATATAGGTTCTTATTGTATAAAAAATGTGCTATTCTATGGAAAACTATTGCGTGAAAACCTGGATACAGAATTATTGCTTCTAACACGTTTCTACATGCTGGATCTTTTTCTTTTATATTTTTTGCATCTTCATATAAACTTTTTATGATATTTTTCATTTACATCACCTATTAATATTATATGAACCATTGAGAACGTTGTTGATTTGGTTTTCCAGCTTCGACAATTTGTGATGTTAGTATTCTTCTATTTTTACATATACTTTATCTTCTATAGAATATTTCTTTTCTACTTCTAATTTTGTAATTTGATTATCATCTTTAAAAGCAAATTTATTCATGCTGTCTAAAATTGATTTTACAATGTTATCTATATCGGGTTTTTTAGTTGGACTTATATTGTTTTCTAACATTTCGTTTATGTCTGCTTTTTTTGTTGTTTTTGGTATTGAAAAATATGCTATTATACTTACTTTTATTCTTCCTTCTAAAACCTTAAATCGTGGATATTTTAGTAAAAAATATTGTTCTACTAATGATTCATAGTCTTTTGTTCTTGTTGGTGTATAAACTACTCCTGTATATGAGTTTAGCCTTGGTCTTCCTTTTCCTATTACTTTTCCTGGTACTTCAAATTCATATATCATTTGTTTTCTCCTCCGCCATATTCTTTTATTTGAATATTTACTTGTATCTTTCATTTTTATTTTTCCTTTCGTTTTTTGATATTCTATCACATAAATTTAGAAATTAAAAGTCCTTTTTATTCAAAAAGTCGTTAGAAAAATGTGTATGTTATGTTTAAAAGTCCTTTGTAAAATGTGTAAGTTCTTTTGAAAAGTCATTAGAAAAATGTGAGAAAATTCAAAAAAGTCCTTTAATTTTTGTGTAAACTATGATATAATATATAGAGATCGGAGTGTGATAAGATGTATAGAGATAAAATGAATGAATTAAAAAAATGGAAAAACTCTACAACTAGGAAGCCTTTGATAATCAGAGGTGCAAGACAAGTTGGAAAGACATGGCTAATGAAAGAATTTGGAAAGCAATGTTATAAAAAATGTGCATATATAAATTTTGATGATAACTCTAGAATGGATAAACTTTTCGAAGAGGATTTTGATTTGGATAAAATTATTCAAGGTTTAAAAATCGAATCAAATGTAAATATAGAACCTGAAAATACATTGATTATTTTAGATGAAATTCAGGAGACACCAAAAGCATTGAAAGCATTGAAATATTTTTATGAAAATGCTAATCAATATCATATTGTTTCTGCTGGTTCTCTTTTAGGAGTCGCAATACATGAAGGAACCTCTTTTCCTGTTGGCAAAGTTGATTTCTTAGATTTAGCACCTTTAAGTTTTTTTGAATTTTTAGAGGCTTTGGGTGAAGATAATTTATTGCAATTATTAAAGAAAAATGATTTTGATATGATTAGTGTGTTTAGTTCTAAATTAAAAGAACTTTTAAAACTTTATTATTATGTAGGAGGTATGCCAGAAGCGGTAAATTCTTATGCTCAAAATAAAGATTTGAAAGAAGTTAGAAAAATACAAAAAAGGTTGTTAGAAGCATATGAACAGGATTTTTCTAAACATGCACCAAGCAATATCGTTCCTAGAATTAGACAACTATGGAATAATATTCCTACGCAACTTGCAAAAGAAAATAAAAAATTTATTTATGGTCTTGTTAGAGAAGGTGCTCGCGCAAGAGAATACGAAATTGCTTTGTCTTGGCTTATTGATTGCGGGCTTGTATATCAAATAAATAGAGTAACTACAAGCAAAGTTCCTTTATCAGCCTATCAAGATTTTAATGCTTTTAAATTATACTTGTTAGATGTCGGTTTATTATCTGCTATGTCTGGTATAGATGCAAAAACTCTTTTAGAAGGAAATGACGTTTTTGAAGAATTCAAAGGAAGTTTAACAGAACAATATGTTCTATGTCAATTAAAGGAGTGTACTGATTTGGATGTTTTCTACTGGTCTTCTGATACTGGTATATCAGAATTGGATTTTATAACGCAAATTGGAAAAGATAATGTTCCAATCGAAGTTAAGGCTAGTGAAAATTTACAAGCAAAAAGTTTAAAGTCTTTTGTCCAAAAATATGAGACTAAATTTAATGTTCGTACTTCTATGTCTGATTATCGTAATGATGATTGGATTACAAACATTCCTTTATATTGTATTGCAAACATTGAGAAAATAAAAGAATGTTTATAATATTCTTCTTATAAGAATATATATTATAAAATAGACACTATGTTTTTTGTCATAGTGTCTATTTCATTCTAAATTTTTCATCCATTGTTTTTCTTCCTTTTTTTATAATTTATATTTCAACTAAATATTCTTTTAAAAATTCTACAACTCCATTTTCATTATTTGTTCTAGAAGTAATATAATCGGCTTGTTCTTTAACTTCTGGCAAAGCATTTTTCATAGCAACACCAACACCACACTTTTTAAGCATATCAACATCATTTAAGCCATCACCAAATGCAATAATATTTTCATTTAAAATTCCTTCTAATTTTGCAACTTCAGCTATTCCTTTGTATTTTTCAACACCTTTTTGAGCGATTTCTAGCCATTTAACTTCGCCAAAACTATCTTGCATAATTTCCACCTTTAACATTGAAAATTTTTCTGTAAATATTTTCAAATATTCTTCTACAAATACATTATTAATAAATGATATTGATACATGTATTATTTCATCTATATTTTCTAAAAATTCAGTTATATTAACAGTTTGATCATAATGGTGGATGTTGTTTCTACCACATATATTTATAGTCATAAATTTGTCTTTGTCATAATATGAAGCAATATTCTCTATAATTTTTTTTGACAAAACTTGTGCATAAACTTCTTTCCACTCTTTGTTTATTCCATCATTTTTAAAAACAGCCGCTCCTGCGTCGCTAACAATATAGTTTGCAAACTCTGCTTCATCTGTTCCAACAAGTGCTCTGTTCAAAATTCTTCCTGTTGCTATTGTTATTATATGTCCTTTTTCTTTTAATTTTTGTAAATGTAATTTGGTTACCTCACTTACTATTCCGTCACTGTTTAATAGTGTTCCATCTAAATCTAATGCAATCAATTTTTTGTCCATTGCAATCTTCCTTCTTTTCTAATTTTGATATTTTTATTTTTCCATTCTATATTGTAATTATTCTATAATTCATATATATTTGCTTTCAAAATTATTTTTTGTATTTTTGTTTTATCATCTAATGAAATATTCCATCTGCTTCCTGCAATACTTCTTTTAATTTTATCTTCTTTAGTAGGAGCTCCTAATAATTTGTTGAGCTGTCTTTGCAAATTCACTTTGTTTGTATATATTGATAGCATATTCTCACTATATAATACATTAATTGTTGTTTCTGTTTCTGATTTGTTTGGTTCCTTGTATATTTTTTCCATAATTTGCTCCCATTGCTAAAATTTTCATTCTACTTAAGAAAATGTCTTTTGCACATATTCTATATTTTTCTTTTGTTTTATATTTTATCACTAAAATATGTACTTATTTCTTGTAAATCTTCAAAATTATGTTGTCTTAAAATTTCATATGTAATAATTGCAACAGAATTTGACAAATTCAATGACCTTAAAGTTGGTAACATTGGTATTCGTATTGTTTTTTCGTCTAAATATTTTTCTAGTAAAGGTTCTGGTAACCCTTTTGTTTCTTTTCCGTATAATACAAATACTTCGTCCATTGTTGAATAGTCTATGTCTGTATATTTTGTAGTTCCTTTTGTTGTTGCAAAAAACATATTGTTTTCTTCTGGTTTGTATTTATTTAAAAAATCTTCTAATGATTTATGTTCTTCTATGTCTAACTTGTCCCAATAGTCTAGCCCTGCTCTTTTTACTGATTTTTCGTCTATTTTGAATCCTAGTGGGTGCACTAAGTGTAGTTTGGCTCCTGTTATTGCACATGTTCTTGCTATATTCCCAGTATTTTGTGGTATTTCTGGTTCTACCATTACTATATTTAATTTCATTTTTATTACCTTCTTTTTATCTTAAATTATACATTATTGTTTTCACATTTTATCATAAAAAATTAAAAAAAGAAAGCGTTTTGCTTTCTTAATTTGCATAAATTTGCCATTTTTAGTTACTGTTTTTATTTGTTATTGTCTTAATCTTTTTCAATAACGAACTTATTAACTGTACTTATAAATAAAATCAAATAAGAAATTGATACTAAAAATCCGCCCAAAACGTCACTTGTATAATGCACACCTAAATAAATTCTACTTACACCAATAGAGCAAATCAAAATGCTCAAAAGTACAATTGAAATCCATTTAACATATTTATTTTTAACATATTTATAAATTAAATATATTAGATATCCATAAAATGCCATACTTACCATAGAATGACCTGATGGAAAACTATAACCTGTTTCTTCGATTATTCTAAATTCTGTAGGACGTGGTCTTTGTAATATTCTTTTTAATAGTTGATTTAATACCGTAATTATTACTAAATTCGAAAATATGGATAATCCTATTTTTTTATTTTTTATTAACATAAACAATATTACTGTCAATGTTATTAAAAATATTGCTCCACCAAAGTTTGTGATAAATTTGGCTATAGGTGTTGCAAAATCTGATATTAAAAGTGTTGATATTATTTTGTATCCAATTATATCTCCATTCATTATTTCTTTATTGAATACATCTTCTGCTAATGCTAAAAATCCGATTAATGCTATAAATAACACAAGCCATTTAAAGTTTTTCTTCATAAATTCTTTTGTTTTTTCTTTCATCTTTAAATAATTTCCTCCTAAAAATTTCTTTATATATTATTAAAAATATTTTCATAGGATATAAATATGCTTTATCCATCAAGAACTTCTCTAATTTGTTCTATTGTAATTGGTCCCTCTCTTAAAATTTTTAATTCTTTTGAAACACAATCAACTATTGTACTTCCTTTTCTAAATTTGACAGTGCCTTCCATAATTCCGTCTAGATTTGGACATTCATTTTCTATTTCATCTAGGTTTGTGCATGTTGGCTCTCCACTTTGATTGGCACTGCTCATAAATATTGGACATCCTGTTTTTATAATTAATTCTTTTACTTCTTTTGATGTTGCCATTCGTACTGCAATTGTTGGTTTTCCATTATTTAAATATTCTGGCATTTCTGGTCTTTTTTCTAAAATTAGTGTTATTGGACCTGGCATAAATTCTTTTATTAATTTTTCTGCTTTTTCATCTACTATTGCTATGCTTTTTATTTGTTCTTCATCTGAACACATTATTGGAAATGGTTTTGTAATTGGTCTATTTTTTGTTTTTACTAAATTGTCATGTGCTTTTTTTGAGTTTATTCTGGCACATACTCCATATACTGTGTCTGTTGGAACACTTATTACTCCATCATTTTTTAGTATTTCTGCTAATTTTTCTATTTCTGTTTGTTTATATCTTTTTATCATAATTTTCCTCTAATTTTCAAATTCTTCTTTTTTACTTTTAAAAAAGTTATAAAAATATCTTACATTTTCAAGTTCATTCCATTTTTCTAATCTATAATCTTTTGTGTCTAAATTGTATATTTTTGCATTTAATATTCCTAACATAAATGGAGAATGAGTTGCTATAACGAATTGAACTCCGAGATATCTTGCCATTTCATTTATTTTTTCTGCAAGTTTTACTTGATTTTGTGGTGAAAGTGACACTTCTGGCTCATCTAATAAATATAATTTATCTGGTTCAATATCCTCTTCTAATATTTGTAATGTTGTTTCTCCATTTGAATATTTATCTTGCGCAAATGCAAATCTTGGAAATTGTTTTCCACCTTCTTTTGTTTTCAAAAAATCTTTTGCATTTTGTCTTCCTCTTTCTTTGGTTAGAGTACTTTCTATGCTTTCTTGTAAGACTGCATCTTGTTGTATTTTTCTAATTTCATATAATATTTCTTCGCTTTTTATATATCTACTATTTGTAGGAATTTTAGTTAGCCTACTTCCATATTCGTTTTCTCCTAGTTCATATTTACATTCATTTGAATAATTTTCAAAATATGGCCACCATCCGTCAATTCTAGAATAGTTTCGTTCTTTTCCTTTTAAGTTTAATTTGTGCGCAATCATGTTTAATATTGTTGATTTTCCACTCCCATTGTTTCCATATAATACTGTGATGTCGTCAAATACAAATATATTTGGTTCTTTATTTTTGAATATGCAAAATGGATATATATTGGGGTCTGTGCTTCTACTTTCACTTAATTTAAATGTTTTTAGATATATCATTTTTACCTCCATATATCTCCATTAATGTGTTTTGTTAATGCCATAATAAATGCATTTCTTGTTAAATCAATTCTTGATACTTCATTTTTTGTTAAGTAGCTTATTCCTCCTTTTCCTTTGCCTAATTCTTGTCCATCAAATATCTTGTCCACAACTTTTCCAAGTTCTGTTGCCTTAATTTCTTCAATGTATTTATTTGGAATTGGAAATCCTTGGCTTGTTCCTATACTTTGGAATCCTTTTGAATCTTCCACAACTACTGCATTTATATCTATCCATTCTCCTAAAGAATCTGTGATACCAGCTTCACTTGAAATATAAAAGTCTGCTTTTATATTGTTTTTCGAAGCGTATTCTTTTAGATTTTTTACTCTATTTTTTGCTCCTTGAAGTATTTCTTCATTTATTGGTTGGTCTCCTACATTTGATTTTACTGCTATTCCTTCTATTTCTACTTTGTCAAAATATTTTTCAAATGCTTGTTTTGCTCCTTCTATTTTTCCTGGATTTTTTGTTCCGATTAATATTTTCATAAATATTTCTCCTTAAAACTCTATCTCTTCACTTTCTGTCAATTCTCCATTAAATCCATAAACTTGCTTACATAATGGTAATTTTCTTTTTCCCTCATGTAAAACTACTTTTTCCAAATCCTCATATATACTATGTAATTTTATACCATATTTTTTCATTTTTTCTACGTTCATTTCCTTAAATGCTGGACACGGAAGTATTGTTCCATCATATTTTATATCTAACTTTTCAGTTCCTGCTGTGCATAAATGAGACATTTTCCCATTTAATGGAATTCCAATTCTTATGTTACCGCTATATTTTTCTTTTTCTTTTTTTAATATTTCACTAAATTCTCTTAGCTCTGTTTCATTTAACATCAAGTCTTGTTTGTTTTCTAGTCCCCTACCTTGTGGTACAAAATTTAAAATACTTATATTTTTTACTTTTGAAATTTCTAAACATTCTATGATATCTGGAAATTGTCTATAATTTGGTTTCATAGGAATAAAATGAACATCTATATTTAATCCAACAATGCTTGCTCTAACCAAAGAATCTATTAGATATGTATTTAATGCTTTTCTTCCCATTAACTCATTATCAATATTTTCATCTAATGCTTGCCAATCAAATACGATTTTATCTACTCCTAATTCTTTTATTTTTTCTAGTTCTTGCCTTGTTAGTGAAGTAAATTCTCCTGGATTAATCATTCTTTTATAATACGCCTTCACATTTCTTTTTAGTCTTTCATTCCATGGTTCATGTTCTTCTATTTCTTCTAAATCTTTTTTACATTTATTTTTTATATATTCTATCGTTTTTTCTGGTATTGCGGGTGTTCTTTTTATTCCACTGGTGAATATAACTGTTCTAATTCCATTGTCTTTACAAAACTTTATCATTTCGAATAAATCTGGATGTAAAAAAGGTTCTCCTCCTGAAATTGATATTTCTCCAATTCCACCATGGGTAATAAAATACATAACTGTTTTCTTAAAGTCTTCTAGTGTTATAATTGTTGTTTTGTCTTTTGATGAATTTGAAGAACAAAATTTGCATTTATTAGGGCATGTTTGTATTATTTCAAAGCATAAGTCTTTTAACATATATATTCCTTCTTTTTATTTTTATTGTATTAAATTCTTTCATGTAGCACTGCTACACACTCCACGTGCCATGTATATCGATGGTTGCAATGATTTTTTAAAGTTGCATATTCACTATTGAGTGGTATTGTCAGAGTTTAGTTCTACCTTAACTCTAATTTTAGTTTCTAATTTTTTCCTTAAACTTCCATCAGCTTGCTTTTCAAAAGACACATAATTTTGCCAACTATAAAAATCCAAAATAAGATTTTCTTTATTTAATATATTTTCAATAACCTTGCTTTCAATTTTGTCTTTGACATTTTCGATTCCACTTTTTACTATAAATCTTATTACATATGGATCTTTATTTCCATTTGAGTCATAATCGCCTATAACGATCTTATAAATTAATGCTTCGAATATATCCTTATCAAACACTCTAATATCTTTTGCTTCTTTATCAAACACTTTTCTAATTTTTTCAACACCAAAATCAAAACTATTCTCATCGTCAAGTTGGCATTTGAATAGTTCTTGATCTTTTTCAATCTTTTTAATCTTCTTATTTAATTCTATTTTCTTTTTATTAAATGTTTCCTTGTCTATTGTACCATCAATCATTAAATTTATCAATGAATTTATCTTATTTTCAATCCCCTGCTTTTTTACTTCTAATTTTTGTAATATACTTTTTGTGTTATTTTCTCTTAAAAAGCCATCTATTCTATTTAAAAAGTTATTTATTACTTCTTTGTTATCTTGGCACAACAGCTCATAAGCTTCGATAAAACAATCTTCAATTACTTTTTCTCTTATTGCTTTTGTTTCAGGACAAAATTTTTTACCATTTTTTACATAGTTCATACACTGCCATACTTTTGTTTCATGTTTTGTATTTTTATATAAATTTCTTCTTACAAATACACTACCACAAAAACCACAAAAAATTCTGCTGCTAAATGTATATTTTCTACTGTAATTTCCTTTTCTTCTTCCAGTTTCAACTGCTCCGGATCTTTTTTCTAATATCTTTTGTGCTTTTTCATATGTTTCAGCTGATACTATTGCTTCATGATTATTTTCTATATAATATTTATCTTCTTCGCCCTTATTAACCATTCTTTTATGAGTAATTGGGTCTATTGTAAATGTCTTTCCTTGTAGTACATCGCCTTTGTATTTTTCATTTTTTATAATTCCTCTAATTGTTGACTCTGCCCATTTTTCTCCACCTTTAGGTGGAATAAATCCAGCTTCAGTAAGTTCTCTTGCTATAATTGTAGAACCTGCTCCCTCACAATATCTATTAAAAATTTGTCTTACAATTTCTGCCTCATCTTGTTGTATTTTAATTTCATGGCTATCTTTATCATAATCATATCCCAAGCAATGTTTAAATCCTACAATTTCCCCCCTTTCTTTTTTCATTTTTAATCCTAACTTAACATTTCCTGAAATACTTTCACTTTCTTGTTGAGCAATTGAACTTAATATTGTAAGTAAAAACTCTCCAGACATTTCTAATGTATTTATATTCTCTTTTTCAAATATTACTGCTATCTTTCTCTCTTTCAATTTTCTTACATATTTTAATGTATCAAGTGTATTACGAGCAAATCTTGAAATAGACTTTGTTATTATAACATCAAACTTTCCTTCCATTGCGTCTGTGATCATTCTCATAAATTCATTTCTTTTATAATCTAATGTGCCTGTAATCGCCTCATCCGCATAAATTCCAGCAAATACCCATAGTGAATTAGAATTAATTTTTTCATCATAATATTTTTTTTGAGATTCATAACTATTTATTTGTTCTTCATCTCCTGTACTTACTCTACAATAAGCACATACCCTTAATCTATCAGTTATTACTTTTCCTGTCCTTCTGTCTAACTTTCCATCAATTTTCTTGATTACTTTTACTTGCATATCAATCTCCTAACCCAACTGATATATTTTCCAGTTGATATGTTAACTCTGTTGTAATATTAAGTCAAATCATTTCAAAAAATTTTATATTCTTTTATAATTTTATCTTTTAAATAATAATATGAATTTTCAGTTATAACATTTTTTTCTAATGCTTCTTTTAAAAGATTTAATTCTATTGTACCTTTTATATAGCCATTACTATTATTAGTGTTGTTTACTAATATTTTTACAAGCATTATAAGTTCCTCCTTTAATAACTTTTCCAGTTTATTTTTTTAGGCACATCAAAACCAGTTACTATTCCCTTTTTCAAATAATATGATTTTGTCTTATCATTATATTTATAAATAGAAGAATTCCAATTTCTAAATGCTCGATTGCTAATATTTTTTCCCCCAGATAATTCTCTACTTGCCTGTATATGCATTTGCTTTAATTTTTCATATTCAGTATTCATATTTAATTTTCTTTTATTTTTTATATAGTCAATTGTTTTTTGTCTATGCCTATTTTGTGATAATAGTTTTCTTTTTTCTTTTTCTTCTTTATATCTACTATCTTCTAGCAAAACCTTGCTGACATATTTATTTGAAATTTCTAATGTTTCAGCAATTTCTTTTTGATTATATTTACATTCAAAATATAATTTTTTTATCGCCTCTTGTCTATTCATACACACTCCTAATTAGTAGATTTTTTGCTAACAAATTTTAAATATGAAGAAACTAATAGAGCTTATATTAAAACTCTATTTAATTTCTAAATCTTCCATTGCTTTTTTAAAATTTTGTTCACTTAATTTTTTTACAGTTTTATATCTTTTATTTCTTTCTAATATTTCTATGATCTCTCTAGCAAATATTCCTAAACTGAAAGAGATTATAGAAAAAATCAAATATTTTAGCATTTTATTTTTTCTCCTTTTTCTCTTTCATTATTATATTAGCTAATCTCTTTACTTCTGTATTTCCAAATTTTTCATAAAACATTGTTACTTCTTCTTTTATTGACTTGGCTGTTATGTCTGTATTGCTATTTTTTAATGTATGGAATGCCAACTGTGCATAAGCAGTAATAAGTTCTATTTCCGTTTTAGAATTATTTTTGCTTATTACATCTTTTGTTTTACTAAAATTTTTAGTTTCTTTTAAATTCTTTACTTCTGCAACTTGATTTGTATTTTCTTTTTCATCCATATTGTTACCTCCTTCTAATATTAGGAGTCCTATTTTTTTTATTCGATGTTGCATTTTTTATAATTTTTTTCTATTTTTTGTTAAAGTTTTATAAATCATATATTTTATTTCTTGCATTAAGTCTTCATCAATTCCATTCCTTAGTCTACTCATACTTGTAATTAGTGGATTATAATCATCTAAAATTTTCAATATTTCTACATCATCTAAATTAAAGTTATTAAACATTGTTTTTTCCTCCTAGTAATTTTTTTGTAATCTTTTCTTGTGCCTTATTTCTTATTCTCCATATTGTTGTTCTTTCTACATTCATTTCTTTTGCTATTTGCTTTATACTTTTTTCTTCTTTATATAAAGCAAAAAGCACCATCTTTTCTTTTCCAGACAATGCTTTCGCTACATTATATAATTTTTCATCACAAAAAAGTCTCTCGAATTCAAGAGCGGACTTTAACTCATCGACACATTTATTAAGAACAGCATCAAATAAACTGCTACTTTCCATATCCTCACAAATATCCAAATTGATTTCTTTACTGTTTAAATATTCATAATTATTTTTTATGTATTTTTTTCTAACATTTATAATCAACTTTTTTAAATATGATTTTTCTTCTTTTGATAATTCTTCTTGTAAATAATTTTTTCTTTCCATTTATTATCTCTCCAATTTCTAAAAATTGGACAAATATCTAAAAGAGAAAGAAAAACAAATATTAATTTACTTTTTTCTTATTCTTTATGGTTTACTTTTACATATTTTTATCACTCCTAACAAATAATCTTTAATTGATATAAAAAATCTCTTGTACTTTATTATTTTTTCTAATGTATTATTTTTCTAACTCTTAAAGACTATTTGTCCTATTGGAGATTATACTTATTAATATTAATCCATTGTAAAAACGGCGATAAATGGCTAATAAACGGCGAAAAATGGTTAAAATTATTCTTAATCAGTTATATTTTTAGTTTTATTTGTAAAAATCTTCCATTTTATATTGTGTTTACATAATTTAAGTGATATAATATTGTTGATTTATAAAATTGTTAGGAGAAGTTATCATGGTAAAGATTCTTGCAGTCATTCAAAATATTGAGCAAAATTCTCAACTTTGCCAATACCTTACACAAGATAACAATATTGATTTTAAAATTACTAGTGATGAAGTTTCTGTTTTGAAACAGTATTATGATTTTAGACCTGACCTTTTTATATTGGACACCAGTTTTAAAAATATAAAATATAGTGATGTAATCAACGAGCTTTCATTAGATGATACTGAACAATTTAAATGTAATACTATATTACTTTATAACTCTACTGCTGAATTATTAAATCTTGCAAATTGGTCTAAAATATATAAAATATTTTTAAAACCTACAGATTATAAAAATATTTTAAAAGCTATATATGAAATGTCTAATTACACTTTAGAAAGAAAAATTGATAGGCTATTTTTAAAGTTACATATTCCATTAGAAAGTAGCCCTTCAAATCGTGTTAGAAAAACATTAATTAAATGTTGTAATTCGCCTAATTTACTTGGCAATTTAAACACTTTATTTAATACAGTTGGCAAGGAACTTGGAACAACCGGTGAAGGTATTCGTTCTTCTTTTAGAACTGCATTAAAGCCTTTAAATGAATTTAAAGATAAAGAAGATTTGCCTTTTGCAATTTATAAATTCTTTCCAAAAGGCGAAGAAGTTACCCCAAAATTATTTTTAGATATTAGCATATATTATTTGAAAAACACAAAAAAATAACAGATAAGTTTTAGTATGATCAAAAACTTATCTGTTATTTTTTATTTATTATTTTTATAATCATTATATTGATTAATAATATCCACTACACTATTACTTATGTTATCTGAACTTGATATTACTGAATTTAACTTTCTTCCTATAATATCATACATCTCATCTATTTCATTTTCTTGTACCTTATTATCTATTATCATATTGAATATAGGAATATTATTTTCTAATTTTTCTTTTGAAGATTTTACAAGATCTAATCCGTTCATATTATCCATAGCATATTTTGTAAATATCATTTCTGGTTTTAAATCTACAATTTTATGATATGTTTCTGTTCCATCTTTTGCTGTACCAACTATATCAACAAAATCAAGTTTTTTTATTGCATCAACTATCTTGTTTGTTATATTTATATCATTATGTGCAATTAAAGTTCTAATTTTTCCATTTGAATATATTTTATCAAAATCTATTATTTCTTCTTTTAAAGCATTTCCAAAATAATGATCCTTTCCATTTTGTGTTTGAATTATATCTGCATTTGGAACAATTACTATACTTTTTTCAAATTCACTTTGTTTTTTATATTCTACAGTTTTGATATTCTCAAATTTTCTTAATCTTTTTACACTATTTTCTAATTCTTTTTCTTCTATTTCAAATAGTTTTTCATTTTTTTCTGCCCTTTCTCTAATAGGCATAAACTTCAAAAATTTCCATTTTTCTATTTGATAGTTATTTAAAAATTCTCCTAATTCATCTAATTTATCAACATTAAGCCTGCTAACAACCGTGTTTATTCTTACTTTTATATTCTTGTTTTTAGTTTTTTCTAAAAGATTTTTTATAATATCTAAATGATTATTTTCTTTACCTAATGCTAAATTGATATCATTTTCAATTGAATCAATAGATAAATTGATTTCATCAAGTGTATTTAAAATATCTTCTACATATTCGTTATCGTTCTTTGATAAGTAAATTCCGTTCGTTACTAATTTATTATATAATCCTCTTTCTTTTGATTCTCTCATTAATTCATTTACTCTTGGATATAATACCGCTTCTCCACCAGTCCAAGTAATATGGTTTATCCCACTTGCAATTAAATGATTTAATACTCTTTCATTTTCTTCAAAAGATAGATTTGGTATATTGTTAAATCCAAAACAATATTTACAGCCTTGATTACATTTAGTTGTTATTTTCCAACAAACTTTTTTCTTAATCATATACATCCTCTTTTCATATATAAAATCTCTTTTTACACATTTATATTATATATGAAAAGCAATTGGAAAACTATTCCTAATATTTGAATATCGCTTAAAAATCATTGAAAGCAAAAAACATCCTATTTCTAGGACATTTTTACTTTATATATTTTTTAAATATTCTTTAATAAATTTTTTATCTACCTTTGTCAATTCACCTTTTAGATAAATTAAATTTAGTTTTAGGCTTGGTAATTCTATCGGCAGTTCAACTTCATATAATTCTTTATTGTTTAATTCATTTTTTACAGCCTCTTTTATAACATATGCTATTCCCATATTTTTCTTAACTGCTTCAACTCTTACCTCAGTTGCATCACACATTATATCAGCATTAATATTAACATTGTATTCTTTTAAAAGTTCCTTTAATCGTTTTGTTGCTTTTGTATTTTCAAGGTTTAAAATACAATTTAATTTTTCAATTTCTTTTATATCTGCAATTTTTAGTGGTGCTTTTGAAACAAATATATTATTAATTTTTAATAGTTCTTCTATTTCAATATTGCTATTTTCAATCTCTGTATCTATTATCGCAAAATCAATCTCATGATTTTGTAATAAACTCATCATCTTATTTATATCAACTTCACATATTATTTTTATATTAAGATCTGGATAATCCTTCTTAACTTTTTCTATTTTTTCCATTAGTAAATAACTTGTAAAATGCGATGGGCATCCTATTTTTATGCAACCACTTGATATATCATTCTTATCCTTTGCTAATTTTTCTGCAAAATCAAATCCTGATATTGATTTATTTACTATTTCATATAATTCTTTACCATCTTCTGTTAGAGTTACACCTTTGTTTTCCCTATTAAATAGTTTTAAATTTAATTGTTCCTCTAAATTTGCTATTTGTGTACTAACATTAGCGACTGATAAATCTAATTTTTCTGCTGCTTCTGAATAACTTTTTGACTGTGCAACTTTGCAAAAAATTTTATACAAATTCAAGTTTATATTTGACATACAATCACGCTCCTATAAAATCTTTCTTAATTCTATTTCAGCTTTTTTTATAAAATAATCATTTGTATTTACTGGAAGATTTAATCTTTCCAACTCTTGTTTTATTTTATCTATTGTATCTAATTGTTCATTTTCTTCAATCTCAATTAGCTTATCACCATTTAGTACATCTTTTATACATATTTGCAACTCGTTTTTCTTATAAAGATAATCAAATTCCTTAATTTGCATAATTGCTTTATAATCAATTGCTTCTAAAAATTTTTTTCCGTCATTTGAATCTATAATTTTACAATCAACTTTACTTTGTTTTACTATATTTCCTTCTTGATCAATTTCTTTTTTCTTATATGTTAGTTTACTTTCCCTATATTTGTTTGGAATATATCCTTCAACATTTCGTAAAATTATTGCTTTACTTAATATATCTCGTTCTGACATATTCTTTATATTAATTGTATTCGGTATATAATAAATATCGTCCAGTAAATATCTTTCTACAAATTGAAATCCTTTGCTTTCTAATATTTTGCATATTTCTTCTACAGTACATTTTAATTTGACTGTTATTTCATTACTCAACTTCATATATCTCCTTTACAGTATCACTCTTAAATTATAACATATTATGTAAATTTTGTAAAGTTTTAACCCCGTCTCTTTTTCTCCTTTGTCCCTTAATATATTGCTTTTTATAAAACAAAAAAGATTAGCACTATGCTAACCTACTTTTCCTCTTTTAAAAAGTCATCTAACTTTTTATCAAATAAAATACTAAATTTAATCAACAATTTTAATGAGCATGTTTTTACTTCATCATTTAGTGATTCAATTCTTCTTAAATAATCGTGGGACATATCCAATATTTCTGCTACTTCCATTAATGACATTCCACTTTCTTTTCTATACTTTTTTATATTTTTGTATATAATAGGCATATAATCTTTTGATAATAATGCCTTTAACTTTTCGTTATTCTCCATTTAAAACACCTCTTAACAAACTTATTTTTCCATAAATTAGATAAAAAATATGTAACTTATTTGTCCCATTTAGTGTTTTTATGGTATAATACTGAATAGTAATAAAAAAGTGGCGATTTTTGACAAGTTTTGTCGATTGTATTGATTATTTGTAAAAAAGTATTACTATATACTTATAGCAATTACTTTTTTCGATGAATATCGACTCTTGGCTCTAGTTTATTTGCTTTTGGATTGGCAATAAAAAGCAAATAAGGATCTACATCAAGTGCTTTTGCTATATTTTCAATAGTAGGAATTGATGGACTGTATTTTCCTTGTTCAATATCTGATATATAATGTGTACTTAAGCCAGATAACTCCCCTAATCTTTCTTGAGAATAGTTTTGCATAAATCTATAATATTTTACATTTTTGCGAAAAATATCTATTAACTTCATTATATATCACCACACTTTCTAATACCATTCTTTTTAGTATGGTATAATTTTGTAGCAATATTCACAATGAAGTATATAGCCCAAACATTTTTCTATTGTAATGAAATACTTAAAAAATCCCAGTATTTTTATTAAAATTTATAGAAAGGAATTCATGAAAAATGTTGTATTTTTTTATTGGTCTTAGTATTGTATTTTTTGTGCTTATCATCATATTATTTTATAAAATAAATACCTATAATAATAAATTGACTAAACTAAATAACGCTATTTCACAAAAGGAAAGTAAGATTTCTTTTCTTAATAATGAAATTACAAGGATAAAAAATTCAGCACAAATATTAGAAGAAACAGAATTTGAATCTTTAAAACTAAATCCTTTTAAATTCTCTGAAATTCCAGAAAAATATAATGGAAAATTTGAAGGTAAAAAAGCTTTAATTGGTAATTATGATAGTTTTTCTTCAAAACTAACTCGCACAATGTTAATGAATTTTGGAATTTCAGCAGATATTGTTACTACAGGTATTGATGTATATGATAGAATAAAAAATGGTTGTAAATATGATATTATTTTTACAAACAATATTTATCAAAAAGGTTATGGTGGTCCGGAATTATTGCAGAAATTAAGAAATCTTAATAATTTTAATACTCCAGTAGTTATACATACAATTACTAAAAATGCTAGAAAACATTTTGTTGATGATTTAGGTTTTGATGATTATTTAGAAAAGCCTATAAAATATTCTGAACTTGAAAAAGTTTTAGATAAGTTTTTAAAAAATTAGTTCTTGTAAAAAAACTTGCTCTGTTTCAAGCAGAGCAGGTCTTTTTATGATTTTAATAACTTCTTTTTGATTATAAAAATTTTTCTTGATAGCATTGTTTTATTATTTCATTCTTTTCTTCCTCAGTTAATTCTCTCTTAAATTCTTTTATTTTTAAATTTATTTTATCAACAACATTTTCCATTGTTTTATCTAATTTAGGAGTTGAATATATTTGTTGATCTAACACAATCCTCTTCTCTATCTTTTCTTCCCTATTCATAAAATAATAAACTGCTAAACTAATTCCTAATACTATACCTAATGCAAAATATGTGTATTGATTCATTTCATTTTCCTCTCATTCTTTAAAAGCTATCATATATTCATTAATTTCTACTTTTCTTTTGGCATTTTGATATTCAAATTCTGCATTTGTAAAATAAACTTTATATCCTTTGTTTTCAAAATAATCTCTACTTATTCTTAATACCTCATCAATTTCTTCTTCTGACAAGTTGTCTTTTACTTTTAGCTCATAATATGAATATCTTATATAATCTTCGTTTTCTTTTTCTTTGCTTTTAATTAGACTAATAGTAAATCTTTTTAATTCTGTTTCTGTCATTTGTTTCACTTCCTAAAATTTGTTTTCTATTGATTTTACCACACTTTTTGAAAAATTACATTAGTTTTTAGAAATTTTTATTCTAATAAAGAGCCTACATTTTCATATAGACTCTCGAAAATAAAAGGGGATGTGTGCTAATTGTAGTTAAACAATTAGCACTATAATTATTGCTCCAATATTTTATCTGCCTCACTTTGTGTAAGATATTTATATTCTATCATTTTATTTATTACCTGTTTCTGTCTTTGTTTTGCAAGTTCTGGATTCTTGGTTAGAGAATATACTGATGGTGCATTAGGTATTCCTGCAAGCATAATTGCTTCATAATCTGTCATTTTTTTTGGTTCTTTTCCAAAATATTTTCTACTTGCTTCTTTTACTGTATAACACCCCTCTCCAAAATAGCTTGTATTCAAATATAATTCCAGTATTTCATCTTTATTATAGTTCTTTTCTATTTCAAAAGACATAAATACTTCAGCAATTTTTCTTGTTATTTTCTTTTCTTGTGTAAAATAGATATTTTTTGATAATTGTTGTGTAATAGTACTTCCACCTTCTACAAAGCTCATTGCTTTTATATCATTTATAGTGGCTCTACCAATTGCTATTATATCTATTCCATTATGTTTATAAAATCTATGATCTTCAACCGAAATTACTGCTTTTATATATATTTCTGGTACTTCTTCAATTTTAGTATAGTTTTCTTTTTCTTTAATAGTTTCTACTTTTTCTGTAAGAGGTATTTTAGAAATTGCATCCTTATACATATCATATCCATTACCTACTACTAATAATCCTATACTTATTAAAAATACTATTGCTACAAATATTATATTTTTTATTACTTTCATTTCAACCACCTCTTTTTTTGTGGCATTACTTATTTTGTATAATTTGTTTGAACTTTTTTAGGAAGTTCATCATATTGCACTTCTTCCCAAGAATGGACTCCTAGAGTTTTTACTTCTAACTTTAGAAAAGCATCTTCTTTTAGTTCTCTACTTGTTTTAAATTTTAATTCTTTTTTCTTTCCTTTTTCATTATAGCACTCTAAAGTATATTTATATTTCATATCATCTGTACTAGATAGTTTTTCTATTTTAGTATTGTCTATTTGAGTAAAGTAAGCTGATTCATAATTTTCAAAAAAGTACAATATTGCTACACAAATTGCTATTGCTACAACTACTGCTATAATCATAGGTATTTTTTCTTTTAAACTTTCCATATCATTTTCTCCTATTCTGATATAATATCAATATTTCCTTTGAAATTATCTAATTTTATAGTTAAATAATAGCTCACACCTTCAATATAAATATTATCTTCATATTCTCCTGTATCATCTATTAAAGTTTTTTCATTATCTCCTAGTTTAGCAATTACATTGATGTTACCACTTTGTTTTTCTACTTTTATTTTTAATCTTATATGATCTCCATTTTTTCGGTTTAATGCTGTTCCTCCAAATATAGCTTCTTCGGATGTTATATTATCATATTCTGCTTTATATGTTCCAATATATTTGTCTGTTCCAAAACTTCTTTTTCCTTGCAAATCTTTCTCTTTCGATATCCCTGCAAAATCAAAACTTTGTAAAAATGTGTTATAAGTATTTATAAATTCATCTTTTGTAAAATCCCAATCACTTGCTGCAATAGATGAAACAATAATTATTATGAAAGCTATTATTCCTATTATAATTAACTTAAAGAATCCGAATATAAACATGAACTATTCCTCCTCTTTGATGATATTTTTACTTCCAAAATATGTTGCTAGAAAATATGCACCATATATCACTCCAATAATTACTACTGTTGCAACTATTGATGGTAATAAATCTTCTGAACTTGCTAATCCTTCCATCATTGTCATCGCAAATTGTATTCCAAATATTGAATGAATAATTGCAAGTATTAGTGGTAGTCCAAAGAATATACCAATTTGTCTAAATAATGCTTTATTAATCATTTTTTCATCACAACCTATTTCCCTTAAAATTGTATATCTTTGCTTATTATCTGAGCTTTCTGTTAATTGTTTTAATGCTAAAATAGCTGCACTTGCAATCAAGAATATTATTCCTAAATAAATTGCTATAAATGTTACAATTGTTGCAATTCCTATGCTTGCTTCCATAAGAGATATTTTGGTTACTCCATCTACATCAATTCCTTTGTTTGTTAAATTTTGAACAAGTATAGAATCATTACTTGTAAATATCTTTTCTATTTCTTGTCTTTTTTCATCTGTTTGTGCATTATAATTTGCAACTAATAATTGTTGCACTTTCATATCATCAGTTAAATTACAACTATCTGGAACTAAAATAATTCCTGTATTTACATGACTTGTATTCATCATAATAAAACCACTTTTACATTCATTATATTTTGACTTATATTCTTTTCCTGCAATCTCCAATATATTTTCATCTGCTAGTACTCTATCTCTTATAGTTCCAATTCCATCAAAATCACAAAGTACAATATATTCATTATCTTTCAATTCATATTGTTCTATTCCATAAAGTGAAGCAATTTTGTTATAATCAGATATTTTTATTATCATTTCTGCTGTTTCATAGCGTAAACTTGGAAATTGTGCTCTTGTTTCTTCAATTTTATCTCCTAAAAAATCTTCCCAAGTCAAATCCTTTGTAGCATAAATAGGTATTTCTACTACATCTTTAATTAATGTCATATCAAATCCATTATTTTTTAATGTTTCTGTAATTGGTATTTTTGAATCTTTTCTTGCTTCAGGAGTTGATATTATTTCTTTGCCATAAGTTCCATATTGTAAATATTTTTCTGATAAATTAGCTGTTTTATATAAATTTATATCTACAGGCGTCATTTCTACTAATTCTCTTTGCATTGTATTTCTCAATGATAAACTAGATGATAGTATTGAAATTGTCATAAACAACATTAAGCAAATAACACTCATACTTATAACTGTTGTATTGATTTTGCTGTTGATTTGTCTTAATACAAACATATTTGTTCCTTTTAAATAGATATTTTTTATCGATTGTACTACTCTTAATATAAAACCAGATAAAGACCAAAATACCAAGATTGTTCCAGTAATTCCCATTAATATTGGTGGTAATAATTTATCTGCTGTAGTTAATGAGTGAACATCTCCTGTTACTTTCCAATAAGCATATCCTAACAAGCAACTTGCTCCAATAAATACAATTATAGAAATAATAGGATTTTTTATTTTTACTTTTTCATTTTTCTTTGTAGCATTTAATAAATTTATCAATTTATATCTTGAAACTGTCATTGTATTAAAGAACATAACTGCTATATACATAACTGCAAAATATACACAAGTCTTTATACAAGCTGTTTTTGAAAAGACAAATTGAAAATTACTCATATCTGCCTCAAACATTTTTGCTACTAATACAGACATAAATTGTGATGCAAATATTCCTATAACAAGTCCAACTATAAGTGAAATAATGCCTACAAATATTGTTTCTAGTATTATAATTTTAGATATTTGCCTCTTTCCCATTCCAAGTGTCATATATATACCAAATTCTTTTTTCCTTCGGTTAATTAAGAAATTATTTGCATATACGATAAGCAATCCTAATACTACTGCTACAAATACCGATACATATCCTAACATACTTATCATAATTTTGATGATGTCCCTTGTTGAATTAGATACTTGTAACATTGCTTCTTGACTATCTAATGAGTTAAACATATAGAATATTGCAACTCCTAACACTAATGTTAAAAAATATATCGCATAATCCTTAAAGCTCTTTTTCATATTTTTAATTGATAACTTAAATAACATCGTTCAAATCACCTCCAAGAAGTGTTTGCACCTCAATTATCTTCTCAAAGAATTGTTTTCTTGTATCATTTCCTTTAACTAATTCATTAAAGATTTTTCCGTCTTTTATAAATATAATTCTATCTGCATAACTTGCTGTAAAAGCATCGTGTGTTACCATTAAAATAGTTGCATTTAATTTTTGATGTAAGTAATCAAATGTCATCAATAATTGTTTTGCTGATTTACTATCTAATGCACCTGTTGGCTCGTCTGCTAATACTATTTTAGGATTTGTTATTATTGCTCTTGCAGCTGCACATCTTTGTTTTTGCCCTCCAGATACTTGATATGGGTATTTATTCATTATTCCTGAAATATCTAACTTTTTAGCTATTTCGTGAACTCTATTGTTAATTTCAGTAGCATTTACTTTTTGAATTGTTAATGCTAAAGCTATATTTTCATAAATTGTTAATGTATCTAATAAATTAAAGTCTTGAAATATAAAGCCTAGTTCCTCTCTCCTAAATTTGTTTAATTTATTTCCTTTAAGCTTTGTAATATCTTCTCCGTTTATAATGATATGTCCTGCTGTTACTCTATCAATAGTAGATACACAATTCAAAAGTGTAGTTTTACCAGAGCCACTTGCTCCCATAATTCCTACAAACTCTCCATTTTTTACATTAAAGCTAATATTGTCTATTGCTTTTGTTAAATTAGATTTGTTTCCATAGTATTTTTCTATGTTTTTAACCTCTAATACATTTTCCATCTAAAAAACTCCTTTCAATTCTTTGTATATCTACATTATAAATTCATTTTAAAATAGTTGCCATCGATTTATCTTACAATAACATTACATTTTTTGTAAGATTTCTCATTTATAAAAATAAGCCCATAACTAATATGGACTTACAAATTCATAAAACTACTTTTAGGGAATATAATTCTTACTTCTGTTCCTATATCTTTTTCTGAATTTAATTCTATTCCTAATCCTAATTTGTTGCATAATTTCTTACATAGATATAACCCAATACCAGTAGATTTCTTGTTTATTGTTCTCCCATTTTCTCCTGTAAACCCTTTTTCAAAAACTCTTGTTATTTCTCCTTTTTTTATTCCAATTCCATTATCTTTTATATATAAAACAACATTTTCTCTTTTTGAAATAGCATATATTTCTATCTTTCTATCTTTAATTTTTGAATACTTAATTGCATTTTGTATAATCTGATTTATTATAAAAACTGCCCATTTGCTATCTGTATATACTTCTCGTTCCAAATCGTGTAATTCTATACTTGTCTTACTTGAAAGTAATGCACTTTTATTTTTCAAAATTGCTCCATTTACTATTTCTTGCAAATTTGATTTTGTAACAACATAGTCTTTGTTAGCGGTATTACTTCTAGCATAAAACAATGCTTGTTCTGTATAATTTTCTATTTCATCTAATTCTTCATCAATGCTTTTAGTTATCTCATTTTTATTATTTTCAATAATTAATTTAGATGTAGCAATTGGTATTTTTATTTCGTGAATCCATAATTCTATATATTCCTTATAATCTTCTTGTAATCTCTTATAAGTATTTACATTTTCTAGCATAGATTTGCCAGCTTCTTGCATAGATTTTTTTAATATTTTACCCTCAAGAAAATCTGGAGTATTTATTATTTCTGATATTAAGTATTTATCGCCTAATTCATCTAAATTACTTTTTAATTCATTATAAAAATTCTTCTTTTTTCTATATTCAATAGTAATATCAATACCAATTATTATAATCGGACATATTGCAATATAAATCCTTGTAAATATTCCAATTTGTGTATAAGGCAATAATAATATTTCTGAACTTACTATTACAAATAATACTAAAAAAATCAATAATATTTTCTCTTTTATAAATTCTCCAAACTTCATTTTAATATATACCCTTGTCCCCTTCTTGTTTCAATTTGATTTATTATTCCTAGTTCTTCTAGTTTTGTCCTTAGTCTTTTAATATTAACATTTAAAGTATTATCATCGACAAATTCTTCACTTTCCCATAAGTAGTCCATTATTTCATCTCTTGATATTACTTGTTGTCTATGTAATACTAAATATTCTAATATTTTATATTCATTTTTTGTTAATTCTATTTTCTTATCTTCTTTTTCTATAATTCTTCCTGCTGTATTTAATATAAAGCTCCCACAGTCTATTTTATCTGGATTATTTCCTGCATTTTGATTTCTTTTTAATAGTCCAACTATTTTTGCAAGTAATATTTGAATATTATATGGTTTTGTTACATATTGATCTGCACCATAATTTAGTGATAGTAATTCATCCATTTCATTATCTCTGCTTGTTACCATTATAATCGGTACATTAGATGTTTTTCTTATTTCTTTACAAATAAATTCTCCATCTGTATATGGTAAGTTTATATCAATTAATAATAAGTCTGCTTTTATTTCTAATATGTCTGCCACTGCATTGTCAAATTTTTTTAAGCTTGTTGCTATAAATCCATTTCTGTTTAAAAATGTTTCTAATTCTTCTCTTAATTTTTCGTCATCTTCTATTATTAGTATTTTTTGCATTTTACTAACCTCCATTAGCATTATATCATATTTTGTTTAATATGTATCTTACATTTCTTGTAAGATTTCTATAAAAAATAAGATTAGTTATGTTTCAAACTAATCTAACTAACAGCCTATAATTTATTTTTCACCTTATAATATTATTTTTTCAATTCAATTTGAAATTCTATAAATTCATCATTACTTTTTGCACAAATTTTTCCATTATGTAATTCTATTATTTCTTTTGTAATAGCAAGTCCTAATCCAGCTCCACCATTATTTGTTTGTCTTGATTCATCTGCTCTATAAAATTTATCAAATATTCTTTCCAGTTTATATTCAGGAATTGTAGCTCCTTTATTTTTAAATGTAATTTCAATATTTTCTTCATTTTCTATCATATTTATTGTAATAGTAGTATTTTCATAGCTATAGCTAATTGCATTTTTCAGCAAATTTCCAAAAGCTCTTGCCAATTTATCTCCATCGGCATTATACATTAAAATATTAGGTTTAGTTATATTCAATTTTAAATTTCTTTCTTCTAACATTGGGTAAAATTCTTCTACTAATTGGTCTAATAGCATTACCAAATCAATATTTGTTTTATTTAGAGGTATATCATTCAAATTATATCTGGTAATTTCAAAAAATTGATTAGTAAGTTCTTCAACTCTTAAAGCTTTATCAAGTGCTATTTTTATATACTTATTTTGTAATTTTTTTGATATTTCTTGTTCTTCATTTAATAACGATAAATATCCTATTACTGACGTAAGCGGTGTTTTTAAGTCATGTGCCATATACATAATTAAATCATTTTTCTTTTGTTCAGCTTCTTTTGCTCTTTTTGTACTTAAAATATACTCATATTTAATTTTATTTAATTTTTCTGAAAATCTTGTCATCTCATTTGGTAATTCTATGTTTTGAGTTTCTTCATTTAAAATGTTATCAAATGATTTATATAATTTTTCTATATTATCAACTTTTTTAGAAAAAAATCGATATAAAGCAATTACTAAAATAATTATCATATAAAATAAAAAAATAGGTTCTTTATTATAAACACACCACTCATATAAATTATAATTAAACCTATACAAAGTATTTCCTAAAAAGTTTCCTAAAAGATTATCTAAAACTACAATGTAAAAAATTACTGCTACAATGTAGTAGATGATAATTCTAAGGATCAGACTACCTATCAATTTCATTTTTTCATTAAACAATTCTTTATTTTTCAATTTTATATCCAACTCCCCATACTGTTTTTATAAATTTTGGTTTTTTTGTGTCTTCATTTAATTTTTCTCGTATTCTCCTTATATGTACCATTACCGTATTATTATTTTCTAAATATTTTTCTTTCCATACTTTTTCAAATAATTCTTCTGAACTTACTACATTTCCTCTTTTTTGTGCCAAATATAATAATATATCAAATTCCATAGGTGTTAATTCAACTTGTTTATCGTATAATTTACAAATGTGTTTGTCTTGATCTATTTCTAATCCATTTATATAGATAATATTTTCTTCATTTTTTTCGTTATATTTTGTATATCTTCTATAGGCGGACTTTACTCTTGCAATTAATTCCAATGGATTAAATGGTTTTGTAATATAGTCATCTGCTCCTAAAGTTAGTCCTTGTATTTTATCTTTATCTTCAATTTTGGCAGTTAGCATTATTACTGGAAAGTTTAGTCCTTTATCTCTTATCATTTTACATATTTCAAATCCATCTACATCTTTTATCATTACATCTAAAATTGCAAAATCTAATTTTTGATTTTCGATACATTTTATTGCTTCTTTAGAATCATAAAATTTAAAAACATTATAGTTTTCATTCTTCAGATAAACTTCCACCAAATCTGCAATTTCTTTTTCATCATCTAATACTAAAATATTCATTTTCTTCCTCATTTCTGTTTCAATATTTTATCATATTTTTTTAATATTTCCAACACTCTTATTGCTTTTAAGGAAATGTTAAGATTTATTTAATTATTTCTTAAAACTTATTTTTATTCTGAGTTTTATACTAGAAATATATTAAAAGAAAAAGGAGAAAGTCAAATGAAGAAAAGAAAAATATTAATGTTATTAATAATAATTTTAGGAATGTTTATATTTTTTAGAAATATCTCGTTTAATAATATCTCTTATAGATTAAATAAATTTGTTTCTAAAATAACTAATACTTCGGAATATAAAACAATAAAGCAAGATATAAATAAAAATTATTCTGGAATTGGTCAAGAAAAAGTAAAAAATAAAGATGGTTATTTTACTACATTTACTACTATTGAAAATCATAAAAAAACTTATATTGAATATAAACAAAATGCTGATTCTTCTTGGAGTAATAATCAATATTGGGGTGGTACTATGGCAGAAAATGGCTGTGGCATTACTGCACTTGCAACTATTTTAAGTGGATATAATAAAAATTATACTCCAGAAGATCTTAGACAACAATATTATCCTAAATTAAATTATGACATACTTTCAAAAGAGTTATCTAATACATTTAATATTAAAAATACAGATTTTTACTATGATAGTGTTCATTTATCTAAAGAAAAATTGCAAGAGCATTTAGAAACAAACCGACCTATTTTAGTTTGTGTATGGAATCAGCCTCATGATAATCGCTGGACAACGAGCTCACATTATATGGTTTTACTGGCAACAGATGATAATGATATGGTTTATATTTCTAATCCTAATGGTGGAAAAAATGATAGTAAAAGTTCAGGTTGGTACAAATCCAAAGAGATAACTCCTTATATCGCAAAAGCTTTATATATAGAAAGTTATAATTAAAAGACAGCAAAAAGCTGTCTTTATTCGTATTTTTCATAATTATAATAATTTATTTTTCTCTATAAAAAATCACCAAATTGTAATTTGTATTTTTGAATATTTCTTTAAAAATTACTATTTATTCTTTGATAATTGTCTTATTTTTTCGTGATAAAAATAGTTTATTATTATAGGTTTTCCAGTAGGGTTTTTTAAAAATGGTTCTTCATCTATAACATACATTAATCCATTTTTATTTGCATACTCTTGTACTTTTTTATCTAATCTTTCCCAATAAGACATATCTTTTTTAGTATAAATCTTATTATACAAATCATTTAATTCAGGGTGCTTTTCTTTTATATAATTTATTATAGTAGGCTTAAACGTGCCTCTTAAATTCAAATTTTCAAGCCATATATAGTCGCAAAAGTCTTTTATTTCTTCTATTATAGTAAATACATCAGTAATACCAGGAAAAATTGGAGATATAAAGCAAGTTGTTCTTATTCCTGCATCGTGAACTTGTTTCATTGCTTCAATTCTTGATTTTATTGTTGGTGCGGAATCCATATCTTTCTTAAATTCTTCATCTAATGTATTTATTGACCAAGCAACCAATGGATTAGGATATGTTTTTATCAAGTCAATATCTCTTGTAACTAAATTAGATTTTGTTGTTATAATTAAATTTATTCCACTTCCTTGCATTTCTTCTAAAAATGCTCTTGTTCTCTTATATTTTGCTTCAAAATAATTATATCCATCTGTTACAGATCCTACTATCATTGTTTTACCTTTATATTTTTCTGGATTTTTTATTTTATCCCACATCTTAACATCTAAAAACATTCCCCAATCTTCTTTATGTCCTGTAAATCTTTTCATAAATGTAGCATAACAATATTCACATCCAAAAGGACAACCAACATAAGTATTTATTGAATATCCTGCTATTGGCAAGTTTGATTTTGTAAGAATTGTATCAACTTTCTTTTCTTTAATTACCACTTTTTTTAAATCTATCATTTTATTCCTCCAAATTCTTTAGGAAATTCTTGTACAAACTCATCTTCATTTAAAATTCCTAATAAATCTTCTTTCATAAATACAGGTATATTTTTCTCTTTTGCTTGATTGTAAATATTAAATACCCATTCTCTTTTTGAAGATATTTTCCCTTTTCTATTACCTGTTTCAGTACCTATTACAATCCAAGAAATATTATTTAAATCTAATTTTCCTACATCATCAAACATAGGCTCAAAAGTAATATGGTAATGTTTTGCTTTGATATTATTTCTTAAATAATCAATTCTTGTCTTTTCTTTTGAAGAAGTAACTGTTACACCAAACCAACCATTATCAGGAGTTTCTTTTAAGTTAATATTTTCAGGTCTTTTAGTTAAAAAAATATATTGTGTGTTTTCATTTTCTTTCATTTTAGAAAAGACTTTATCTTTCCATTCTTCATTCCAACCTGATAAATCACTTTGTCCAGTTAGTAAATACGCTGTATGCCTTTTATTATTAAGCATTTTCAATTTATTTTCAAAAAATACAGGTTTATTAAAATCATCAATAGTATGAAATCTATTATTATTCATTCTTGCATAACAATAAGAACATCCTATATTACATCCAATTACTATATTTATATTTTTTATAGTATCTTTAATACATTGCATTTTTCTCTCTCCTTAAATTTATTATAATTTTGATTTGTAAAAATCCCCAAATGAAGCCATTATATCTAACATTTTACTTAATTCTAATCCTAAATCAGTCATTCCATATTCAACTTTCGGTGGATTCGTATGGTAATCCTTTCTAAAAATAATACCATCACTTTCTAATTGTCTTAAACTATCCGTTAATACTTTTTGTGATATTCCATTCAGTGACTTTTGTAGCTCATTAAATCTCCATATTCTTTTTGTTAAATTTCTTATTATCAATAATTTCCACTTACTTCCTACTAAAGATATTGTAGTTGCAACAGGACATTCTGGTAATTCATTTATATTTCTCATTTTGATACTCCTTACTAATTTACTGATATTATATCATATATTATTAATTTGACAAGCAGTTACTTTAAAGTGCGTACTTGTTTTATTGTGTGTATCTTGATATAAATTTATTATACTAATATTTAAGGAGGAATTTAAAATGTCAAATTTTATGAAAGTAAGTTCAGAAAGTGCACCTAGAGTTGAATTACACGAAAAATTAGGTTTAACAGGTGCTGAAATTAGCATCAACACTATTGGAGCAGGAGAATGTGTGCCTTTTATTCATTCTCATAAACAAAATGAAGAAATTTACTATGTTATAAGTGGTTCTGGCAAAGCAATTATTGACAACGAAGAAGTTAATTTAGTTGCTGGTGATTGGGTAAGAATATCTCCAGTAGCAGAAAGACAATTTTTTGCTAACAAAGACAATGCAATTTCTTACATTTGTATTCAAGTAAAAGAAAATTCACTTGAAGGATTTACTGCAAATGATGCCATTATAAAATAAATGAAAAAATCTCTGAAAGTATAATCTTTCGGAGATTTTTATTACTATAAAATTGTAATTTGTTATTATTTATTTCTTTTAACAAGTATTACTCCAATTACCGTTATAACAACAATCATAAATGGAGCTACTTTAAAATATACCCACTCAAATGAATGCCATATAGTTCCAATAACTGCCCATTCTGGATTACTATAATCCCAATTTTGATACGGACTACCTAACACAGCTAATAAGATAAATAATAAAATCAAACAAACATCAGTTATTATCAAAGTATTAACAAATATATTTCTTTTTTGCTTTTGTTTTTTGGATAATTGTTCATTAATGACCTCTAGTTTCTCTGATATTACCTTTAAGTCGTTTTTTTCTTGTTCATCAATGTTCTCTCCAAGAATTGTACTAACTGGTGTTTCAAATACCTCCGATATAGATATTAACATTTCTGCATCTGGAACAGATAATCCTTGTTCCCATTTCGATACTGTTTGTCTTACAACATTTAATTTAACGCTTAATTCTTCTTGAGAAAGTCCTTTATTTTTTCTTAATGTTTTCAAATTATCTTTTAACATTTATAATTCCTCCTTTCGTTAAATAAATTGTATGACAAATACCCTGTTGCTACAAGCAATGCATTTTAACATATCTATTAAACACTGTTATATCATGGCTTTTAACTAATTTATAAATTGTAATTTATCTAACAAGTTTCTCTATCGAATTGTATTCATCTCCACTTATTTGATATATACCATTATATGGTTGTTCAATATAATAACTATTGTTTTTCTTATATACGAATATTGTAGATACTCCAGCTTCTATAAAGTGAAAATCAACTTTTATTTCATCATCAATATTTATAGGTGCATCTTGTATGCTTTCGTTTTTAGTAACTCTTTTTGTACCATTTAAAACATATAGTATATCTTTCATTTCTTCTCTGTCATTAATACTAATATCTTTTTCATTTTGATTTAATGAAATACTTTCTAATTTTTCAAGTTGAGGTAAATTTAGTGTATAAGTTCTTCTATCTCTAAAATGATAAAAAACTCCTATCACTAACACCACTAATACAATTATACCTAATACTGCAAATAATACATTTTTATTTTTCATACCCATTCCTCCAATCATTTTAGCAAATTACTATTTTTCTAACTAATTACTAAATTGTAATTTTTTAGTCTATTAACTTTTTAAATGAAGTAGCATTTAATATTGTATTTGAAACAAATTCTCCCTTATAAAAGTTAGCCCAATTATTGAATATACAAGGTGCATTTTTTGCTTTTTCCAATGAATCTATTTTTATAAAGTTAATTTTAATATTATTTTCTTTTGCATATTCAATTAATTCATTTACTTCGTATTCTACATAAGGACATTCTGGACTATAATAAATAGTAAAGTCTTTATTATCGATTTTCATAAGTCTAGCACTATCATTAAATCTAGGAGTTTCGCTATCATCAAATTGTAATGCTAATAGTTCATAATCTCCAATAGTATCTACAACTTTAAATCCATAATGTTCAAAAAATTTCTTTTCTCCAATAAAAGGCTTTTTCTTTTTAGAAACCAAAGTACATATTCCACTTTTACCTTTTTCTTTAGAATCGTTTATTGCATACTCTAGTAATTCTTTTCCAATTCCTTTACCCTTAAAACTTCCCGCTACCCATAAACAATAAATATATTCATAGTTTTTACCACTAATAGGAATCCAAGCAGTTTCTAATGGCTCATATTCAATAAATATCTTTCCTCTTGCATTTAATTTTCTAAAAATATGCCCATCTTTTAATTTACTTTTTATCCATTCTTTTTTACTATCAACTCCTGCTTGATGCTTTTTATCTCCTATTGCACAACATATATGTTCCTCATCAATGTTCTCTAATGTTAAATTTATATATTCATTCATCTTCTTAATCCTCCATATAAATTACTAAATTGTAATTTATTGAACTTCTTTTCTATGATTTAAGTGTATTCCTATATGTCCTATTCCTAATATAATACTTGAAAAAATAAGAAATATATTTTTACCATATACACCTAACAATAAAAATGCTAATACTGGCAATGTAGCACCTGCAACTGGTATTCCTAATATACTACTATACATATCTTTCATTGTTTTATTACTTTTAAAATATCTTATCCAATATATTTCATATAATATCATTAAAAGAAATGCTATAAATAATATTGTAGACCAATATGAAATATTGTTAATATTAAAATCTGTGAACATTAGTGCTAAACAAGTATTTCCAACTTCTCCTATTCTTTCTAATGCCAATAAAATTTTGTTTTCATTTTTCTCGTATTTTTCGTAATCTTTTGGCTTATTTTTACTCCATATAATATTTGGAATCATAAGCATAAGTAAAAATATTAAACCTATATATGAAAATCCTAAATTCATCTTAATCTCCCTTACAAATTACTATTTTTTGCTTTGTTTACACCATATATTATATCATGAAAAAAGCAAATCATTTTAACGGCTTTCTCAACAAATTATAATTTTCTATTTATCTAATTTTATTATATCGTTTACATCATTGGAGCAAATAATCTTAAAATAGCTTGCCATAGTCCTTTAAATAAACCATTTTTTGCTTCTTTTTCATCTACTTTATGTGATTCTTTAAAGGAATCCTCAAAATCTTTTTTGATATCTTTTATTACATTTGTATCCTTCATATAAATACCACATTCAAAATGTAAATATAAACTTCTATAATCTAAGTTTATTGTTCCTACAGTTGCTATTTCATCATCGGATAAAAATACTTTGCTATGTACAAAACCATTCGTATAAGTATAAATTTTTACTCCACCTTTAATTAATGTATAAAAATAAGAAGAGGTTAAATCATATACAATTTTTTTATCGGGTATTCCAGGAACAACAATTCTGACATCTACTCCTCTTCTTGCAGCTAAGATTAAACTATTTATCATATCTGTATCAATAATTAAATAAGGTGTATAAATATAAACATACTTTTTCGCTTGATTGATAATATTTAGATAAATATCTTCGCCGGTTATAACATCATCTAATGGACTTTCCCCATAAGGTACAACGAAACCATTTTCCTTATACTTTTCAGTAAAATTATATTTGTATTTATTATAATCATTATCTTCTTTTTTAAATGAATTCCACATTTCTAGAAACATAACAGTAAAATTCCAAACAGCTTCACCTTTTATCCTAATTCCATTATCTTTCCATACTCCTAATTTACTATTTATATTTATATATTCATCTGAAATATTAATTCCACCAGAAAAAGCAGTATGTCCATCAATTATCATCATTTTTCTATGATCTCTATTATTCATAATAATACCTGCAAATGGCGATAATTTATTAAATTGCATACATTTTATTCCATATTTTCCCAGTAACTTTGGATAATTACTAGGTAGCATAGCAAAAGAACCCATATCATCATATAATACTCTTACATCTAGTCCTGAATTTGCTTTTTCTTTTAATATATCTAAAATTTCTTGCCACATAGTACCATTATTAATAATGAAATATTCTATAAAAATAAATTTTTTGGCTTTTTTTAGTTCTTCTAACATAACAGGATAAACGTCATCACCAAGAGAATAATAGTTTATCTCATTGTTTTTCGTTACAGGAAATCCTGCAAATTCACTTATATATTTTAATTGTCCTAAATTTTTAGTATCGATTTCTTTTTTTATAAATTCATCTTGTATTAAGTATTTTTGACCATTTTCTATATTTTCATTAATATTCTTTAAAACTTTACTTCTTTTCATATTATTACTAAGTATGATATATAGAAGTGTTCCAATTAATGGAAAAAGCATAATCAGTAATATCCATATTAAATCGCTACTTAATCTTTTACTATACTTGATAATCATTAAAACAATTATAATACTAAGTAAACCATAAACTACTTGAATAATACTTATAAATTCTCCAAATTTTAAATATATAAATAATGTTAATAGAATTTGTATTAATAAACCTATTGCTACAACAATTCCTCTTTTTACTGCCATCCACATATTTTTTCTCCTCATACTAATTCATTTTTATATGTAATACTTTTATCTTCTTTATAAATAAACATTAATTTTGAGTTCTTATCTGTTCTTCCTTTATCAAAGGATAACGAATAAGTACATTACTATCTAGATTTTCTTTGTGCATATCAACTGCTGTTATTTGATGATTATCATATGTTGTATAATAATAAATTCCCTTATTTACATTACAGCAAGATGTATAAATTGTTATTTCAAATTTATCATCACCTAAATCACAGCATCCTCTTTGTTGATCAACGCTACCTAAAATGTGAAAAAATTGACTAACACTTGATTTTTCATCTTCTTTAGAAAAAGAATTTAATTTAGTATACGCTACTCTTATGAATCTTGATTGCGATGATAAATCACCTGGTAGACCTATTGCTCCCATTCCTCTACTATATAAACTTAGATCTAATTCTTTACTAAATTTATTCTCTGGAGATTTAGGTGATAAATACATATAATTATTTAAGGCAAACATTTGCTTATCAAAAGATGGATTATTAGTTAATACCCCTACTGGATTATCATATATTTTTATTCCATCAATAACAGACTCTACAGTTATTGATTGTGTGCTATCGGAAATAATCCAATGTAAGCTAGCTAATGGTAATTTATCACTAAATGGAGTATTTAACACATTCATTTTTTCAATCAAATTTCTAGCTTCATTTACATTTGAACATTGGCTTAAAATCCATGGTATCAGTTCAAATTGAGCAACATTATCTTTTCCTTCCTGTTTTTCTTTATAATGAGCATTTCCAACAAAATTTAAACCTGCTATTGCTAACCCTTTTTCGTTTATTGCATCGTAATATAATGGATAATCTTCAGTAACAAATGCCATTCCAATTATCGCATAATGACTCTTAATGTCATCTACTTCTCTAAATTTAAATTCAAAGTTTCTTGGTGTTATTGTTACTTCATCTCCATATGAAAATTCATAATCCAATGTTCTTCCAAAATAAAAATCTTTCGTTTTATAAGTTGCTGCTGTACACATATTCTTTCCCTTCTTTCTAATACTATTTCTTATCTTTTATATAACTCTCTTTCAAATTACTAATTCTTGTTAGGATTATATAATAAAAGGTAGATAATTTCAACTGGTTATCTACCCTACTTATTGTAATTTGTCTTTTTTATTTTCTTTAATATTTTCTTTACAATACTCTTTTATTCTATTTATTTTATTTTCACTCAAATTTGTACTCCCTTTAATATAATGTAATTTTATATTTTGTTTGTAATTATAATATGTTACATATATTTTTGATTTATATGATTTTAATTTATTTTAAGCCTATAATATAGTTGTTTATTTTTTCAGATTGTTCCTGAATATCTGCAATGTATTTATCAAATATATCTGTTCTTATATTACATTTAGACTTTTTTTCTAAAATTTTTCTTAATAGTTCAAATGAGTCTATGATATGATGCCTAAATTCATAACTATCTTCTATTCTATTAAACTCTAATGATTCTATAATCGCAAAAGATTTATCAAATGCATCTAATATTTCGTTCAAGAGTTCTTGGCTTATTTGAGAGTTGTTACTTTTGTAGTAAATGCTTAAATACATTCTATATTTTGAATATACTTCATCAAAGTTTAGACTAATATTTTCTTTGTCTAAAATAACTTTGGCAATATGAATGTAAAATGCTTTTATAAAAACATAAGTTAATGTTTTATCAATGTTTTGGTTTTCATTAAATTCCTCTAATATGTTATAAATACTATCTTCACTTAAGTCAAATAGTTCACTTGCAAAATCATTTGTTAAAATATTCTTCATTTCTATCTCTCCCTTATAACTAACCATTCTCATAACTTAAATTATGAGTACCTAATTTTCCCATTCTCCTGAACTTTCTTTTTAGCAAAGTAAAATATTTTCTAAAATTAATTTTATTTATAATATATCCTAATACACATCCAAATATAATTAATAAAATTCTCAATTCTATTGCAGTACTTGTATCAAATAAAGCCGAAGCAGAACTAATTGCATTTACAGTAATAAATATTACTTGATACTTATAATCATTTATAAACGTATAAATATAATTTAAAATTATTGTAACAATCACATCATATTTTTCTGGTACCAATGCTTGGAATAATATAGCAAAAACAATTGAACCAATTATTGTTGAAATTATTCTACTTATAAATCTTTTTTGAGTATTAGAAAAATCAATTTGTGTTAAAGACATAACAGACATTGAAATCCACATAGTCTTTTTAACACCAAACAATGTACCAATCAACATCGCAATACTTACACCAATAGCCATCTTTAAAGCTATAATAAACCTATTTGATGTTATACTCATACTCTTAAATGCTTGCTTAATTGTATCATGCTCCTTATTTGAATTTTTATTTTTAAAATAATATACTAATGACACTATTACTCCACCTATAAGCAAACTTAACATTCTAGTTACAAAATCATGACCCTCTGCGGGATTTGACTGATTAAAAATGTAACATAAAAGAAATGGCATATACGCCTTATATTCTGGTTTTGCTGATGGAATGTACATAATTAAGAATATTGTAATAAAGTTTACAATCAAACCTATTACTGGATTTATTTGAGCCAACTTATTTGAAAATCCTATTTGTAAAAACATCAAAACAATAACAAATGGTGCTTGTTTTATATTAATTCCTATATCCATATACCAATACATCATAGTTCCAATTAATACACATACCCATGTCAAAGAATTATTTGTACCAAATATTTGTGAAAATACGCCTACAAATAATGTAATAAAAACCAACTTTAATAAATTAGAAAATATACTTTTACGTGTTATTTTTTGCATAAAATACCTTCTTTCTCACAAAAATTATGGCTAATATTTACAAAAAAAATTAGCACTCTGCAAAAACGACTGCTAATATTTTATACCTATTTTTAGCAGTTGTCAATTCAAAGTGCTAAATATTCACATAAATTTCACATTTAACTTTTCTATTTTCCCATTCACCATTAACATATCTTTCCATATTATTGATTAATCAAATTTATCCCTTTGATTGTTGGATACAGTAACTTTATAAAATCTGTTGCATCTTGTTTTGAGCCAACAACACTCCCATAATGAACTGGTATAGCAAATTTAGGTTTTATAATATTTATTAATTGTGCTGCCTCTTTAAAATCCATTGTATATGTCCCACCAACTGGAACAAATGCAACATCACATTTTACTTTTTTATTTTCTTCAGTAATATCAGTATCTCCTGCTATATAATACCTAACACCCTTTATTTCTATAATATAGCCTAGCCAATTATTTTCTTTTGGGTGAAAAGGCTTATTTGTATTATATGCTGGAACTGCCTCAACTTTTATTCCATCAATAATTTCTGTATCTCCTGAATCAAGCGTAAAAATGTTTTCTTGATTTATTCCTTTTTCAAGTAATTTAGGTAATAAATCATCAGGAATAACAAAAATAGAATTAAATTTTCTTACTTTATCTATATCATCTTCAGAATAATGGTCATAATGGTCATGTGTTATAAAAATTATATCTGCATCATTATAATTTTTATCTATATGATATGGATCTATATAAATAATTTTTTCTTTATTTATTTTTATACAACTATGGTATAAAACCTCTATATTATCAAGAATATTTATCATTTCTACTACCTCCATTTTTAGATATTATAATATAAATAAATATACAAAACAAATTATTCTTCTTTTATAGCTATTATCAATTCATTTGGTTGTACCATCATATTTGCATTTTTATATGTAAATCTTGCATGAGAAAAATAAACTTTATAATTTTTATTTTCTAATTTAGTACGTGTCAAAGATAAAAATTTATCAGTATCTTGTTCAGATAAATTATTTTTTACTCTTATTGAGTTTGATAATTCTATTCTTTTAAAATTTGCTTCTTTTAATTTTCCCAGTTGTTTCTCTGTCTTTTCTAAATTTTCTGATATTGGATAAACTGGTGTAAGAACGCAATTACCTTCTAAAGCCAATTTTCTGCTACTATCATCATTTCTTTTTGAAATTTTAAACTTCCACATATTGTTATTACTTTCATTTTTTATATCTTCCCTACAACTTACTATTTTCTTTTTACTTTGTTAATTTATAACTTTCTTTTATCAATTCTTTTACTAACACCTTGTCGACTTTTCCATCAATAATAATTGTATTCCAATGTTCCTTATTCATATGATAAGCAGGTATTATATAATCATAAGTATTTCTTAATATATCTGAATAATTCGGATCTGTTTTTACATTAAGATATAACTTATTATTAACATTCATAATTAGTGCAAACCACTTTTTGTTTTTACAATGTTTCATTGTTACAGATTCAAAGTCATCTGGAAATGGGCAGTCTTTAAATGTATCTTCTAATGTTAAACAATATTTTATTATTTCTTCTTTATCCATATCTAATCCATTTTATAATAAACTACTAAATTTTTTACTATATTTATCAATATCTTTTGTACTTTGACTAATAATAAATTCTGTTACTTTAATTTTTAATCTCTCAACTTCATCATTTGTATAGTTCTTATTTTCTACATCTATTCCTGCTTCATTAAATAATTGAATATCTTTGTTTGAAAATTGCATTGTTTGTTACCTCTTCTATTTCTTACATAAACTTATTTTTTTATATCACAAAAGTGCATAATTATCAACTATCAATCCATTTTTCATATCAAATATTTTTATTTAAAAACTAAAAATTTTCATTAAAAAATAAGTGATTTTCTTACCACTTACTTTTTAATAACAATCTCATTATAAATATGTTCTATTTTAATAACTTTTTTCTCTAAATAATATACCTATAACATCTTGGATTCCTGACTCATAATACAATTTACAATCAAAACTTTGAATCCTTGATCTATTTTCTAATAACTTATCTATCATATCAAGTATTCTTTTTTTTGCCTTGAATCAATATTTGGTATTGTTTGAATTTCTTTAATTACATCATCATGTGTTATATCTTTTAAATTATTTTCTTTTATAAAACTTTCTCTTACTTCCAATTTTCTTTCAATTTCACTTTCTCTAATATCAAATATTTTTTCAAAGATATCATTTTTAATTGAATTTCCATCTTGATCAATAATAACAAGCCTTCTCATCACAACTCCTCCTCTCTTAAGTTGTGTGTGATATTAACTCTGTTTAAACTAATTGTCAACTTATCTTTACAGATTTTATAAAAATCTGAAACCCTGAAATCCTTGAATGAGTAAAATGATGTATTATCCCCTTATATTCAAAAAAATAATACACCATAAACGAAACCCCTCATCCCATCATTTCGTTTATGATAATCTAGTATGTAAATAATAATATTTACCACAAATGCTGTTATATAAAATAACATTGTCCATCCTTGCCCAAACTTTTTACACTCGTGTATCCCTTTTACAAGTTTTGCCTCCTGAAACTCTTTATTTATTGTGAGTATATGTTACAAAATCTCACTGACGCATTTCTTACAAATAGATTCTTTGTAATCATACGAATGGACTTTATAGCATCGCCTCCATCAGAGCTATCACTTTATTATTTTATAACGAGTTTATGGCATCTCTCGTTCTCTTATTCATTTTAATAAATAAAAAACTCTAGCCAATTTATAAGCTAGAGCCTTTTTTGCTATTCAAATTCCTCTTCTTCGAATTTTTTTAGTGCTTCATTATCCTTTTGTTTTACAATCTCCATTAATCCTTTTTCTAATTCTTGAAAATTTTTATAAGTTACAAATACATTTATATTATCTATATATTTTTCAGAAAAACCTGTTTCTATAATACTCTTTTTCAAAAAATTTGCTAAAATTTCTTTATCTGTATCTTTTAAACTTTTAGTTTGAACATAGTTATTAATTAAATTTCTTGTACTTATATAAGAATCTTCTATTACTCTTTTTCCCATATACCCAACAAATTCTGCTAATTCTATTCCTTGATAAGTTGGGCTATCCATTATTTGATTATATATAATATTTTTTTCATCATCATAATAAAATGGACAATAATCTGTATAAAAAACCATATCTACATTAAATTCGTCATCAATTACTACATCTGCTACTCTTTCATCTCGATATAATAATTGTAATATTTCATTTTTATATTTTTCTAACTTTATTTCTTTAGTATTGTAATCTGTCAAGTTCACTATTGTATTAAATTCAGAACAACTTTTTATTCCATCTTCTACTATTTTATTTTCATAGTACCTTAACATTTCATCTTTATTCATTTCTATTGAAAATTTTTCTTCCATAATCACCTTTCTTAAATGGAGTTCTTTATTCCATTTCTTCTTCATCTTCTTTTTGCTTTTCTATTTTATATATCTTTTCCTGTGATTCAAAATCTTTAACGAAATAATTCACAAATTTTTGCATATATTTCAAACTTTCTTTTAACCTTCGATTTTCTTTATCAACTCCCCATTTACATACTTCTGTTATGTTATAGTTTCTTGTATTAATTCCTAATTTTTTTGCTACTGCAAAAATAGTTGCTATAACCTCTGTCTGACTTTGACTTGCATATTTATCAACATCAAAATATGGAATATTTGAATTTCTTGTATTATGACTTATATCACTAACAATTGATTCAATATTAGCCATTTGACTATTGGTATCATAATATAAACTTCTTCTAGCACACATTCCTTTTAAGATCGTATCTATATATTCTTTTTTATATTCCTTCTTTTTTATTATAGCATCTGTTTGTGATATATCGTAAACTTCTACTACCTTAAATTTAACATCATTATTTATTTTTATTCTTTTTATTATTTCAAGTGGTTTTTCGTCATCTTTAATTTTATATTTATATTTTTGATATTCTTCTTTAGTTGCTATAAATGATACATTATCTCTTTGTGATTTCAATAATAGAATATTATTGTAACTTGTATTATACATTGTTGCTAATGTTTTTAAAAAGTCACGCATTTTACTTGGATTTTCAAATGTTTCTTGTGCCATTTCATTTGTACTATTTATTAATTCTTGTACTCTATCATCTATATTAATCACCTGCTTTCTTTTTCAAACTTTTCTTAATTTTTATATTATAACTCATTGTAGAATAAATCTTTTTATATCCTGAATTTTCTTTTCTTATTTTTTTTACTACTACTTCTTTCAACTTTTCTCCTTCTATGCTTCTGCCTCTTCCTCTTTATCCACTTCATTTTTTTCATTTTCTTTGGTATTTTCAAATATCTTATTAATATATTTTTCTATTGTTTGAGATACTTTTTGCATAATTTCACTACTCTCATATTGTTTTGCAATCTTATGAATTCTAGCCAAATCCTGTACATGTGTTGTTTTTACTGTATCTTCTTTTTCTTGTACATGAATCTTTGTATTTTCAACATATAATTGTCTTCTCTGTTCTATATAATTATCTTTTTCTTTAATTGTATCTGCATATAATTTATTTTGAATATCGATTTTTCCCTGTATACTATCTTTTTCATTTCTTAACTCTGTAATTTTTGCATTTAGTAAATCTACTTGTTTTAAATCATTTTTTGATGCAAATGCTATATAAATTATTTTCTCTAATCTATTCATTTTATCTGTTTTGGCTAATATTGCTCTTTTTTCTTCTTCTAATTTTTCTATGTTTTGTTGTTTATCAAATTTACTATTTTCCATTTCTTTTTTTCTTGATTCTAATCCTGATAAATCATAATTTATTTTTTCAATTTTGGCATCCAATTCTTCCATTTGTTCTAATTTTATGTTTTTCATATTATCAATCCTTTCTTTTTTCAAAAAGGAGAGTTCTATTTGAACTCTCCAAAATATATTCTAACATCCTGTTCTTGGTAATTTTACTTCTAATTTTTTTTCATATACTTTTGTAGTGTGATCATCCTCATCAAATACATAATATGTTTTGTGATATCCTTCTACTTTTGTTTTGTTTGTAAATGTATCATCTTCTTTTACTGAAGCTTTAACTTTTACAAATAATTGTGGTTTTTCTACTGAAGAAAATCCTACATCTACTTTTCCAAACTCTGCTTTAAATTCTGTTACATACTCATCCGCTTCTAATTCTAAATTTGAAAAATCAATATAGTTATTTGTTTGTGTATTCAAATTATCTCTTAATAATCTATAATCCTTTTTATTCGTTTTATAATATACGGCATAATTTAAATCTTGATTATATGTTCCAGTTACAAGTTTTGTAGCAGTTACATAGTCTGTTGGTAAATAATCATACCAAGTAAAATCTTTTAATGGCACATTACCTGTATTTTTTATTGTAAAATCATATTTAATCTCTTGATTTGCTGTTGTCTGAATAATTCCATCTTTTTCAACATCTATATCTGGATTATCAGGTTTATTGGTAATGTTTAATTCAACAATTTCACCATGTTTAACTATCTCTGCTGAATATTCATTTTCGTTTAATTGATACCATTCTCCAGATTCCCCTTCCAATTCTTTTATATATTTTTTGCCTTTTTCTAATTTACTTGTAATTGCAATTCCATCTGCTCCTGTTGTAATTTTCTCTATAAAGTTTTTGTTTTCATCATATACTCCAAAAGATACATTTGGAATTGGTGTTCCTTTTTTATCTCCATTTATTTTGTTGTCTTCTTCTGATGTTTTTATTACTTTAATTTGTCCATATATTTTTTGATTTTCAAATGTATAATTAACAATCTCATTTTCTTTTAATATGATTTTCTTCATTTCTGTATCTAATACATATTTTTCATTTGTTTTTGTTTCTCTTATATATAATTCAGGGTAATCTCTTACTGCATATCTTTTTGTATAACATTCTCCATTTTTATCTGTTTTTAATTTTTCTAAAACATTCCCATCTTTGTCTAAAACTTCAAGTTCAACATCTTTTAATTTTACTTCATGATTTTCCTTGTCAACTTTTATAATTTTTATTTGTGATTTTTTTAATTCATTTTCTACTGTTGTATTAGTAATTTCATTCCAATTTATTTTTATTTCAATTGGATTTTCATTAAGGTTATACCATTTTCCGGTTTTTTCTTCAATTAATGACCATTCTCCTGTTCTTAAACCTTTAATATGAATTTCGCCGTTTGCATCAGTTGTATAATGTCCTGTTATTTTTTGAAATTCGTGTGAATATAATGCAAATTCAACTCCACCCAAAGTTATTTTTTTATTGTCAGCATCTACTTTATATACACTTAAGTCCCCTCTTTTGTGTTCATTTCCAATTGTTAATTCTTTATATGTATCATAATCTAAAAGAATTTCATTTTCTTTGTCATCCAAAATGTATTCAGATTTTGTTGCTATTTCTGTAGCAATTACTTTTCCTTGTTTTAATTTGCTCAATTCAATACAACCTTGAGAATCAGTTTTATAGTTTCCAATATTTTGTCCATCACTATATCTAAAATTAAATTCTACTCCTGCTATTGATTTTTTTGTTTCATTATCTATTTTTATAACTTTTATTTTTGATTTATAAGCATCTACTGATAATGTTGTTTCTCCACCTGCTGTATAATATGCATCATAAGTTAATGCATAATTTTGCCAATTAGGATTTGGGCTTTGTCCAAAAAATACTGGGTAACTTTTTACTTTACCATTTAATGATATTTTTCCATCAAAATTATCTAAAATTTTATCTTTAGGAACTACAACTTTAAAATGTTCATTACCACTAAATGTAGTTTTTGCATTACCACTTAAATCTGCAATATAACTTCCTTCTGGAAAATTACTAATTGATGTAACTGTATAATTAGATACATTTACATTACTTGTAACACTGTACTCTTGTGAATAATAGTTACTTCCATCTGCTTTAAAGCCTCCTATTTTATTTGCATTTAGTACACTGTTTGCTGATGGTGTTTCTGAGCCATATCTTGCTTGATTTACAATGTTTTTTATTGCATTAAATATTTTTGTTCCTCTTGCATCTCCACCACGATAAAAACTATCTACATCTCTATTATATATAACTGAATATACTGCTTGTTTTGTTGCTACAAATGCATCTTGATCATTTTCTACTCCAAGTTCTGAGGCACTTTTGTATGGAAATCCATTTACTATTGCTCTCCACACTTGAACATCTGATAATATTTCTGTTACATTTACACTGTAATTTTGTTCTTCTCCAACACCATGTTTATCAACATTTAAGCAATATGCATAATGTAATACCCCATTATTTCTATATCCAACCATTGTTGTAATAACATAACTCCATATTCCTGATGTAGTTTTAAATTGCAAATGTTGACCACAATCTCCTAAATTTTCTACATATGCAGAATTAACTTCAAAAGCATTTGCAATGCCTGACATTGAATTTACTAATATTAAAATTAGTAATATTATACTAACTATTTTTTTTAATTTCATTTTTTACCTCCATTAAAAAAACACCCTAAAAGGTGTTCTATTATTTTTTATTTAATTTCATTTTCTACAACTACTTTATTTTCTCTTTCAATTATATTTTGTATTATTTCATCTCTATGTATATGTCTATATATTTGAATATAAGCTACTAAAAGCACAAAAACTATGATGCAAACAAGATAAAATTTTGCTGCAAAATTTAGTTCCCATTTTGGTTTTATTTCGACTTTATAAACTTTGTCTTTCTCTTTTTTCATATAAACCACATCCTCTTCTTTGTGCTTATTGTAACCCATTTTCATTTTTATTTCAAGTTATTTTCCACAATTTCTGTTGCTTGCACACATAACCTTTGCAATTTCTTATTTGCAATACAAGTTATTAATGTTAATTTATTTTGATCTGTTTCTTTTAATAAATTCCAGTCTGTTTCTAGTATTGTTTGTATATTATCAACTTTATACTTTCTTGTAAAAAAATTTGTTTTATATGTAATTATATCTCCATTTTCTAATTCATTTAATCTAGCAAAATACGAATTTTTATTACCTCTATTATGTCCTGCAAGTCCAACATTGCCATCATAAGTTGATGTATTTTCTATATGTCCTATATATTCGTTCAATATTTCATTACTACTACCTTCTTTTACTTCAGCTTTTAAGCCGTATTTTTTCAATACTAATTATGCCTAATATTCCATCTTTTAATATGTCTGAATCGTCTGCTTGATTATATGTAATATTTTCAAATTTAGAATCTGTTGTTATATTATTGGGATCAACTAAATTTTTATCATATACAATGCAATAATACAATGCACCACCAATTATTATAACCAATAAAATGCAAATACTTATTTTAACAATTTTATTTTTCATTCTATCCTCCTACTATGCAATTTTATTTTTCTTTTTTCTTTTCCAAAGAAATATTCCGCTTATTACTAAAATACCAGTTCCTGCTGTTGCCACTACTATTGGTGTATAATTTGTTTTTTCTTCTATTTCTTCTTGAGGCATTTCTTTATATTTTATATTAAAGGTTATTGACTCTGTTTCTTCTTTTTCCAATGTTCCTATATATGTTACAGTTGCCAAATAGCTTTTTACTATTTTCCTTTCTTTTATTCCTTCATATTGCATCTCTCCATTATATGCTATTGGAACATCTTGCCCTTCAATCTTTTCTACTTGTGAAATATTCCAAATTGGATTTACTAAATAATAAGTAACTCCATTTTCTTCAATACTCTTTGGAATATCGTTTAATTCATTAGTTGGTACATTTTCATATTTTTTTGTTAATGCTACTTTGTATTGCTCTATATAACTATCCTTTATTTTTATATCTAATGAATTATTTTGCAATTCTAAAATCCCTGACATTCCATCCTTTGTCATTTCAATTTTATTTTCAAACATATTTAACACATCGTATTTGTTATTCGTATATACTATTTTTTGTTTTGTTTGAGTTTCTTCTTTATTAATATTTTGTTTATTTTCTTGTTTTGACACATCTTGTAATTCATATTTAACATTATCAATATTAATATTTTTTTGAATATTTTTTTCAAATTCTTCAGCATTCTCTATTGATATTTTTTCATTTATTTCATAATCTTTTAATTCACTATTTGATGCAAAACAATTTGTTGAAAAAAGTGCTAGTATTAACATACTCAATCCTATAATTCTTGATTTATTCAAATTCTTCTTCCTCCTCTTCTTTTAATTCTTCATTTAATTTTTTTCTTATGTCCCTTATAAATTGAAATTCCTTCATTAATTCAGGAATTTTTGTTCTTTTTCTAAATTCTATATCTCCACTTTCTTCTCCAAGTCTACAAAAAACATATCCATCTTTTAATTTACTTAAACTTTTTTCAAGTGCTTGAACTTCTTCAAATTCTTTATAGTATTTTAGAGAATCCCAATACATAAATACACAATCTTTATTATTTTCTTTATAGTCGTGTTTATTAACATAGTCTAACAAATTTTCTGTCATTTTAGCTTGTGCATCTTCTACCTTCTTAAAATCTTTTTTCGTTACTGCAATCATTACTTCACTATAATATCCCACATTTTTTCCTTTCCTATTTCAAACCTAACATTTGAAATACAATGTTTCTTAATGATTCATTAAAAATAATCGTAAGTCCTAGTGATGTTAGTCCAAATATAATAGCTGTTCCTAAAAGCTCTAATAATTTATCTACTGCCTGAATTAAAAGTGTAAAAAAATAAACACTTGTATTATTTACTTGTGTTTTTTCTATACCTTCACTATTTAATTTTTTATTTTTCTTCATACTCGTAATGTATTTTTTCAAATTATTTCTTTTTTGTTTCTTTATAATTTCAGCCTTTTTAAATTTTTTACTCTCTTTTTTTGACAATCCATCTGATATTAATGATTTTTTCAATTCAGATTTTATTTTTTCTAATTCAACAGAATTTATAATATTATATATACCTTTTTCGTACAAATTAGTTAAAATATCATTTTGTTCATCATATCCACTTGCTAAAATTATTATTCTTATATTTGGATATACTTCATAAAAATAACTTATACCATTTATAATATTTTCTTCTGTTCCCTTTAAACTTTTTAATTCAATAATAATATATTTTATCAATTTAAAGTTTACTTTTGTTTCTTTTATATATTGTAAAAAATCTATTTCTCCTATTTTACTTAATATCGTGATATTTAATTCTTCACAAACACCCTTTATTAAATCTTCCATAGGATTACTTGCAATGTAACTTAACATTATACTCCCCTCCTAATCAAGTACCCTCTCTTCATACGGTACATTATATATTACATTGTTAGATTTCAAGTATTCAGTATTATTGGTAGTATCTCCAGTATTTTTGCCTAGTTTCCAGAATACATTATTTAATACTACAATTACCAGTAAAATAATAAATATAGCCAAATAGCAAAACATTTCCTTCTTATCTCTGTTCATCATTCTACCTCCAATTCATCGATATTCTCTATTTTGTGTTGTTGATAATATTTTTTATAAAATTTATCATATTGCAATGTTTTCCCTTCTTTCTCTCCTAATTCTTCTAATGTCATTTTCTCAAAAATACCGTTGTCAAAAACCTTTACCTTTCTTGGTTTTGTATTTGTCGTTTGTAATTTAATAAGTCTTTCAATAATTTCTTCTCTAAATGTTGGATTTATCTTATTTAAAAAACATCCATAAGTGGATACAAATGGCTCTTCAATTTCATAATTAGGTACATACATTTTTATATCAACTGCATGTCCACATCGTTCTGCTTCTAAAACAATAAAATCTGCAACATCACTTTTTCTAATTTCATAATTGTCTCCATTTGAAGTTTCGACAAATAAAAAGCCTTCTTTATTGGCAATTTCAGACATTTCTTCTCTTGTATATAATTCATATAAATCATAATATTTTTTTCTTTGCATTATTCCCTCTCTTTCTCACCAAATAAATATGGTGCAGGATCAATGGTATCTTTATTAGTACCACTACTTTTTCTTACCTCAAAATGTAAATGATCTCCTGTGGAATTTCCAGTAGAGCCTTGTATTCCAATTACTTGTCCTACTACAACTTGCTGACCTTTAGTAACTTGTAATGAATTATCTCTCATGTGCCCATAAAATGTATAAAATATATTTCCTTGTTCATCTATATGTTTTATTTCTACACAATTCCCATATCCATTTTGCCACCCTGAATGTGTTACTTCTCCATTGTCAGCAGCCATAACTTTACTGCCAAGACTTCCACATAAATCTACTCCTGTATGATTTGAATGTACTACTCCATGTGATTCTCTATACCCAAATTTACTTGTAACTTGAATAAAATTTTCAATTGGCATAGCAAATTTGCCATTATATACAATTTCTCCTATTTCTGTTTCATTTTCTATATTACCTTTTTCTGTATTATTAGTCGATTTTGAATTTGAACTTGTTATTTGAAAATATGAGCCTATTATTAATATAAATATTATTATTCCAATTATTAAATATATTTTTTTACTCATATACATCACTCTTTGCAAATTTTGAATCTATCATTTCTAATTCGTAATCAAATAACTTAAAAATCATATATAATTTTCTTGTACCACACATAAATAAACACTCTCCTACTTTTGCATTTAGTATCATTTTTTCTTCCTGTTCAGTCAAATTAAATATGTTTACTATGTCTTTTAAGTCCTTTCCATCACATTTAAAAAATAGTTTATTGGTTGAATTTGCCAATAAACTTTGACCATATAATCTAATTTTTTCATTTAGATAATCTTCAATACTTTGTGAAATTACACAAATTGAAGAATTATGCTTTCTTGCCATTTTACTAATGTATCTCACATATTCCAATGTTTGTGGAATGTTAGGATCTATTAGAATATGACATTCATCAGCTACAAGCATTGTTCTTTCATTAACATCTTTACTTAAAATATCCCAAGCATAAGACAAAATATTATAATACTGTGCTCTTTTATATTGAATTTGAAACTTTTGCATTGTTGATGTATTAAATGTTGTTATTCTAGTATCTACTTCAATGTTTGTATATCCATTCCATATACTAGATGCTTGTCCGATGCATATTGGTCTAATTAAGGCTAATAATTTTTCATAGACTGCATCTTGATATTTTTTGTTTTCATTATCAATAAAAAAATACAAATCTTCTAGAATCGGAAAATCTGTATTTTTTAATTTTGAAATATCTGTTTCTTTCGTAATATTAAATTTAGCATATAGTTTCTCAAATATTAAATCTAATTTTGAAAACTCTATTTCTGTTAATGATGGATACAATATTTGAAAAAATGTTTCTAAAAATTGAAAATGCAATGATAAAGCATTTTTTCCTATTTCATCATCTCTATTTATTCTCACTTGTAATGGATTTAAAACTCCTCCACTATCTATTCCGTCACATTCTATTACTTTGCCATTTAATTTTTTACATAAATGATTATATTCATTTTCTACATCTATTATTAAAATTTTGGTTGTAGGAATTTCATTTAATATCATATGCTTTACTGCCATACTTTTTCCGAGAGCCTGAACTTCCTACTACAAACATATTGCTGTTGCCTCTCATTATATCTTGCTGCCATAAATTAAAAATAATAATACCACCATTTTGATTTATTCCCCAATAATATCCGTTTTTATCAATAAAAGTTTCTGTATTAAATAGAAATCCTCCTGTAAAAGAGCTTGTTAATATATTTCTTTTAAATTTTTTACTTAACTCAGTTTGAATTGTAAAAAAAGGTGCTACTGCTTTAAAACCATCAAATTGCAAATAATTCGTTAGATTCCTTATTTTCAATTTTTGATGTTGTACTTCATTTTCAACTTCTTTACATTTTTGTTTTAATTCTTCTTTCTCATCTGCTGAAACTAAAATGTATATTGTTAGATATGATACAACTTCATTATTCTGTATCATTCTATTTATAATTTCACTTGCCTCATTTATTTCTTTTTCTCTAATTTGTCTACTTGATTCATTTTTTGATATTTGTAATAATCCTGAAGCATCTCTGATTCTTGCATCTAATGAATCAATTAATTCTGCATTATCTGTGGGCTCAATATTTATCGAGAATATTGCTCCTATGTTTCTAACTAAATTTCCTAACCACTTTAATTCTACATTTGATGGATAATGAACAATTGTATATACTTTACAATATCTACTTCCAAAATATATTTTATTTCTTTCAAATGTTAGTCCTCCAGTTGGTGTAATTAAATCTATTAAATTATAATCTGCTTCTTGTTTTTTTATTTTTTATCACCTGCCTTTGTTTCTAATGCTTCTTTTATTCTTTGTTTTGCTATTTCATAATATTGGCTATTTATTTCAAAACCTATAAAATTTCTATTTTGATTTATTGCTCCAACCAGAGTTGTGCCACTTCCAGCAAAACAATCTAAAATCAAATCACCCTCGTTACTTGAATTTATTATGTGATTTTCTATAAACGGTAATGGTTTTATAGTTGGATGTTTCCATTTTTTCTTGTCGACTTGATTTACTCCTGAAATATAATATTTTCTTTTAGTATGATAATTTCCATATAGCCTTACTCCCTTTTCTCTTGCAAATACTACATATTCTGTATCAGGCAAATAATTATTATTTGTTAATGGACTAGGATTCATTTTATGCCATGTTAATATTTCATAATTACAATCTTTATTCATAAAATATTCCAGTAATTCCTTTACCTGCCTTTTAGAACAGTAAATGTATATATTTATCTTTTTCATTTTTTGTACTAATAAATCTAATACTTTTAAATCAAATCCATCCTTTAAATCTAATAGTTCATTTGCATAACTATTAAAACTTGATGGATGTTTTAATTTGCTTAAATTTAATTTATATGGCGGATCTATTATCACTAAATCGATACTTTTATCATCTAATAATTTTATTCCTTCCATACAATCCATATTGTAAACATTATTTATTTTTAACACTACTTCTCCTTATTTTTATGATGCTATCATCATAATCCACACTCTCCTTTCGAGCAAATTCTGGAATTGTAAAACTTTTAATTAATAATATAATTTCTGTCTTCTCTAATATTTCAGATTCCAAATCACATTGTTTTAATCTATTTTTCCAGTTTATTGCTCTTTTTTCTAATTTTTCTTCAACATTCTCTGATGCATTCTCCCATATACATAGATAAAATTCATTTTCGATAATGTTTTTATTTGCAACCATTTCATGTGTTGCTATAATTCTTTTTTCAACAATTCTTATACTTGCCTCATCTTTTAATTTTTTCTTTAAATCTTCTTGTTCTTTTATAAAATCTGCAATATCTACTTTTCTAGGAATTATAAAAATAGTATATGGTTGTTGTTCATTACTAAACTCAACACTTGAACTATTCATTTTTTGTATAAGTTCCTCTTCTGAAAATAATTCCGTATTTATTGGGTGTACTCTTATAAAAGAAATTACTTGTTTATCTAATGTATATAAAAAGTTATCTTCAATTTTTCTAATATTTAAAAATTCATTTAATGATTTATTCTCTTTTATTGAAATTCCCTCTTTCATACTTATACCCTTTTTGCATAAGTTCATATTTTACGATATTTTTTATATTATCCATTAAAGAAAAACCACTTCTATTTTTAGTAACAAATACAACTGAAATTGCTGTACTTCCTATAACTAAGAATGTTGCTAATAAAGTGGTTTTTGTTATTTTATATATGCAATATGCAATTATACTTGATATAGCCAAAGCAATAATACTTTTTATTAATTCAGCCATACCATATCCTTCAAAAAATTCAGTTTGCAATTTAATTTGCGATGGTATTTTTACAGTTTTTTTCATCTACTACCACCTCCACCTGCTCCTCCGACCAAATGAATTATTTTCCTTATGATTTATATAATCTTGATATGTAAAATTAGAAGGAAAAATAAATCCATCTGAATCTCTATAATATGCTATATCTGCATAATAGCCTTTCCAAAAACCTTGACAGTCATTAAATAGTCTTAAATAACTTACATTTTCTACTACTTTAGCTGAAGAATATAGTCCAAAGGCTTCATGTAATTCTTCATTGTCAGTTAATGCTGCAATTGTTTTATTTGAATCTGTTATAACATATCTTTTTCCATCTATATTTACAACTTCTCTATTTTGACAATCTTTATCTTCTATTTTAGCAAATGTAATATCACTTGTTTCATCATCTGCAATTCCAGTAGGTGTTCCAAAATAACTTTTAGGAATTTCTAAAAGGCTTAGTGACAATGTTATTAATATACTTGCTATAACTGTATTTTTTGCTAATTTAATATACTTCATTTTGTTGTCAGGTTCTACACTCATTTTTATTAATAAGATAATAAATGTTACACTTCCAATAGCGATGCCAATGTTTCTTAAAACTCGTATTATTTCTTGTAAAGTTTCGATTTTTATCTCCTCCTTCTTAATCTTGGTGTCAATGCCCTTAAATTACGTGCCGTATTTCCTGCTGAATTTATAATGCTTCCATTTGGTTTTACCAAATATTTTGATAGTATCATTGGTGTATTTACTGATATTATTGCTATTGCAATAGCATAAATTAAATGTCCATTTATTGTTACTAAAATTGACAAATTCATAAGTGTTAATTGTATTACCAATGTAAATGCTGTCATTAAAAAGCCTCTTATATATTCAGGAAATACTCCTCCATCTGAATTTAAAAGTCCGAATACTTGCAAATGGTATTCCCATTCTCATTAGTAGCATTTCAATTCCCTTCATAATAAATTGACAAATTAAAACTAGCCAAGTTATCAATAATACTAAACATGCTACTGCTGTAAAAATACCTCCTGCAATATTTCCACTTAACACTTCAGATAAACTTACCGTTTTAACGGGCATAGCACCTAAAATGCTATTTAGAAAACTACTTGTGATTCCGACAAATATATCATAAATTTCTTTACAACAAATCATAATTATTACTGCTTTTAGCATTCCGACAATTAAATGAATTGGATTTTTCTCTGCATCTCCATCATTTTGTAAAAAATATATCTTTATTAATTTTGCAATAAATACAATTACTAAAATAAAACAAGCATAATTAAATACAACTTGATATATTCCGTTGAAATCTATTTTGCTGCCACCCTGAACTTGTATGCTATTTAATTCTCTTTCTATAAAAAACACCAAATTCACCATACTTTTAAATAATGAATTTAGTGTTGCCTCTGATCCATCAATAAATTTTTGAATTAATTCTACAAGCATATCTGCCATTTTTTATCACCTCTATTCAAAGAAAATTCAATAATTTTCTTTATCTGTAGAATCCAAGAATTACATCTATAAGTGCCAAACCACAAGTAATTAATACCATTGATATTAAAGTTGTTTTAATATTTTGCATATTTCTTCTTCTTTCTCCCTCATCATTTGTTTTTAGGCAATAAACATAGTAAATGAAATAACCACCACAAATTGTTATTCCTATACCAGTTAGCCATTTAATTACTGCATTAACTAAATTTTGTGTTCCTATAACTAATTTAGTTTCTTCAAAACTTGCTGCATGAACTATCTGTTGCATTGCAAATAATAAAACAACAAATAAGATTATTCTTAAACCAATCTTAATTGCTGTTTTTATTTTTTCTTTATTTTTATTCATCATTATCCTTTCTCTTCCTACTTACTCTCCAGTTTTCACGAAGTTCTTTTAAATTCTGTCTTTCTTCAAAATCTTCTTCATCCATATTATTTATTTCATCCCAAATGTTCCATATTTTAACCTTTTGAATTTCTCTTATTGGTCTTTCTTCCTCTCTTTTAATTCTTAATTTTTTATTTTCTTCTTTTGTTCCCATTCCATTTAATTTATTAAAATACATTTTTGATATATCTGGAACATATAATATAGCTGAATATTCACCTGCAATCATTACTAAAATAATTGGACTTTGTATTCTTAACACTTCATCTGCTGTTAACATCTTTCTAGAAATCAAACTCATACTGCTACTACTATTATCATATTTAATATTCGTGTTACTACTTTCACCATAACTTTGTGCTGAATATACTCCGTAATTTGTCTGATATTTTAGTTGCTGTTTCAACACTATTTGATTTTAAATATATTAGAGTAGCATTGTCTAAAATATTCTGTGCTCCTTCTTTTCCGTATTTTTCTTCTAGTTGTCCAAAACTTTGAATTGCAATTGTAAATCTGCAATTTCTACCGTCTTGAAACTGTTAGCATTGACTGAAATGTATCAATTTTTGTAAAGTTAGCAAATTCATCCAATATAAAATTCATTCTTATAGGTAGCTCTCCTCCTGAATTTCTACTGCTATCTACAATTGCTGTATATAACTGTTGTACTAATAGACTACCGTAATTTATGATATGTTAATTTATCGTCACTCAATAAAATGTATATTACTGTTTTCTTTGTTGCAAAATCTCTTAAATCAAAATCTGATTTTTGTATTGTATCTGCAACATATTCACTTACAAACATTTGTAAAGTAGAAAGTGCTGCCGCCACAAAACTTCCTCTTGTTTTTGATGGTGCTGTACCTGCTACTGCAAAAAACTTTTTTATAGGATCTTCTGCTGTTTTATTTTTCATATATTTGTCAATTAACATTTCACCATCATCTGCTGTTTTAAACATTTCAGCCACAAAATAATAAGCATTTGTTAAAGTTTGATATTCTCTTCTGCCTTTATTTTCAAGTACCACAGCCATAATTGCTGTTTTTATTACACTCTGTTCTCCATTAACCCAGATAGGCTCTGTTTTATCATTCTTTTCTACTAATATATTTACAATATCATTTACAAGACTTTCAGCAAGTGGAATATTATCATCTTCTACTGCATTTATAACTAAATCTAAAAAATTATAATGATTACTTTTTAAAAAATTTATAAAATCTAATGCAATTACATTATATCCAAGTTCTTTTAATTTTGGTGCTGTATATAAATATAATTCACCTTTTACATCACTAATTAGCATATTTTCTGATGCTAACCCAAGCATTGTTATACTTGGAATTAAAATTGACCTTGACTTTCCTGATCCTGAACTACCTATTAAAATCGTATGTAAATTGTCTCCAATGAAATGTATTTTTTCTAGATTTCCATTTCTTTCAAAATTAGTTATTATTCCACCTGAATCAAAACAACTTTCTTTATATTCCTTGTTTCTATCAATTATATTGTAATTAAATATCTTGTCATAGTCTTTTTTTTGTAACCACCAAGCCGTACCATATTGCCCATCTCCTGCTGGCACTGGTACTTCTATCTTATCTGTTAATTTTACTGTTTTACTATGATATATATTTTTAGTTTTATTTGTAAATAATAATAAAAATGTTATTACTATAGTTTCTAATATTATAAATATCAATAGTATTCTTTTATCTGCGAACAATGTTTTTATTATCTCTTGTAAATTCAAATTTAACATACTTTCAAAATCTTTACTAAATAAAAAATGTAAATTTACAGATGTATAAGCACATATCCCTATACTAAATATTATCGCTATTATAAGTAAAATTTTTCTATTTATATTTTTTCTCCTTTTTTGGAACTCCACATTCCTCCTTTTCATGTAAATTAAAAGAACATCTACTTTATAATAAATGTTCATTATTATTTTTCCCAGTTAAAACTAGATGCATTCATTTTATTAATTGCAATATCTTTTTTTGCTTGTTTAGATAATTGTTTTTTATATTTTATTTCAAAATTTTTCACATACTTTTCCTCTTGTCTTGCTGAAAAATAAACACAATTAAATATTCTCCATATCAAACTTTCAGTTTCATTATAGTACATTGTTTTATCATCTTCTATTTTTTGATTTAATAAGGCTCTCTCAAAATTCAAAATTTGATTTCCTATTATCTTTTTTATTTCTTCTTCTGCTTTTTCTTTTTCCAATTTTTGTGCTTCTTCAATTTTATTTTTATCACTATACTTAAAAGTAATAATTTTCTGTTTTGCCAATATATATTCATTAATTTGCTTTTGTGTATCTAATGACTTCTCAATAATTTTTTGTGATAAATCATCTACTTTTTTTATAACTTCAGGATACTTCTTTAAATATTGATATTTTATACTTCCACTTGTTTCTTTTAATAATTTTCTTAATTCTAATAAATCTAATGCAATATTTTTTATATTTCTATATTTAAGTCTTTGTGGAATAATTTTCTTATTTTGATAATCTTTTTCATATCTCATCATGTCTTTTAAAAATTTACTATCACTACTTATTTTTTTCAAATTTTGTAATGTTATATTTTCTTGTATTATCTTCTTTTTAGCAATATCCTTTTCCTTATATAATTGTAATAAATCATCTCTAAAAATGCTATTAGTAAATTCATCTTTCATTTTATTTATTACATTATATTTTATAAAATAATTCATTTTTTCTTTTTGCTTACTCCACATCATTACTTGTAAATGTGGATGTCCACTTTCTAAATGAACAGCACCTGCATATTGTAAATCTTCATATTTTATATTCATTTTTTTAGCAAAACTTATTAACTTACTTTCAAAAAGTTCTTTCCATTTTTCTTTTGAATCATACCCCAATCTTATTGCATCATATTCATCTAATGATATCGTACATCTGAATATTGGCATTTTGTTATATGCTAAATTAGTTATATATGAATTTACTGGCTCTATATCTTTCATTTTTTCTATATCTGGAAAATCTGCAATCTTTCCAAATAATCCATGTTCAGTATTTTTATTTTTTATAGCATATTCACTATATGCCAAATAATTTGTATAATTTTTATGTTTAAAAAATGTAGTTCTTTTATTTGGATTAAATGTTTCAAATAAGAAAATTATATTATTCATTTCTATATAATTCTCCTATTGTATAAAAATCATATAAATCCTGTTTGTTCATTTTTTCTGTGTCTCGTGATATATAATAATTGGCTTTTTTACGAGCATTATTTAACATATTTATGAACTCCTTATGCATATCATCTCCTAGTAATTTATACATTACTTCTCCCTGCAAATATGTGTTTATTACTGATGTTCTTAAATATTTTGCATTTATTTTTCTTTGACTTGCTATAAATGGTTTTAACTTTTCATCTAACATTTGATCTAATGCTTTTACTATAAAATCCAAACTTTCTTTATACATTTCAACATTTAGTTCTTTTTCAATCCCTGCCCTTGCTATTTCAGAAAGACTATTATATGAACTTTTTTCTACCATCTTTTTTAGCATTTCTTTTTTACTTTTTGAAATTCTTATAGTTAATTTTTCTAATTTTTCACTTGATTTTTTATTTTCCAAACTTCCTCCTTGCTCCCACTTTATCAATCAAAATTGCCTTCAAGCAATTTTGCAGGATCAGGGCGACCTACTGTCACCCCAAAACTGCCTAAAAGCGTGGCTTTTAGCTGGGTGCTTTAAAAAATAGAGGTAGTCATTTAGACATCCTCAAATTTTCTTAATTTTTATCAATATTCTTCATCTTCTGATATTTCTTCTCCTGTAACATCTACATAATCCATTATAATACATAACGCTTCATCATAACTTTTTGCTTCTGTAGTTATCTTATTAAACATTTCTTTTGCCTCTTCTTCTAGTCCATTTTTCTTTAATGTTCTAGATGCAATTCCCATTAAGTTATAAATATTTCCGTCTTCTCCTAATAATTTGCACTTTGGTTTTTCAGATTTATTCAAATTCTTCATCCTCCTCATTTTCTCTTTCTTCAACAATTTCAACATATTCATTTATGATATCAAATGCTTCGTCATAACTGTAAGTTGTTGTTGCTCTTTCAATCATTTCTCTTGATTCATTAAATAGCTTATTATCTTTTAATGTTTTTGAAACTTCACAAATGATATCGTACATTACACCTCGTTCATTATCAATATTACATTTTGGCTTTTCTTTTATTTCATTATTTATCTTATTTTTTTCTTCTGTCTTTCTCATCTTTTCTGAAATATTTAAAAATTCCAATGCGATTGGTTTAAATTTTCCATATTGAAAATCATTTCTCATCTCATACATCATTAAATGTATAATTTCACTTATCTGATTTGAGCTTAATGCTTTTCTTTCGACTCTTTCAATTTCTTCTTTTTCTTTTTGTGTTCCCATAGCCAAGTTTAGTGGTGAATCACTTACATATCCTAACCCCATTAAACTATGAGCTAGAGCTTCTCTATATTCTGTATCTAAGTAAGCATCATATGTTGCTTCTCTTATATCACTTAATTTAATTTTCATTGTAATAATTTTTCCTTTCTTGATTCTTTATTCTAATTCTTCTTCATTATCTTGTTCGATATATTCAGCTAAATCTCTTTCTTGTTTTAAATAACCGTATGAAGTATGCTTCATGTTTTTATCTTCGGCATATTCCTTGCCTAATCTTCTCATATCAGTATATTCTATTAAATCTTCTACATCAATTTTTCCATCATATACTAATCTCCTTCCAAGTTCTTTGTCATCATATGCTTCAGTTAAATCAAAAGACTCAATATTTTTTGCATATTTTAAAACATCTTTAATATTTCTAATGTTATCTTCTTCTGCTTCCATTATTGCAAGTATTTTATATTTATCATATTCCTTAAAATTTTTAACAATATTGTAAAACTTTTTTATATCTTGAAATGGAGTAGTATATCCTGATCTATTTGCTTTACAAATCATATCATTAACATAGCTAGAAATATCAACAGCAAAATCTTCATCTTCTTTATCCATAAATATACATTCTTTTATATGTGTATCTTGTGTTGTATAATTGTTGTAATTTAATCCAAGATATTCAAAATCTTTTTCTAACTCTTCTCTACTTCTGGGAATTATAATTTTTATTTCCTTATATATTTCTGATTCTTCATATTCTTTTTTATTTACCATATCAATTTTAGCAATTAACAATTTTCTTCATCTCCTAACTTGTGTTACTCAAATTCTTCTTCATTTATTTGTCTTTTTGGATGATTAACTTTTTCTTCACTTTTTTGTTCATCTATCATTTCTTGTAATAAACCTATTTTTTCTTTGCTTTCTTCCCATTCCTTTGAAAATCCTTTTTTCGCCTCTGTTAATGATAAATCTTTTGAATAGCATATCCAATTGTGTGCTTCCATTTCATACATTTCTTCTAATAATTCTATCTTATTCAAATTCTTCATCCTCCTCTTTTTCTTTTGCTTTTTCAGCAATTTCTTTTACTATAATATTAGTTGCCCTTATACAGTTCAAATTAAACACTCTCTGCCATGCTTTTTCATATCTAGACCATCTAAATCCATAAGACTTTAATATTTTTCTCGTGTCTTCATCTGGAATATTGTCAAATAAAAATTGAATTCTATTTATTTCTTTATTATGAATAACTTTTCCATTTTCAAAATTAATTTCTTGGAATTCTATATTCTCTAATTTTTCAAGTCTTTCGATTCTTTTTTTAGTTTCTCTTATTGTTGCTCCTATATTAGTAAGTTCCCATGTACTATGTTCTCTTGCTTTTATACTAGCTTTTTCATTTTCCAATCTTTCCAATTTTTCTTTTAGTTTAATTATTGCTTGTGGATCATCACTATATATTACTTTACTATTTTCAGCATTTTCTGCCCTTTCCTTATAAAAGTTACTTTTATTATCTTCTTCTATTGATTTCCTAATATCATCTTGTGCCTTTTTGATTAATTTCCTATGTCTTTTTTCAGAATGATGTCCTACCAATATTGGTTGTCCAGGTGCAATTTGTAGTATTCTATTGGCGTTTGAATTACTATATTGGCTAGATCTTTCTTGTGCTTTTAGAGATAATTCCTTATACCTTTCTATTCTTCTTTTTCTTCTTTCTTCGTAATCACTTCTTCCTCCCATCTTCTGTCACTTTCCTTTCCTACGATTAAACAACAATGTAGTAACAATGTTAAAAAAGAACTTATCATTGCTACACCTATTAATATTAAAATATACACTTTAATTCCTCCATTTTTTATAAAAAAAGAGCTTATATAAAGTTTGTGTTGTATCTTAACTCTTACACTCACTTTATACAAGTCCTATTTAATTTTTCATTACATTTGTACAAATTCTTCCCATGTAAAGCCTTCTCTTCCAAAATGACCATAATTTGTAGTTTTAGAAAATATTGGCTCTCTTAATTTCAAATATTCAATTATACCTTGCGGAGTTAAATCAAATTTTGATTTTATCAATTTTATTATTAACCACTCTGGTACTCTATTTGTATTAAAGCAATTTATATAAATTGATATTGGCTCTCTTACTCCTATTGCATAAGAAAGTTGTATTTCACATTTTCTTGTAAGTCCATTAGCAACAACATTTTTTGCAATATGTCTTAACATATATGATGCTGATCTGTCCACTTTTGTTCCATCTTTACCAGAAAAAGCACCACCTCCATGATGTGCCACTCCTCCATAAGTATCTACAATTATTTTTCTTCCTGTTAATCCTGTATCAGCAATAGCTCCTCCTAAAACAAATCTTCCTGTCGGATTAATATAAAATTTTGTTTCCACATCGATCATATCTTCTTTTACTATTGGCATTATTACTTTTTTTAATATATCCTTTTGTAAAATTTCAATATCCACATTTTCTGAATGTTGTGTTGATATTAATATCGTATCAATTCTGAATGGCTCGTCATTAACATACTCAACAGTCACCTGTACTTTTCCATCTGATTTCAAATATGGAATTTCTCCATTTTTTCTAACTGTTGCCAACTGTTTTGCAAGTCTATTTGCAATGCTTATTGGATATGGCATATAATCTTCTGATTCATCTGTAGCATAACCAAACATAATTCCTTGATCACCTGCTCCTCCATAATCAACTCCCATTGCTATATCATTACTTTGTTTTGTAATATTTATTTCTACATCGCAAGTTTTATAATCCATATTTATTTTTGAATCTGTATAACCTACTTCTTTTAATTTTTCTCTTACTATTTTTTCTATATCAATTGTTGCATTTGATGTTATTTGTCCTGCAACAATTACCTTGTCTTTTGATATAAGAGTTTCAACTGCTACTCTTGAATTTTTATCTTGTTTTAAACATTCATCCAATATTGCATCTGATATTAAATCAGCTACTTTATCTGGATGCCCTTCTGTTACACTTTCACTTGTTAAAAAATATCTTTTATATTTCAATTTAAATTCCTCCATTTCTTTTACTTGTTATTTTTACTATAATTAAATTTTTATATTTTCATCTACTTATTCTCCTTTTTATTCGCACCACAATCGATTTTATAGCACTTTTTAACATTAAATGTCTAATTGTATAGTAAAATTTTTTTTATTAAATAATTATAGATATACTAATATTTTTGTTATTTCATCTAAGATTTGAAATTTTTTTCTATAATCTTGCCTATCTAAATATTTGTTATTTAGATACAAAGAAACCATTCCCTGAGTTATCATTCGAAAATATATGTTTTTTTCATATATACTTAATTTTTCATACTCATAAAAATCATTATCTGAAAAAAATGAAAGATGAGCTAATATTATTCTTTCTAATACACGCTCATCTAATTTTTTATTCAAATTCATCTCTAAAAATTTTTCTATTACTATTTCGTCATAAATTTCTTTAGATATCTTAGTCATTTTATTTATTTTTTCTTTTATTATTTTATTTTTCATACAATATCAACCTCCAAAAAAGTTCAAAAAAATAAAGCATCAAAAATGCTTTACTTTCGGAAAATATATAGTTGTTCTATTTATTTTTACCAATCAACCATTTACCAGGTTAATTTTAATTTCAATAATTTTTTTATATTTTGTATAATTTTTTTAGTTTTTAATCAATTATATTTTTCTTTATATTTTTAAATTTTATTACTCTCGCAATGGTTTTAAGTTTTATTTTATACACATCACCGCAACACACTCAACGTGCCCCGTAAACGGAAACATATCAACTGGTTGAATCTCTTTAACCTCATAAACCTCTTCAAACTTAGCCAAATCTCTAACCAAAGTAGCAGGATTACAACTAATATACACAAATCTATCAGGTTTAATCTTTAAAATATTATTAATAGATTTATTATCAAGCCCTTTTCTTGGAGGGTCAACCATAACAACATCCGGAATAATATTTTTGTTATTTATTAGGTCATCCAAAACAATTTCCGTATCACCTGCAATAAATTCAGTATTATCAACATTATTAATTTTTGCATTTTCTTTTGCATCTTTAATTGCCTGTTCTACAATTTCAACTCCATAAACTTTTTTAGCATATTTTGCCATAAATAATGAAATTGTACCAATACCACAATATAAGTCAAATACAGTATCATTTTTTGTTATTTTTGCAGCCTCTACTCCAATGTTGTAAAGTCTTTCAGCTTGCACTGGGTTTACTTGATAAAATGAAAGTGGTGATATTTTAAATGTATATTCTCCTAATTTATCTTCAATGTATCCATTTCCATATATATTGACGTTTTCTTTTCCTAATATAACATTTGTATTTTTTGTATTTATGTTTTTTACTATTGTTTTTACATTAGGATATTTTTGTGTTAAAATTTCTACTAATTCATTTTCTTTTGGAATTTTGTTGCCATTTATAACTAATATACACATTACCTCATTTGTTTTTATTCCAACTTTTATTACAATATGTCTAAATAGCCCCTTTACATTTTTTTCGTTATACACTGAAATTTTATTTGTCCTTATAAATTCTAATACCGTTTTTGCTATTTCTTCTGATATTGGATTTTGAATTAAACATTTTTCCATAGGTATTACTTCATGTGTTCTATTTGCAAATACGCCAATTACTGGCTCTCCGTTCTTATTTATACCTATTGGATATTGTGCTTTATTTCTGTAATGTAATGGATTTTCCATGCCTAGTGTTGGTTTGACTTGAATTTTGTTTTTTAGTGTTTTATTTACTAATGATTGAACTGCATTTTGCTTCATTTTTAGCGTGTCTTCATATTTTATATGTCTCATGTTGCATCCACCACATCTTTTATATGTTGTGCAGTCTACTTCTTGTCTTACATCTGATTTTTCTAGTATTTCTACTATTTTTCCAAATGCGTGTGATGATAAGACTTTTACAATTAGTATTTTTACTTTTTCTCCTTTTATTGCACCATTAATAAAAATTGTAAAATTGTCTATTTTTGCAATTCCTTCTCCTTCAAATCCATTATCAATTATTTCTACTATATATTCTTTGTTTTTTTCTACTGGTATTTTTTCCATAAATATCTCCTAAAAATTAGAAATTGAGTGACAGGTTTTTAATCTCTATTTTAAATTTTTATATTACTTAAAAAAATCGGGATTGAAGACCTGTCCCCCAATCCCTAATTTTTTATTCTTCCCAGTTATGATAGATGTTTGCTACATCATCAAGTTCGTCAAGTCTTTCTATTAGTCTTTCCATTTTTTCTACACCTTTTTCATCTAATTGAACTGTAGTAGTTGGAACCATTTGAACACCTGCTTCTAAGAATTCTAATCCAGCTTCTTCTAGTTTTTCACTTACTTGTGTAAAATCTGAAGGTTCTGTTGTTATTTCATATACTTCTTCGTCTGCTGAGAAATCTTCTGCTCCTGCATCTAGTGCTAACATCATTACATCGTCTTCTGACATTTCTGTTGAAGCTCTTTCTATTACTATTACACCTTTTTTATTGAACATGTATGATACACATCCTGTTGTTCCTAAGTTTCCTCCTGCTTTGTCAAATACGTGTCTTACGTCTGCTGCTGTTCTGTTTTTGTTGTCTGTTGATGCTTCTACAATTACTGCAACTCCGTTTGGTCCATATCCTTCATATACTATTTCTTCGTAGTTTTCGTTACTTGTTGATGCTTTTTTAATTGCGTTGTTTATTGTGTCGTTTGGCATGTTTGCTGCTTTACATTTTGCTATAACTGCTTTTAATTTTGAGTTTCCTGCTGGGTCTGGTCCACCTTCTTTTGTTGCTATTAGTAGTTCTCTTCCTAATTTTGTGAATATTTTTCCTCTTGCTGCGTCTGCTTTTCCTTTCTTTGCTTGTATGTTGTGCCATTTGCTATGTCCTGACATACTCTTACCTCCTCTTTGTTTTTTATTGTATTTTCAAGGCTTTCAAGCCTCTATATGTTGGTTTTGTCCATTTTTTCTAAAAATTTCTTTTTATATTGTAACATATTTTTTGTATTTTGTGTAGTCTTTTACAAATATTTTTTGTCACTACAGAAATTTTTCATTAAAATTATTTTATCAAATTGATATCTCTTTTTCATTTTTCTTAAATTTTCCTACTAAAAGTTTATACTAACATAATCTGTCCACATTAATTTATTTTAATAGGGAAAGATAAAATATCATCTTTCCCTACTGCCTAAAGAATTTAGTACAATAAAACAACAAATACAACAACCTCAAAATCAGTATAACCCTCGTCAAATGCTTTTAAATTCTATTCAGATTGTTCTCTATTTGCTTCTACTAATTTCTGTTGCTCTCTCTGTACTCTTGATCTTGCTTTATCCTTGTTCTCTGTATGTACATTTATTGTAGACTTTCCAATTTCTTGTACAGAAAATACTTTATTTTCTTCCAAATAAGCCTTGTCCATTTTAGAATACGTACCAAAAAACTGTGGTCTTTCTTGTTCCTTTAAACATCTCTCTTGTTTTCCTAACAAAATCCCTTTAAATTTCTCTTCTCTAGATTTAGATAACGTTCTCATTCCTTCTTTAAATTTTTTTCTAATATTATCTTGTGTTACTTGTGTAATCTCTTCATTGTCAGATATTGAATATATTATTTTTGCACCGTCTTCTTTATCTGTAAGAACACATAAAATTTTTATATTTGAATCTTTTTCTACACAAGTAATTTTCGCGAATTCAAATAAAGTTCGTGCTTTTTTCATATCTATACAATTCTTTATTAATTCTTGGAAATAATCGCTTTTATCCATACAGTTTAAATTTTTATGTCCTAAATTTTTAGCTAAAAAATCTATTTCATATTTTAGTAATTCCTTTTTATCTAAATTTTCAATTTTTAAGTCTTGTCGTAGTTCCTGTCCTTTATCTTTATCTTCTAATAATTTCATTTCGTTTTTTAATAATTTAATATAATCATCCATATACATTCCGTTTATATGTATATCCTATTTTATTGTCAATTTTTTGTAATTCATTTTCTAATAAAATAGTGTATTCATGATTATCTTTCATATTACCAGTCATAAATTCATTTGTTTTAAGCCCTGTTTTTATATTCATTAGATCATGAGTTAAATCTGTAAAGTATTTTTTTCCGTCAATTTCTAATTCAGTAATAGCATGTCCTAATCTTTTTCCAGGTATTAAAACTGTTTTTGCATTTATTCCAACTCTGTTAAGCATATTTTCATAAATTTTTGAAAGTGAAGTACACACAACTTTGTTATCTTTAACATCTTTAATATCTCTATTAAAAATTTGCTTTTTTTCTTCTTCACTTTCAGTTGTAATATATTTTTCATCATATGAAAAATATTTTCCTAATTGTATATAAATATATCTCGCTTTTTCGATTGGTGTTAAATTTTTAGGAATTTCTGACAAAATTTTATTTTCCTTTTCTGTTACTTTATTTAAATTGTCTTTGTTAAATAAGCTCTCCATAATTTTTTCCTATTCTATATGAAATTTTTTCTTAAAAAAATTTATAATCTTTTTGAAAAATGACTCTTTCTTTACTTCAATTGGCAAATTAGATAATTTTTCAAAATCTGGATTTCTATTGTTTTTATTTTTAAATAAATCGTTTGGATTATATATTTTTCTCTTTTGTTCTTCGCTTTGTTGCCTATCATATTTTTCTTTTATTTCAATTCTTTCTTTTTGATATGGCGTAGCCCAATAATCTCTAAAAATATTAGCAAGTATTGCTTTAGTTTCTTCCAAAAGTTCCTGCTCTTCAAAAGTTTTACTTGTATCTATTTGAAAATCATATGTTTTTAATTGTTCTTTCTCAAACATGTCTCTCATTTCCTGTGGTATTTTTTTTACGCTTTCTTCTGGAACATATTTCAATATTTCAAGAATTTCTTTATATGCTTTTTGATAATTATCTTCCATTAGTTTTAACCTCCATAATATTTATTATGAATATGTATATCATTTTCAATTTCTGGTGGATGAATTCTTTCATTAATCTTTTTATCTACTATCTTTTTAGCCTTATCCTTTTTTTCTATATTGGTTAAATAAGTTGTTTTTCCTATTTGATTTGGTGTAATTCTATATTCTAAATTACTTTTTCTTTTATCTTCTGAATATTTTATTAAATAATTTTCTTCTATTTTATTTTGTTTATTATTATGTCTTATATCATTAGAATAAAGTTTTTCTTTGTTTTTTTGCATATTCCATATAATCATCTAATAAATCAAAGCTAACTTGTTTTTCTTTAGGTGTCATTTCTTTATATTTACCATATAAAAATTTTATAACAGATAAAACATCATTTTTTTCATTTGGTAGTGTTAATTGTTTTATTCTATTTGGTGAAATAGTTAATTGTTTTCCTAAAAATGTATTCATATTCCATTTTTCCAATATTAAATTATTCACATTGCTATATTTTCCATATTCTTCTTTTATATATTTATATTCCAGATTATCTTTATGCTTTTGGGATACCAATGCTTTTTCTTTTTTTGCATCTATATCATCAAATGAAAAATCTTTTCCTTCATGTAAATCTAAAATATAATAATTACTTGCTTTCATTTCATCGATTTGAAAATCATATAATAATTTCAATTTTTCCTTATCTTCTATGTACTTATGTTCTAAAAATTCTTCATCCCATAATTTACATTTATAATAAAATTGTTTTATTTGTTCTTCATTTGCTTGTCCATTTTTTATTAATTCCCTTAACTCTTTATTTTCTTCATTCCATTTAGGGTTATTTAATCTATTCAATCTCCATTTTAGCCACACATCCCAAGTTTCTAATACTGCCTCTATACCATAAGAAAAGTAAATTGCAGATTTCTTATCTACTCCAGCAGAATTTCTACCTATTCTAGATTTTAACCCTTTACTATCTATTGAATTTTTATCTTTTTTTAAAGAATAATGAAATGCCATTTTTTTTAACTTTTCAAATGGTATTTTACTCAAATTTATATTTTTGATATTACTATTCCTTTGTGGTTCTCCATTTTCTCTATAAATTTTTCTTTGTTTTTTCAACAATTCTTGATTTTTTCTATTAATTTCTTTTTTTTCATTTTCTTTCTGTCCTTCAAGTATTCTTTCTTTCAATGATTCATATATTAAATTTGTATTAGCCTGTATATCTTGTACCCTTTTATCTGTTTTTATAATTTTCTGGATTTCACTTTTTTGTAATCCTTTTTCTTGTATTTCTTTATATAAATTTGTTTTCGGAGAATATTTAGGTATCATTCCTTGGGTAGTTTCATCATTCACAAAATCACTCATATAATGTAAGGCGTCTCTATCTTCAATATTGATCTTCTCCAACATGCTAATTAATTTTTGTGAGTTGGTTGTAAATAATGTAATAAACCTTTCTTCCCCTCCTGCCTTCATCAATTCCTGTATTACTTTTACATTTGGATAATATCTTTTGCTATCAATTACTTTTTTTGCACGTTCTTCTCCTAAAACATTGCCCATCACTTTTCTTGCAATAAGTTCAACTGCACCTTCATCTATTTGATTATGCATTATCCTTTTATTTCCAATGGCATCAACGTTTGTCGCATATAACTTTGCATTTGTTCCATATTCTCTTGTAACTAATCCTTCTCCCCAAATTTCGCCATTTTCTTTTTTTTCATTATTCTTAAATATTCTACCATTCAAAGAAACTTCTGTTTCCTGATTAGTCTTAATTTTATCCAATTCCATTACATGTGTCCATTCATGGAAAAATGTTTGCCTTATATCATTTATATCTTTGAAATTTATACCTTCGCCTTCATTTCTATCGTAAGCAATGACCGCCATTTTTAATTGATTATTTTCGTCGATATAATCAATTGTTTGAGCACCATATTCTTTTCCTTCATTTTTCCTATACACAGAATCCGTAACAGATATTTCTCCATACTTAATCCCACTATCCTGCTCTTTCCATTTTCCATATCTTAATTTTCCCATTAGATTCGATAATTTTTCTGTTACTTGTTTATAACTTACTTTTCCATTTGTTAGTTTTTCAATGCTAGTTGAATATTCATATAATAAAATTTGCGTCAGACCATATTCCTTATTACCTTCTATATCGATATTATCCCAATCCTTATTTTTTGTTATTTTTTTAATTATTTCTAATTTACTTCTTTTATTCTCATCAGATAAATCAATATCTTGAGAATATTTATTTAGTAATGATTCTAATTCTAATTTCATTTCATCATTCCTTATTAAATATAATAATTAAATTTTTAAACCACAAAACATGGCACAAAAAATATAATTATTTTTTTATTTTCTTCTATCAACTTACTATAGCGTTATAACTTCTTTCATCATATGTTCCTCAAAAACATAATGCCTATTACATAATTCTTTAATTTTAGGTCTGTGTGTAATTATTACATAAGTTTTATTGTTTAAATATTTTTTTATCATACTTATTATTTTTTCTCCAACCATTGTTTCAAGTCCATTTGGAAGTTCTTTATACCAATTCATTAATCCTGTAAATACGGCATTCATATAAAATCTTTTTATTTCGTTCACCTTTGTTGTTTTTAAATATACTGCTAAAAATCCAATTACTAAACAAATTATACCTGTTATAATTGATTGCTTACAAACCATTAGAAGTATAGATGTTGTTCCTATAATTAATGGTAATACACTTATTGAAAAAAGCCAAACTAAATTCATAAATAAATCCGAAACTTCTAATATTAATGTATGTATGTAACCTGTAAGAGTTTCTACGTTTTTTCCATTGTCATAGATGTACTTTTTCAAAATAATATTTTTGAATTGTTGTTTTTGATTTTACTTCATTAACATTATTTATATATGATGATATTTTACTTATAATTAGCATTATTAAATAGTCAATTACAACTGCAACAGTAAGTTTTATTATTTTATCTAGTATTAAAGAACTGGTACCAAAATATGATAATGCAAAAGCTTCGCCATAATCTGCTATAGTTTATATTGTGTTTAAAAAAATAGACCATAACAATAATTTTTTTGTATTATTTTTACTTTATTTTTACAAATACATTATAACATAACTTTATTTTTTTGTCTTACTTTATCAGTAATTTTTTTAAAAAATAAGTGGCGAAAATTATACCAAGTAACATCTTTTAATGGCACATTACCTCAAATATTATAACTAGATATTAAACCTTTAAAAAACATCCTTCTTCGTGTGAATATATTACTCCAATTGCTTGCAAATAAGAGTAAATAATTGTTGTTCCCACAAATTTCATTCCACGCTTTTTCAAGTCTTTTGAAATTATATCAGATAGTTCTGAACTTGTCTTATCTATTTCATATACAATGTTATTATCTGTAAAATGCCATATATAATCAGAAAAAGTTTTATATTCTTTTTGTATCTCTTTAAATATCTTACTATTATTTATTGTCGCATTTATTTTTAGTTTATTTCTAATTATGTTAGAATTTTCTAATAACTCTTGAATTTTTCTTTCATCATAGTTAACTATTTTATCTATATCAAAATTATCAAATGCTTCTTTAAAAGCTTCCCTTTTATTTAAAACGCATTCCCATGATAGTCCTGCTTGAAATGATTCTAGTATAAGCATTTCAAATAAATATTTGTCTTCATATGATGGTTGTCCCCATTCTTCGTCATGATATTTTATGTATAATTTATTTTGTGGATTGCACCATTTACATCTGTTTTTGTTATCTTTACATATCATATTCCAAATTCACCCATTCAAATATTTTATTATAATATGTTTCTGGTTCTCTATATTTCCCGTCAGTATGACCAGCTCCATTTATAATTAATTTTTCTTTTTTGCAACTTGCTACATCAAATAATCTTTCGCACATGTATTCCGGCACAAAATCATCATTACTTCCATGGATAAATAATATTGGTGTTTTACTTTTTTTAACTTGTTCTAGTGCAGAGGCTTCTTTTATGTCATATTTTGCTTTTCTTTTTGCAACTATCTCAAACATATTCAAGACTGGAAATTCTGGTAAGTTAAATCTTGCTTTTGCTTCTGATGCAAATATATCCCAAACTGATGTGTATCCACTATCTGCAATTATGTATTTTACATTTGATGGTAGTTCATCTCCTGATGCCATTAATACTGTTGCAGCCCCCATTGAAGAACCATGTAATATAATTTTTGCATCTTTATTTTCTTCTATAATTAAATTAATCCAATTCTGTAAATCGTCTTTTTCTAACCATCCCATTCCTAAGTATTTTCCGTCACTTTCTCCACATGCTCGCATACTTGGGATTAATACATTATATCCTTTTTTTGAGAATTGTTCTCCTATTGGTAATACGCTTTCTGTACTTGCTCTGTATCCATGTAATATTATTACCCATTTATCTGTTTGTTTATCTTGCAAATATTCTGTTCCTCTTAATGTTATGTTATCATTTGCCTTTACTTCGACCGTCTTTTGTATTGCTCCTTCGCTCCATTTTTGTGCACTTTCTTTTGCTGTTTTTCTGTTGTTTTCTATTATTTGCTCGTCTTCTCCTTGTATTTCTATTTTTGTTTCTTCACTTACTTTTCTATCTCCTCCTGCTCCACTTCTTGCTATTGCATAATTTACAAAGTAGTTTCCTATTCCTTCTGTTAATGCTATTCCTAAAATTATTAATACTACTAATATTATTGCAATAATTTTTATTACTTTTTTTGATTTGTTTTCTTTATTCATTTTTATTTGCATGCTATATTTGAAACTTAAAACAAACATGCTCTCCTTTCTACATTAATTTTATAGTATTTATATCATAAAAGCAGATAATTATCAATTATAATAAAATTAAGCACAAATGTTAATAATATCAATTTTTGTTCTTTCTTATTCTGGTAATTGTGCTGTGATGATTATTTCTGCCATTTTTTCTTTTGTTATTCCATCTTTTTTAGATAGTGAAGGGGTTCTTTAGTTATTTAAAAATTCCTTAACTTTTTCTTTTATCTTATCTAATTCATATCCATAAGCATTACAAGTGTTCCATCCTAATTGCTTAGCAGTTTCTATATTTTCTTTGTTGTCATCTATAAATAATATATTTTCTGGTTTTATTTTACAGTCTTTTTCTACAATTTTATATATTTTTTTATCTGGTTTTCTACATTTTAATTCAAAAGAAAGCCATACATAATCAAATTTTTTAAGTTCAACTTGTTTATCTAATCTTTGTTTATCTAGATACCCTAAATTTGATAAAATTCCTATTTGGCATTTTTCTTTTAAACTATGTGCATATTCTACAACATCTTTGTAATATTCAATATTATCAAATTCTTTTATGTAATAATCATAAAATTCTTGTGCAGTACATTTTAAACTGAACTCTTCTTTTATTTGTTCAAACCATTTATTTTCTTTTATATCTCTTATATCATTTACTCCAAATTGAACAGATCTACTATAATATCTTTCTACAATATTTTTGCTTTCTGTTGGATTAAATTGTTTTATTAAATTTTCTATTGCTGTATCTACATTATATTCACCTTCTCTATGGCTTTCTATTATTCCACCCCAATCAAATATTACTATTTTATTATAATTCATTTGTATCTTCTCCTTTGATATTTATAATCTTATTTTTCTCATATATTTTATATAATACTTAAAATTGATACAAAGTCAAGTATTTTTATTAATATTTTATTTTTTTTACACATTTTTCATAGGAATATGTGTCATATTGTACTATGTCAATATAGCAAACATGTATTAGATATATATAACAAAAATACAATTATCAACCAAATATAATTTATTTCATACTATATTATAAGCATATTTTTTGTTGAAATATGCAAAAGAAAGGATTGAAATTTATGAAAAAAATATTTTGCTTTTTAGCAATAATTGCAACATTTGGATTAATAAATATTCCATCATATGCAGCAAAAACTCCAGTATATGACGGAACTTTTAACAATAATCAAGGTGCATTTTTTGCAAATGGCGCTCCTATTGTTATTTCTGAAGTTGACGGAAATACAACCATTACTTGGAATGGAGGAAGTCAAATTGTTCCAAATACTGTAAGTGTTTTTGGCGGTGGAAATGGTGGCAATTATAACTCTTCTAAAATTACTATGAAAAGTGGAACTGTTCAAAATTTAGTTGCTGGTGGCCTTGGATATTCTGCCGATAAATCTTCTACTGTTACAACTGCAAATATCATAATAAATGGTGGTACTATTTCAAATGCCGTTGCTGGTGGTGGATATTTTAATGCAAAAGTTAACAAATCAAATATACAAATGAATGGTGGTACTGCTTTAACTGTTCAAGGTGGCGGTATGGCAAGTGGAAAAATTGATGGTGTAAATTACTCTGTTGGAACTAAAGAAGATAGTGAGAATTCTCCAAATAGAACAGAAATTGCAAATGTCACAATCTCTGGTGGCAAAGTAACTTATGGAGTCTTTGGTGGTGGCCAAGGTTATTCATATACTGGTACTGTTAATCTTACAATATCTGATGGTGATATGAGTAATTCTTATGTTACTGCTGGTGGTTCTAATGGATACACTGGTACTGCAAATGTTAAGTTGACAGGCGGTAAAATTGGTGTTTACAAAACTGTTAATAGAGGTACTTTAGATAGTGCTACTGTTAGAGTTACTGGTTCTACTATTGGTAAGTTTTATGTAGGTGGAGAAACTGAAGATAAATCCGTTACAGGTGTTATAAATAATATTTATGTTCATTTACTTGGTGGAACTATTGGAGCTTTAGATTCTGGAACTAGCAATGGTACTCCAATAACTATTGATAATAAAAATTATGAGGTAGATGCTACAAATTTTGTTAAAATTACAGATAATAAAATTGCTACTTCTATTATTTATTTTGATTATAATTTTGCTTTACTTGCTGTTGTTATTTTTTCTGTTATGGTTTTACTTGCTGTTTTATTTGCATTTTTATATTTAGAATTGTTTTAGAATTAAATAAAAAATTTATAAAAAGTTGAAGTGTTTCAACTGTCTTAAAAAAGCAGATAATTTTTGATAATTATCTGCTTTTTTTCTTTAAATTCTTAATCTCAAAGCATTTAGTACAACAGTCAAACTGCTAATCGTCATTGCAAATGCCGCAATCATTGGATTCATAGTAATTCCAAACGGTTGCAAAACACCACAAGCAATTGGAATCATGCAGATATTATAGAAAAACGCCCAGAATAAATTTTGTTTTATATTTCGTATAGTCTTTCTGCTAATCTCAATTAAATCATCAATTTTTTCAAAATTATCATTCATAAGAACAACTTGTGAAGAATCCATAGCGATGTCTGTACCACTTGAAACTGATACACCAATATCTGCTGTTACAAGACTTACACTATCATTTATTCCATCACCACACATCATTACAAGTCCATTTTCTTTTAATTTTTTTATTTGTTCTGATTTTTCTTTTGGTGTGACATTTGAGATAACCTTATTAATTCCAATTTCTTTTGCTATTATTTCTGCAGTTTTCTCATTGTCACCTGTAAGCATTACAATATCAATATTTCTATTTTTTAATTTTTGTATTACCTCAATAATATTTTCTTTTAGAATATCTTTTACTCCAATTAATGCTATTAATTCATTATTTAGGCTAACAAATAAAATACTGTTTCCTTGGTTTACCAAGTCTTTTTCGTCTTGTTCATTATCTATTTTGATATTATTTTCTGTCATTAATTTTTTATTACCAATTAGATATTTATCACCATTTTGTGTTATTCCTTCAACTCCAAATCCTGGTATTGCCTTAAATTCTTTCATTTCTTCTAGTTTTATTTTTTCTTCTTGTGCTTTTTTTACAATTGCTCTTGCTATTGGATGTTCTGATTTATTCTCTATACTTGCCACATTTTTTAATATTTCATCCTCTTCTATATTGCTGTAATTATATATTTTTGAAATACTCAATTCTCCTTTTGTTAGTGTTCCTGTTTTATCAAAGCAAATTGTTTTTACTTTATGTGCATTCTCTAATGTTTCACTTGTTTTTACTAATATTCCCTTTTTACTTGCATTTCCTGATGCAATAACTATTGCTAGCGGTGTTGCTAACCCTAAGCTGCATGGACATGCTACAACTAATATACTTACAAATATGTTTATTGCAGTCGCTACATTTTTTGAAATTAGCAACCATAAAATAAATGCTAAAACCGCAATTACTAAAACAACTGGTACAAAGTATCCGCTTATTTTGTCTGCTATTTTTGCTATTGGTGCTTTTGTGCTTGTGGCTTGTGTTACAAGTCTTACGATTTCTGAAACAGTTGATTCTTTACCGATTTTTTCTGCTTTATATTTTATCGTTCCTTCATAATTTATGCTTCCAGCAATTACTTTTGAACCTTTTTCTCTTTTTACTGGTACACTCTCACCTGTTATAAATGATTCATTAATATGTGTTGTTCCTTCAGTTATTTCTCCATCAACTGCAATTTTTTCTCCTGGCTTGCATATTACAATGTCACCTTTTTGTATTTCGTCTAATGTTACTGTTACCTCTTGTCCATCTCTTAAAATTACTGCATTATTTGGAGTTATTGTCATTAATTGCTGCAATGCTTCTTTTGTTTTATCTTTGTTTTTATTTTCTACATATCTTCCAATTTCTATAAAAAATATTACTATTGCTGCAGATTCAAAATATAGGCTTTCTACATGCATTGCATGCCCTTTTAAAATTTGAATTGTTCCATATATACTGTAAATATAACTTGCGAAAACTCCTATCATTACTAGTGTGTCCATATTTGGTGTTTTGTGTATTAAGTTTTTATATCCATTTTTTATTACGTCTTTTCCTAAAATTAATACTATTGTTGTTAAAATAAATAGTGATATTGCATAATTTACTGGATGTGTCATCATGTTTAAAAATGGAATTACCGGCAAGCCTACCATATGTGACATTGATATATATAATACTAATATTGATATTATTGTTATTGCTATTAGTTTGTATTTTTCGTTTGATTTTTTCTTTTCTTCTTTTTCAAAATTGTCTATTCCTAAACTTGTGAATCCTGCTTTTTCTATAAATTTTTCTACTTGTTCTAGTGTTAGTTTTTTATCATCATATTCTATGTTTGCATTATTCATTATTAAATTTACTGTTGCTTGTTTTATTCCATCTTGCTTGTTTAGGTATTTTTCTAGTCCTGATGAGCAAGCACTACAAGTCATTCCATCAATTTTTAATAATACTTTTTTCATATTTTATATTTCCCTTCTTAAAGTACTATATCATGTTGAAAAATAATTGAATTTTGGCAAGGAAAATTTAATTTAAAGGGCAAGGGCGCATACATTTGTATGTAACCGCGTTTTAAATGAAATTTGACGCAGTCCAAAATTGTAATTATTTTTCAACATCTTTATTCTCCTTTGAAACCAGCATCTTCAATTGCCTCTTTAATATTTTCTATATTGATTTTTGTTTCATCATATTTTATTGTTGCTTTCTTTTCTTCTAAACTTACTTTTGCTGTTTCTACTCCCTCTAAATTGTTTAATACTTTCTCTAATCTTGTTGAACATCCTGTGCAGTGCATTCCTTCTATTTTTAAATTTGTTTCTTTCATTTTATTTTCCTCCTCAAATTTTTTATTAACATACTTTTTTATGTTATTTTCTTATTTGTTGAACCTTTTAAAAAGTCCTATCAATTCATCTATTACTTCTATGTTTCCCTTTTCTATGTCTTCTGATACACAGGTATATAAATGTTGTTCTAACATATGGTTTGATAGACTTTTCAATGAATTTTGTGCCGCAGATAATTGTATCAAAATATCATTGCAGTATGTATCTTTTTCTACCATTCTTTTTATTCCTGCTAATTGTCCCTCTATTCTGCTTAGTCTATTTATTATTAGTTTCTTTTCGTCTTCTCCTCTAAGTGTTTTCTTGTGTCTACATTCTTCCATTTTATCACTTCCTTTCTAAAACACTAATGGTTATCAATCGCGAATAAGTCATAGAACTTTTTTAATAATTAGTTTGATTTTCTTAATTATTATATACCCATTAGGGGTATTTGTAAATATGGGGGTATATATATTTTTTGTTTAAATACCAGCAGTTTAAAAGGAGCGTGCACTAGCACTCTCCTTTTATTTCTGTTAACTCTCCTTTTCGACCTTCTTTTGCATTCATCCATGATATTTCTGACCATGAGTCCTCTGTGTGTTTTCCTTCACACACTTTAATATCATACCCATTTTTTATAAGTTCTTCCCTTATTTCAGGAAATATCACCATACTTTTCAAAAGCACCGCTGGTTGTACATATTGAGTATCACCTTCTACAGCATCATCAATAATTTTATTGACAACTTTAATTTGATTTTCTAATGATTCTTTTCTCATTTCCGTTGCACTTATTATTTTAAGTTCTTCCATTTTTTTCTCCTGCCAATTGGCGTATTTAAAATGTTTACAAATTACAGTTTTATAATAGCACATTTTATATATTATGTCAATTTCTATTTTTTTGTTTTTGCTAAAAATTCAATATTCCCAAATGTTCTAATAATATTTTAATTCCTAATAAAATAAGAATAACTCCGCCTAAAAATTCTGCATTATTCTCGTATTTATCTCCAAATCTATTTCCTATTTTTGTTCCAATTACTGATAAAGCAAATGTAATTATCCCTATAAGTGTTATTGCTAAAAGCAAATTAACATTAAAAAATGCAAATGTTATTCCGACTGCCAATGCATCTATACTTGTTGCTATTGCCAATATAATCATAGTTTTAAATCCAACATCGCCATTTATGTTTTCATTTTCTTTGCTAAATGTTTCTTTTATCATATTTCCACCGATTACTGCTAACAAAATAAATGCCACCCAGTGATCAAAACTTGTTATAAAACTTTCAAATGTTGAACCTAAAAAATAACCTATAATAGGCATTATTGCTTGGAAGCCTCCAAAATAAAGACCTATTATGCATGCTTTTTTCCAGTCCATTTTTTTCATTGATATTCCTTTGCATATTGATACTGCAAATGCATCCATTCCAAGTCCTATACTTAATAATATTAATTCTATTATTCCCATGTTTTCATCTCCTAAATGTTTATATATAATTTTATTTTGTTTAAAAATTTTTATGTTATTTATATAACATTTTTGGAGAATTATCAATTACCTAAAAATTAAAATAAATTAATTAGTTCTTCTTTATTTCTTAAACCAACTAGTCTTTTTTCTTCTTTTCCATTTTTGAAAACTATTAATGTTGGTATACTCATAACATTATATTCAACTGCTATATCAGGATTTTCGTCAACATTTATTTTTCCTACCTTAACTTTTCCCTCTAATTCTTTTGCTAATTCTTCTATTACTGGTGCCATTGCATTACATGGTCCACACCAGTCTGCATAAAAATCTACTAATACTGGTTTTTCTGATTTTAAAACTTCTTTTTCAAAATTTTCTGTACTTAATTTTATTTCCATTTTCTTTCTTCCCTTCTTAATTATTTAACACTGCAAGCCCTGCTTTAGTTCCATCATATACTGCCTTTGAAACTTGGTATAAACCGCCTGTGCAGTCTCCGCAAGCAAATAAACCTTTTATTGATGTTTCCATATTTTCGTCAACAACAATTTTGTCGTTATTTATTTTTGCCCCAATTTTTTTTGCAAACTCTGTACTTCCTGCAACACCTTGAGCAATAAATATTCCATCAATTTTCATTTTAGTATTATCTACAAAATCAATTTCTTCAACTTTGTTTTCTCCTTCTATTTGGTCTATTTCCTTTGTATTAATGTTAATATTTTCTGCTCTATATTCTGGTGCCTGTCTACCATTTGTTAAAATAGTTATTGATTTTGCAATATTTTGTAAATCCTTTGCCTCCGCAATTGCATAGTCTCCGTTTCCAATTACGGCAACATTTTTATTTCTGTAGAAAAACCCATCACAAATTGCACAATAACTAATTCCTTTGCCTTCATACTTGTCCATATTTTTTATATTTGGTTTGTTCTTTTTGTTTCCAGTTGCAAGTATAACTGATTTTGCTTTAAATTCATTGTTTAAAGTTTCAACCTTAAATGTATATTCTTTTTCGTTTAAATAGTCTATTTTAATATTTGTAACTTCATCTTTTATAACTTCTGCACCTATATTCTGAGCCTGTCTAATTCCTATTTTGTACAATTCTTCTCCATTTATTCCATTTTCAAATCCATAATAGTTTTCTATTTTGGTGGATTTTTCTAATGCCGATTTTTCTTTGTATATTATTAATGTTTTTAAATTTCTTCTTATTGTATAAAGGCTTGCAGATATTCCCGCAGGTCCTGCACCTACAATTATCACATCATACATTTGCTTCACCTCTTTTTTATTTTACAACTATTCCTAATAATTTTGATAGTTCAACTGCCTGGAATTGATTAACGATTAACCCCTTTAGGTCTTCTTTGTCTATTATAATTCCATCAATATTACAAGTTGAAACATCAATTCCTTTTAAATTTGTTCTAAACATTTGAGTTCTATATAATTCACATTCTTCGAATTTTGTATTCTTTAATTTGCATTCTCCAAATGATGCCATGCTTATATTGTTTTCTTTAAAAGTTGTATCCTTAATGTTGGAATTTGCAAAATTAGAATATTCAAAATTTGATTCCTTCATTTTTGTCCTATAAATGCTTGTATCAATAAGTTTTGTTCCTACTAATTTACAATTAGAAAATTCACATTCTACAAAGTTTGATTCACTGAAATCGGCATTTGAAAAGTCACAATTATTAAAAATAACATTTGTAAAATATGTACTTATGAATTTTGCTTCTATACATTTACAGTTTTCAAATATACAGTTTGTTATTTCGTTTTTTTCTGTAATTATTGTTTCAATACAATTTTTGAATTTGTATCCTCTTATGTCGTTTTCTTGTTCTGTTTCTGTAATTATTATTCTTTCTATTTGTTCTGCTTCTTTGTATTCCATTGTTTCAATTTTCACACTTTCTACATTTGCTCACAAAATTAATGATATTTTTGGTACAAATATCATTAGTCCAATTATTGCGGCTGCAATTGCTGATATAAGAACTGCACCTGCTGCAACATCTTTTGCTATTTTGGCTTGTTCGTTTTTTTCTTTTGTTATTAAATCTACTGTGTTTTCTATTGCAGTATTTATTAATTCCATTGATATTACAAGTCCAAATAATGTTATACAAATTATCCATTCTACTTTATTTATTTTTAATAATATTCCAAATATTATTACTAATATCATTATTGATATGTGTATTTTCATATTTCGTTCTTTTTTTATTCCCGTAAATATTCCTTCAAATGCATATTTAAAACTTTTTATAAATTTTTTCATTTTAACTTATTATCCTTTTTAATTTTCTTAATTCAAATTATATAAAAAAATGTATCATATTTCAAGTGATTTCTTTAAAAATTTCTTTAGATTTTACATCTATAGTTACTATTCGCAGTCCATAAAATTATCAAAATAGAAAGAGCGGAATATTCCGCTCTAATTGAAAACATTATTATTTTTTTTGAATTTTTGAAGAATTTTATTATACTTTTCCTTTTGAGAATTTTGAGAAATTTGTTCTAATGTTTCTATTTTTATAACTTCATATTCCTCTTCTTCATCCTTATCCATATTTTCATAATCTTCTTCACTTAATAAGTGTGTCTCGATATATAAAGGCAATTCGAAGTACTCATTCTGTATGGGAATCTTCCACTGTTTTTCATATTGCCCCAATGCCTCGTATCTAGAATAATATTCTAAACATACAGTATTTTCATCAATTTTTGCTGTCAAATAATCTTCTGCAAATACCCCTTCCAGTGAAAATAATTTTCCATCACAAATATTTGCAATGATAAATCCATCATTTACCATTCTATTTACTTCTCTAACTATTACCCGATAATATAATGCTTTCTTGTTCATCTTTTTCTCCTCCTGCTATTTTTAATAACCAATAATCTTGGTTTGATTATATAAGTAATTACATTTATTATAGTACGTTTTACATAAAATTGCAACATTTTATACCACATACAATAATATACAGAAAAACTGCAATATACTTCCTAGTAATATAAATAAATGAAATATAGAATGCATATACTTTTTCTTTTTCCCCAATCCGTACAAAATAGCACCAACGGTATAAGCAACTCCACCACTAACTAAAAGCAATAATCCTGGTATTCCTAACAATTTAGGTAACAATTTAGCAGTAAAAATAATACACCATCCCATACCTAAATAGCATATCATAGAAAAAACTTTAAATTTTTTGATATCTATTGAATTTAGGGTTATTCCTAAAATTGCAATTGCCCATATAATTCCAAATATACTCCATCCAAGAGCTGTATTGTATTCTCTAAATGTCACTAAGCAAAATGGTGTGTATGAACCTGCTATCAATAAAAATATTGAGCAATGGTCTAATATTTGAAATACTTTTTTTGCTTTTCTTTGTGGTTTTAATCCGTGATATATACTAGACATCGTGTATAAGAGTATCATTGTTACACCATATATTGAACTGCTCACAACGCCATATCCATTATGATGTATTGCAGCAAATACAACGCATAGCACTAATGCAACTATTCCAAATGCTCCTCCTACTATGTGTGATGTCATATTAAAAATTTCTTCGCCTTTTGTATAATAAGGCAAAACTCTATCTTTTAATTTTGTTCTTGTCATTTATCTCTCCTTATTTTTTTATCCATACTGACACGCTTCTTGATTTTACACCAAAATTTCCGCATCCTTCTTCGTCTATTGTGACTTCTTCTTTGCAATTTCCAAGGCAGTCAATATATGTTTCACCAACATTTTGATTTCCCACATACATTCTTTTATATCCATCACCTGCATTAGAAATAACAACCGCTAAACCTGAACTTATGTGTTCATCGTCACCTTCTTGTGTCCATCCTATAAAATTATTATGGTCAAAATAATCGTGTTGTAAACCATATGATTTTTCTTTTCTTATTAACATTAATGTTTTTAGGTCATTTACTGGCTCAATATGGTCATGTTCTATTCCATAATAATCACCATAAAATACACAAGGATATCCATCATTTCTTAGCAATATAATTGAATATGCTATTGATTTAAACCAACCTTGTACAAAACTTTGTAGTGCTTGGCCTGGTTGTGTATCGTGGTTGTCTACAAATGTTACTGCCATACATGGATTTTCCTTTACCAATGTGTGTTCCAATATTTGTGACATATTGTAATTTGGGTCATTTGATGCATTAAAGAAATTATAGTGTAATGGTACATCAAATAATGATATTTTTCCTTCTGTTTCCGTAATATATCTATGTAATCTATTTACATCTGCTGACCAATATTCACCAACTGTAAATAATTCTTTTTTACTTTCATCTCTTAATGTTTGTATCCATTCTTTATAAAAATTTGCATCTATGTGTTTTACCGCATCTAATCTGAATCCATCAACTTTTGTTAATTCTAAATACCATCTTCCCCAGTCTTTGCATTCTTTTACTACTCTGGGATTTGAAAAGTCTAAATCTGCTCCCATTAAATAGTCAAAATTTCCAAATTCTTCGTCAACTTCTGCTCCCCATTTTTTATCTACAAATTTGAATATTGCATTTTCGCCAGTTTGATTATTATAGTCTATTCCATCAAAATCTGTCCAGTTCCATTCGAAGTCTGAATATTTGTGTTTTCTTCCTGGAAATGTGAATTTGGTTGCAACTTTTACATTTTCTCTTTGTGATGTTTCTATATTATGGTTTGACCAGTCTACTTTTGTTGCAGGAATTGTTTGCAATGCATCTGCTCCCATTTTGTGATTTAAAACTATGTCTGCATAGCTTTCTATACCTGCTTGTTTTAGTGCAATTATAGCGTCTAAATATTCGTCTTTTGACCCGTATTTTGTTTTTATTGAACCTTTTTGGTCAAATTCACCTAAGTCATATACGTCATACACTCCATATCCAACATCATCTTTTCCGCCTATTCCTTTATATGCCGGTGGTAACCACATTGCTGTTACTCCTAAATCTGATAGTTTTTCTGCATTTTCTTTTATTTGATTCCATAAATTTTGGTTACATTCCATATACCATTCAAAGTATTGCATTATTATTCCATTAATTTTTTTCATTTGATTCGCCTCTTTTGTTTTTTTGTCATTATATCACTTAATTATTTTAAAATCTATGGTAGACCGAAAAGTCGATTATAAAAAAATTATTTTTTGAATTTCTCTATTTTCGATTAATTCATAAATTTGTTTATTATTTTTTATATCTTCTACATTCTTTCCATGCATCGTAAAAATCCCTTTAACTCCAGAATATAATGCATAATGAATTGCCTCAACATCTTCTTTACTTCCTATCTCATCACACGCAATTATTTCTGGAGCCATTGTTCTAATAAGCATATGTATACCTTTGTTTTTACTTACATTTTCTATTATGTCTGTTCTAATTCCAACATCATTTTGAGGTGTTCCCTTATACATTGCTGCTATTTCTCCTCTTTCGTCAACAACACCACATGTTTTGCCTCTAAAATTTATTTCTTCTATCCCATCACTTAGCCTTCTAATAATGTCTCTTAAAATGGTTGTCTTTCCTCTACCTGGAGGTGCAACTATAATGGAATTGTATATTGTTTTATTCTCAATATCTATAATTTCTCTTAATATTCTTGTACTGCAGTTTTTTACCTCTCTTGCTATTCTTATATTTAAACTTGATATGTATTTTATATTTGTAATTTTTCCATTTTCAATTACACATGAACCTGTTAGCCCTACTCTGTGTCCTCCTTTTATTGTTATAAATCCTTCACATATTTGATTTTTATATGCATATATTGAGTTTTCACATAATCTTTCTACTATCTGCAATATTTCTGTTTGAAGTATATTATATTGCAATATAAGGTCTTTTTCCCTTAATTTTAATATTATTGGCTTGTCTACCCTGATTCTAATTTCTTGTAGTTCATTTGCAATTTGGGGATTTTCTTGCAATAAATTTGAAAAAATTTGATATATTTTATTTGGAAAATATCTTAAAATTTCATCCATTTTTTATCTTCCTTTTATTTTTATTCTAATGTCCTTTTTTATACATTGGTTCTAAATTGGACATTCTCTATATTATATTCTTTTTTATGTATTTTATGACTCATTTTGGTTAGACTAAACATTATAATAATTATTCTAATCGGTTTATAGGTAAAACCGTTATTAAAAAGCCTAAATATATTATGCAAGGATTGATTTCTAAATGAAAAATAATAAAATTTGGATTATTGTTGCCATTATACTAATTTTGTGTATTGGAATTGGTATTTATTTTTTCTTTAAAAATAAATATACGAATTCTTCTAATTATTCTGCAGAAAGAACTTCTACAAATCAAGATTTTTCTGCAAACATTACCTCTGTTAATAATAATATTGTTTCAAATTCACAGATAAATAATACAGAAAATTTTGGACATAATTCATTAATGGAAAATAAAGCAAATGAGGAAAATGAACAAAATAATATCCAAAATATTGAACCCAAAAAGGATGAACTTATTTCTTCTTTTTCTACAAAGATTTATACAAAGGAGTCTGAGAGACAAAATAATATTTCTATTACTTGTTCGAAATTAAATGGAACTGTGGTAAAAAATGGAAACACTTTTTCTTTTTGCAATACTATTGGTCCTGCAACTTCTGCAAAGGGTTACCAAGAAGCTGATATTTTTGATAATGATGGTAATAAAAAGAAAGGTCTTGGTGGTGGAAATTGCCAAGTGAGCACTACTTTATATAATGCTGTTTTAAAAGTTTCTGGTTTGTCTGTTATAGAGCGCCATGAGCATAGTAATAAGGTTCCTTATATCAAATCCGGAAAGGATGCTGCTGTTGCTTATGGTAGTTATGATTTAAAGTTTAGAAATAATACTGGAAATGATATAAGAATTGAGGCTTCTGCTACTGCTAATAATGTTTCTATAAATTTATATAAGATATTTTAAAAGTTACTATTCACAATATAATATAATATAAATTTATGAAATTAATCATTTATTTATTTTGAAGTGATCCGGGGGGACCTTTCAAAAATTCTCAAAAGTTGTTAAAATTTTGTTAGAATTTTTAGAATGGGGCAACAAAAAAATAAATAAATTATTAATTTCATTTTTTATAATTCATAACTTGTGAATAGTAACTTTTAAAATTTTTTATTTTTGTTCTCTGTGCTTCATTTTATTCGTTATTTTATTTAGTTCTGCTCCTAAAAATAATGAGTAAAAGCATGAATATGTCCACATCATAATAAGCATTAATGTTGTTAAACTTCCATAAGTAATAGAAAAACCTTTAAAAATATCTAGGTATTTAGAAAACACAAATGATATTACATTAAGCGCAATAGCACCAAATATTGCTCCTGGGATTTGGCTTTTAAATGTAACTTTATGGTTTGGCATAAATCTATATAAAAATAAGAATATTACAAATGTAACAAAAATAAATCCTAGTTCTGTAGCAATTTGTGAAAGTGTATTAAAGTTTTCTAATGCTCCAAAATGTTGTTGCATCAATGATTTTAAACTATTTCCAAAAACCAATAAAACCATTCCTAACATTATTAAAACTATAAATATTACTGTGTCTATTAATGCCATTATTCGTAAATATAATATTGATTTTTCGTTGTCTTCATCTGTGTTGTATACTGAGTGTAATCCTTTTGTTAAAGCAAATAATCCTTTTCCTGCAGACCACAATGTGAATATAAGAGATATTGATATTGTTCCTATTGATTTTGAGTATACTTCTCTTACTATTCCTAATACAAATTCATTCATACTTGATGGAATTATTTTTGATATTGCATCAAATAGTGTTTGCTGTTGAATGTTTGTGTATTGTATTAGTGTTATTAGTAAAATTATAAATGGTATAAATGATAATATTGTATAATATGAACATTGAGCGGAGTATTCACTTATGTGGTCTTCTCCGCTTATTTTTAAGAACATATTAAATTGTTTCATTTTTTTAGAAATCTTCAATTTTATTTTTTTCATTGTTCTTTCCTTTACTTTAAATTTATATTTTTTCAAAGATTTTTCTTAAATCAAATTTTTAAAAATTTAATAACTTCTATACTATAATATTTTATTTGGATTCTTTTTTATTCTTTGTTTTTGTCTTTTTAGGTAATTCTTTTAAATCTCCAACCTTGTCAATTATTTCTTGTTTCTGCTTATTCATATTTTCTTTAAATTCATCTGTTTGTTCTACAACTTGTCTTTTTATTTCTTCCTTTTTCTCTTTTATTTTAACTTTAATTGATTGAACTTTTGGGTAAGCCTCTAATAGTCTTCTATATAATCCAGATTTGTTTAGAAGCGCCTCTTTAACCTTATTTGTTATCTCTTCAGTATTGTCTAGACTCTTTCCAAATTCTTTTGTTGTTTTTCCAACAAAGCTTATAACATTAGTTGAAATTATATTATCTAATAAAAATATTGTAAATAGTACTCCTGATATTATATTTAATTCAAGTTCTGGTAATGCTTCAATTTTGCCTATTAAAAATGGGTTTGAAACGTACATTATAAACATTCCTAATAAACCAAATGGAATTATTGTATTTAAACATACTCTTCCATTTATGTTGAATTTTCTTTGGCTATAGTCCCACCATCTTGCATGATAAATTTTTTCCATAAAGTAACTTGTTAAATATTCTAGTGTTCCACATACCAGTATTGCCATTACAAACAATGCAACTGGATCTGGTACATATTTTTTTAGTAAAAATGTTATTAATATTGCTCCTGTTCCATATATAGGGCAATATGGTCCTATTAAAAATCCTCTATTTATAAATTTCTTTTTTTCAATTAATTTTCCTACTACTTCCATACACCATCCTGCAACTGAATATGTTAAAAATAGCAAAAAATATACTCTAATATCTATTCCAAATATTACCATTTTCTTTCCTCCGTTTTATTATAATTTTAAATCTTTATACTTGATAATATTATAAAAGTATTAAAAATTTAAAATTCCATATATAATATAATTATTATATCTCGATTCTATCTGTAAATTTATTTTTAACTGATATTTTTAATACCCTATTTTCTTCTTTTTCTAATTTAGGGTCTTTATTTACAATTTTTACCGCTGCTTCCTGAGCCGATTTTAAAATATCCATATCTGTAAACAAATTAGCAATTTTAAAATCTGGAATACCATGTTGCATTGTACCAAAGAAATCTCCTGAGCCTCTTAATTCCAAATCCTTTTGAGAAATAAGAAAACCGTCATTAGTTTCACACATAATTTTCATTCTTTCTTTAGTATTTTGTCCTTTTCCTTTAAATTTTAAAATACAATATGATTTATATTCACCACGTCCAACTCTTCCACGTAATTGATGTAATTGTGCTAATCCAAATCTTTCTGCATCTTCAATTACCATTATATTTGCATTTGGAACATCAACACCTACTTCAATTACAGTTGTTGAAATAAGTATATCTATTTCTTTATTTTTGAACTTTTCCATTATTTCGTCTTTTTCTTTTGGTCTCATTTTTCCATGTATATATTCGACTCTGTAATCAGAAAATGTCTCTTCTTTACATTTTTCATATAATGTTGTAACCGCTTTTAAATCTGTGTCCTCTTCTTCACTTTCTTCAACCAATGGACATACAATATAGGCCTGTCTGCCTTCGTCAATTTGTTTTTTAATAAAATTATTGATTCTTTCTTCCATTCTATTCGTAACCGCAAATGTTTCTATTGTCTTTCTATTTGGCGGAAGTTCATCAATTATTGATATGTCCAAGTCTCCATATAAAATTAATGCAAGTGTTCTTGGAATTGGTGTTGCAGACATAACTAAAACATCTGGATTTTGTCCTTTTTGTGCAATTTTTGTTCTTTGCTTTACTCCAAATCTATGTTGCTCATCTGTAACAACTAGACCCAAATTTTTAAATTCTACATTTTCTTCTAGCATTGCATGTGTTCCAATTAATATATCAATTTCACCATTCTTTAAACGTTCTAAAATATCTTCTTTTTTCTTTTTGCTGATACCTGATATTAATAATTCACATTTTATATCAAATTGATTTAGCATTTTTTCAAAATTAACCATATGCTGTGTTGCAAGTATTGCAGTTGGTGCTAGAATTGCTGCTTGATATCCAGATTTTACGGCTTTGTATGCAGAAATCATTGCAACAACTGTTTTCCCAGAGCCAACATCACCTTGTAAAAGTCTGTTCATCGATTTTTCTGATTCCATATTTTCATCAATTTCTTGTAAGACTCTTAATTGTGCTTTTGTTAATTTGAATGGCAATGTGTTTATTACATCTGACATCTTTACATTTTTGTCAAATGTGATTCCTTTTTTGTCTGTCAAATTACTATTTTTTAATTGAAGTAATGCCAATTGAGTTGTTAGCAATTCTTCAAAAACCAATCTTCTTCTTGCCTTTTTAAAGTCCTCAAAATCATGTGGAAAATGTATACCATAATTTGCCTTGTTTGCATTTTCTAATTTGTATTCATTTAATATATAATCTGGTAAAGTCTCTGGCAACCCACCTTGTTCCTTAACCTTTTGAAGTCCATTTTCAATTATTTTTCTTAAAGTATTTTGTGTTAAACTATATGTCAATGGATAAATTGGTATTATTTTTCCAGTATTATTTGAATTTTCTATCTCGTCAAATACAGGGGAATTCATACTTATTTTTCCATATTGAAACTCAACTTTTCCATAAAATCTGTATTTCTTTCCGTATTTGAAACTTAGATTTTAAATATGGTTGATTAAACCACGTTATTACTGCTTGTCCTGTTTCGTCAATAACTGCAAGCCTTTGTATAGTTCTCCCTTTACTTATTCTACTATCTACTATTCTTGACATTGCTACTGCTTCTATTAATGCAACTTCTCCATTTGCACATTCACATATGTTCTTTGGTTTGCTTCTATCCTCATATCCTCTGGGATAATATGTAATTAAATCTTCAACATTGAATATTCCTATCTTATTTAGGAGTTTTACCTTTTGCGGTCCTACTCCTTTTATATATTTTACATCTTCTATTAAATTCATTTTTTATCTCCATTTTTTAGGGATTGGGGGACGGGTCTTTAATCCCGAAAAATTTTACGGGATTAAAGACCCGTCCCCCAATCTCTAATTTTTATATTTTCAATAATTTAAAGTCAAGACCATCACTACTTACTAATTTATATTCAATTCCATCAATATTGCCTTCTACTGCATCTTGTATTGAATTTGCATGTAGATGTGCATAATAACATCTTTTTATATTATATTTTTTCATAAGTCTTGTGTAATCTGTATTTATATAATTTTTTGTTAGTGGTGGATAATGCATAAACACTATGATTTCTTTATCTTCTCCATATTTTGATATTCCATCTTGTATTGATAATTCTAATCTTGCAACTTCTCTTTTTGTTAATCTAATATCTTCTTGATCTTCTGAAATATTCCATCCCTTTGTTCCAGCTATAATTTTGCCTTCAAATTCATAACTATTATTATATAGAAAATCTATGTTTTCAAAGTCTTGTTCTTGTATGTATCTTCTCATACTTGTTACTGTTGTCCACCAGTAGTCATGGTTTCCTTTTAATAAGATTTTTTTTCCTGGTAAATTGTTTATAAATTCAAAGTCTTTGTCTGTTTCATCTAAGTACATTGCCCATGAAAAGTCTCCTGGCAATATTACCATATCTTCTGGTTTTACTTTTGATAGCCAGTCTTGTTTGATTTTTTCTTCATAGTTCTGCCAATTTTTCCCGAATATGTCCATTGGTTTATTTGTGTTAAATGATAAGTGTAAGTCTCCTATTACATATATTGCCACTATTTCACTTCCTTTCCTTATGTCATATAAAAGTTTTATATATTATTATTTTATGTTGTTAAATATCTTTATTTATTTTACTCGTCTGTTTTATTCTTTCTATAGTTTACAATATTTTTTCTTAATTGTCTATAATTTACAACCTAAATTTGATTTTTTTGTTTGATAGTGCTATAATGTTTTTCGTAACAAATAACTTAAATAGTTTTTGGTAAGGAGGGTGTTTTAATGGATAATAGCACTGAAACGAGTATAACGCTAAAAGATTGTATAAATAGTCTTTTAGAAACTGAAGAGGAACGGAATGATATAAAAATTTTCTTGGTTGATAATTTTTTGACCAATTCCTGGAGTAAGCAGATAATTAATTTATCTGTTGGAAAAGAAAAAGAAGTTAGTCAAGTTGATTTTTTTGATAACTTCACAGAAGGTATTTCTGTTAAATCTTTTGATTTAACAACTTCTGCATTTTCATTTTTAGAAAGTTTAAAAAAATATTCTAACTTGAAGGATGATTTGATTTCTGCAATTAAATCAGAAGAAAATGCTCCTTGGATATCTGAAACAAGAAAAAGAAGTTGTTTTTTCTTGTTTCAGACACCAGATGGAAACATAAATCTGTGGAAGTGTGTGCAAGAATAGATTTTGTCTTGATAGGAATGGACAGATGTCCTACTATTGAAATTATCATTAATTAGAAACACAACGGCCGGTCTTTTTTGACCGGCTCTTATATTATTATATATTAAATTTGTTCTTTATAATTTTAAATTTGGAATTGCATTTAAATTCAATTCATCTCTTTTTCCATTAATAAAATTATAATACCCTGCAGAAGCAATCATTGCAGCATTGTCTGTACATAATTTTAAATCTGGCATATATACTTTTATTTCTTGATTTTCAAGTTTCAAAAATTCTTTTCTTATATAACTGTTTGCAGATACTCCACCTGCTAATACAACTGTTTTTAGCCCAGTTTGTTTTAACGCTTTTTCTGCATTTTCTAGTAATATTTCTGTTACGGTTTTTTCAAAACTTGCACATAAATCAGCCTTGTTTATATCTGGCGTTTTATGGTGTAAATTTATTACTGCTGTTTTTATTCCACTAAAACTAAAATCTAAATTATCAAAATGTGTTTTTGGTAATTCTATTGCATTTGGATTTCCTTCTTTTGCAAGTTTGTCAACCTTTGGTCCACCTGGATATCCAAGTCCAACTACTCTTGCGACTTTGTCAAATGCTTCACCAATTGCATCATCTCTTGTTTTTCCTAAAACTTCAAATTCTGTATAACCTTTTACATGTACTAACTGCGTATTTCCCCCTGAAGTCATTACACACAAAAATGGTGGCTTTAATTCTGGGTATGTAATATAATTTGCTGCAATATGCCCCTGAATGTGGTTTACTCCAACTAACGGCTTGTTTATTGCAAAACTTAGTGCTTTTGCATATGAAAGGCCTACTAGCAATGCTCCTACAAGTCCTGGTCCGTATGTTGGAGTAATTGCATCAATATCTTCAAATTTTATATTTGCTTCTTCTAATGCTTTTTTTGTTACTCTTGATATTGCTTCAATATGGTTTCTTGATGCTATTTCTGGCACCACACCTCCATATTTTTCGTGTATTGGTATTTGTGTGTCTATTATGTTTGATAAAATTTTTCTTCCGTTTTTGACTACTGATACTGATGTTTCGTCACAACTTGATTCTATCCCTAATGTTAATATGTCTTTTTTCATTTTTTATGCTTCCTTTCATTTTGTATTAAAAATATAATATATATGCTTAAATATCTACTTTAAAACTTTGAAAAAAATAGAGGGATTTTTGTCCTGTCCCCCAATCCCGTTTTTTTATAATCCAAATATCAATTTTCCTAATGCTAAAACTCCTTTTGAAACCCAGTTTATTGCTGGTGTTATAATTGTTCCTGCAATTCCCGTTATCCAAATCAATACGAATACAATATAGAATATTTGCTCATTGTTCACAAAAAATTCTTTTGCTTTATATGGTAAAAATGGCATTATTATTTTTGAGCCATCTAGTGGTGGTAATGGTATTAAGTTAAATACACCAAGCCCTATATTTATTGATATTGTTGTTGATATTAATAACATTATTACTGTTCCAACTGTTGATGCCATAAATGTTGCGCTTGCAAATTTGTATATTGCACAATATATTAATGTAAATATTATTGCAAGTATAAAATTCATTAATGGTCCTGCAAGTGAAACAATTGCCTCTCCTTTTTCCATTGAGATTTTTCTTGTATAATTTCTTGGATCTACTTCTACTGGTTTTCCCCATCCAAATCCTGCTACTAATAGCATTAGTGTTCCTATTGGGTCCAAGTGTGCAAACGGATTTAGACTTAGTCTTCCTTGCCTTTTTGCTGTGTCATCCCCTAGTTTATATGCTGCATATCCATGTGCAAATTCATGGAATGTTATTGCTATAAGTACTCCTGGTGCACTTAGTAATAAACCTAATAATTGACCTGGATTTGTTGCATATTGCATTACTAAAAATAATAGCATTATTCCTGTTATTATATACATTGTTTTTTTGTCAAAATTAAAATTAAACATAAATTTCTCCCTTCGTTTACTTATCCCCATTATAATTTCAATTATTGTTTTTAGATATCAAATGATTTTACAAATTGTATAATATCACTATTCACTTTTTGTATTCTTTCATCATTTTCAAATTCTTTAAAAGAAAACCACTTGTATTTTATATTAAAACACTGAAATTCTTTTTTATTAAATTCTTCAATATTTTTTAGTATGTTTACTTTATAAAAGAAATGCTGATATTCTTTTTCTATTTTATCACTTTCTGAGAATTTTTTATGTATTTTTTCACCAACAAATGATATCTCAACATCTTCCTTTTCAATGTTTAACATTTCTTTTATTTTGTTATAAATTGATTCCATGTTTTCTTTGTTTTCCATTTTACTGTTTAAGAATAAATAGCAGTTCCATCTTTTGTCATAATATTGTAAATATTCATTTTTTTCGTTTTTTATTATGATTATTGAATGTGTATTCATATCTTTTCTCCCTTTTGGTTTATCTTTTGATTTTTTTATTATATTTCATACTTTATCATATTTTTATTAAAATTTCAATTACTATACTTATTTTTCTTTCTTAAAATATTCGATTTCATATTTATCCAATAAGTCCATAGATATTTTTCCTTGCTTTAACGCTTCTTCTGCCGTCATTGCAACTCCATTTGGAAAATATACCATAACAACCTTTGTTTTTTGTGAAGGATAATAATACTCATATTTTTCGTCTTCAAAAAATTTATATTCTCCCCCTTGTAAATATTTGCTATAATATTTATCTCTATCTGCTAAAGTTGTACTATCAAATATTTTTGGTTCATCTGTTTCTTCTATCTTTTCTAAAATATCATTGTTATCAACTTTTAATGCAAAATATGGTTTATCAGAATTTTTTTCTTTCATAAATATTATAAAAGTATCTTGAAAATAACAGTATTTTGTATCTTGTCCTATTCCCATATATTCTGTAACCATTGTTGCTTTACTTGATAAATTACAACCTCTTTCATTTAAATAAAAATTAACATTTTGGATAACATCATATATGTATAATCCTTTAGAATTTTTTATCTTTTTATCATATAATTGGTTGTAATTAATCATTCCATTTACCTTTACATATGGAACTCTTAATTCATCATCTTCTGAAAATTCTGTACGACCTTTATAGTTTTTTGTTTTTGCTTTTATATCTTCATAATATTCGTCAAATGATTTTTTATCATCTGTTCTATAAAGTATTATTTCATCTCCTTCTTTTGTTTTCAATTTTATAGCCATATCATTACTTAATAAACTACCATTATTTAATTTATTATAAAATAGAATTTCAACATTTTTATTCATTTCTTCTGGACTCGCATTGTTTATTCCAAAATATTTAATATATTCTTTACTATTTCCAAATGTCCATTTATAATCACTAAAATTGTCAAATGATTCTAAAAAGTTCAATTCTTTGTTAAGTGTAGCATCTATTTTGTATCCATTTGTAACTGTTCTTTCTACATTTATTTTATAATCATTTGGATTTAGCATTTCTTTTGAAAATGTACTTTCATTTAAATCATTTGCAATTTGTGGCATTTCGCCTTCTAATTCTATCTTATTTAATCCAATTTTTTCTTCTAGGTCTTTCCATGCTAAATCTAGCGTTCCTACCCATAAATTATTTATTGTATTCTCATCTAGTGTACTTTGATATGATGGGTTCATTGTAATATTATGATTTGTATTGTTTTTTATATACTTATTATATATAACTGTTGTAGCATAGACTATTCCTGATAATGCGATTGTTGTGCATATAATTATTACAAAAATTTTCAAAACTTTATTCATTTCATTAAATCCTTTCTTTAGCAGGATTTTTCTTAATTGTTTTTTTCCTCTATGTATCAAATTCTTTGTGTTTTGTAGAGTTTCTCCTAATATTTTAGATGTTTCTTCATAAGATAGTCCTTCAATATTTACGAGATAAATTGCATTTTTATATCTTTCGTCTAACAATTCTATTGATTCTAATAGTTCTTTTTTACTTTCCTCTGTTGTAATAATATCTAATACATCTTTTTCAATTTGTTCATTATCATTTGCAAGATATTTTTCAGTTATTTCATTTCTTCTTTTTTCTACATTTATATAATTTAGCGCTTTGCTTCTTGCAACAAGATATATATAGTATTTAAAAGAACTATTTTCTCTCATTTTATGCTGTATAACGTATATAAAAGTTTCTTGTGCTATGTCCTCTGCTTTTTGATAGTCTTTTACTATGTTATAAATAAAATATTCAATTTTATTTTTGTATTTGTTATAAAGAATTTCAAATGCTTCTTTTTCTCCATTCAAATAATCATTGTACAATTTTTTATCTAAATCTTTCTCCATTTTTTACCTGCTTTCATATATATATAACAGTAACATTAAAAAAAGTTTCATATATAATAGTATAAAAGCAAGTGGATATTAATCCCTTGCTTATTTAATCATTTGTAACATCCCCATTACCACTGACAGGAATTGTTTCTCCCAAATAAGTTGGTTCTGGCTTAAATATACATTTTATAAAATCTTTATCTCTTGCCAATATTTCTCTTATTTCTCTATATGTTGCTCCTACATATTGTCTTGGATCTGCTCCAACTCCATATACTTCTAAATCTAGTTGTTTTGCAATATATAATGCTCTATACAAATGATATTTTTGAGTTACTATAACAATTCTTTTCGCTTTAAAAATTGCTTTTGCTCTATAAATACTTTCATAAGTTGAAAATCCTGCATGGTCCATAAAAATATCTTCTGATTTAACTCCTCTTTCAATAGCATAGTTTTTCATTATATTTACTTCATCATATTCTGCTCTACCATGGTCTCCGCTCATTATTATTTTATTTGATACATTATTTTTATATAAATTTATTCCTTCTAATAATCTATCTTCTAGCATAGGACTAGGTTCATTATTCCATATTCCAGCACCTAAAACTATTATACAATCTATGTTTGATAATTTTGTATAATCCGCTTCTTTCACAATTTGTTTATTGGTAGATATTTTTACATATAAATTTATACCTATAATAATTGTTACCATTATAATAATTGCAATTGTTCCATATTTTAATACTTTTTTCATATATCTTTTCTCCATATTTTTTATTTTGTACCTAGTTCATTAGAAAATCAAATATGTTCATTGCTGCACTTGTTCCTGTTTTGTATAATTCCGTGTATCCGCATTTGGTACAACTAATTGTTATAAACTTCTTATTTTGAACATCAAAAATTTTCGTGAAATTTCCTCCAGTTGCTTGAAATTGGTCCTTTTCATATTCTTCATTTCCACATTTTGGGCATTTCCATTTTTCCATTATATCATTACCTCCAATTACAATATTTTTTCACAAAGTAGTATGATCGTTTTTTATATTCTAACACAAAAATTTGAATATAACCAATAACAAATAAATATCATTATAATTATAAATAAAATTGTTAATATAATCTTTTTTTTCATAAAATACATTTTCCTTCTAAAATACTATTTTTTAATAATTTACTAATTTAAAAATTATTTTTTCTTTCTTATACCAACATATATAGTAAAAACAATTGTTGCCAAACTTATAAATATAGAAATTTTAAATATATAATCATAGTTAAATGTATTATTATATAAATATTCTTCTATGTAATAATGTTGTTCAGTAGTATATAAATTAACAGATTTGCTTTTACCATCACTATAATAAAAATTCAAACTATAATAATCCCATAATCCTTGCCCACATAATTCAATTTTAATAACATTATTTAGATTTTCAATTTCAATATTATCTTTCTGTAATGTTTCTTCAATAGCTGTAATATTACTAGAATTAACATTTAATTTATATATCGGGCCCCAAAATGACTTAATAAAATCTGTGCAGAAAACAATTATTGGTAAAATTATTAATACTACTTTTATAAAATTAAAAAATATTTTCTTTATCATAAAACTATACTCACTTTCAAATATTGCTCTTAATTTGCAATTTATCAATTATTTTCTTGCATATCAACTATTGAACCATTTTCAGAATACATTTTTGTTTCTGAAATATTTCCGTTATTATCATAGTAATATATTACTGAATTTGTTTGTGGTACTCTATGATATTCTCTATATTCTAGCTTTCCATTATCATTATAAAATTCTTCTATATATTCTTCGGTCTTTTTATATGCAAAAGTATTATACTCTTCATAATAAATAATTGTTTTTCTTAATCTATTGCTATATGATTCTATGCATAAGTATTTTTTTCCATCAATTTCTTTTGTGTAGGTATTTTTAAATATTCTTAAATACCACCCATTATTTATCATAAAAAAAGTTATACCTATTATAAAAGAAAGAAAAATAACTATAATTAATACTAAAATTTTTTTCTTCACCTTAATCTCCTATTTTGCTTATTATTTGCTTTTATTTTGTTAGTTGATAACTTTGTTCTATCAATTCTTTTACTAATGTTTTGTCCACTTTTTCATCTACAATAATCGTATTCCAATGTTCTTTGTTCATGTGATAAGCAGGTATTATATAATCATAAGTATTTCTTAATATGTCAGAATAATCTGGATTTGTTTTTACATTAATATATAACTTATCATTAACGTTCATAATTAGAGCAAACCATTTGTTATTTTTAATATGTTTCATTGTTACAGATTCAAAATCATTTGGAAATGGACAGTCTTTATATGTATCTTCTAATGTCAAACAATACTTTATTATTTCTTCTTTATTCATATCTATATCCTTATAATATATTACTAAATTTTTGGTTGTATTTATTTATATACTTGGTACTTTGGCTCATAATAAAATCTGTTACTCTCATTTTTAAGCTTTCTACTTCTTCATTTGTATAATTTTTATCTTCTATATTAATTCCTGCTTCATTAAATAATTCTTTGTCTTTATTTGAATATTTCATTTTTAGTCCTCTTTCTTTTTTATTTCATTAAAATTATACCTTTTGTTGTTGGATATAATAGTTTTATAAAATCAGTTGCATCTTGCTTTGTTCCAACAACACTTCCATAATGAATTGGAACGGCAATTTTAGGTTTTATAATATTAATCAATTGTGCTGCCTCACTAAAATTCATTGTATATGTACCACCTACTGGTACAAATGCAACATCACATTTTATTTTTTTATTTTCTTCAGTAATGTCTGTATCTCCAGCAATATAGTATCTAACACCATCTATTTCAATAACATATCCTAGCCAATTGTTTTCTTTTGGATGAAATGGCTTATCTATATTATAAGAATGAATTGCTTCAACTTTTATTCCATCTATATTCTCAGCATCTCCTGGATCAAGTGTAATGATATTTTCATCATTTATTCCTTTTTTAATTAATTTATTTAACAAATTCTCAGGTACTATAAATATAGTATTATTTTTTCTTACTTTGTCTATATCTTCTTCAGAATAATGGTCGTAATGATCATGTGTTATAAAGATCATATCTGCATCATTGTAATTTTTTTCTATATGATATGGGTCTATATAAATCATTTTTTCTTTATTCATTCTAATACAACTATGATATAAAACTTCTATGTCTTCTAGCATTTTAATATCCTCCTTGTTTTTTTAACATTATAGCATAAAATATTAATATCGCAAAATATATTTTTAAATTTTTTATTCTATAATTTTAATAAATTCTAATGAAATTAATCTTTTTTAAACTTTAGTTGAGAAAAAATTTGAGATAAAAAATAGCACTAGTTTTTAATTCTAGTACTATATGAATCCTTATTAAAGATGAACTTTTATTTACTTATTTGCTAGCTAGTAAAGAAAAAGGAATTATCTATTGACAATCCCCTTTTCAAAAAAATCAATCAGAAATATTCTCTTTCCATTGTTTTACCTCCTTAACTATTTAGTTTGCTAGTAATTAAATTCTTTATGACTTTATTCATCAAATTTAAAATTTGAATTAAAATAGATTGGATTCTCTATTTCAACACTATAAACTTCTTCATTATGCTTATCTTTAACAACAAGATGTATATTATTGTTTTCTGTAAGTTTGGCATAGAATTTACAACCTTCTTTTTGCAGAATTTGCATTATCATATCCATTTTATCGCAACTTTCATATAAGAAATAAACTTGCCTATAATCTGTTTTAGATAAACATTGTCTAGTTGCAACTTCGACTTGTCGTTCTCTTTCTGATCTAGCTATATCCTCTCCCCTAAAAATGATTCCGTAAAAGATAAAATAAATAAGAAGTGTTCCTCCAACACAGCCGATAGCCCAATAATATACTGCAAAGTCTCCAACAGGCTTTGAAACTAATCCTTTTATAAAAGTACAAATGAAATATATTGCACTTATTATTAAGGATATTTGATTTGCCTGTTTTGAGTTTATTTTCTTTTTGTTTCGATTATTAGCCATAAAAAATCCTCCTTGTCAATTGACTTTCATTTTGCATTGTTAATAGTTACTATATATTAAACTCCATAAGTTGCATATCGGAGATTATAAAAATTAAATTATGTGAATTATATCACGATTTCGTGTAAAAGTAAAGAAAAGAACTATCATGACCGATAATTCCTTTCTTTATACTTTCAATATCCAATTACAATTTAATCAGTTCTCTTAATTGTTTTTCAGTAACTATTCTTTTTCTTCCTGTCTACTAAGAAATTTTCTTGAACTTGTATCACGAAATTCTGATACTCCATATTTCTTTTCAAGTTGTTTAATTTCTTCCCGTGTTGCTTTTTTCTTTTAGACATTGATACCTCCTTAACAAATCTGTTTACGAGTTACATTAAAAATCTTGTTGAGTATTAATTTCTTTCACATGATCAAGAATATTAGCAAATATCTCATCATCAAAATACAATGATTTATCCCATTCATACCAAATATCGAATGCAGATTTAGCTCCATCTTTTACCATTTGCTGAACTCTCTGACTTTTGAAAACAACATTATTCTCTTGCTCATCTAAAGAATGTTGACATCCCATATCCTGATAAACTTTTGCTTGAATATCTGCTTCCAGTTTATCACAATGATGTGCAAAGACAGCTTCTTTTGTTTTCTTGTCATCAAATTCTAATAGTAATGAATAAAACTCATCTTTCTTGATTAAGTCTCCAAGAACTTCTTTGATAGCTTCATGTTCTTTTTCCATCTTTTCTTCAGGAGTAATATTATCAAATGGTGTAATATCTCCTATTACAACCTCTCCTAATTCATGGATAACAAGCATTTTCACAACTTTATTAATGTCTAAATTTGTTTCAAATTCAGAATCAATGCTTAATGCTAATATGCATGTACCATAAACATGTTCTGCTATGCTTTCAAGCCGTTCTTTACTCACATTCCAATGAGTTTCATCCCAGCCACTTCTTACTTTATATTTAAGTTGTGTAGCTAAAAGATAGAATCTCATTGCATCATCTAGCCTTTTTTCTTGGTTTTTCTTTGTTTTTTGGTATGCCTTTTTGAGTATTATGTAGTTTTTAAATGCTGCTATCATTAGGCCAATACAAATAACAATACCAATAACTGCTCCTCCGATAATCAAAAGATTTTCAATCATAGATTTTCCTCCTTAAAATATTCATTTTATAATAACTGACTCTATATCAACCTGTAAAACAGGATTAAAAAAATTTGATTAGCAAATCGCTAAAATTATGTAAATAGTATATCATGATTTCACGTAAAAGTAAAGGAAAACCCAGTTATTTTCAATAGTACATTTGTATTTTACATAATTTTGTGTTATACTATAATTAGATTTTTGTAGTTTTAACCTTTTTTTAACTCAAAGTAAAAATGAATATTTTTAGGAGGTTTCTATATGAACGATAAGACTTTTGAAAACTATCAAAAACGGATGTTAGATGCTATGCAAAATCAAAATGAACAGAGTAATGATCCATTCACAGAATTATCTAATATTTTAGAAAATTTGAAATTATTTGTGAATAACGGTACATACTCTCAGGCTGGATTTAAGCAAGAAGTCGAAAAACAATTTAAAACTGTTGATTCTTCTGATGAAACAGCAAGGCACTTCAAAAAGACTCGTCAATTAAAAAAGTAAATTCTATTTGATTTAATTAGAATATATTTTAATTGT
>ERZ791923.130-NODE-130-length-115859-cov-4.738679_pt1 | contig 115859 bp, 115 predicted proteins | sample MGYA00510133_ERZ791923 | MGnify/ENA primary metagenome ERZ791923 (study PRJEB30046, sample SAMN00792106) | human gut metagenome | study: EMG produced TPA metagenomics assembly of the A metagenome-wide association study of gut microbiota in type 2... | reverse complement strand
CCTAAACTGGCTGACGCTGTAAGAAAATACAAAGCAGCAAAAGCAAACAGCTAATGAAAACCGATTGGTTTTGAAATAAGCGAATGAAGACTCTCCCTTATGGGAGAGTCTTTTTTTGTCAGAAAATAGCAAAAATAGACAAGAATAGTCGGATATGCTATACTTAACATAATGAAAAAGGAGGCGGAAAGATGGAATTAAATAAAGTGATTGACTTGGAGGCGCTGACTGCATCAGGGTTTCCTGAAGGATTGATTGAACAGGCAAGCGGATTTATGGAATTGATGATGCAATATAGATGTGCATTGATGGAAGTGGAGACGAAGCTGAATGTGTTGAATGCTGAATTTACCATGAAAAATAACCGCAATCCTTTTGAATCGATTAAGAGCAGAATCAAAACACCGAAAAGTATTCTTGAAAAGCTGCAAAGAAAGGGCTTTGAAATCAGCGTGAAGGGGATTGAGGAAAACCTTGCGGATGTGGCAGGGATTCGTGTGATTTGCTCCTTTCCGGATGATATTTATGCGACAGCGAAGATGCTGACGGATCAGGATGATATTCGCGTGATTCAGGTGAAGGATTATATCATAAACCCGAAGCCGAACGGCTACAGAAGTCTGCATCTGATTCTGGAGGTTCCGATTTTCTTATCGAACGAAAAGAAGAATATGAAGGTAGAGGTGCAGTTTCGCACGATTGCGATGGATTTCTGGGCAAGTTTGGAGCATAAGCTGAAATATAAGAAAAATATCGAAAATGCAGAGGAAATTTCCAAGGAATTGCAGAGATGTGCGGAGGCGAGCAGTCAGCTGGACTTGCGGATGCAGGCATTGAGAGATCGAATTGAGGCGGAACGCGAATGAGCAAGGATGGAAAAAAGCCATTAGGCGATAGCAGTGTTTTTCAGAAAGGGCGCAAGGGCGCGATGCGTGTGATTTACGGACGAACGGCGATTATTGCGGTTTCGTTTCTGGCGCAGATTATTCTGATAGGCGGCGTAGTGAATTTCTTCCGTCCGTATATACCGATGTTTTTCGGCGGCTATATGGTGCTTGGACTTGGCATTGTGCTTTTGATTCTGAATAAGGAAACGACACCGGAAACAAAGCTGATGTGGACGGTCATCACGATGCTGCTGCCTCTGGTTGGCGCGGCGTTATATGTATATGTGGAAACGCAGCCGGGGTATCGGCTGTTGGCGAAACGTCTGAATGATATTTATAAGCAGACGGAAGCATTTGTGCAGCAGGATGAGGCGGTTCTGGATGCCTTGGAGCAGAAAGACATCGGGACGGCGCAGCTGGCGAGATATGTGCATAAAAACGGTAATTTTGCAACCTATCAGAATACAGAGGTGACATTTTTTCCGCTTGGTGAGGATAAATTTGCGGCAATGCTGACGGAGCTAGAGCGGGCGGAGCAGTTCATTTTTATGGAATATTTCATCCTGAAGGAAGGCTATATGTGGGAGAAAATTCTGGAGATTCTGGAACGGAAGGTGCAGGCAGGCGTTGAGGTGCGGGTGATGTATGACGGAACCTGTGCGATGTTTGATTTGCCGTATCGGTATCCGGAGGAGCTTAAGGCGAAGGGCATGCAATGCAAGATGTTTGCGCCGATTCGCCCGATTCTGTCCACGCATTACAACAACCGCGACCACAGAAAGATTCTTGTGATTGACGGGAAGGTCGGCTTTACGGGCGGTGTGAATATCGGGGATGAATATATCAACCGTGTGGAGAAACACGGGCATTGGAAGGACACCGCGGTGATGCTCAAGGGCGATGCGGTGCAGGGGCTGACGATGATGTTTTTGCAGATGTGGAACGTAACGGAGAAGGAGCCGGAATACGGAAAATATTTGCAGAAGGCGGAGAAAGGCTCACAGGCGAAGGGCTTTGTATTGCCTTACGGGGACAGCCCGTTTGATGATGAACCGGTTGGCGAAACGGTTTATATGGATATTCTAAACCGTGCGAAAAAATATGTGCATATCATGACACCATATCTGATTATCGACCAGAGCATGATTACGGCACTGACCTTTGCGGCGAAGCGTGGCGTAGATGTGAAGCTGATTTTACCGCATATTCCGGATAAGAAATTTGCATTCGCATTGGCAAAGAGCCATTATAAGGAGCTGCTCAAGGCGGGGGTGCGGATTTATGAATATACACCCGGCTTTGTGCATGCAAAGATATTCACAAGCGATGATGAAAAGGCGGTTGTGGGGACAATCAATCTGGATTATCGCAGCCTGTATCTGCATTTTGAATGTGCGGCGTTTTTATATCAGGTGGAGGAAATCGCGGAGATTGAGAAGGATTTTCAAAGGACATTGGAAAAATGTCAGGAGGTTACCCTGGAAAACCGCAAAAAAGGCACTTTTTTCCTGCGGCTGGAGGGGTGGCTGCTGAAATGGCTGGCTCCGCTGATGTAAAAACGGGAAAAAGAAAAAGCAGATAGACCTTGCATTTTCTAAAAAAATGTGCTAAATTAAATACATTATTTTATGTACGAGGAAAAGTACATAGCATGCAGAAGATAACTATTTTACAAAAGAGGAAATTTTTATGAGAGCAAAATTCGTATCTGAAAATCTGAACGTCCTTCTTGGCGGCGTGCTGCTTCTGGTTTTGGCAGTGACAGCGGTCTTTTGAGTGATGCTCGGATTTTAGCGAATCGGCAGGAATGGCGATATTTGCTTTGACAGAAATTAGAACGACCCGGCAGCGCTCACTGTCGGGTCTTTTTATTTGAACAAAAGAGGAATACAGAAGAAGCACAAAGGAGAGATGGTTATGGAGATGACAGGCGCGCAGATATTGATGGAAACGCTACTGGAGCAGGGCACAGATGTAATTTTTGGCTACCCCGGAGGGACGGTATTGGATTTATATGAGCAGATTTACCGAAACGAGGGACGGATTCGTCATGTATTGCCCTCCCATGAGCAGGGAGGGATTCATGCGGCGGATGGATATGCCAGAGCAACAGGTAAAACGGGCGTGGTGCTGGCGACCTCCGGCCCGGGCGCAACGAACCTGGTAACGGGGATTGCGACAGCTTATCTGGATTCGATTCCGCTGGTTATCATTACGGGGAATGTGCCCACAACGCTGATTGGGCAGGATAATTTTCAGGAGGTGGATGTATTCAGCCTGACGTATGGGATTGTCAAGCACAGCTACCGTGTAGCGCGCGTGGAGGAGCTGGCGGAGGATATCCGAGAGGCGTATGCCATTGCGGCATCGGGCAGACCGGGGCCTGTTCTGATTGATATTCCGAAGGATGTCCAGCAGAAAAAGACAAGGTTTACGCCTAAGCCGCCTGTGGAAATTCCCAAAATTGCAGGGGAATATACCGAAAAGGAAATTGCACAGGCGGTGAAGCTGATGGAAAAGGCAAAACGTCCCTGCATTTATTGCGGCGGCGGTGTGATTATGGCGGATGCAGGGGAAGAAATTATGGAGCTTTCCCGCAGACTGGATGCGCCGATTTGTCATAGCCTGATGGGCGTGGATGCGGTGCCGACCGACTTCCCTGCAAGCCTCGGAATGTCTGGGATGCACGGACAATATGCATCAACAAAGGCGATTGCCGAGGCGGATCTGCTGATAGCTGTTGGGGCGAGGTTCAGTGACCGCGCGGTTGGAGATAAGCAGAAATATGCGGCGAAAGCGAAAATCATTCATATTGAAATTGATCCGGCAGAGGTGGATAAAAGCATAACGGTTGACCTGCCCTTGATTGGGGACGCAAAGGAGATTCTGGGGAAAATTCTGGCTGCGGTGGAAGGCGGCAAAAAGGAAAAATGGCAGGCGGAAATTGCTGAAATGCGCGCCTTTGGGCGGATGCACGCAACCGACTACAGCGGGAAATTAACACCCGATGCGATTATTGATGCGGTCAGCAGAGTCATGCCGAAGGATACGCCGATTGTAACGGACGTAGGGCAGCACCAGATGTGGGTGGCGCAGAGATATCCCTTTGCACAGCCGCGCACCTTCCTGACCAGCGGCGGCCTTGGCACGATGGGCTTTGGTATGGGGGCGGCAAACGGTGCCTGCATCGGGACAGGAAGGAAAACCGTACTCTTTACGGGGGACGGCAGCTTTGCGATGAACTTTAATGAGCTGGGGACAGCGGTGACGGAAGGACTGCCTGTCATTGTGGTGCTGATGGATAACGGTGTACTGGGGATGGTACGGCAGCTGCAGAGGTTTTTCAGCAACGGGCATTATTCTCAGACGACAACAAACAGAAAAACGGACTTCGTTGCATTTGCAAGGGCAATGGGGGCAGAGGGATACCGTGCGACAACAACGGAAGAAATGGCGGATGCCATGCAGAAGGCGAAGGCGGCAGAAGGGCCTGTTGTGATTGCATGCGAGATTGACCGAGAGGATATGGTATACCCGATGGTGCCTTCAAACCAATCCATTGATGAAATGATTTTGCAGGGAGGTCGGTAAGTATGAAAAAATATATGATAGGGCTTTTGGTAACGAATAAATACGGCGTGCTGACAAGAATTGCATCGCTTTTTGCGCGCAGAGGATATAATATTGATACGCTGACGGTTGGGGAAACGGTGAATCCGCAGGTTTCTCGTATGACGATTATGATTACGGGGAATGACCATGACAGAGACCAGATGATCAAGCAGCTGAGAAAGCTGCACGATGTGCATTTTGTAAAGGAAATGGTGGCGGAAAAATCGGTTTGCAGAGAGCTGGTGCTGTTAAAGGTGGCAACAGACCGCAGTAACCGACAGGAAATCATTGATGCGGCGAATGTATTCCGCAATAAGATTATTGATTATTCCACCGATGCGATTACGATGGAGCTGACGGGGGAAACGAAAAAGCTGGATGCGTTTATCGAGTTAATGAAGGAATACGGGATTCTGGAGCTGGGGCGAACAGGCGTGGTTTCGCTGAAGCGAGGGGACGAATGTCTGGACGGAACAAACAGCAGGAGTCTGAAGAAGCCGAGAGTAAGAAAAAGAAAAACAGAAGAATAAGAGAAGGGCGGTCTGCAACAGACCGCTTTTTTGTGTGCGGAGGGCGAAAAAAGACGGATATTGCAGAGGAAAAAGGGGTATCACCGACAGCGTTTGACAGGATATGCAAAGAAGAAATGGTATCTTTGTAGACAGGAATGGAAAGATACGATTTTCAGTCTGGCAAAGAGAAAGTGCAAAGGAGGATGCAGGATGCAATATCAATTTGACGGTGAAAGGGAACGCAGGGCGGAATTTGCCATGCCGAAGCGGACGAAGCAGATGGGCGGCATTGAGCAGCGGCTCAGAATCTTTGTAGAGGATTATGTATATACATATCTTTATCAATATGGAAGAAGCGGCGGCGGAGCAGAAAAGCTGGCGGCGCTGGTCGGGAAATATTATGAGCTTGAGGGGCAGAGGGTGCTTTTGATTTCGGGCGCAATACAGGCGAAGGGAACGGTGCAGGAAGGCGGCACAGAGCGATTTGGCGACGAAACATGGGAATACATCGGCGGGCAGCTGCAGCAATACTTTAAGGGGATGACGGTGGTCGGCTGGGTGCATTGCCAACCGGGCTTCGGCGCATTTCTTACGGCGAAGGACGAGCAGTTCCATCGGGAATATTTCAAGGAGGACTGGCAGGTGCTTTTTGCGATGGACACAGTGGACAGACTGGACAGCTTTTATCTCTATAATGAGGACGGGAGTGGACTGCGGCAGGCAAGAGGGTATTTTGTATACTATGACAGAAACCGGGAGATGCAGGAATATATGCTCGATAACAGCATGATTCGCCCAAGGGAGGAAGCGGCAGAAATTGAGACTGTGGCGGAGCAGCCGAAGGAGGGCGCAAGGCGGCGGAAGAAGCCCACGCAGGAGGAACGGATGGATGCGGCAAAGGAGATTCGCAGGGTGCTGCAAAAGCGCGAAACGGTGGTGAAGCAGGCAAAAAGGGAGCATGACCTGATGCTGTTGGCGGTGAGCGGCGTGCTTTGTGTGGTGTGCGTGTGCATGGGAATGGCAATGATGCAGAGCCTTGGCAGATTGCAGCTTGTGGAGAAGGAATTGACGGCAATGCAGACCTCCTATCAGACGTTGGCGGAAAATCTGGAGGATGCGAGGGTGCAGAGCGTTTTTGCGGTGCAGAAGCAGCCGCAGACCGCAGAGGAGCAGCCGGAACAAAAGCGAAGCTATACCGTGGAAAGCGGCGACAGCTTAGGATTTATCAGCAGGAAATTTTACGGGGACAGCAGCGGGATTCGGAAAATCATGGAGGCAAACGGATTGGCAAATGCAGATATGATTTTCGAGGGGCAGACACTGCTGATTCCGTAAGGGAATACGTTAAAATTGGAGAAAGCCTATGGTTTTGAGAGAAGCCATGGGCTTTTTTTATTTTGGGAAAAGGGGGTTGACAGAAGGATAAGGAAAATGATACATATATGCAAGAACGAATGTTCTATACAAAAGGGAATATAAGTTCTTGTTGCGGAGAGGGGGAGAAGGATATCTGGAAGGCGTATGTGAGAAGGGGAATGAACAGCGAGAAGGGACAGATGAAGCTTCGGCTACTGGATTGGGGCTGCACGGTGGAGCGATGCAGGCGATTGCAGGAGGAGCTGCGGCGGCTGGAGGAGCCGGAGGGGACAGAGAATGCTTTCTTGCAAGAGGAATTTAAAGCGGAGCGGGCGCGGCTGGAAGGAAGGCTTGCGGAAATCTGGAGAGAGAAAAAGCGGATGGATGCACTGCTTGCAGGACTGGAGGAGAACGAGCAGGAATACATCCGACTGCGGTTTGAGAAGGGATACGGAATTGATTACATCGGCAGGAGGCTGTATATCAGCAGGGCAACGGTGTTTCGGATGCAGGACAGGATTCTGGAAAAGCTGCGGCAAGCGGAGATTGAGACTCCGTGAGACTAAGGGGAGGGTATATTGAAGGAGCAGCGGAGAAAGGAGGCGATGCAAATGTGGAAAAGAGACAGGAGTTAAGCGAAAAGCAGGAGGAATTTTGCAGACTGCTGGCAGAAGGTAAGACAACAGGCGAAGCAGAGCGGCTGATTGGGTTTTCCAAGGGATATGGCTGGAGGCTGATGCGGAAGGAGCATATCCGAAGGGCAATTAAGGTGAGAAAGAACCCAAGTGCGGCAGATGCGGAGGAAACGCAGAAGGGCGTACAGCAGACGGAACAGCCGAGAAAAAGAGAAACGGCGAAGAAGGCCGAGATTCTCAGCTTTCTGACGGAGGTGATGCGAGACGAGGAGGAGGCCGACCTCAAGACAAGGATGAAGGCGGCGGAGCTTCTGGGAAAGAGAGAAAGCCTTTTTGAGAAGAAAACGCCGATGGAAAAGGAAAGCCGCGTAATCATCGTGGATGACCTGCCATGAAGGAGATACGGTTAAGCGAATGGATCGGAGAGGGGTTTTATGACATCCACAGAGACATTCGGGAGGGCAGGCACACACATTACTGGCTGAAGGGCGGCAGAGGAAGCGGCAAATCCTCATTCCTTTCACTGGAAATTTTGCTGGGGCTGATTGCAGACAGGGACGCAAACGCAGTGGTGCTGCGAAAGGTGGCGGCGAATTTGCGGGACAGCGTATTCGAGCAGATGAACTGGGCCATTCATGCTTTGGGTGTGGAGGAGGAATGGGAGAAAAAAATCAGCCCGATGGAGCTGATCCGAAAGGGGACGGGGCAGAAAATCCTCTTTCGGGGATGCGATGACCCGAAAAAGTTGAAATCCATCAAATTTCAGAGAGGGTACGCGAAATTCATCTGGTATGAGGAAGCGGACGAATTCGGCGGCATGGCGGAGCTGCGAAGCCTGAACCAGAGCCTGCTGCGCGGCGGTGAAAAATTCTGTATTTTTTACAGCTACAATCCACCGAAGCAGGGACGCAGCTGGATAAATCTTGAGACAGCAGAGGAACGGGCAGACAGGCTGATTCATCACAGCACATATTTACAGATGAAGGAGGAATGGCTCGGAAAGCAATTTCTGGCGGAGGCGGAATATATACGGAAGCGGCACCCCGAAATCTACCGACATGAATATTTGGGAGAGGTGACGGGGAGCGGCGGCGAGGTATTCCGAAACCTGATGCTCAGAGAGATTACGGATGCGGAGATTGCCGCGTTTGACCGCCTGCGGCGCGGATTGGACTGGGGGTACGCAGTAGATCCGCTGCACTACACGGTGAACCACTACGACAGGACGAGACGGCGGCTGTATATTTTCTACGAGCTGCGGGCGCAGGGGATGAGCAACCGCAGACTGGCAGAGGAAATCAACCGAGAGAACCCGAAGCATCGGGAGGTGATTTGCGACAGCGCGGAGCCGAAATCCATTGCGGAGATGCGCGAATACGGCGTAGCGGCGATTGGGGCAAGGAAGGGCCCCGATAGCGTTTATTACGGTATTAAGTGGATGCAGGACTTAGAGGAAATCATCATTGACCCGAAAAGATGCCCTGAGACGGCGAGAGAATTCAGCAGCTATGAATACGAAAGCGACGGGAGGGGCGGCTGGCGTGCGGCTTTTCCCGACAGGGACAACCACGCGATTGACGCGGTGCGCTACAGCAGAGAGGAGGATATGCGGCATATTCGTGTGCGATAAGAAAGGAGAAGGGAAGTTTGTTTATCACAGAGATGGAGCTGCTGCAGGCAAGACTGGCGGCAGGGAAAAGGTTGAATGACAGCCATATTCTGAAGGAGATTTTGCAGGAGGACAGAAGCAGCGAGAGGAAAAGACGGATGGCGGAGGGAGAGCGGTATTACCGCGGCGAGCATGACAGCCTACAGAAGGACTTCCGCAGAAGCCCGATTTCCGAGACAAAGGAAAACGGGGAGGAGGAACTGCGGATGTTTTTTAACCCGAACAGAAGCAACCACCATTGCGTACACCCGTTTCATCACACACTGGTGGCGCAGAAAACGGCGTACCTCGTGGGGAGAGAGCCGACCATCAGCGTAAGAAACGGAGACAGGGCGTTTGAGGAAATGCTGACGGAGCTGGCGGATGAGCACTTTAACGGGGTGCTGCAAAGCTGGCTGACGGGGGCGGCGAACAAGGGGGTGGAATACCTGCACGTTTATTATGACGGAGAGGGGAATTTTCGCTACTGCATTGTGCCGGCGGAGGAAATCATCGCAATTTATGATGAGGAATATCAGCAGGAGCTGCGCGAGGTGATTCGTTATTATGACATCAAGGTTCTGGACGAGGGCAGAGAGAAAACGAAGCGGCGCGTGGAATGGTGGACGGCGGAGGACGTGACCTATTTTACGGAGAACGGCGACGGAGAATTTTTGCAGGAGAAAAGCTGCGGACACTGGGCGGTGACGGCACTTCTGGATGGAGAGGAAACAGAAACAGAACAGCATGGCTGGGGGCGCGTGCCTTTTATTCCGCTTAGGAACAATGAGAAGGAGCTGACGGATTTGCAGCTGGTGAAGGGGTTGATTGATGCGTATGACCTTGTGAGCAGCGAGGGGACGAATAATCTGCTGGATCTGGTGGATCTGTACTGGGTGATTCAGGGCTACGGCGGCGAAACGGCAAGCGCGGTGGCGAAGAAGCTGCAAATCAACAAGGCGGTGCAGATCAGCGACAGCAGCGGCAACGTGGAGGCAAAGCAGGTGCAGCTGCCGGTAGAGGGCAGACTGGACTGGATGCAGATGCTCCGCAAGGATATTTTCCACTTCGGGATGGGGGTGGACACGGACAGCGACGATTGGGGCAAGGCGGCAAGCGGCGTTGCACTGAAATTCCAATATGCGATGTTTTACCTGAAAATCAACGGGATTGTGCCGGAAATCAAGCGGGCGGTGAAGGAATTCTTCCGCTTTGCGACAGAGGATCGGAACAGGGAAAACGGGACGGATTGGGATTGGAGAAAAATTCAGATTACGCTGAACACCAACGGGATTACCGATGACATGGAGACGATGCAGATTATTGCGGCAAGCAAGGGGATGGTGAGCGAAAAGACGCTTCTGGGGAAGCATCCCTTTGTGGAGGATGTAAACAGCGAGATGGAGCAGTTGGAGAGAGAAAGAAAGGAGAAGGACAATGAAATTGACACAGATGATTGAGAAATTTGCCAAGCAGGGGATGCTGAACGGCGTGGCAAGGGCAGAGCTGCTGCAGGCGGCAGAGGAAACTGAGCAGGAAATGGCAGAATTGCAGGAGGCGCTGAGCGGCAAGGACGGCGAACTGGCGGAAAACAGAAAAACGGCGGCAGTGGAAAGAGCCATTCTGGAGGGCGGCGGCAAAAACGTGAAGGCGATTCTGGCACTGCTTGATATGGAGGAAATCAGCTATGACACGAAGGAAGGACTGAAAGGACTGGATTTGGAGGAAGTGAAGGCGGAAGCACCCTATTTGTTCTATGAAAAAACAGAGAAGAAAAAGGGAACAGGCGCACCCATGACCAGACAGAAAAGGAAAGAGGACGAAATCAGAGCGGCATTCCGCAGAGGCTTAGGCAGATAAGGAGGAAAGGAATATGAGTTTTAACAGTTTTGAATATGCAACCGTTTTTATGGAGGAGCTGGACAGCCAGCTGCTGGATCAGTCTACCACAGGCTGGATGGAGGAAAACGCAGGACAGGTGCAGTACAACGGGGGTGCTGAGGTGAAAATTCCCAAGATGCAGATGAGCGGTCTGGGGAATTATGACAGGGACGGCGGCTTCGCGAAGGGGGCTGTGACCGTGACCTACGAAACAAGAAAGCTGACACAGGACAGAGGCAGAACCTTCCAGCTGGACGCGATGGACGTGGATGAAATGAACTTTGCGCCTACGGCAGGGGCAGTGATGCGGGAATTTCAGAATACAAAGGTGATTCCTGAAATTGATGCTTACCGCTACAGCAAAATTGCGGAGCTGGCGCAGGCGGCAGGCAAGGCGAGAGCATATACCGTGGATGTGGAGACGATTTTTGAAAACCTGCTGCAGGACATGACTGCGGTGCGAGATACGGTCGGCGATGGGTGCGAAATGGTGATTGCGATGAGCGCGAAGGTGGCAGGCAAGCTGGATTTGGCGAAGGGCGGCAGCCATATTCTGGAAAGCGGCACATTCCAACAGGGGAGCGTGGAGCTGAAGGTAAAGGAACTGGACGGTTGTCCCATTATTCGCGTACCTTCTGCGAGATTCCAGACAAAATATACATTTCTGGATGGCGTGGAAAAGGCAGAGGGCGGCTTTGCGGCGGCAGCGGATGCGAAGGGCATTAACTGGATTATCATGGTGAAGCAGGCACCTGTGGCAATTTCCAAGACAGACGTGACCAGAATTTTTGACCCCATGACCAACCAGAACGCAAACGCATGGAAAATTGACTACAGAAAATACCACGATCTCTGGATTGCGGACAACAGCATGGACGGCGTTTTTGTGAACGTGAGCGCATAAGAAAGGATGTCGGACGGATGAAGGAGAGGATTCCGGAGGAACTGCGGAGGCTAGGCAGAAAGGAGGAAGAAAATCTGCTTGCCTTTGCAGCGGAAAGAAGTGTTTCCATGATGCAGGCATATTGCAACCGAGAGGATTTGCCGAAGGAGCTTTGGAGCGTTGGCGTGGCACTGGCACAGCAGCTTCTGGACGCGGCAGATGTAAAGAGCATCAAGGAAGGGGACGTAAGCGTAACCTTTGCGGAGAGCAGAGCGGAAACGGAATTGTTAGCCGATTTTCGGACGGAGCTGGACAGATTTCGCAGAGCAGACTGGTAAGAAATGAGAAAAGGGGGATGGTTCGCATGAAACGAAGCTTTGAGAAGGCGAAAAAGGCGGTGGAGCGGCTGTTTTGGGACACCTGCTTTGTGGAGACCTTTTCGGAGGAAACGGCGGCGTGGGGCGAAAGCCTGCACGAGAAGGGGGAGGGAGAGACCTTCCCCTGCCGTCTGACGGAAAAGGCAGAGGTCTGCGGCACGGACGGGCTGCTGACACAGACAGAAAAGACGGTGATTCTGCTTTACCCTGCAGAGAAGGAGATTGCGGCAGGGAGTGCGGTGCGGATTCGGCGGGAAAACGGCGCGGAGCGGCGCTACATTGCGGCAGGAGAGAGCCGTGTTTTTCTGACGCACAGGGCGGTTGGACTGAGAAGGGATGAAACGGTATGACGGAGGAAATCAGACGAGCGGTGATACAGGCGATTGCGGCGCGGTTTCAGTTGCCCGTATATGGGCAGAGGGTGCCGCAGGGGGCGAAAAAGCCCTGCTTTACGGTGGAATTGAAGGAAACGGAGCAGAAGCGTCTGCTTGGCAGGAGAGCGGCGAGAAAAGCGGTCTTCGAGGTGACGTATTACTGCGGTGAGGAAAAAGCTGCGGCGGCGGAGCGTGCGGAAGCTTTGGACGGACTGTATGAGACTCTTTGCATCATCGGGAGAGAGGAACGCTTTGCGGCAAGCGGTATGCAGGAGGAAAGGACAGAGACGGGCATCCGATTTACGGCGGAATATGAATATCATGTAATGCTGACGGAGGAGACGACGGAGAGGATGGAACGGCTGAAATATAACGGAAAGGAAGCGGTTGGCTATGAAGAAAAAGGCAACATTCAGCAGAGAGCAGCTGAGTAAGAGCAAGACCTTCGGCTATGGGAAGGATCTGGTGCTGGCGGTACTGGAGGACAGGGACTATACGAAGGACGAGGCGGAGAAGGAGATTCAGGCATATCTGACAGGAGAAAGAGAGGGGATTTGATATGGCATTAGGCGGCGGTACATTTATGACACAGAACAAGGTTCTGCCCGGAGCATACATCAATTTTGTTTCCAGACCAAGAGCCATGGGCAGTCTGGGTGAAAGAGGCGTGGTCTGCGTCGGGATGGAGCTGGACTGGGGCAGGGAAGGCATGACGGACATTGCGGCGGCAGAGGGCAGAACGAATTGCAGAGAGCTTTTCGGCTACACCTACCTGAGCGAGGAAATGAAGGATCTGCGTGAGCTGTTTGCGCACGCGAAGGAAGTGAAGCTTTACCGACTGAATGGCGGCGAGAAGGCGAGGATGACGCAGGACGGGCTGACAGTGACAGCGAAATATCCTGGGAAAAGAGGGAACGACATCTGCATCAAGATTGCGGAAAACGTGGACGAAAGCGACTGCTGGGATGTGGAAACGTATTTGGATGCGGAGGTAGTAGATGCACAGACGGTGACAAGGATTGAGGATTTGCGGGAAAATGCGTTTGTGGAATTTGGCGGCACAGGCGGGCTGACCGCGGCGGCAGGCATTTACCTGACAGGCGGCATAACCGCGGCGGCAACGGGGAGCGCATATACGGCATTTCTGGAGGCGGCAGAGAAGGAGGACTTCAATGCACTGGCATACAACGGCGCGGACGAGAAAACAAAAAAGCTGTTTGTGAATTTTACGAAGCGGATGCGCGAGGAGGAAGGCGTAAAATTTGTGACGGTGCTGCATGATTACCCTGCGGCAGACCACGAGGGCGTGATTTCCGTCGGAACGGCGGCAGAGTTGGTTTACTGGACGGCAGGGGCAAGCGCAGGCGCAGAGGTGAACGAAAGCCTGACGAATACAGCCTATGACGGAGAATACGAGGTGGACGCAAAGCTGAAAAAGAGCGACTACATCAAGGGCATCCGGAAGGGACAGCTCCTGTTTTATGAGGAGGACGGCACACTGCGCGTACTGCGCGACATCAACAGCTTTACCTCCTTTGCGGCGGCGAAGAACAGCGATTTTTCGAGCAACAGGGTGGTGCGCGTGTTGGACAGTATTGCAAATGATGTGGCGAATATTTTCAGCAAATATTACCTTGGGAAGCAGAGCAACAATGCAAACGGCAGAAATCTGCTGAAGGCGGAGATTCTGGCATACCATGAGGAGCTGATGAAGCTTGAGGCAATCGAAGGCTTTACGGCGGACGACATTACGGTGGAAAAGGGCGCGGAGAAGCAGGATGTTGTGGTATATGAGGCAATTCAGCCTGTGGATGCGATGGAAAAGCTGTATATGAAGGTTGAGGTTGCATAAGGAGGTATGAGAATGGGCTATTTGAGAGCGAAGGACACAGTGAACGGTGCATTGGGAACCTGCTTTGCCATCATTGACGGCAAGCGGCACGAGCTAATGCAGGTGAAGAACATTCAGGCGAAGGTGAAGAAAACCAGAATGACGATTCCTATTCTGGGGATGACCGCAAAGCAGCAGAAAAGCGGCGGCTGGGAAGGCACAGGGACGATGACGGTATATTATGTGAGCAGTTTGTTTCGCAGGGTGATGGCGGATTATATGAAAAACGGCGTGGACACCTATTTTGAACTGCTACTGACAAATGAGGACCCGACAGGGGATGCCGGCAGACAGACGGTGCTTCTGAAGGATGTGAATATTGAGGAAATGCTGATTGGCAAGATTGACGTGGAGGAAGCGGCAATGGAGGAGGAAATGAAGTTTACCTTTGGCGGCGTGGAGCTTCTGGACAAATTCAATCAGATGTAAGAAATTTTGAAGAACGGGAGGGGCTATTTTGGGACAGGAATGCTTTTACAGAGAGAACAGGCAGGACAGAGCGGAGGAGGAAATTCTTCTGACAGAGCGATTGGCTGAAGGCTGCGGTGAAACGCACTGGCGGATTCGCCCGATGACACAGAGGGAGAATGAGGAAATCTGGAAGCGGTGCGGCGAGGACGAAGGGCGGTATCAGGAAATGATTCTGGCGGAGAGCGTTGTGTTCCCTGATTTGAAGGATGCGGCATTGCAGAACAGCTACGGCGTGATTGGGGCGGAGCGGCTGTTGGCAAGACTGCTGCTGGCGGGGGAATATGACTGCCTGCGGCGAGAGGTGGAGCGCATCAACGGAGGGGAGGATGACGGATGTACCGATTATATTTAAAGCAGAACGGGGAGCAGCTTCTGCTGCCTGTGACACCTGCGGAGATTGAGACGAGGACGGGAAACCAGAATAAGACAGCGTATATTCTGGATTTCGGGGAGATGAATCTGGCGAAAAAGCCGGGACTTACGGAAATCCGCTTTACGGCACTGCTGCCGGGACGGGCATACAGCTTTGTGCAGACGGAGGGCGGCTTTCGGGAACCGGAATATTTTCTGAATCGTTTTAAGGAATACAAGGCTTCGGCAAAGCCCGTACAGATGATTTTATTTCGCAGGCTGGCAGATGGCAAGCAGAAATTCTGCGGCAATACGGAGGTGCTGCTGGAGGAATACACGGTGACGGAAAAGGGCGGCGAACAGGGGGACTTCTGGGTGGAATTTTTCTGGAAGGAATGGAGAGCGGCAAAAAGTATTCGTTACAGTATTCAGGGGAACAGCATGATGGCACAGGGACAGGCAAGGCAGGCAAAGCAGCCTGCCGCCGGCTATACGGTGCAGAGGGGCGACAGCCTTTGGAGCATTGCGAAAAAGCAGCTTGGAGATGGGACGAAATACAAGGAGATTGCACGGAAGAACGGAATTGCGAACCCGAATCGCATCTATCCGGGGCAGGTGCTGAAGCTGTAAAAAAGAAAGGGGAAAACGGGGATGAACATAAAACTATTATTGCAGCATGGGACGAGCATCTATGACGCGACACCGATTCTGGAAGGGCGCGTGGAATGGTTCGCAAGCGTGATGGGGAAGGCAGGACGGCTGAAATTTCGCGTGGTGCGTGACGGGATTGTGAATTTCGTGGAGGGAGACAGGGTTTCCTTTTATGTGGACAGCGTGCTGCGCTTCAGCGGCTTTGTGATGACGAAGGAGAGAACCTCGGAGCAGATTATTTCGGTGACGGCGTATGACCAGATGTTTTATCTGGTGCGAAACAAGGGGACGTATGTATTTCTGAATAAGAGTGCGAAGGAAATTATACAGACCATCGGGGCGGATTACGGCTTGGAGATTGGCTATATCAATGACGGCGGATGGAGGATTCCGCAGAGAATTGAGGAGGGGGAAACACTGATGGATATGATTCTTTCTGCACTGGAACTCTGCGGACAGGCAACGGGAAAGGAATATTTTTTATTCGACAGAGGCGGTCAGCTGATTGTGAAGGAGAAAAAGGAGATGGCAGTGGAGGCGGTGCTGCGGTGCGATGGGGGCATCAGCGAATACACCTATCGGACGGACATCAGCAAGGATACCTATAACGCGGTGCAGCTTTACCATGCAGGGCGGAAGGAAATCGAGCGAAAGGCATGGAAGGTGGAAAACGCAGAAAAGGTGAAGAAATGGGGCAGACTGCAGTATTACAAGCGCGTACCCTACACGATGAACAGCGCACAGCTGAAGGAGCAGGCAGAACGTATTTTGAAGGAAAAATGCAGAGTGGTGAAAAAGCTGACGGTGGAGAACATCAACGGGGATGTGATGCTTTTTGCAGGGAATACCATCTGGCTGGAGATTCCCGGACTGGCGGAAATCAGCCTGCAGGGGCAGGTTCTGATTGAGAGCTGCACACATATTTTTGAGGAAGGCGCGCATCGGATGCAGATGGACATTCGCATTGAGGAGGTTGGCTAATGGATTTGAAAGGCTTTTTGAAGGAAAACAACGGATTTCCCGAAAACAGAAGGGTGCATATTTCGCCCTGCTTTCGGGAGAACGGCGAGGAGGTGCTCTGGGAGCTGCGTGCGGTGAGCGAGGAAGAATACCGCAGGGCGGCAGAGGGCAAGCGAGATAAATGGGCGGTGCTTTGCATGCTTTCTGTAGTAGTGCCGGATTTGACGGACAGGGCACTCCGGGAAAGCTATGGCGCGGACAGCGGAGAAGCAGCATTGCAGGAGATGCTTTATCCGGGGGAGTATATGCGGTTATTGGAGGCGGTGAAGGATATCAATGGATTCCAAAGCCGCAGAAGGGTCTGGAAGGAACAGGCAAAAAAATGATTGCGGAGGGTGTAGATGAGGCGGATTATGCCTGCTATGCTCTCCGCAGATACGGCATACGCCCGAAGGACTGGGCGGAAATGACAACACCTGAGAGAATGTTTTGCTGTGCGGTGATTGAGATGGAGATTGCGGCAGAGGAAAAGAGGTGAAGGGATGCAGCAGGAGAAAAAGGGGCTGTTTGGGCGGCTGTTGGACTTTTGGAAGGAAAAGACGGAAGAAGCCGGCGGCGGCATCGGTTTTTGGAGCGGAGGAAAAACGGAAGGAAAAACAACGGCAGAAAACCGACAGGACGCACTGCCGCAGGAGAAGGCGGAAAAGAAGCCCTTCTTTTGGGAGGAAACAGTGCGGACAGCAAAGGGAAAGAAGGCAGAGGAAGCAGAGACTTTCGGGCAGGAACGGCGAAGGTCTTTTGCGGAGGAGAAAACGGAGGAAGCAAAGGGGCCTGCATTGCGGACGGCGGAGGAAAGCACGCAGGAGAGGAAAACGATTGTTCCGATTTTTACGGCAGAGATTTTTCGGGAGAAAACGGAGTGGCGCGAAGCGGAAGAAAGGCGGAAAACGACTTTTATGCAGGAAGCACCTTTTGCGGAGCAGGAGAAGCGGAAAACGATTCCGATTGTGGCAGAAACAGGGCTTGCCGAAAAAGCGGCGGCTGCCGAAGAAGCGGAAGAGCTGCCGCAGGAAGCACCGAAAAAGGAACGGGAGCAGGCAAAGGGTGCGGAGATTGATATAGAACGGCTGATGCGCGAGATGACGAAGCGGCTCTGGGAAGAAAGGGAAGCAAGCGGCAGGCGGCTGAGACGATAAGGAGGAGAAGGGATGCTTGAGATTATCAAACAATTGGCACTGGATGCGGCGGAGAAGGGTGCGGATTTCTGCGTAGGAACAGTGACAAAGGCGGCACCGCTGACAATTCGACTGGAGGAAGGACTGGAGCTGACAGAGGCGTTTCTGGTGCTGACGGAGGATGTTTTGCAGGCAGAGGAAACGGGCAGTATACAGATTGAGGGTGGCAGTTGGCGTGCATATCGACTGAAGCGAAGCAGAGCTTTGCAGGCAGGAGAGGCGGTGGCACTGCTGCGGGCAGACGGCGGACAGCAATATTTGGTGCTTGGGAGAGTACGAAAGGAAGGATAGGATGACACCGATACAGGAAACGGAAATTGACATGGAGAAGCTGGAAAAAAGGACGATGCCGAGCCTGACATGGAGAATCAACGAGGAGAAGGCAGAGGTGCGTGGCGAGACAGATGAACTGGACGCGATGCGGCAGGCGGTTTCTAAAATTTTGCAGACGGAGCGGTATCGTTATGCGGTTTATGACTGGAATTACGGCGTGGAACTGGAGGATTTATACGGGAAGAATGTATCGTATGTGATTCCGGAGCTGAAAAGGCGGATTGAGGATGCCCTGCTTGCGGATGACAGGGTGACGGCGGTGACGGATTTTTCCTTTCGGGAGGAAAAGGGCAGCGTGACGGCGGCATTTACGGTATATACGATTTTCGGGGAAGTGACGGCAGAGAGGACGGTGGATATATGATGGCGGTAAGCTATGAGGAACTGATGGAGAAAAAGCTGGACAGGATTGATGACAGAAGGGACAAGCGGCAGGGCAGTCTGATTTATGACGCGTTGGCACCCAATGCGGCGGAAACGGCGCAATTTTACGCAGATTTGGATTTGCTGGCGGACAGAACCTTTGCGGATACGGCTGTGGGCGAGGATTTGACCAGACGGGCGGCAGAGAGGGGAATGCTGCGAAAGGGCGCGGTGAAGGCAACCTTTTACGGGCGTTTTCTGGATGCGGACGGAGCGGTATATCCTGTGGAAAACGGGACAAGATTTGCACTGGAGGAATATAAATATATCGTACTGGGGAGAGAGGCAGACGGAAGATATATTCTGGAATGTGAAACAGAGGGGGCGTGCGGCAATGTGTATCTGGGGGAGCTGCTGCCCTTGGAAACGATGCCCGATTTAGCAAAGGCAACACTGGAGGAACTGCGGACGGACGGCGAGGATGCGGAAGGCGACGAGGAGCTGCGCAAACGCTTTTTTGCAAGCTTTGATGCGGATGCCTTCGGCGGAAACATTGCGGATTACAAGAGGAAGGTGAACGCGATGCAGAATGTGGGCGGACTGAAGGTTTATCCCGCGTGGAACGGGGGCGGCACGGTGAAGCTGGTGCTGATTGACCAGGGATGGCGCAGACCGACGGAAACAGAGCTGGCGGCATTGCAGAAGGAGATTGACCCCGAAAGCAAGGGGGAAGGCTACGGAATTGCGCCGATTGGACATAAGGTAACGGTGGAAGGAGTGACAGAGGTGCGCTGCAATATTGCGCTGCAGCTTTCTGTGGCGGAGGATGTGACGAAGGGAACGGTTCTGACGAAGCTGACTGAGGGATTTTCGGCATATTTTGAGGAGCTGCGGAAGAACTGGGCGGACAGCGACTTTCTGACGGTACGCATCAGCCATCTGGAATCAAGGGCATTGGAGACAGATGGTGTGGTGGATGTTTCGGACTGCGGCATCAACGGCGGCAGCGGCAACCTGATTCTGGGGGCGAATGATGTGCCTGTGCTGGGTGAAATTGAGGTGAAGCAATGACGGAGAACAGATATGAAAAGCACTGCCCGTGTACGGTGAGCGAATTGAGAGAGTTTCGGAAGCTGGGAGAAATCGAGGGGACGATTTTGGAAGAAGCGGCGGCAGCAAAAGAGACACTGGAACGAAACCAATGGATTCTGACAGCGGAAAAAAGCGGTCTTCTGCGACTGGCAGGGATGATGGGCTTTTTCGGGGCAGAGCAGATGGAAACAGAGGAGCTGCGGGAGGAAATTCTTTCGCGCTGGTGCAGCCGCAGTCCATATACCTATTTTCATTTGCAGGACTGGCTGGACGGGTGTGTGGGTGCGGGAAATTATATCGGTACTCTGGAAAGGGAAAGCTACAGACTGCGGCTGGTACTGGAATTATGCGTGAAGGAAAAACGAGAGTTTTTGCAGAAGCATCTGCGGAAAATTATTCCGGCAAATCTGGTTTTGCAGGTGAATCTGAATGTGAATACGCATGGGAAGCTGCACAGAATGCGGCACGGTGAGATGAAGGAAAAAGGGCTGACCTACGGCGGGATTCCCTTTGAAATTTTGCCGGAGGAGGAAGGAAACAGTGCAGTTTCGGGCGAAAAACTGTTGCAGAGAATGAGAAGATGTGCTACAATACAGAAATAGTGGGGAGAAATGTCCCCAAGTGTGACGAGATTCCACTCGGCGGAGTGAAAATACAGGAGGTTTTGGCATGTCTACAATCGGTATGGTATTAACAGTTATTTTGATGATTCTTGCGGTGATTCTGGCAGCAATCATTCTGATGCAGTCCAAGCGTTCCGCAGGTCTGGGTGCAGTAAGCGGCAACAGCAGTGATACTTACTGGAGCAAGAACAAAGGGAATTCTGTGGAAGGCGCACTGGAAAGATATACAAAAATCGGCGGCGCACTGTTCATGATTCTTGCGCTCATCATTAACCTGGTAGGTTAACAAATGCAGAAGAAGATGCCTTTTCGGGGGCATCTTTTTTTATAGGTTTATGGGATTGATAGGACAGAGAGCTTTTGGGCAGGATAAGCACGAGAAAGCATAAGGAGAAGGACATGGACGAGACGGACATTTTAAAGGAAAGAAAAGAACGGATTCTGGCATATATGGAAAGCGAAGGATATGTTCCCATAAAGCGCAGAGATATGCGCGCGATGCTTTCTGTGCCGCAGGAGGACAGAGAAAAATTTGAGAGCCTCATCAATGAGCTGATTGCAGAGGGACGTGTATTTGAAACAAAGAAGGGTAAGCTGGCTTCGCCGAAGGATTTGCAGATGGCAACGGGGACATTTATCGGACACGCCAGAGGGTTTGGATTTGTGACACCCGACGCAGGAGGCGAGGATATTTTTATTCCGGCGAGCGAAACGATGGGCGCGATGCAGAAGGACAGAGTGCTGTATAAGATGCTGCATAAGGCGGAAAAGGGCAAAAAGGCAGATGGCGTAATTGTACGGATTCTGGAACGAGGACAGCAGCGGATTGTTGGCACATTTGAGGCAGGCAGCAAGGGCTATGGCTTTGTGGTAGCGGATGACAAGAAGATTGCGAAGGATATTTTTATTTCCAGAGAAAACACAAAGGGTGCCGTGACGGGGCATAAGGTCGTTGTGGAAATTACGGATTACGGCGAGGACAGACGCAATCCGGAGGGAAAGGTCATTGAAATTTTGGGGCATATCAATGACCCAGGAGTGGATATTCTTTCGGTGATTCGCAGATATGAACTGGCGGTGGAATTTCCGGAGGAGGTTTATGCGGAGATTGAGCACCTTGGGACAGAGGTTGCCGAGGCGGACAAAAAGGGCAGAGAGGATCTGCGCGACCTGTTGACGATTACGATTGACGGCGCGGATGCGAAGGATTTAGACGATGCGGTTTCTCTGAAAAGGCTGGGGAACGGCAATTTTGAACTGGGTGTGCATATTGCGGATGTTTCGCATTATGTGCGAGAGAATACGGCACTGGATAAAGAGGCTTACGCCAGAGGAACAAGCGTTTATCTGGTGGACAGGGTGATTCCCATGCTGCCGCATAAGCTGAGTAACGGAATCTGTTCGCTGAATCCGCATGTGGATCGGCTTGCGTTAAGCTGTCTGATGGAAGTGAACGGCAGAGGCGAGGTGGTAAGCCACAGAATTCTGGAGAGCGTCATCAATTCGGATTACCGCATGACCTATACGGCGGTGCGTGAGATTCTGGAGGACGGAACACCTGCGTTATTGGAGCAGTATGCGGAAATTCTGCCTATGCTGGAGGATATGGAGGAGCTGCGGCAGATTCTGGGAGAAAAAAGAAGAAAACGCGGGTCTGTGAATTTTGATTTGCCCGAATCGAAAATCATTCTGGATGAAAACGGAAAGCCGATTGACATCAAGCCTTATGAAAAAAGCATTGCGACAAACATGATTGAGGAATTTATGCTGGTGTGCAACGAAACAATCGCGGAAAATTCCTTCTGGCAGGAAATGCCGTTCATGTATCGTAGCCATCAGGAGCCGGATGAGGATAAGCTGGAAAAAATGGAGCAGTTCCTGCGTGGCTTTGGCTATTATCTGCGGAAAAAGGACGGGGAGATTCACCCGAGAGAGCTGCAGAAGGTTTTGCAGAAGGCAGAGGAAACGGACGAGGAACGGATTATCACCAGAATGGTGCTGCGGAGCATGATGCAGGCAAGATATACGGCGGAAAATGGCGGACATTTTGGGTTGGCTGCAAAATATTATTGCCACTTTACCTCGCCCATCCGCAGATATCCCGATTTGGAAATTCACCGCATGATTAAAAAAATGCTTCATGGAGAGCTGGATGAAAAGGCATCTGTCTATTACCGCAGAAAAATGCCCGATTGGGCAAAGCATTGCTCCAAGCAGGAACGCGTTGCGGAGGACGCGGAACGGGATACGGATGCACTGAAAAAGGTGGAATTCATGGAGGATAAGGTTGGTCAGATTTATGAAGGCATCATTTCCGGTGTGACGAACTGGGGGATTTATGTGGAGCTGCCGAATACCATTGAGGGCATGGTGGCACTTTCCCAGATGGATGATGATTATTATGAATTTGACGAGAAGAAAATGCTTGTGTTCGGGAAACGGACGAAGAAAAGCTATCGTCTGGGGGATAAGGTCGTTGTTTCCGTGGCGAAGGTGGATCGTATGATGGGGACGATTGATTTTGCCTTTGCAGAGGAAAACGAGGATTTTCAGGAATAAAGAAAAAAGGAAGGTCAGACTGAGAGAAATCGGTCTGACCTTTTTCTGTAGGAAGTTAATGTTGTTCCAATGTGAAGGTAAGGGAATAGCAGGTTTTCTTTGCATCCTCATCCGGACCGATGGAATAACTATTGTGCTTATCCACATTGTAGCCAACCAGTGTAATTTCCTGTATGATGCGGAGGTTGCCTGTTTCGATGGTGTAGCTGCAATAGGGGTGTCTATCCATATAGTTGAGGACGGAGGAAATCCGCTGTGGCTCCTGTGTATCATCGGAGGAGAGAAGCTGACCGCTGATTCGTTCTAAATCCGGATGGAGAAAATCAATCTGCGTACGCAGGAGTGCCATGGCGAGCAGGGGATTTTGCTCCAAAGGGGAAAGGATATCTCCCTCGGTATCCGTGAGGGTATAGGAAAAGGAAGATAGTTTTCCGTTTTCCTCTTGAATGACAGGCTCAGAGCGGACAGCATTCGGAAGAAAAATCAGAAATGAGAGGTCATCTTCGCCTTCCTTCCATTTGCCGTCCTTCGTCAGCGAAGGAAGGGTATCCAGTTCAGCATATTCCAGAAGATGATTATAATTTTCTACGAATTCCGCAACGGTCAGAGTGTTGCCGTTGGGAACGATCGTCCATGTATGGATGAGAAATGTGAAAATGCTTGTAAACAGCACGATGGCAATATAGCCGAAGGCAGAACGCAGACGGAACGGTTTTACTTCATAGCAAAGGTCATTATCCCAAGGCAGAGTTCCTTCTTCGGTATAGATTTCGTAGCATTTATAATTGCGATACAGGCTGTAAAACGGGATGGCATAGCCTTCGCCAACATGGAAAATTTTGACAAGACGCTCGAATGCCTGTGAGCGTGTCAAAAGACTGCCATCCTTCTGATGAACGGAAAGCCCAAAGAGCCATTTGCCGGGAGTTTTGCCCCATTTGGAAAGAAACAGCGGCTCTAAAAGGAAGAGAAACAGCCAGCTGAGATAGGTTTCCAGAAGCGTCCATGCGAAAGAGGAATTGCTTGCCTTCATTGGAGAAAAAAAGGAAAGACAAAGGTTAAGAAGTGTGGCAAGCAGCCCAAGGTCAAGACTGCGTGCGAAAAATCTGCGCCAGGGTGCTTTCTGTGGTGTTTGTGTTTCGTTTGTTTCGGTGGTGAGAATTGCGTCTGTTGTCATAAAAAATCCCCCTTTTTCGTGGCAGAGATACAAGTGTCTATTATGACTCAGTGTAACAGAAAAAAGACGGGTTGTGTGAGAAATGGGAAGATTGTAAGAAAAGTGTAAGAAACAGGGGGGATATTCTAAAAGGAAGTTTTTTGTAAATAAAATGAAATATTTGTAACCGAAACGTCATTTGATTTTTTTGATAGAATATGATATAGTTATTTCTGCAATAGAAGATTGTCGGGGAGGTGATTCTGTATGGCAAAAGGAAAAGGAACAAAGCTGATTGCACAAAACAAAAAAGCATATCACGATTATTTCATTGAAGAAACCATACAGGCAGGCATTTCTCTGGCAGGGACAGAGGTAAAAAGTCTGCGCATGGGGAAGTGCAGCCTGAAGGAAAGCTACATCCAGATTAAGGATGGAGAGGCTTTTATTTACAACATGCACATCAGCCCATACGAGCAGGGGAATATCTTTAATAAAGACCCGCTTCGCCCCAGAAGGCTTCTGCTGCATAAAGCACAGATTCGCAAGTGGGACCATGAGGTGCGTGCGGCAGGGTATACGGTTGTTCCCTTGAGGGTATACTTCGACCGCAGCTATGTGAAGGTGGACATTGCTCTGGCGAAGGGCAAAAAGCTCTATGACAAGAGAGACACCATTGCAAAGAATGATATGCGCCGTCAGGCGGAAAAGGATTTTAAAATCAGAAATCTTACTTTATAAGTTTGTCGTTTACAGCCATTTCACCGAAAAGGCGTGAAGTTTCACGATTTACGGGGATGCAATGGTTTCGACGGGAGTCTTGAAAGTAGGAATAGCCATCCGCGGACCAGTGAACCGCGTCATCAAGCTGGAACCTTTTTTAAAAAGAAACGACAAAAATAATTTTGCACTGGCTGCCTAATTAACGGCGCCTGTCGGCCTTCGGTTTCTCACCGCTGAAGAATCCGGCATCGACTTGGTGGGGCACTTTTCTGCCTAAGCTTTGCGGCAGGGAAAGATTCATGAAGCTACTGAGGGGCAAAGCCTGTCAATCGGCGTTGCAACGAGGGAATGACAAAAGACTGACTGTGATGGGAGAAGTTCTTATGGATGGGTTTTCGGACAGGGGTTCAATTCCCCTCATCTCCATGTAGAAGCCTTGAAAACATTGAGTTTTCAAGGCTTCCACTTTTTGGAGTAATCAAAAAGGTAATCAACGAGGGCTTAATTTGCCCGGAATTCCGGGATTTGGCTCAAAATATCTTGTTTTACTTCAATCGTTTTTCTGTTACGGTGGTAATGCGTTTCTGTACAGAGAATATCTGTATGCCCCATAACATCCTTGATTAACCTATGGTCTATGTTGTTGTCCAGCAGGATAGAGCCATAGGTTTTTCTGATTTTATGGGGAGATTTCGGATAAATCTCTAGCTTTTGGCAAATGGTGCGAAGTCTGGAACGGACGCTGTTTGTTGTCAGCCGTCCGTTTCGTCCCATGAATACGTATTCGCCAAAAGGATTCAGCAGGCGGATTCTTTTCAGGAGCCAGGCATAATCAGCAGGAACAGGAATGGTTCTGACACCTGCTGCGGATTTTGGAAAATCCTTTACTTCATAAACATTTTTTCCTGCTTCGTTTTTGTATCTGGTTTCCGTTCTTCTGACCTTTACAGAGAGTTCATCAAAATCTTCATGTTTCAGGGCAACCAGTTCGCCAACTCTGAGTCCTGTTACGAATATCAGACAGATAGCCAGGTTTGTAGAATCAGGATTCTTCATCAGATAATCCAGAATCAACTGCATTTCCTGATCATTGTATACTTCCTGGTAATCCTCTTTGATCGTCTTTTTGAATGTAGTGTCGGTCAGATCCAGACGTTGAAATACATCCTCTGCGGTAAAGCTGATGAGATCCGTTGCGCTTGCCCGCTTCAGGAACCCTTTGGTGAGAGATTTCAGATTAGAAAAGCTTTTAGCAGTCAGATGATAGGTAGATATCTGATCTTCCAGAAAGTCAATAAGATCACGTTTGTCCAGGTGCTTCAGCTTTTCTTTGCCAAAGACGCTGTAATGCCGTCGGAAAATTCTGAGATTACGCTCATAGGTTGATTTTTTAATTTTTCCCAGAGATAATCGCCTGTCGTTCCATTCAGAGAAAACACCCTCAATCGTGGGATTTTCTTCTAAATTTCTGTAGAAGGAAATGATCTCATTATGAAGGGAGTTTTCACTTTTCCGTTTGATTAAGGTTCGACCGTTTTTGCCATAGGGAAGATAAGTACGCCAGAAGGCATCTTTCCCCTGCCAAATTTTTTGTGTATGTTTACTTAAATACTCTTTGCGTTTTTGCATTTCAATCGCGCGTTCCACATTTCCTATATCAAGCATACCATTGGATGCGAGATACTGCAAGATTTCATCAGAATTTCGATTTTTCATGATTATAACAAGGAGCCTGAGATTTTTCTGTGTGCAAATGCTCCTATCCTTTCTTCAGGCTGGGAACCGATTCTGCATATGGTTCCAAAATGATGTCAGGAAGGGCTCAGGGAATTGGTTTTTGCGCCAATGTTTCGATGTAAATTTAGATATGGATAATTTTATAATAAAATTCCTGCCATCTCACTTTGCTAAGGACTCGTATTTTGCAGATCAGAAGCCTTTAGCAATACGACTTGAAATCTCATGATATATGCACAAATAATTTATATTATGTTGATAGAGAACAGAAGCACATTGGGATGATTACAGCAAGTTTGTACCGAATTTCCACGTTTTGCTCTTATGTGCTCTATGGTTTTGAAATTCGTTTTATACATAGACCTGCATACAATGGTGCCCGATTGGTGCCCAGCCTGTTTTTCGGAGAACATTGTCTGGGTCTATGTCAGGAGAGTCCACAGGTATTCAAATGTCCTATTTGAATACCTGTGGAAATTTTTTATGCCTCTTTTCCTAATACGTCAGCATGATACGCATTTAGTACGAGCAGCTTACGGTCTACTCTTACGGTAACATAGTGACTGGTTATGGAGCTCAGCTCATCAGAAATATTAAGCTGACTTCCGATTCCTTTGAGGGTATGCCCAAGAATCTGCCCGACAGTATAAAAATCTCCTGCCAGATTGTACATATTTGTAGCGGCTGTGTGTCTCAGGTCATGGAACCGGATAGGAGGCATATGCAGCTGCTGCAGGTATTGCTTGAATTTTCTTGAAACATACTCTTGCAGGAGAGGGGAACCGTCAGCCTTGGTGATAACCAGATCATTATCATAATAGATGTGCCCTGATTTCTCCATGAGATATTTCTGTTGGTTTTGATGCGCTTGCTGCGTCTGAAAATAAGGTAATGCCCAATCGGTAATCGGAAGGACTCTTTCGCCTGTCTTTACCGGTGCCATCTCCGAAAGTTGCTTTGTTTTTGCAGAGATATCATATGGGAGCTGCTCTATAACAGAAAATGTTCTCTTTTCCATATCAACATTTCTCCAGCGCAAGCCAAGAATTTCCCCTCTGCGTAGCCCGTACAGACCCGCCAGAACAAGAATCAACTGCCATTCCGGTTCAGTAATGCCTGCGAATAATTGCTGCATTTCTTCAATGGTATATGGGTCAGGCGTATCTCCGTCTTTCTCAAACTTTGTCAGAATATCCCGTGCAGGATTATTCTCTATGTAATGATGTTTTCTTGCATACTCCAAGGAAACACCCATGATTTTATGAGAACACCGTACAACGGATGCGGATAATCCGGCTGCTTTGATTTTGCCGTACATATCGTCGAGCATAGCAGGTGTTAATTGCTTCAATGCAACATCCCCGATATAAGGAAAAATATGATTCTTCATTGTGCTCAGATATCCTGCTTTTGTGCTGGGACGTAAATTTTCTTCTCCATACTGCTCCATCCATTCCAACATATACTCTTTTACAGTCCGTTTCCGAAACGAAGCTGCAGGTGGAAGGCAGGACGGATCTGACAGCTTGGCTTTCATAGCTGCTTCATGCTGTTGTGCCGCTTCCTTAGTAGAAAAGCCTTTTTTGGCGTAGGTTTTCCTTCGCCCAGCAGACCGGTATTTGATATTTACATCATATACTACTCCTGCTTTTCCGGTTAATTCTCCTGTGCTGTTTCGCTTGTTTTGTACTTCCCTTACAGAAATTGCCATATAGAATCTCTCCTTTTCTGATTTGGTATATTTGAGGAAGAGAACTGTTCTCCTCCTCAAATGTATTTGCGTGTACTTCTTTTGTGGAACAAAGGGGAACGGTTATGGAACAGGATTTTTGTTGAGATACAGGGGTTTTCAGCCTTCTGTTCCATTTGTTCCAGTAGAATTAAATTTCTTTTTTTAATCCGATTCCTGTATGCCCCCAACAATTTTTGTCTCCGATACGGAATTTTTTCATTGCTACCCCGGGCATCCCTGCAAGCATTTCATAGAGCTTTCTTTTCGTGAAAGCATCTAGTTCATTCTTGCGGCAGTACTTTTCATATTCAGCCAATAGCTGCGTATTATGAATTCGCGCCTCGGGAGATAAAACACAGCAGTCCTTTAAAAAGGCGTATAAGGAATTACCTCTTTCTAAAAACGACTGCACAAATACCTCTGATTCCTCCGGACGGGTAAACTTGAAATTTCGCTGAGATAACTCTCGCAGAGCGTGCATCGACAAAGTGAAAATAGAATCTCGTTCGTTCCAGAGCTTATCCAACAGATGCTTGTCCTGCTTTTCTTTGGGGACGCTATGGTTGAACAGCAAAACCACTAAGCGATTTACGAAAGCCTGTGTAGCATCGGATTCGGTTGTACCCGGAAGAGCATTTCCGGCAAAGAGCATTTTGCAGCGTGGTTTAAAAGAAAAAGGATTTTTCCCTTTATATTCTGCGTTAATGTCGTCCATACCGGTTATCTTTTTAAAAGTAGTGATTTCTGATAAAGGTTTCCCTTTAATCTCTCCCGAAATGTTCAGCTTTTTGGCATAGAGCTCAGCCTTATTAAATCTTCCTGAAAGTTCATCAAGAGGGATATTGGAAATCAGGTTGCTCGGAAACAGATTAGAAACGAAAGTAAGCATAATGCTTTTGCCAGAATCCGGCTGCCCTTTAAAAAACATGGCACACTTCCCGTCATTGCTGTCGGAGCAGGCATAGCCGATGATTTCTAAAATGAGCTGTCTCTTTTCTGCAATGATCCGTTTCTTAGATTCCTCGTTATCGGAATATAAGGGTGCCAGCGAACTATTGCAAAAAGAATCAAATGTAGGGCACGAAATTTCATCCTCATCTAAAACACTTGCATCTACAGAGTATGTAAAGAGCTTATCGGGGGAGTGCTCCTGCATTTTTCCGGTTCTGATATCGTAGATTCCAGATATTGTATTAACCAGGTATTTGTCAGCATTAAAATCATCTATGTTTTTCTTGATAGAAGGAAGCCAGGAGAGTAGTTGGCAGATATTCTTTATATCCTTTGCGCCCACATTTAACCTGCATCCGATGGTCTCCAGACAGCTTGTGACAAATACCTCCAGTTCATCTATAGGATGATAGTAGCCCTTTTTAATGTCATATTCCCAGAGTTTATCTCCTTCTGTGGATTTCAGATTTCCACAACGTGCAATCTTATCGATAAGATCGTTTACGGATTGATTCTTTGGGTTGTAAAGAGCCCTTTGGGATACGAAAATTCCGGAATACGGATTGACATTCTGCTCAGAGAGGTCAGTTTCCTCATCGGATTCATCCAGTTCATCATACCAGACAACGTTTTCATCGTTTTGAAGTTCGTCTGTATCCTCATCAGGGAAAGAGTCGGTATCGTCCGAGAAGTCATCATCATACTCATCAGGGGAAGAGTCGGTATCGTCCTGGGAGTCATCATCGTACTCATCAGTATAATAGTCATCATCGTCCGAGAAGTCATCATCGTACTCATCAGTATAATAGTCATCATCGTCCGAGAAGTTATCATCGTCCTCATCCTCAGAAGAGTGTATAAAGTCCAGTAAGCTATTCAATGAACCGATACTTGAAGTGTGAGTAGATAACCAGAGAGTACCCTCATTTTCGTAATCGTTGCAATCCTCATAGTCATCATGCGTTTCGCAATCGTCGTACTCTCCATAGGTGTTATACCCTGTGTGTTCTGCATACTCTGTGTAATTTTTATAATAATTGTAATATTTTTTCATTTTAAATTCTCCTCCTTATTATTTCATGATAGAATAAAACTTAAATAGATTTTGAATAAGTCAGCGCCAACTAAATTCAAAAATAGCATATACGAAAAATTGCATTTAAGGAACGGGAAAAACTATTGTCGAAATTCCCCCTTGTTTTTATTTATTTATATTTTTTGTGGAGGTTGTACAAAATGGAAAAGAAATCTGTGAAATCGGATAAAATGCATACTGAAGAAAAGAAAGATGGATTTTTCTTTTTGAAAAAAGAAATTCTTGATCTTTTAAAGACAAACTCTCTTTCAAAAGAGCTTGACCCAATTCCATCTAAAGCAATCAATCCAGAATATAGGTTTGTTGTTCTCTATAAAAGCTTTGATGATTTCTATAGGGATAATTATTATGAGATTCAATATGGTAAATTACCAAATCCGCCAGATTTTAAAAATGTCTCTAAAACATGTCTTGATCGAATAAAGTTGATTTGTGATATTTTTGGCATTATTTTTGAGTGCTTTAAAACTGAAGAAAATCATTATTATATGACACCTGATGTCGTATCACTTTTTCAATTTATAATAAATACAATAAATATGAATTATGGATCACAAATAAGAGAAAGAAGTACAGATATAGGAAATGAGGATCTTACAGCTCTCCGCGAGGGCTATTATAATGCATTAGAAAGCTGTGAGTATGATTACTATATTATTGAGAAAGCGTTAAAGTATTTTGATGAAAAAACAGGTTGTCCGCCATATGATAATTTTGTACAGTTAAGTGAGCACATATCTAACATTCTAAAAGATTTTGAAACGAGACATCGTGTTAAACTCTTAGACCATGAAAAATACTATTTAGGGAGAGAACTAGCGGATATTTACCAATATATCTTTTACCCTAGATTTTATGATTGTTGCATGGAAAAAATAAAGGAATATTTAGATAAAAATAATATCTCTTATGAAAAATCTGAGGAAGAGAAATTTATGGAATGGCTTAATTCTGCTAGATTACGAACGCATCAAGACAAAACTTAAGTGGTTTTTGAAGCGGGTTCATTTTGTATATGATTTACATAACGTTTTGAGACACAAGATAACAGAGAACATGCAAAAAAATCTTATTTTTACAGGCTCTCTGTTATCTAGGGGTGATAAGCATAATTTTTTAAATCATATCTATGCAAATCTCGCAAGATTCTTTTTTTTATTTTCAATACAATATTTTTCTAAATCAGTTTTCTTTACTCTCCAGAGTTTTCCCACCCTGAATGCGGAAAGCTCCCCGGAGTTGACCAATTTATAAAAAAGAGACCTTCCGATAAAAAGATATTCCATACATTCTCTGGGGCTTAAACAATCATTTTCAATTTCCATATCCTCTTCATAAAAGGGGTAGTCATTATTTTTAATCATAGAAAAACCTCCTTTTTCAGCCAAGCCTTGGTCAAATCCTCATGACAAGAACCGCTTTGCTCCGTGCTATATTTCCGGTGAGCCGAGAAATATATCCCTGCCGCACTGCGCCTCGATTCTTGTAATGAGGTTTTTTCCTGCGGCTTGGCTGTTTTGTATTTTATCAGATTGTTTAGTGTTATTTTGCACTTTTATAATCATGTATTTTTTATAGGATAAAGCTGATTCCACGCAATTTAAGGCAATGATGAAAATAAAAAATTTTCTGTTTTCTGCGGAAAAACCACTATGGTCAATCCGCAAAACAGAAAAACAGTACGATTTGATAAAAAATGAAAGGAGCGAACATCCATGCTGAAACTGATTTTAACTGTCCTGCGCGACATCCTCTGGGAAATCGCAATGGGATTGATTCAGACCAGAGTAACCGCCTGACACCAGATACCAGAAAGAGAGGAGTGACTTGCCAATGAAAAACTGACACCCGCTTCCAAAGAAATTTGGAGTATATTGATTGCCGGCGTTGCGGCAGCTTTATGTGCAGCAGTCGATATTATTTTAAAGGATGATGAAAATGAAAATTTTAAAACTGGAACCAAATGAAGCACCCGTTGCGGTGGAAATCGAAGGCAGTCTGGCATCCATGCAGTCCGTTGTAGGCGGCAGGATACAGGCTGTTTTTCCTTTTCCGGAGGAAGTGGCACTCATCTGCAATGAGGAAGGTAAGCTGATGGGACTGCCCTATAACCGCGTCCTGCGGAGTGAAGAAACCGATGAAGCGTATGACATCATCTGCGGCACCTGTTTTCTTTGCGGTGCACCTGCGGATTGTGACAACTTTACAGACCTGACACCAGAGCAGATGCAGAAGTACATGGAATATTACAGACAACCCGAGCGATTTCTGAAAATCGGCAGCCATATCATTGTGATAAAAGAGGAGAGATAAGGAGGATACCTATGGAAACAACATTCAACTGTGATCTTTGCGGTACGCAGCACCCGATTACGGAAGAGAACGAAATGGACGGATTATTGATCTGCACAGACTGCATGATGGAGGAAACAGAGGTCTGCCAGCACTGCGGCACGCGTATCTGGCGCGGAGATAATGCAGGCGATGCGGTCACACCCTTATGTCAGTCCTGCTACGATATGTACTATACCAGATGCAGCGACTGCAATGAAATTCTCTACGAAAGCGATGCCTACTACATGTACGATGACGAGGATACGCCCTATTGCTATCACTGTGCGGAAAACTATCGGCGATGCAGCGGCATCCACGCATATTCCTACAAGCCAAAACCTATCTTCCGCGGAGAAGGCATGCGCTTCTTTGGTGTGGAACTGGAGATTGACGAGGGCGGTGAGCTGGAAGCCAATGCAAAGGAGCTGCTGAAATTAGCAAACAGCGAAGCGGATGAGTTCATCTACTGCAAGAGCGACGGCTCTCTTTCTGAAGGCTTTGAAATCGTATCGCATCCATTTACGCTGGATTATCACATCAACGAATTCCCCTGGGATGAAATTCTGCATCGTGCGATAGAGTTAGGCTATTTATCACACAGTACAGATACCGCAGGGCTGCATATTCATGTCAACCGCACTGCCTTTGGCGCGACGGAAGAGGTACAGGACAGGAGCATTGCAAGAATTCTGTACTTCATGGAAGCGAACTGGAATGAACTCCTGCGGTTCTCTCGCCGCACACAATATCAGATGAACCGCTGGGCGGCAAGATACGGCTACAAGGAGCATCCTGCTGACATTTTAGACCACGCCAAGAAAGGCTATGGCGGCGGACGATATTCCTGTGTAAATCTCCAGAACTACAATACGATAGAGTTTCGCATCTTCCGCGGCACGCTGAAATATAACACCTTTATCGCCACATTGCAGATGGTCAATCATATCTGTGATGTGGCGCTTGTCTTTTCTGACGAGGAAATACGGAACTTATCGTGGAGTAGCTTTGTGGCGGATATCCCGAAGGAAACTTACCCCGAGCTGATTCGCTATTTAAAGGAACGAAGGTTATATATCAATCAACCAATGGAAACGGAGGAGGAAATCTGATGTGTTGTCTTTATGGAATGATGGACTATAAAAAGAATTTAACAAGCTGGCAGAAAACGCATATTATTTCAGTATTGTCTGCTTTCTGCGAAGCAAGAGGAACGGATGCTACGGGCATTGCTTACCAGACCGGCGGCAGATTACATATCTATAAACGCCCTGTTGCGGCGCATCGGATGCGGTTTCGTATTCCTGAAAGAGCGTATCTGATTATGGGACATACCCGTATGACGACACAGGGCAGTGCCAAACGAAACTATAATAACCATCCGTTTCGCGGGCGAATCCGCAACAACGATTTTGCCCTGGCACATAATGGTGTTTTGCAGAATGATGTATCTCTGCGGAAGAAAAAGCATCTGCCTAAATCGAAAATCCAGACAGACAGCTATGTAGCGGTGCAGCTGCTGGAGCAGAACAGAGCCCTTGACCTGAACAGCCTGAAAGAAATGGCAGAACAGGTAGAGGGCTCCTTTGCGTTTACGGTGATGGATACGCAGAATAACCTTTATTTCGTCAAGGGTGATAATCCGCTCTGCATTTATCATTATCCCAAAACAGGGATGTATCTCTATGCTTCTACAGAGGAGATTCTGCAAAAGGCTCTCGATGCCCTGCATCTGCCGTTGGAGAATCCAGAGAAAATCAATGTGTCCTGCGGCGAGATTCTCAAGATTGACAGCAACGGCAATATCACCAGAGACTCCTTCTGTGACGATCATCTGAAAGCTTCCTATTATAATTCTTATGCCGCTCATCCTTGGGGCTGGCGGTGCGGTTATGATATGGCGTACATCAAGGATTATTATGGGGCGGATTATATCGAAGAGCTGAAATCTGTAGCAGGGGCGTTCGGCTATTGCGCGGATGATGTGGAACATCTGTTGGAGGAAGGCTTTACACCGGAAGAACTGGAGGATTATTTCTATGGATGTGAATGTTAAAAGTGTTTCGTTAGGGTTCTCTTGTTAAATGGAACGTTCCAAAATAGGAAAACTGATGTAAATGGGACACATTTTTGCGGTTTCAATCAGGTATACCCTAATGGGACAAAAAGATGGAGGAAGGCTGCCCCTTCCTTTATTTTTTGCAATGGAAGGAGAAATGCTTATGAAAATCGGATATATCAGAGTAAGCACAGTAGAACAGAATACCATTCGGCAGGAGACGCTGATGGAAGCCTTGGGTGTGGATGAAATTTATATGGATAAGGTCAGCGGTAAGAATACCAACCGCCCGGAGCTGCAGAAAATGCTGCACTATGTGCGGAAAGGGGATACCGTTATTGTGGAATCGATTAGCCGCTTCGCAAGAAATACGAAAGACCTTCTGGAGTTGGTCGAACAGCTGACTGCAAAAGAGGTTGAATTTATTTCACAGAAGGAATCTATTGATACATCTACCCCTGCCGGAAAATTTATGCTGACAATTTTTGCCGCGGTTGCCGAACTGGAACGGGAATATATCCTGCAACGCCAGAGGGAAGGCATTGCAGAAGCAAAGAAGCAGGGAAAGTATCATGGCAGAAAAGCAAAAATCCATCCCGATGCAGAGAGAGTCATCAAAAGATGGAAAGAGAAAGAAATCACCTCCACTGCGGCAATGCAGCTGCTGGGGGTGAGTAAAACAACATTTTATCGAATGGTGAGAAAATTTCCTTAAAGGAAGCCTACTTGTATCTCCGTTCCTTCCTTGTTATACTGAAAGCAGCAAGGGGGGTGCGAGATGGAACGAGTGGATACATTCAAAGAGGGCAAGGTTTATCTTGTCTATGATGCAGAACATCACCGTATGGCGGTGGAAAAGCGTTTGCAGGGAAATTTTCGGATTTATGAGCAGCTGCAGGCATTGCCGCATTTGTATCTGCCGAAGCTGTATGCGGTTTCCTATACGGAGGACGAAACGATCGTATGGGAGGAATATATCACAGGAAAATCGTTGGAGCAGATTCCGGCAACGGAAAAGCAGGTGACGAAATGGCTGTTTGAGCTTTGCGATGTGCTGCGATTTCTGCATCAGCATCATATCCTGCATCGGGATATCAAGCCTTCCAATCTTCTGCTTGGCAGTGACGGTCATATTCGCCTGATTGATTTTGATGCGGCGCGAGAGGAAAAGGAACAGGCGGAAATGGATACGCGCCTGCTTGGCACACGCGGCTATGCACCACCCGAGCAATATGGCTTTGCGCAGACGGATGAACGGGCAGATATCTATGCCCTTGGCGTTACGGCGAAGGAGTTGCTTGGTAAAGCGGCAAAAAAGCGGCGTTGGAAGCATATTCTGAAAAAATGTACGGCATTGGAGCCTAAGAAACGGTATCATCATGTTTGGCAGATTACATGGGCAATTCGCTTCGGGCAGATTCGCCGCAGGCTGTTGTATCCCTTGGTGATTGCGTGGCTTACGCTTGTGACGGGCTTTGCAGTATGGAGCTATGCAGTGGATACGGATTTTCGGGAGGTAATGAATGTCGTTGTTTTCACTTCCTACCGGGATAGTGTTTTTGCTACGGTGGATATCAAACAGATTGAACAATCGAATGTGAAGCTGTTTGTGTTTTCGGGGGATGAGAAGGAAGTGTATGACCGATTGAAAGAAAAGTATCCTAATGTGAATTTTATCTCCACAGGCTATTGCACGAATCAGGGATATCTGCTGTTCGGGATGTTTTCCAGAACATATAACTACGATACAGGGAAAACATATTATAATTATAAAGGATTTAAAGGGCTTTGTTATATTAAGGGAGGGGGAGAAGTCGCTATAATTCCGCCCGAGATGTGCGATTCGTATGCTCCTGCGGTCTTAAAGCTATATCATCTGGATGTTTTTGATACAAACATCTTTTAATCCATATTTTCATAGAAAAAGGGTACCGACTTAGGCATAGTCGGTACCCTTCTTTATTCCAATACTTCAATTTCATGATCATATAGCACTTCGTTTGCCCCTACAATATCCATTTTCTGATTGATAGCAAAGAGCAGAAGTGCATCCCTTCTGTCACGAGGATATAGCTCCCGATAGCCTGCCTGTTTCAGAAGCTTTTGTGTTTCCTCTGCATTTAATTCCAAGCCAAACGCCAACGCAATGACCTTGTCCCGAGAGGGGAATTTCTTTCCGTTAAAAATTTGATAGACATAGGATTTATTCAGATTTGATTTTCTTACAACGTCCGCAACCTGACAGTCCTTTTTCGGAAGCAATTCATTCAAACAATCCGCAAGGGTGTTCAGATGCATTTCTTCCTGATTGCGCTCCATATAATCCAGAATATTTTTTGCACTTTTGATTTCGTTCATCAATTCAGCTGTATCTTTCATTGCTTTCACCTCTGCCACCAGTATAGCATACCTGTGATGGAAAAGAGTGTACTGCGAGTGCACTTTTTCTGACGACGGGTTATTTATAATAGTAGAAAAGGTGTCAGCGTTCCTTCATTAAAAATAGCTTCAGAACCTCTTCCGCCAGAGAAAGCTCTCTCGGCGTGCAGCGGTTTAGTAAATCAATGACGGCGGAAGGGTCGCCTGCTTCTACTCCGTCCCCGAAGATGATGTATTCCATCGGAAGGTGCATGGAATGGGAAAGCTTGATGAGGGTATCAATGGACATTTGGGACGTGCCGACCTCAAGTTGCCCGTAATAGCCGGAGCCGATGTCTGCTAATTCGGACATTTTTTCTCGGGTCAAGCCAAGTTCCTGTCTGCGCTTGCGTAAACGATGCCCGATTTCGATTAACTGCTGTTTTTCCATGACGCTTCACCACCTGTTTTTGTTTGGTATTCCTATTGTAAAATATGTGGAATCACGATAAAATATGCTATAAGATAACAAAAAATGATATCTAATATAAAGATTGAAGGGGGGAAGCTATGTATTGTAAATTTTGCGGAAAGAAAAATCCGGATGGGGCGGTATTTTGTAAGGAATGCGGCAAAAACCTTTCGGGCATGAAAGATGTCGTGAAAAATGTACCTGCCCTACCGGAACAGCAGGAGACAGAAACTGTAGGGGACTTTGATATTTTTTCGTGTCCATCCTGTAGGGCGGACAGTGAATTCTGTTATCCTGTGGTGAAAACAAATGTGAAAACCTCAGGCGGCGGCTATAGCTTTTGGAATGGATGCTGTGGGCTTATTTTATTAGGTCCTTTGGGACTACTTTGCGGAGCTTGCGGCGGTTCAGTAAGAACAAAGGTGCGGAGTGAAACATGGTGGGTTTGCCGCCAATGTGGAAAAGAATTCATGTCCAAGCAATCTGCTCTGGAAAAAGCGAATACGTCCATGTTGATGGCGGCACTCTATTCATTTTTTATCTGTTGGCTGATTGGGAACAGCATAGATGGTTCGATTGATTTTTGGATTCTTGCCATTTTTGTTCTGGTTGTTGTGGGGCTCTGGTTTTCTATTTATAAGGCATTGCAGGACAGCACAGGTAGGCAGCTTCGGGATTTGCTGACAGAGGGAGAACAGAGTTCCTTCTGGCTGCGGTATTGTGGGCTTTGTGCCGCAAGTGTGATTATTGGGTTTGCTTTGGGGGTTCATGCCATTGGATAGGAAAAGGGTATATGAGAAGCTGATGCAGATAGGCACATCCTCTGGATGTCATCAGAAGCCGGAACGGAGCTTTTTTTATCATGGGTATCAATTTCCTGTTTGCGCAAGGTGTACAGGGGTTATGCTGGGGCAGCTTGCCGGAATGGTGCTATTTTTTATCTATCCGCTTCCGCGGAAATGGTTCAGCTTTTTGCTGTTTGTAATGTTTTTTGATTGGTTTGTGCAGAGAATGGAGATTCTGGAATCGACGAATCTGCGACGTTTGCTGACGGGAATGTGCTGTGGCTATGCGCTCGGACAGTTTTATGTGTGGGTGTTGCTGAAAGGATTTTATTATGTATATGGTTTAGTGGGAGGAAGGATATGATTTGCACAAAATGCGGAAATAAGGTGGTGGAAAATGCCGTTTTCTGCACGAAATGCGGCGGGAAAATCGAACGGATGCAATGTCCGCATTGTGGAAAAACAGTGGATAAGACTGCTGTTTTCTGCTCTGAATGTGGAAAAAGGATAACAGAGAACCTTCCTGTGCAGGAAGAGGCTACAGAAAATGTGACTGTAGAGGCGGAAGAACAGGCAGAGGAGATAACAGCGAGGGATAACGAGGAAGAAGCGGTTCCTTCTGCGGAAGAAGTAAGAGAGATGAATCTCTTTAAAAAAATAGAAGCATATCAGAAGCGGGGGCTGGAGTATACAGAAGATTATCGACAGCTTTTAAAAAAGGAAAAAAGAGCTTATTTTTTCTGGAAATTAAAATATTTTATATTCAGCGCAGGGTTTTTATTCGGGATATATATGATGGCGTTATCAAGGCTATCTTATAAATACAATGCCAGTGATGGCAGTGATAGGGTATTAATCATTGTGGGGGTAATCCTGTTGATGGGCATGATTTTGAGTGGTCAGGGCTTTATTTGCACAAAAACTGATAAGAAAATGGGAGAACTGCTTGCAATAGAAGATACAGAAGCAGAGGATGACTATATATCAGATAATTTTGAGAAAAAAAGAAAGGGCTTTACGATATATGCGGTATGTACAGTGTTTAGCTTTATTTTAGCAATGATTATATTGGCAATAGCCGGAGAAGGAGTTTTGAATGCATTGATTCTTTTTGGGATTCTGAATCTTCTAATATGCACGGTCTGGACTTTTGGGATTGGTTCCGTTGTTGTCATAATTATTTTGTTTGTGATAGGGGTTGTACTTACGAATTTTTATGATGAATTGCTGATATTTTATCTGGATCAACTGTATGAATCGGAGATTGTAAGGAACACATCCTACCCGGAATTATGTATGAGAATAAGATTTTGATGTAATGCGGTAAAGGATGGTTTGGAAGCAAAGGGGGAAATGATATGATTTGTAAGAAATGTGGAAGTGAAGTGGCAGAGGATGATGTTTTCTGCATGCAATGCGGTGAAAAGATAGAGCGTCCGCAATGCCCACATTGTGGTGCGGAGGTGGATGAGGATACAGTTTTCTGCTCCAACTGCGGCGAAAAGATTGGACAGGAACGATGCCCGTACTGCGGAAGTGAACTTGAAGAGGACAGTAAATTCTGTGTTTTCTGTGGTGCGAAGACGGATGGGACGGAGCCTACAAAGCCACAGATAACAGTACCCAAGCCGCAGACGACAACAGGGCAGAGCAATCAGCCGAGATATGAAAAACGACCGGATACGGATACAAAAGGGGTATGGGCAATTGGGGCTGCAATTATTCTGGCTGCCATTATTGCGATTGCATGCCTTGGAATGGGAATGGATGGTACAGAAGACGACGACGTTGCCGAAGATGGATATCTGACAGATGAACTGTCTGACGATGATAAAGATTTCGCTTGGTTAAATGAGGATTTCGATGATTATCTGGGCAACTGGGTCGCATATCTAGATAACGGAAAACCGATTTATTTCAAAATCTGGAAGGATACAGGGAAATATTGGTTCAGTATGGATGCCAGTACGTCATCAAGAGCGCTTTATGCGGAAACAATACTGGATGATATTGATGAGGATATTGGGATTGCAACCGGAGAAATAGATGACGAATACACATATTTATATGCTTGGATCACTTTTTATGATGGGGATCTGACAGTAAGTACAGATATGCTTGATAAAGGACTACAGTATTCTCTGGATTTTGACGCTCTGGAATGTCAGCCTTGGACAGCGACGGATGAAGCGGCACTGAATGAATTTATATTCCCCTATAGTGATTTTGAAAACTTAAAGAAATTGGATATAGAGGGATTGTCCAAAGAGGAATTGAAAATCGCCAGAAATGAAATTTATGCACGCCATGGCAGAATGTTCCAAGACAAAAGTCTACAGGCATATTTCAATTCCTGCAGCTGGTACACACCCTCTATTGCGCCTGAGGATTTCAAGGAAAGCATGCTGAATGAGGTTGAGATTGCAAACAGGGATTTGATTGTTTCCTATGAGAAGGAAATGGGGTATCGGTAAATATGAAGAATACAGGGAAGTTAGGCTTTTTGCTTCTGCTCACGTTCGTCTTTATCCTGACAGGGTGCCATGCGAAGCAGGCGGATGATCAAGCGGAAACAGTGGTGAAACAGAAAGAGATAAATCAGACAGAAACGGAGGAGGTAGAAGAAATCGAACAGAAAAACGGGTATCTTGTGGTGATTGATGCTGGGCATCAGACGAGGGGTAATGCAGAGCGGGAGCCGATTGGTCCCGGTGCGGCGCAAACAAAGGCGAAGGTTTCTGGTGGGACAAGCGGTGTCGTGAGCGGTCTGCATGAATATGAGTTGAATCTGCTGATTGCACAGGCATTGCAGGCGGAACTGGAAGGGAGAGGATATGAAGTTTTCATGACGAGAACAGAAAATGATGTGAATCTCAGTAATGCGGAACGGGCAATTTTTGCGAATGAAGCAAATGCGGATGCATTCGTGCGTATTCATGCAAATGGTTCGGAGGATTCTTCTGTAAATGGGGCGATGACAATATGCCAGACACCGCAGAATCCCTATAATGGAGAATTATATGCACAGAGCAGGGCACTTGCAGAGAACATTCTGGACTGCCTGACCGCACAGACAGGAGCAAAGAAACAATACGTCTGGGAAACAGATACCATGAGTGGTATTAACTGGTGTCAGGTGCCTGCAACGATTGTGGAGGTCGGCTATATGACTAACCCTGAGGAGGACGGGCGTATGGCGGATGCGGCATATCAGCAGAAAATTGCCTACGGTATTGCAGACGGATTGGATGCGTATTTCGCATTACAGGAGAAGGAATCAGGAAAGGATAAGGAGGATACTGAGAATGGATGATATTTATTACTACTATTTGTGCATGAGATATATGTTTGGAGCCTTAATACCATGGCTTATTTTTCTGGTGGCTGTTGTTGTTGCAATGTGGAAAATTTTTAAGAAGGCGGACAGACCCGGTTGGGCAGCAATCATTCCTTTTTATAATACATACACGTTGTACGATATTGTATGGGGGAACGGCATTAAGTTCCTACTGCTTCTGATTCCTATTTATAATATCGTTTTGACCATTCAGACAAATCTGCGACTGGCAAAAGCCTTTGGGAAAGGTACAGGCTTTGGTGTAGGCCTGACGTTCCTTGCACCGATATTTTTTCTGATGCTTGGTTTCGGGAAAGCAAAATTTGTTGGTTTGGATGGTGCAGCAGAGCAGAATCGAGTTGTTGATATGAATGGATATTCTGAGTCTAAGACGGTGGAACGCGTGATTCCTGTGGCAAAGCCTGCGGAACAGGCACAGCAGACAGCAATGCCGCAGAAAAAGGCAATGTTCTGTGCACAGTGTGGCGCAAAGCTGGAAGGTGGGAACTTCTGCCCGAAGTGCGGTAGTCCGGTGAAGAAGTGATTGTAGTAATTGAAAGCGTATTACATAGAAACGGAGGAATAAGTGTGAAAATGAAAAAATTTTTTAGTGTGATAACAATGCTGGCTGTTTTGTTATCATTGAGTACAACAGCGTTTGCAGACAACGTAAGCCAAATCATCGGTAATGGAAATACGGTGGTATTCATCGATGTTCCAAACAATCACTGGGCAAAAGCCCAAATTGATTATTTTGCACAGAAGGGAATTATTGCCGGATATAAAGATGGCAGTTTCCGTCCGGGAGCAAATGTTACAAGAGAAGAATTTTGCAAACTTCTTGTATCAACCTTCAATCAAAAATTAGAAACACCGTCAACCCCGACGTTTTCTGATGTTGCAGAAAGCAAATGGTCATATCCCTATGTTGAAGCATGCAGTGATTTTTTGACGGGATATGCAAATCCGTTTGGCGGACGTCCTGCATTTCATCCTACAGAATATGCAACAAGGGAGGATATCGCAGTTGCATTAGTGCGAATGATGGGTTATACAGATAACGATGCAAATGATGCCTACTATGCTGAAAGGAAGTTTCTTGATGGAAGCAGTATTTCGCCGAGCTTATTGCCTTATGTCAGCATTGCTTGTGAAAAAGGGTTGATAAGCGGATATCCGAATGGTACTTTCGGACCAGCTAAGGGTATAACAAGGGCAGAAACTGTTGCATTGTTAAACCGTGCTACAAAACAGGCTGTAACAAATATAAATGAAGACTTAAATATGTCGACAGAGTTGCTTTACGGTGATGACCAAGAAACAGTGACAATAAATATTTGTGCTGATGCAGGTACAACTGTTACGGTGAACGGTGAAGCAGTTAAAATGAGCAATAATTATGGTGGATATGAAGGAAATTATGTTTATGAATTTGAAACAGAAGGAACGAAAGATTTTACGATTGAAGGAAAGCGTGCAGGGAAAACGAAAACAATCAATTTGACAGCTAAATATGAAATAGGTGCTCCGGTCTTAAAAATCACTGAATGCCCTGCAACAAGTGATACAGAAACTGTGACGATACGTGGGACTGTAAAGGATACAAATGATAGCTCTCCTGTAGTTACCGTTAACGGAAAATCTGTTAATGTTGACTATCGTTATTCCAGTGGAGGTTGGCGTTATGAAACAACATTAAAAGAAGGAAACAATGACTTTACGATTGTGGCAACAAATAGTTTAGGCAAAGCAACAACAGTAAAGAAAACAATCAATTTTGGCGTGGGCGCACCCACATTAAAAATCACTGAATGCCCTGCAACAAGCAACGCAGAAACCGTGACAATAAGCGGAACTGTAAGTGATACAAATGACAGCTCGCCAACAGTTACGGTGAATGGAAGTAAGGTTAATGTTGGTTCTGTTTATTATTCTAGTGGAAAATGGAGTGGAAAATGGAGCTACAAAGCAACATTAAAAGAAGGAGATAATGATTTTACTATTATAGCAACAAATAACTTAGGCAAAACGACAACGGAAAAGCGGACAATTAACTTTGGAGTGGGTGCCCCCACCTTAAAAATCACTGAATGCCCTGCAACAAGCAACGCAGAAACCGTGACAATAAGCGGAACTGTAAGTGATACAAATGACAGCTCGCCAACAGTTACGGTGAATGGAAGTAAGGTTAATGTTGGTTCTGTTTATTATTCTAGTGGAAAATGGAGTGGAAAATGGAGCTACAAAGCAACATTAAAAGAAGGAGATAATGATTTTACTATTATAGCAACAAATAACTTAGGCAAAACGACAACGGAAAAGCGGACAATTAACTTTGGAGTGGGTGCCCCCACCTTAAAAATCACTGAATGCCCTGCAATAAGCGATACAGAAACCGTGACAATAAGCGGAACTGTAAGTGATACAAATGATGATTCGCCAACAGTTACGGTGAATGGAAGTAAGGTTAATGTTGGTTATGGTTATTACACTAGTGGAAGATGGAGTTATGAAGCAACATTAAAAGAAGGAGATAATGACTTCACTATTATAGCCGCAAACAACTTCGGCAAAACAACAACAGAAAAGCGGACAATTCATTTTGAAGTAGAAACATCGGACGTAGATGTTGTGGAATGACATATAGCCAATAATGAAAAAGAAGGAATTTCTGTTACGTCTTGTTCTATGAAAGGGGAAGAGCGGTTTTGACAATGATATTGAAAGCGATTGAAATCATTATAATATGCGTGGTTGTCTTTGCATTGGGCATTAAAAAAATAAAATTTAGGTTGAGATTGAAAGGAATCACGGATCCGGACGAACAGAAGAAAAAGATAAAAACTTATTTCATCATAGATGCTGTTATTTTTATTATACTTTTGATGATTTATGTGCTGGACCATCTGAAATAAGTTTCGGAATACAAAGGAAAGTTTCTTGTTAAATATAGATAAAAAGAAAGTATAATGAGATTTTATTATCGATAATGTTCAAAAAACAGCAAGCAATACAGGGGCATTGCTGACTGCAGTAGCAACAGTGATTGGATTAGTTGCTACTTTAATTAAAAAAGAATAATTTACAAAAACATATAAAAAGGGGTTCCCCCACTGGCGGATGTTATACGCCAGTGGGGGAATTTTTATGCCCATACTTCCTCTATCTCATACTTTAGTATGATAGTAATCTGTTGGAAAAGCTGGTATAAGGAAGGTAAATTTGGAAATGTGTCGAAAAAAATACAGCCGCATGGCTGTTTGAGATAAAGCAAAAGGAGTAAAAAGAAGGAAGGGATCTTATGAAAAAGAAATGGATCAGCGCACTGGTGTGCATGGCGATGGTGCTGTCGCTCCTGCCGGCAGCGGCATTTGCCGAGGACGGCGAAACCGTAGCAACATCTGTTACGATGGGCTATTCCACAATCCTCGAGAACGATGGAATTTATGTTCCTGCAGAGGGTGATATTCAAGGAGGACCACCTGCCCAATACCGTGTTGCAGACAGATTTGTACCTGCAGAAGAGACAAAAGTTCCTGAGGGGGTATATTGAGTATAACAACGGAACGATTATCGTTCATGGAGATGTTACCTTTACAAGTGCTGGCAGTTCGCCTATTTATGTTAAATCCGGAACACTTACGATTACAGGTGATGAGGATGCTTCTTTAACATTAAAATGTACAAGTGGCGGCAGTCCCGTTCAAATTAGTAGTGCAAACACTTCTGCTAATCTTGTACTTGCTGGCGGTGTAAATTTTACAGCTACACGTGAAAGCACTGTCCTTGCAATAGGAAGTTATAGTAAAAATAATTTTGAAACTGCTGAAAATTATAGCGGTGATATATATTTATCATCAAAGTCGAGGGCTATAAATGGCGGTAATGTAAATTTAAAAACAAGCAGAAGTATAAGCCTTTCAAACAACGTCAACCAGTCCCTTTGTAACAGCAGGAAATATCTCACTCGAGGGAAGCAGTGTTGTGATAGAGGCTCCAAATGCTTCTCTAATGATCAGTGTGGGTAATGATATTTCAATAACAACTACAGAGAGGAATTTGACTATATCATCAGATTCTACTGCTGCTCCAAGAAAAATGGTTCTTGTATTGTATGCAAACAAGAAACTGATTGGAATGAAGCAACTCAGAAATATGAAAGATTCTGTAAGAATCCTGAGTGTAAAGCCAAATATAGAGAAAAGTCTGAAGGAAACGAGGATACAGATGTTGGGGGAAATGCAGGGATAAATTGCAGCGCGAAAATAAAGTCCACAAATGGGTAATAGTCTGTTTGTGGATTTTTTATTGGAAATAATTTGAAAGGACTGTGTTATTTACCTGCAATAGAGGAGGTTTAATTTTGCGGTGTTTTTTCGATATGTTCATTGCCATTCTACTTTAAATGGCGAATTTTTTTGCAAAAAAGTGAAAATTCACATAAATTCAGTGAAAATTCACTTTTTTTCACTAATTCTTGTTGAATTCACTGAAAAATTCAGTGTATAATAAGAAAAAGAAGGAGGTGCTTATGAATGATTTTAGAATCGGAAAATACAGAATTTAAGACGAAACTAACAGATGAAATCTATAAAGAGGTGATTGCCTTCGCCAATACGGATGGCGGAGTGATCTATATCGGGGTGGATGACAACGGAAATGTTGTGGGGATAGACAATGTGGACGATACCTACACCAGAATCACAAATGGGATTCGGGATGCCATTCAGCCTGATGTTACGATGTTTGTGAAATATAAATTAGAGGATAATCAGGTTGTAAAGATTACTGTAGGCGAAGGGAGCTATAAGCCGTATTATCTCAAGTCAAAGGGATTGAAGCCAAACGGTGTATATATCCGTCAGGGAGCTTCCAGTGTGCAGGCATCTTCGGAACAGATTCGCCGTATGATAAAGGTATCAGATGGAGATAGCTTTGAAGAAATGCGGTCTTTAGAGCAGGAGCTTACGTTTTCGCAGGCAGAGCAGTCGTTTCAGAAATATCATGTGCCGTTTTCGGAAGAAAAATATAATGCACTTGGTATCAGAAGCATTGCCGATAACCTATATACAAACCTTGCCCTCATTCTTTCTGATCAATGCACACATACCATAAAGGTAGCTGTTTTCAATAACGGAGAGAATACAGAATTTCGGGACAGCAGAGAGTTTAGCGGTTCTGTTTTCAAACAGTTAGATGATACATTTGCATATTTGAATCTTTGTAATAAAACAACAGCAACGATTAAGCAGCTGGAGCGAGTGGAGTCTGTAGACTATCCGGAAGAAGCTCTGCGTGAAGCACTGCTGAACGCCATTGTGCATCGGGACTATGGCTTTAGCGGCAGCATCATCATCAATGTCAATGATGATAAGATGGAATTTATCTCTATGGGCGGTTTAGTTATGGGACTTTCTACAGAGGATATTCGCAGCGGCATTTCACAGCCACGCAATAAAAAACTGGCGGAGGTGTTCCACCGTTTGCGGTTGATTGAATCCTACGGAACGGGAATCAGAAGAATTTTTGATTTATATAAGGATTGCAGCTTGCAGCCGACGATTGAGGTAACGCAGAATACCTTTAAGATGATACTGCCAAACAGAAATAAGAGCGTTCCGACAGAGAAAAAAGGCAGCAAAGCGGAGAAAACCGAGCAGATGCAGGTAATTCTTGATTACATCGCACAGCATGGAGAAATTAACAATGAGAAGGTTCAGGAAATTCTGGGGGTTAAGAGAACCCGTGCATATACCATACTGAAACAGATGGTCGATAATGGCTTTGTTACCGCAAGCGGCAGAGGAGAAGAAAAGAAGTATTATGCCGCCGGAAATTGATTTTCGCTTGAAAAATTTTAACTATTTGGTATTTAAGAGAGGTGATGAAAAGCACTTCTCTTTTTTGATTGGGTTTTGGGGAAGGTTCTAGACATTGTCCTATATATTTGGAAAAATGTGATAACAAACCACAAAAACTAATAATTTTGTGATTTCGTTGTATTTCACACTTTGGTGATGGCAATCGCCTGTTTACCGAATTTAAGGGTGCATTGACGGAAAATTTTGTGCTGCAGACATTGATAACACAGTTTGAGGTGACTCCTCGTTATTGGACACAGACCAATCCTCCATATGAGGTTGATTTTCTGATTCAGCGGGAAAATGATATTTTTCCGATTGAGGTGAAATCCGAAGCAAATACCACCAGTAAGAGTCTGAAGAAATTTAAGGAACTCTTTTCGGATAAGGTAAAGCTCCGTGTGCGTTTCTCTCTGGATAATCTGAAGCTGGATGATGATGTGCTGAATATTCCGCTGTTCATGGCGGATCAGACAGATTGGTTGATTGGATTGGCATTAGAGCAGAAGAAACTGTGAAGAATTTTTGTATAAAAAATCTAAAAAATAATTTGCGTCTTAGAATTTGATCCTAAGACGCGTTTAGCTATTTATTCGTTTTATGATAGGAAACGTGGAAGCACTTCTCTCCTTTCTGAGTGAATTTTCTGAAAAAGTAATCACGAGTAATCAAAATTGAGTGCCGGAAAACGTTGATTTTTCAAGGAAAAATGCACTTTTCCATGGGGTTCAATTCCCCTCATCTCCATGCAGAAGCCTTGAAAACATTGGGTTTTCAAGGCTTTTTTTAGTTGAATTTTGAAAGGGATGCAAAGGGTACTCAAATATATAGGAAAGGAGAATTTGAATTTGTCGCGTACAAAAAAATGAAGTCCACAAATGGGCAAGAGCCTGTTTGTGGACTTTTTTGCTATTTTTCCGTTCTTTTTCTAAAATCAAGGGGAATAAAATCGAGGAGGCGAAAAGGATGGAGTATACCTTAACGCAGGAAATGGTGAAAGAATACGAAAGGTATTTGTGGCTGGCAGAGCGGAGCAATGGAACGATTCAGAAATATCTGCATAACATTGAGCAGTTTCGTCGGTATCTGCCGAGAGAAAAGACGGTTACGAAAGAAATGGTTATCGCATATAAAAAGAGCATTGCGGAGAAATATGCCATAAGTACAGCAAATGCAGCACTGGTGGCGCTGAATGGGCTATTTTCGTTTTTAGGGTGGTGTGATTGCAGGGTAAAGCCGTTCAAACAGCAACGATGTATTTTTCGGGATAAGGAGCGGGAGCTGTCGGAAAAGGAATATCTTTCCTTATTAAAGGCGGCAAAGCAAAAGGGGAATCAACGGCTGTTTTATATCATGGAAACCCTGTGCAACACGGGGATTCGTATTTCTGAATTGCAGTTTATCACTGCTGAGGCAGTGTGGACGGGAACAGCGGTTGTGAAATGCAAAGGAAAGCAGAGAAAGGTACTTTTGCCGCAAAGGCTGCGGAAGGAATTGCAGAGGTATTGCAAAAGGAACAAAATTGCTTCGGGGGCGGTGTTTATCACGAAAACGGGAAAGCCGATCAGCCGTACAAACGTCTGGGGCGAAATGAAGCGGCTGTGCAAGGCGGCGTGTGTGGATGCGAAGAAGGTTTTTCCGCATAACTTCCGGCACCTGTTTGCGGTCAGCTTTTACCACTTGGAAAAGGATATAGCAAAGCTGGCGGATCTTTTGGGACACGCCAGCATCGAAACTACCCGTATTTATGTGATAGAATCGGCGGAAAGCCATATCCGCCAGATTGAGCGAATGCGGTTGTATATTTAGGACAAACTACACATTCTGTTTCGTATATGGAAAATTCAACACTGATTTTTCGGAAAAAAGCATGAATTCGCCATGTATTTTTTTCAGTATATCACCAAAAGAAACATTATTCAAGGAAGTCCTACATAATTTTACAAAATTCAGCACACGAAAAAAGCCGGTAAAAGGATTCTTTTTTGCCAGCTTCTTTTGTGTGCCTTTTTTATGCAGAAATTCCTTTTTTCTGCCATCTCGCGTCTGAGAGAATCAATAGTGGCAGTCGCATTTTGAAAAATTTTCTCTTTTTCACAATGAAAAGACGGCGGATAAAGGACAGAATGTGTAGTCCGTATTATGTGAGAGAAAATCGGGGGTGTTTTACAAAAATTAGGGGCAACAAATGCAAATGAAAACGATGGCAAAGCAGGCGAAAGCCTGTGACGCAAAGCTAAAGGGCCTTTCAAATGGCAGCCAGCTGCAACAAGTGCGCTGCCGAGAGGGGAGTGCCTTTTTGTTTTTTACAAAAACATGGGGCTTTATTTGGCAATGAAAAAGGAGGAAGATGGTTATGAAAAAGAATTATTACGCAAAGGTGCTTGCGCTGACCGTAGCGGCAAGCATGGTTTCTGTGCCTGCGTTTGCGGCGGAGGATGTTGCCCCTGCGGCGCAGGAACAGGGAAAAGAGGGTGAGAACGAGCAGATATCTAAGGATAGCGAGGAGGAGACCAAAGAACAGACCATTAAGGGAGAGACACCTGCAACGGAGCCGACTACACAGGTAACAACAGGGGATGAAGCGATAACTATTACGCCGCAGAGTGAAGGCGGTGTAATTAGCGAAGATACAGAATGGACAGACGAAACCACACTCGCTGAGAATTTAACGATTGCAGAAGAGAAAACCTTGACGCTGAAAGGTCAGGTAACAATTTCCGGTGATGTAACTATTTCCGGCGGTACAATCAAGCGTGATGAGGCGTTTGAAGATTATATGATAGTTGTTCCTGAAGGAAGTTCTCTTACGCTGAAAGATGTTAAGATTGATGGTGGTGCTGTATGGGAAGGCTCTGAAGATGCAACGATTGGTCGAGGAACGGAAAACAGCGGTGTAAAAGCTACCAGTGCGATGATTTATAATTTTGGTACACTTACAGTTAAGAGTGGCACAATTCTGGAAAACAACGATAACACAACAACCAGTGGCGCTATTGCAACGAAAGATGAAGAAACAGGAGAATATACATTCCCGTCTGTTACGGATAAAGTTCAGTTTGGCGGTGCTGTGTTAAATGGCGGTTTGATGGAAATTTCCGGTGGTACAATTCGCAATAACAATGTTGGCTGGCGTGGTGCAGGTATTGCAAGCTATGGCAAGATTGAAATGACCGGTGGTACGATAAGCGGCAACTATGCAAGAAATAGCTGGGGTGATGGCGGAGCAATTTATCTGTCCGGCAAAAAAAATGATACAGGAGAAGATTATACTGCTTCGAATGCTTCTTATTGTACAATTTTCGATGGTAATTTTACAAAGAATAAGTCTGATGGTGCAGGTGGCGCTGTATGTGCAGATGGATACTCGATACTTTATGTTAAAGGGGGTACATTTGAAAACAACGCAGCAGCAACAACGGGCGGCGGTATCAATGTATATAGTTCCTGTTTGAGAATGTCAGACGGAAAAATATCGGGGAATACGGCAGTAAGTACAAATGGTTCTACAGGTTTTGGTGGCGGTTTAAATTTAACAGCAGGAAGTGTAGCTGATATAACTGGCGGTACGATAGAAAATAACCAGTCCAATAGCGGTGGCGGTATTTATGCAAATGGAAAATCTTCTTTTACTGCTTCAAATTTAAAAATTACAGGTAATACAGCAGCAACAAATGGTGGCGGTATCTGTATCCCAGGAACAAAGGATTACGAATATAATGTTTCGCTCGAAAATGTTTTGATTCAAGGAAACAAAAGTGAGTCCGGATGTGGTGCAGGCATCTATGCTGCACGAGCTTGGAAGGAGGAAACTTCTACCGGAGTTTTAACTTTAAAGAACTGTCAGATTAAAGAGAATTATAGCACAGTTGCTGGCGGTGGTATTTATTTGGATAAAGGTGTTACTGCTACGATGGACGGCGGTGAAATCTCTGGCAACCATGTTATCAATCCGACAAGCCAAACAAATGGCGGCGGTATTGCTGTCGGAGGGACGTTCACACTTAATTCCGGTAAGATTTCCGATAATATAAAAGATGGTTCGTGGAATGGTGGCGCAGCAGCATCTGTAAGTGGGACATTTACAATGAATGGTGGCGAAGTTTCCGGAAATATTGATACATGTACAGCAGAAAATGCAGAGAATCGTACAATCGGCGGCGGTGCATTTTATGTTTTAGGAGGCACGTTAAATATCAATGGAGGTACAATAACGAATAATACCTCCCATAGAGGCGGTGCAATAGCATTCCATTATGGTCCTTATAATCGTGGGACAGTTCATATTACAGGTGGCAAAATTGTTGGAAACTATGTAACAGGCGGAGAAGGCGGAGCAATAAATATGACAACAGCCGCAAAAGACGAAAAAGACGAAAATGTTATTCATGACCAGACGGTTGCCATAAGTGGTTCTCCTATCATTGCCAATAATAAAAAAGGTGCTGTAGTGAATGTAAATAATGGTGTATACACTGTTGATACCTCAGCTGCTACAGCGGAAAATAATATCTATTTATCTCTTAATAATAGAAGTGAATTAGGAGATGAGTATGCAGAACGTCAGACAATTCATCTGGGGCAACTGAAAGACGGTGCTTCCATAGGGGTAACAACAGAAACGAAACTCCAGAAAGGACGTACCGTTCAGATAACTACAGCAGAAACGGATACAGAATATTATAAAGATTCGGTAAAATATATTGTTCCTGATGCAGAGCATGTTATTGTACAGACCGATGATACAGGAAAATATTTGAAATTGGCTTACAGCAATGAGAACTATTATAAGGTCACATTGAATCTGTCCCATGCAAAAGTAGAAGGTGCAACTGTAACGCAAATTAAGCAAGGTGAAGATTATACTGCTACAATTATAGCAGACACAGGCTATACGCTTCCTGAAACAGCGCCTGATAGGACAACTTATTCTTCTTTCAGCGAAGATAAAAAATCTGCAAGTATTGAGATTAAAAATGTAGACGAAAATAAAACAGTATCTCTTGCGGCTATACCTAATAAATATACCGTAACATTTGATGGCAATGGCAGCACAGACGGCGCTATGGAAGTGCAGACAATGACCTATGATACATCTGATGCACTTTCTGAAAATAAATATACAAGGACAGGATATAATTTTGCCGGATGGTCTACGACAAAAGGGGAAACTTCTGAATATCCTGATAAGGTTTCTGTTAAGAACTTAACTGCGGAAAATAACGGCAATGTCACATTATATGCTGTATGGACAAAGAAGGAAACAATCCCTGCATTTGATTCCGGTGAAAATGCTGTTCAGAGCAGTAAATATGACGGAACAGGAAAAGCATATACTTTAACCAGCGAGCCTGAAGGATTTACAATCAGCTATAAGAAAGGCGAAGAAACAGTAGCAGCTCCTACGGCAGTCGGCACCTATGATGTAATTATTACGCGTGCCGAAGATGATACCTATGAGGCTTTCAGCCAGACAATTACAGGTGGTCTTGTAATTACGGCGGCAGATTACCCGGTATCTGTTGTTGCCGATAAAGAAACAATGAGAGGTGCAGGCACAGTTAAACTTACTGCAGACAGTACAGTTGATGAAATTAAAGTAACAGGTATTGTATGCAGTGATGACAGTATCAAACCTACAAAGAATGAAGATGGTACATATTCTGTATCTTTGCCTAATGCAACCAAAACATATATCTTTACGGCACAGATTGATGGGGATTTAAGCAACTACGGTGAAGGCACTGCTTCCTGCACAGTAAGCGTTTCTCGCAAGAAATCATCTTCCTCCTCTTCTGATACCTCCGCACCGACCTACGGCGTTAACACAGGCAAGACAGAGAACGGCAAGATTTCCGTTACTCCTGCAAAGGCAGAAGCAGGCGAGAAGGTAACAATCAAAGCAACACCTGACAGCGGCTATCAGCTGGATAAGGTAACTGTGAAGGATAAAGACAACAGCAACGTGAAGCTGACGAAGGTAAACGATGATGAATACACCTTCACAATGCCGAAGGGTAAGGTTTCCGTTGATGCGACATTCGTACAGAAGGATGCGGCAGATGATAACAGCGCGGCTGAAAAGAGCAAGGTAATCAAGCTGCAAATCGGCAGTCGCATTGTCAACGTGGATAATGAAGCGGTGATTTACGATACTGCACCCGTTATCCGCAATGACAGAACTCTGGTTCCTATCAGAATCGTTACAGAAACTCTGGGCGGCAAGGTTGATTGGAACGGCGTGACAAAAGAGGTTACACTGCACATCGACGGCAAGGAAATCAAGATGACAGTTGGCAAAACACTGGAGAAATACGGTGTTGCACCTGTGATTATTGATGGACGTACCTTCGTACCTGTTCGCTTTGTGGCAGACGAGCTTGGCGCAACCGTCGCTTGGGACGATGCAACAAAGACAGTGACAATCACGAAAATTGAAAAATAAATCGGAAAAAGAATAACCGAGGGCGTTCATCGGAAACGGTGAGCGCCTTTCGTGTCATGGAATACGGGGAGGAGGATGCGCATGAAAGAAATGGGAAAGCGGCTCAAGGGGCTAAGAGAGAGTATGGGGCTGTCACAGATGAAAATGGCAGAGATTTTGGGATTGAAACAGCCCAGTATTAACCGTTATGAGCAGGGAACAGCAACACCAACGGTTGAAAATCTGAGAAAATATGCGGACTATTTTGACGTGTCTATGGATTACATCTTTGCTCGCACGGATAACCCCGAAGGAAGATTGTATGCACATCAGCCGAAGGCTCTGGCAGGGAATAAGGAAGTACAGCAGTTTATCGAACTGTGCTTTGACCCGGGCTCGCCGTACAATGAAAGGCTGAAGGAAACGATGCTTCGGATGCTGGAGGAAATGCAGGAGTGAGTTCCGGGGGCTACAGCTTAGGATGTGCTCCTATAGGATTGTTCTTAAAACCATCGGCTTTATTGGCAGATATTTATTTCGATTTATCGCAGTTTTTAAAATTTGTTGCAAAATTAGGGCTTCTACTTCTTGTATAACGACCGGTATCATGATACATTTGATGTAGATTCGAATATATGGAAGAAAGAGATATAATAGAAATAAATAGAGGGAGAGAACAATGAAAATTTCAAAAAAAGATGCGTTGCTGTGGTTTTCCTTTTTTGCACAGTTGGACGAGGAGGAAGAACTGCTGCCGAAGCAGATGGAACTGGTTTACGCGACCTTTGCGCAGATTGAGGATACCATTGATGCGAGAAATGAAAAGCTGATGGCGGAAATCAAGGGGCTGAAATCCATTGGCGGCAGAACCTATTTTGTCGGTCCGGAGGAAAAATTCGCCAAGGGCTGCCGTTCCTGCATGACGGGGACAGGCTTAACTGCCATTCGTAAGACGAACAAATGCAACATCCAGTGCAAATTTTGCTATAACTACGGCGAGCTGGAGGACTGTATGCCCATCGGAGAGGGGCTTTGGGAAATTGGCGGCACGAAGTTTTACGAACGGGATTTAGACCTACTGCTTTCCATTCAGGAGAAGCCGACAGGGATTTCCTATGTTTACCTAGAGCCGTTTATGGAGATTGAAAAATACTACGGCATCATCCGAAAATTCCACGAAGCAGGGATTCATCAGCACATGTATACCAACGGCACACTGGCGACAGAGGAAAATCTGAAGGCATTAGGTGAGGCAGGTCTGGATGAGCTGCGGTTCAATCTGGGGGCAAGCAATGCTTCCGATAAGGTAATCGAAGCGATTGCGACAGCAAAGAAATATATCAAATATGTCGGGATTGAAACGCCCATGACACCCGAATATTTTGAAGCATTTATGCAGAAAAAGGATAAGATTCTGGCAACAGGCGTGGATTTCATGAACTGTGCAGAGCTGCATCTGAACAACAACAATATCTGGAATTACGAAGGAGAAAACATGTACGTCTATCGACAGGGGTATGTTTCTCCCATTTGGAGCAGAGAGCTGACCTTCAAGCTGATGAAGCAGGCGGACGAGGAGGGCTGGAATGTTGCGGTGCATGACTGCTCCAACCGCACGAAATTTGCCCGTGGGCTGAATCTGAAGGGGAAGGAAGGCGGTTGGTTCGGCGCAAGCAGCTACGGCTCTGAATTCAGCAGACCGCCCTTTGCGGCATTTCTGCCGATTTTGCAGGACGAGAATTTCCAATTCTTAGAGGAAGAGGAACTGCCCGAAGGCTACAGACCGGGCGAATTGTTTTTCTAAAAAAGCAAATAAAAAAGCACTTGAATTCGTATTTTCCGATACGGGCTTCAAGTGCTTATTTTTTTATTCAGTTGTTTTCCAGAGCAGAAGGGCATCCTCTACATAGCATTCCACCTTCTCCTGATCGACCAGATAGGAAAGATAGGAACGAATCGTGCTGCCGATGAGGACATATTGGCTATAATCCATCGTTAATGCAAACCGCTCGAATACCTGCTTGAGAATCAGCTCAAAATGCAGCGGCTCCTTGCAGATTTCCAGAAGTGCATCCAGAATTTCCTGCATCTTTTTACGGTTTGCGACTGCCAGAGGCTTGATGTCCTCTGTCGGCTCCGCGTGCGCAGGGATGAACAGCCTGCCCTCCAGCTTTTCTATCATATTCAGCGTTTCAAGCTGTGCCGCAATATCATAGAAAAAGGAGATATGATATTTTTCAAGGATATTTTCCCCAAACACGCAGTCTGCCATAAAATAAACATCATCGGGTGTTTTCACGCCGATCATGTCCCAGAAATGCCCCGGCAGGCGGAAATATTCCATGCCCGCAGGCAAAGGCGCATCGGCGATATCCTGTCCCTTGGAGGGGGTTGCCATGAGGAATTTATTCCGCAGCTTCTTGAAGGGATAGCCGCCGTAAAGGAAGGATGGCTCAAGCATCGGGTGCTCCACAATCGCCAGCTCCATGGGTGTGGTATAGACGGCGCAGTTAAGCCGATTCTGCAGCAGGGTATTGCCGCCGTCGTGGTCGGCGTTGGAATGGGTGTTGATGATTGCGGTCAGCTTCCAGCCCTGTGCATCCAGAATTTTCTGGATTTTTCTGCCGGCATCCTTATCGTTTCCGCTGTCGATCAGCCAGACATCGTCATCACTTACGCGATAAACGCCGATTTTGGAAGGAGCATTGATGTAATAGGTATTTTCTGCGACCTGCACCAGTTCATACATGGGCAAAACCTCCTTTGCTTTTGTTTCTGTGGGACTCTGTCCCACGCCCTGCAAGGGGATAATCCCCTTGACCTTATTTGCAAAAACTGCGTTTTTGCGAGGAATTATTGAAATTTCCCACACAAAACGCAGTTTTGTGTCAGTATAGGGTTCTTAGGGGATTATCCCCTAAGTGGGGTTTGGGGCAAAGCCCTCAAGGTCTTTAAGGTGTTTAGTTCATGGAATCCGTAGAGCCGATGACATTTTTGATTTTGTCCTCAACCAGCTCCTGAATCAGCGCTCTGCCTGCGCCCAGATAGCCGCGAGGGTCAAATGCCGCAGGCTCATCCCCGAAGGATTTGCGAACAGCAGCAGTCATTGCCAGTCTCAGGTCAGTATCCATGTTGATTTTGCAGACAGCCATGGAAGATGCCTTGCGCAGCATTTCCGCAGGAATCCCTTTTGCGCCCGCAATGTTTCCGCCGTATTCGTTGCACATCGCAACACATCTCTGGTCAACAGAGGATGCACCATGCAGAACGATGGGGTAGTTATGGAAGCCTGCCGCCTCCAGCTTTTCTGTGATGGTTGCCAGTCTGTCAAAGTCCAGCTTTGCCTCGCCCTTGAATTTATAAGCACCATGGCTTGTGCCGATGGCAATGGCAAGGGAATCCACACCCGTGCGTTTTACGAAATCAACTGCCTGATCGGGATCAGTGTAGGTTGCATGTGCCGCATCTACGTTAACCTCATCCTCAACGCCTGCCAGCTTGCCCAGCTCTGCCTCAACCACGATGCCTCTTTCGTGGGCGTATTCTACGATTTTCTTTGTCTGTGCTACGTTTTCCTCATACTCCAGATGGGAACCGTCAAACATGACAGATGTGAAACCGTATTCGATACAGTCTTTACATACTTCAAAATCAGAGCCGTGATCCAGATGCAGTGCAATATCCAGACCGGTTTCTTCGATTGCGGCATCCACCATTGCCTTCAGATATTTGGGATGCGCATATTTCAGAGCAGATTTGGAAACCTGCAGGATGACAGCGGAATTCTGCGCCTTTGCCGCAGCTACGACACCTTGGATGATTTCCATGTTATTGATGTTGAACGCACCGATGGCATAGCCGCCCTCAAATGCCTTTTCAAACATTTTTTTTGTTGTTACCAAAGCCATATAAAGACACCTCTCTTGAATTATTTTGGGTTTGCATTTAGCATTGCCTTATATTAGAATTATAATACGGTAATAGATTTGTGACAAGGCATTTGCACGGAAAAGATTGGGGGCATGGAAAAATGAAAGCAATTCTGGCGATTCTGGCAGTTCTGGGGATAGACCTTTCCTCGAAGGAGTGGGCAGAGAAAAACCTGCCGCTCAATAAAAAACGGGAAATTGTCAAAGATCACCTCTTTTTCTGGCACATAAAGAACAGAGGCATAGCATATAATAGATTCAGCGGAAGAAGAAAGGGAATCCTCCTTGCCACGGGCGCGCTGCTTGCCTTTTATGGCGGTCTGTTGGTGCGGATTTTGCGCGGCAAAGGGGAAAGACGGCTTGCCCTTCCGCTTGCCCTGACCTTGGGCGGCGGTGCGGCAAACTTCTGGGAGCGGCTCAGAAAAGGGCGCGTGACGGATTTTTTGTTCATTCCTGTGAAGGGGAAAAATGCCCCGATTTTCAACATTGCGGATGTTTCGATTGTCGTTGGTGCGCTCTGGATGACAGTGATTCCGTTTCTCAAAAATAAGAAAAATTGATTTTACTGTTGCCTAACATGGGCGATTGTAGTATAATCAGTACAGAAATCCTGAAATGCACGACAACTTGCTATATTTGAACCTACATTACTGACTCGGGATTCCTATAAACAGCGGATATGTCAGGCCCCAAGATAATTCCCTTTGGGCGGGGGAAGGCAGATTCCGAGGTTGCGGAAACCCACCTGGCTTAGGCTAGGTGTCAAGGGGCAAGACCGGCATTTCGGGGTTATTTTTTTACGTTAAAATAGAAATAGAGTATCAGCAGAGAACTGAACCGCCGGAAGGCGGTTCTTTTTTTGCTACAGATGTATATACTTGTACCGATAAGGAGTTGGTACAATGAAAAAATACATATTACTGGGCGGTCTGCTGCTGCTTTCCCTTTCTGCATGCGGTACGGAGCGGTCGTCAGAGCGCGCAAAGGTGGGGCAGATTGGTGCAGAGAGCTCCGTCAGTCGGGAAATGGCGGCGAAAACGATTGCCTTAGCGTTTTATACGAATCAGGAATTGGATGAAATGGAAACGAAGCTGAATTTTTCCGACCTTTCAGCGGAGGACTGGGCGTATCCTTATATTCAAGGCTGTGTGGAGCAGGGCTTTTTCGCGGGCAGTGAGGAAGGCACCTTTCGTCCGCAGGCGGATTTGACGCTTTGGGAGGCACAGGCATTGATGGACAGGCTTGCGCCCGATTACAACAGCCGCATTGTGCTGACGGCGGAGAATAAAAACATGGCGGTTTCCTATGAGCTTTGGGTACAGCTTTTGGAAACGGCGCTTAAGGCAAGGCGCGGAGAGGACAGCCTTTATTCCTATGGGATTCAAACGGAAAATGCAGTGGTTCTGGATGCGGATGGGCTTTGCGATATGGGCAGATTTACCGCGACGGGTATAGATTTAACGCCCTATGCCGCAAGCCGCATTACCTTTCTGGAAAAGGATGGGGAAATCCTTGCGCTGCTGACGGTAGAAGCCGCTTCGCCTGTGGTGAAAAATATCTATTGCAGGCAGGAAAAAGGTGTGCTTTCTCTGGAAACGGGGGAGGGCGCGGCGATGCTTGCCTATGGAAAGGCGCTTGATGAGGGAATTTATGATGTAAAACTGGAAAACGGTAAGGTCGCAGAGGTGACGGCAGCGGAATCTGTCGGAGGCTGCACCGTGAAGCGCGTGGACGGAGAAACACTGTATCTGGCGGAGCGAGGCGAGCTGCCTTGGGCGGAAGCGGCAAGGGTTTATGATGCGGCAGGAGAAGAAATCGCAAAGGCGGATTTTACCGATTTGATTTGCGGCACGGATTGCGGCGAATTTTTTGAAAAGGATGGGGAAATCTGCGCGGCGGTGATTCGTACTCCTGCGGTTCTGGAGCGGATGCGTGTCCTTCTGAAGGGGGCGGAGCAGAAAACCGTAACCCTTTCCGCGGAGAATGGCTTTACGCTTTCCAATGGAACAAATGAGAAGCATTTTTTACCCGAAGCAAAGGCGGTTCTGACAGCCGATTTGCCTTGGTTTTCGCATGGCATTGTGACGGCAACGGCAGAAACACCGATTCGTGTGGCATTTGCAGACGGAACAGCGTATCAATATGAAGGCACGATTGAATTGGAACGGCGCGGCGCAGATAGCCTTGCTGTTATCAATGAACTGTCCTTGGAACGGTATCTGCTCGGCGTTGTGCCGCATGAAATGCCGACCTCCTTCGGACAGACGGCGTTGGAGGCGCAGGCAATTACGGCACGCAGCTATGCCTATAATCAGTTTTATGCGAATACCTATTGTGCGTATGGCGCGCATGTGACCGATACCACCGCCAGTCAGGTGTATCTGGGCTATGCTGAAAATGAAACGGCGGCACAGGCAGTGAAAGCGACCGAGGGGATGTGCGCCGTAACGAAAACAGGTGCGGTGGCGCAGACCTATTTTTATTCCACCTCCTGTGGCTTCGGGGCAGGCAGTCAGGAGGTTTGGTCGAAGGACGGCAGCTTTTCCGGCAGGGAAAAATCCTATTTGCAGGCGCAGACCTACGGGGATTTCGCGCCGCCGCAGACAGAGGAGGAATGGCTTGCCTTCTGGCAGGATTGGAAGAAACAGGGGTACGATATGAATTCACCGTGGTATCGCTGGAAGGTGTATTTCAGTTGTGGACAGCTGACAGAAATTTTGCAGAAAACTCTGGCGGAAAGCGCGAATTGCAGGATAGAAGGGAATCAAAATGATTTGGGCAGGCTGACAGGCATTGCGGTGACACGCAGAGGACAGGGTGGACTCGCAATGGAATTGCAGCTGACCTTTGAAAAGGGGATGGCAACGGTGAAAACGGAAAATGCTATCCGTAAGGTGCTTTCGCCAACAAAAAGAACCCTTGGTGAGCCGATTTATCTGCAACGGAAGGGCGCAGAAGCCATGACGGGAAATGCTATGCTGCCAAGCGGATTTTTCGCAGTGAAAGAAATGAAAAACGCGGAAGGAAAGCTGACGGGCGTGGCACTTTACGGCGGCGGAAACGGGCATGGCGTTGGACTGAGCCAGTATGGCGCGAAATATCTTGCGGAGCAGGGGAAAACGGCGGCGGAAATTATCGCATGCTATTTTCCGGGGACGAAGGTGGAAAAGGTGTTATAAAGAGAGTGGGACTCGACATTCTCTCTGAAAAAATCCGTAGTGGACTGAAAACAGTCCCTTTTCTGAAGAAGAAATGTGCTATCATAGGGCAGATGGCGGAAAGGAAGTGTTTTTATGGCTATGGATGAAATGAAAAGGCAGTTATTTGAACAGGAAAGATGGATTTACCGCTTGTCTGCCCTGAGCGGTCTGGTTTATATGCTAAGCAATTCTTTGCAGGCAGTTGAAATGGACGGAAAGGATGATTATATCAATGCTGTCGGGTATATAAGCAGTTCCTTGTCAGAAACAGAATTGGCTCTGCAACAGCTATCCGAGGAAATGTTCACATCTTTCAGAGGTTGGAAAGCACAGACGTATGCGCTTTTGCAGGAATATCCTGTGTAAAAGAAAAAAGTCCCATAAGGGACTTTTTTGTTGCAAGGAAAGTATATTGTCGAAAAAAGGAATCCATGCTATGATGGATACATGGAAACCGTGACAGGTTTGGCTGACCTCCGATTTTAACTAAGGATTGGAGGTGGTGCTATGAATACTTATGAAGTGTGGATGACCGTACTTACATTTGGCTTATTTTTGATAGCACTCCTCTCTTATATAGACAAGAGAAAATAAAAAGGCTACCTGTCATAGAACTTTGGACGGTTTAGACAGGTAGTCTTACCCCTGAGGTTGACCACAACGTGGCGGTTTCCTACTTAGTTTTATTATATCATAATATTTAGAATTGTAAAGCATGCACAGCGTTTGTGTGTGCTTTTTTTATCGCTTTTATCGCAGAGAAACGTAGGTTTTAATGACCTCAACGATTTTATCCAGATCCATTCTGGAGGTGTTGAGGATAAGGTCATAATTTTCTGCCTTTCCCCATTTGCCGCCTGTGAAGTAGTTGTAATAATTCGCACGGCGCTTATCGGTCTTAATCACCATGGATTCTGCGCCCTGAGGGTCGTGGTGATAGGTATGGATGGCACGCTCCACGCGGTCGGGCAAATCCGCCTGCAGGAAAATATTGATGCAGTTGGGGTTTTCGGACAGCACATAGTTTGCGGAACGACCAACAATAACGCAGGGTCCCTCCTCTGCCACCTCTTTGATGACCTGAGACTGCACCAGAAAGATTTTTTCATTCAGCGGCAGACCAACAGAATCAATGCTGGGGGTCAGAGAGGTCAGAGAGAAAAACAGATTGCCGACAGAGGTTTTTTCTGCATCCTTGAAGCATTCCACGGAAAGTCCGGTTTTTTCCGCTGCCATGGTAATCAGTTCGTTATCATAAAAGGGAATCCCAAGGGCTTCCGCCAGTTTTTTGCCGATAATGCGACCTCCGCTGCCATATTGGCGGCTGATGGTGATGATTTTATTCTGGTTCATGGTAACAACTCCTTATCGTTCAGAAATGCAATTTCTGTAAAATTTATTTTTCATATTTTTTCATTATACCGCTTTTCCCAAAAAGTGACAAGCGGAGATTTTTTCGGTGAAAAAACAGCTTTTTCCGCTTGGAAACTTTACTTTTTCAAGAAAAGTGTTTATGATATTAAGGATGGACTACTATGACAGTAGAAAACAGAAATAGATAAAAGAGTAAGGAGATAGTGACATGGGTGAAGCTTTAACAGGTTTAAAAAGAAGCTGCATGTGCTGCGATGTAAACGAAAGCATGATTGGGCAGGAAGTGACGGTAATGGGCTGGGTACAGCGTCGCCGCGACCTGGGTCAGCTGATTTTCATTGCATTAAGAGACAAAACGGGTCTGGTGCAGATTGCAATCGATGGCAACACAGCAGAAAAGGATTTGTTCGCAAAGGCGGAAACGGTTCGCGGTGAATATGTACTGGCAGTGAAGGGTCTGGTTGCCGCAAGAGAAGATGGCAACATCAACCCCAACATGAAAACAGGGAAAATCGAGATTATCGCCAAGGAGCTGCGTATCCTTTCCGAATCCGAAACAACCCCCTTCCAGATTGAGGACAACATCACTGTAAAGGATGATTTGCGTCTGAAATATCGTTATCTGGATCTGAGAAGACCTTCTCAGCTGAAAAATCTGGTGCTGCGTCATAAGGTTGTACAGGTGATGAGAAACTTCCTGGATAAAGAGGGCTTTCTGGAGATTGAAACTCCTGTTCTGGGCAAATCCACACCCGAAGGCGCAAGAGACTATCTCGTACCTTCCCGCGTACACCCCGGCAATTTCTATGGTCTGCCTCAGTCCCCACAGCTGTATAAGCAGCTTCTGATGGTTTCCGGTATGGACAGATATTATCAGGTTGCGAAATGCTTCCGTGACGAGGATCTGCGTGCGGACAGACAGCCCGAATTTACACAGGTGGACATGGAGCTGTCCTTCGTGGAAATCGAAGATATCATGGATATCAACGAAAGAATGATGCAGAAGGTATTCAAGGATTTGATGAACGTAGATATCAAGCTGCCTCTGCCCAGAATGACCTATGCAGAGGCAATGGAGCGCTTTGGTTCCGATAAGCCCGATGTACGCTTCGGCATGGAGCTGAAAAATATTTCCGATGTTGTGGCAGGTACCGATTTTGTGGTATTCAAATCTGCTTTGGAAAACGGCGGCAGCGTGCGTGCCATCAATGCGAAGGGCTGTGGCTCCTTCCCCAGAAAGAAAATCGACTCTCTGGTTGAGTTTGTAAAAACATATAAGGCAAAGGGTCTGGCTTGGATTGTGGTAAACGCAGACGGCACAATCAAATCCCAGATTGCAAAATTCTTCACACCCGAAAAAATGCAGGAAATCGTAGATGCGATGGATGGGCAGCCCGGTGACCTGATTCTGATTTGTGCGGATAAGGATAAGGTCGTATTCGACTCCCTTGGCGCACTGCGTGTAGAACTGAGCAAAATGCTGGAGCTGACAAAGCCTGATGATTTCGCATTCCTGTGGATTACAGAATTCCCTATGCTGGAATGGGATGAAGAGGAAAACAGATATGTAGCGGTGCATCATCCGTTTACTGCACCCATGGATGAGGACTTGGAGCTGATTGACACCAATCCCGGCGCTGTGCGTGCAAAGGCATACGATATCGTTCTGAACGGCTATGAGCTGGGCGGCGGCTCCATCAGAATCCACCGCAGAGATATCCAGAAGAAGATGTTCGAGCTGCTTGGCTTCAGCGACGAGGATGCGCAGGAACGCTTCGGCTTCCTTTTGGATGCCTTCAAATACGGCGTACCCCCTCATGGCGGCTTGGCGTTCGGTCTGGACAGAATCATCATGCTGATGAGCAATGCACCCAGTATTCGTGACGTGATTGCCTTCCCTAAGGTAAAGGACGCATCCTGCCCGATGACAGATGCACCCGGCGTGGTAGACGAAAAACAGCTGGACGAGCTGGGCATTGCAATCAAGGAAACGGAAGAAGCAACAGAGGAATAAAAACCGTGAAAAGGGTGGAAAAATTTCTGCCCTTTTCTTTTTTACACGAAAAGACAAAACTTCCTCTTGACTTTTTCGCAAAAATGTAAGAAAATAGCTATGTTATACATCTGTCGGTGCGTGGCCCAGTTTGGTAGGGCGCAGCGTTCGGGTCGCTGAGGTCGTGGGTTCAAATCCCGTCGCACCGATAGGAGACTGCTTTGTTGGAATAAAATTTCAATGAAGCAGTCTTTTTTAATTTTCTCTTAAATAAGTTGTTTCCGGCAGGCAATTCGATTATAATGTAACGATGGAATAAAGCGTACAAACAGGAAAGGAGTTTCTGATAAAATGGTAACAGAAATTTTAAAGGCCATATTCTTTGGCATTGTGGAGGGCATTACGGAATGGCTGCCCATTTCCTCTACGGGACACATGATTCTGCTGAATGAATTTGTGAAGCTGCAGGTTTCGGATGAATTTTATAAGCTGTTTGAGGTTGTCATTCAGCTTGGCGCAATTCTGGCGGTTATCCTGCTGTTCTTCCACAAGCTGAATCCCTTCTCGCCAAGCAAGAGCGCGCCGCAGAGGCGGAACACATGGCGGCTGTGGTTCAAGGTGGTGCTTGCGGTGATTCCTTCCGCGGTGATCGGGCTGCCGTTGGATGACTGGATGGATGCACATTTTTACAATTATGTTGTGGTTGCCATCACTTTGATTGTTTACGGGATTGCGTTTTTGTTTGTGGAGCGAGAAAACAGCCACCGCAGAGCCTACGCAAATTCAGTGTACGATATTGATTTGAAAACTGCCATGCTCATCGGCTGCTTCCAGTGCCTGAGCCTGATTCCCGGCACCTCCCGTTCCGGTTCCACCATTCTGGGTGCAATCATCCTTGGTGTAGGCAGAGCGGCAGGGGCAGAGTTCTCCTTCTTCCTTGCCATCCCCACGATGCTTGGCGCAAGCGTACTGAAGCTTGTGAAATTCCTGCTTTCCGGCGTTTCCGCAACAGGCGCGGAGTGGGCGATTCTGGCGGTCGGCTGCGTGGTTTCCTTCGTGGTCAGCCTGCTTGTCATCAAGGGGCTGATGGAATATGTACGCAAGCACAGCTTTGCGGTATTCGGTGTGTACCGCATCATTCTGGGGGTACTGGTTCTGGGATATTTTGCCTTCCAAACCCTGCACGCATAAAAATTACATAAGGGAAAATAAAAAACGGAGCCGATTTTTTCGACTCCGTTCATTTTTTATTCTGCTTCAATCTGTTCGAAGATTTCCTGTGCAGGCTTCTGATACCAACCTGTCTTATCCTCGCTGACAAGTCCTGCGGTCTGGGAATTATAATACATTTCACATGCCTCAAGGTCATTCATTTTGTGCTTTTTCTGCAGCAGTGCAACCACCTCTGCGCTGACAGCGGCACGGTTTTCGTGATGGGTATATTCCTTCTCCTGCTCTCCGGCATCGCTTTCCAGATAGGTCAGCCCGTCAATCATGCCGACAAAGAAATCAATATCCATTTCGGGGAAGGTTTTGTGGCTGTCCAGAATCAGGTCAATGAAGCCGGACTGCTGAAAGGAAATAAATACCTTATTACTGGGGATATTTTTCAGATCACTGTAATATTCTACGCAGGAAACAACTAAAGTACGCTGGTCCATTTTTCTCTCTCCTTTTTACTCATAAAAAATTTACTGAACTTTATGATACCGCATTTTCACATAATTTTCAACCATTCCCCGCAGGAAAACTTGACATTCTCCGATTTTCCAGTATGCTAAAGGAAGCAAGATAAAATTGGAAGGAAGTGCTTATTTTGGTAGCAGTAAAAATAGATGAAACCTTAAAGGAACGCTGCCCTGATGCTGCTTTGGGGCTTTTGCAGGCAAAGGTTGCGGTTGCGCCCGATCCGGAAGAATTTCTGGCACTGCTGAATGGGAAAATTGCGGAGCTTTCCGAGGTGGAGCTTTCGCAGGCAAATAAGAGAGATAAAATTCAGATAACCAGAAAGGCGTATAAGGCATTGGGGAAGGAGCCCAACCGCTATCGTTCCTCCGCAGAGGCAATGTGCAGAAGAATTGCAAAGGAACGAGGGTTGTATTACATCAATAACGTGGTGGATATCAATAATTATCTTTCCATCAAATCGGGGTATTCTATGGGGACGTATGATCTTGCGAAAACAAAGGGCGACATCCTCTGGATGCGTGCGCCCGAAGGCACGGCATACCGCGGCATCGGCAAGGATGTGCTGAATATTGAATTTTTGCCGGTTTTATTTGACGAGGAAGGACCCTTCGGCAATCCCACCAGTGATAATGACAGAACCATGATTACGGATGCAACAGAGGATTTGCTTCTGGTATATTATGCCTTTGATGGGGCAGAGGATTTGCCTGCGCTTCTCTCCGAAGCAAAGGACTTACTGGAAAAATATGCAGGGGGCAGAGAATTTGAGACGGAAATCTTGATTTGAAAAATCCGAATATAATAAGGAAGGTGATCGGATGAAAACCTTTGAAAGCTTATATCGGGACTATTACCAGAAGGTATATGCGTTTCTCAACCGCATGTGTGCCGATGGAGATTTAGCGGAGGATTTGACGCAGGAAACCTTTTTGCAGGCATATAAATCACTCTATAAATTTCGGGGAGAGTGTGAGGTTTTTACCTGGCTTGCGGCAATTGGCAAGCATACCTATTTCAAATATCTGAAAAAGAAGCGGCTGCATCTGGATGCGGCGAATTTGGATTTGGTGGCGCAGAACTATCTGAAGGGGGATGTCAGCCCGGAGGAGCATGTCAGCCAGAAGGATATTGAAAAAGCGGTGCGCAAGGTGGTTGAGGATATCCCGAAGAAATACCGCGATGTGGTGGTGCTGCGTGTTTATGCGGAGCTGCCGTTTTCGCAGGTTGCACAGATACTCAGGATTAGCGAAAATTCTGCAAAGGTGATTTATTTCAGAGCGAAGAAAATGCTGATGGAGGTGTTGAAGGATGAATTGGAAATGTGAACTGGTGATGGATCTGGCACCTCTGTATTATGATGGGGTTGCAAGCAGGGTCAGCAAAAGGTTGGTGAAAAAGCATCTGCGTGAGTGCCCGCAGTGCCGCACCTATTATAAAAAATATCACCCTGTAGACAAAGTTCCCACAGAAGTCCCGAATTGGGATGTGGAGGAAAATTATGCCATGCTGGCAAGAAAAGTCCGCAAAAGACGGCTTGTGCTTTGGGGCGGCTTCCTTTCCTATCTGAGCACGACAATTGTTGCACTGGTGTTTTGGTATGCAAGGGAACAAAAAAAGATGAAAAAAATTTAAGACAGAAAATGCCGAAAATCCGAGGGTTTTCGTCGGCTCTCTTTTTTGCACAAAAAATTTTTGCGAAATTTGTGTAACTTTTTCCGTAATTTAGGGTACTAAGTTAAAGTAACGAAAAAATGGAACGGATTTCGGTAAATGAAATAGTTTCTCATATTCCCTGAGAAAGGGGAGAAGGAGTGGAAAAATGAGCTTTCGTGTGTTAGGGACGGGCATGTATGTCCCACCCAGGGTTGTTACGAATGATGACCTGTCACAGTTTTTAGAGACCAATGACGAATGGATTACCCAGAGGGTCGGCGTAAAGGAACGCCATATCAGCACAAATGAAACGGCGGCGGATATGGGTGCCAAGGCTGCAAGGGCTGCTTTGGAAAACAGTGGCGTAGCGGCGGAGGAAATCGACCTGATTTTGGCGGCAAGCGTCAGCGGGGAGAGCATTTCCCCTTCTGTTTCCTGCATGATTCAGAATCTGCTGGGGCTTTCCTGCATGACCATGGATATCAATGCGGCATGCTCTGCGTTTGATTTTCTTCTGGAAACGGCGGCAGGGTTCTTTGCCAGAGGCAAGGTGAAGAAGGTGCTCGTTATCGGGGCAGAACGTCTGAGCCGCCTGCTGGACTGGAATGACAGAGGCACCGCGGTTATCTTCGGTGACGGCGCAGGTGCGGTGGTTCTGGAAGCAGGTGAAAATTATCTGGATGCTGTTTTTGATGTAAAGGGCGGCGATGATGTCATTGATATTCCACAGCCTGTAGGGATGTCTCCCTTCTATGAAAGAGGGCAGGAAAAGAAGCCTTATATTCACATGGCAGGGCAAGAAACCTTTAAATTTGCGGTAACCGCCATTTGCAGAGACTGCAAGGAAATTCTGGAGCGCAATGGGCTGACCTTTGATGATATCGCGTATATTGTGCCGCATCAGGCAAATCAGCGCATCATTGATTTCGCAAGCACAAAGCTGAAGGTGCCCAAGGAAAAATTTTATTTAAATATTCATAAATACGGCAATACTTCTTCCGCCAGCATTCCCATTGCCTTGGACGAACTGAACCGGGCAGGGAAGCTGCATAGAGGAGATTTATTATTACTGCCTGCCTTTGGCGGCGGTCTGGCAAGCGCCTGTTGTTTAGTAAGATGGTAAAAAAGAAAAGAAAACAAGAAAAAAGGTAAAAGAAAAGGAGAAAAAATTATGGTATTCGAAAAAATCGCAGCAATGTTGGCAGAAAAACTGGAATGTGACGCAGCAGAAATCAAGATGGACACAGAATTCAGCACACTGGGCATCGACTCTCTGGACGTTATGGAGCTTCTGATGAATCTGGAAGAAGAGCTGGGCACAGAAATTGAAATGGGCGAAAACAAAGTAAACACTGTTGGCGATCTGGTTAAGCTGATCGAAGAAAAACAGGCGTAAGAAAAAAACAAAGGAAAAGGAGGACGACGATATGATCGTTTCACCGATTTGTGAGATGCTGGGCATCAAATATCCTATTTTTCAGGGCGGTATGGCATGGATTGCTGACGGCAAGCTGGCGGCAGCGGTTTCCAATGGCGGCGGCCTTGGGATTATCTCTGCAATGAACGCAGGCGGCGATTATCTGAGAGAACAGATTCGCATTGCAAGAAGCCTGACAGATAAACCCTTTGGCGTGAATATCATGCTGATGAGTCCCCATGTGCAGGAAGTAGCAAAAATCGTTGCGGAGGAAAAGGTGGCGGTAGTCACCACTGGTGCAGGCATTCCCAATCAATATGTTCCCATGTGGAAGGAAGCAGGCATCAAGGTGATTCCTGTAGCGGCTTCTGTCGCAGCGGCAAAGATGATGGCGAGAGCAGGTGCAGATGCTGTCATTGCCGAAGGTGGCGAATCCGGCGGTCATATCGGCGAGCTTTCCACCATGCCCTTGGTTCCCCAGGTGGCAGATGCGGTGGATATCCCTGTACTGGCGGCAGGCGGCATCGGCGACGGCAGAGGGATGGCAGCGGCATTTATGCTGGGCGCAGTTGGCGTGCAGATGGGCACTCGTTTCCTGCTTGCAGAGGAATGTGGTGTGCATCAGAATTATAAGGATATGGTGAAAAAGGCAACGGATGTTTCCACAACAGCGACAGGCAGACGCTTCGGCGGCAGCACCTGCCGTGTGATGAAAAACCAGTTTGCCCGTCATTTCCTGCAGGTGGAATATGCCCCCGAAACAACCGCCGAAATGGTAGATAAGCTGGGCGTTGGCGCACTGCGCAAGGCAGCAGTGGAGGGCGATACCAAGGAAGGCTGCTTTATGGCAGGGCAGATTGCCGGCATGGTGAAAAAGGAACAGCCTGCGGCAGAAATCGTGCAGGAAATTGCAGCAGAAGCAGAGGCGTTACTGAAAGGAGCGGCAAAATGGGTAAAATAGCATTTGTTTTTTCCGGTCAGGGCGCACAGAAGGCAGGCATGGGCAAAAGCTTTTATGATAACAACGAAACCGTAAAGGATTTGTTCGACAGAGCAGAAACCCTCAGAAACGGTACACTGGCGCAGTGCTTTTCCGGCACCGCGGAGGAACTGAAGGAAACGCAGAATACACAGCCCTGTCTGTATCTGACAGACCTTGCGGCGGCGATTGCGCTTTCCGAAGCAGGTATCCCTGTGGATGGCGTGGCAGGCTTTTCTCTGGGTGAACTGCCTGCATTGGCGTTTGCCGGTGCGTATAGCCATCTGGATGGCTTCCGTCTGGCTTGCATCCGCGGCAGAGCTATGGCAAAGGCTGCGGCAGAGCATCCTGCGTCCATGCTTGCGGTCATGAAGCTGGACAATGCAAAAATCGAGGAAATCTGCAAGCAGTTCAAGCAGGTGTATCCCGTAAACTATAATGCGCCCGGTCAGCTTGTTGTGGCAGGGGCGATTGAGGAAATGGATGCCTTCAAGCAGGCGGTGCGTGAAGCAGGCGGCAGAGGTCTGCCCGTAGCAGTCGGCGGTGGGTTCCATTCTCCCTTCATGGATGGAGCAAGCAGGGAATTTTCCGAGGATGCAAGAGAATTTGAGCTGAGAAAGCCCGCGCTGACCGTTTATTCCAACTTTACCACAGAGCCCTATACGGAAAACGTACTGGAATTGATGGAAAATCAGATTAACCACAGTCTGCGTTGGCAGGAAAGCATGGAACGCATGGCGGCAGATGGCTTCGATACCTTCATTGAGGTAGGCATCGGCGATACGCTGAAAAAGCTTATCAAGCGCATCCTGCCCGAAGCAAGGGTATACAGCGTTTCCGATATGGAGGAAATCGAAAAGGTGAAGGAGGAAATGGGATGCTGAAAGGAAAAACAGCAGTCGTAACCGGCGGCTCCAGAGGGATTGGTAAGGCAATTTGCCTGAAATTTGCAGAAAATGGCGCAGATATTGCGTTTTTATATGCGGGCAATACCGTGAAGGCGGAGGAAACCGTAAAGGAATTGGAAGGACTGGGCGTAAAGGCAAAGGCATATCAGTGCAACGTTGCGGATGCAGATGCCGTTGCGGCAGTTATAAAGGAAATCGTGAAGGATTTCGGCGGCATTCAGATTCTGGTGAATAACGCAGGCATTACGAAGGATAAGCTGGTGCCCATGATGAAGGCGGCAGATTTTGACGCAGTCATTGATACAAACCTCAAGGGCGCATTTTATATGACAAAAGGGGTATATCCTCTTTTCCTGAAGCAGAAGGGCGGCAAGATTATCAATATCAGCTCCGTTTCCGGTCTGACAGGCAACCCCGGGCAGGCAAATTATTCCGCATCCAAGGCAGGGGTAATCGGGCTGACAAAATCCGTTGCAAAGGAACTGGCTTCCAGAGGGGTATGCTGCAATGCAATCGCTCCCGGCTTTATCGCAACGGAAATGACACAGGCATTGGAAAACGATACATTGAAGGATGCCATCCCCATGAAGCGCTTCGGCGAAGCGGAGGAAGTGGCGAAGCTGGCATTGTTCTTAGCGTCGGAACATTCTGATTACATTACAGGCGAGGTCATCCGTATTGATGGCGGTCTGGCATGCTGAATCGGCGCGAAGGAACCGAAAAAGCAGTCGGATTTCGCAGGAAAGGATTGATGAAATGAGACGAGTAGTAGTAACAGGCATCGGCGCAGTGACCCCCGTGGGCAATAACGTGCCGGAATTCTGGGAAGCAATTAAAAACGGAAAAAACGGTATCGCACCCATCACCAGATTTGATGTCAGCGAAAGCAAATATAAGCTGGCGGCAGAGGTGAAGGAGTTTGATCCGACAAAATATATGGATAAGCTGACAGCAAAGAAGCTGGATCGTTTCGTGCAGTTCGCTATGGTGGCAGCCGGCGAGGCGATGGCAGACAGTCAGCTGGAAGGCAATATTGAAAAAGAGGATTTGGCGGTTTATTTCGGTAGCGGCATCGGCGGCTTTGAAACGCTTTGCGAAAGCTATGATGTGCTGAGGGAAAAAGGACCTCGCCGTGTTTCTCCTCTGTTCATCCCCAAGATTATCAATAACATTGCGGCAGGCAATATTGCCATTCACTATCAGGCGCAGAATGCCTGTGTTGCGGTTTCTACCGCCTGTGCAACAGGTACAACTGCTATCGGTGAAGGCTACAGAGCCGTTCTGCATGGCTATACCACAGCGGCAATCTGCGGCGGCAGTGAAGCGGCAATCGTTCCGTTGGCAGTGGCAGGCTTCGGCAGCTGCATGGCACTGAATGCATCGGAAGACCCCAATGCGGCATCCCTGCCCTTCGATAAACGCCGTGCAGGCTTCGTTATGGGCGAGGGCGCAGGTGCAGTAATTCTGGAAGAATATGAACACGCAAAGGCGCGCGGCGCAAAAATTTATGCGGAAATCGTAGGCTATGGCTCCACCTGTGATGCACACCATGTAACCGCTCCTGCGGAGGAAGCAATCGCAAGCGGCAAGGCAATCGTAAATGCAATGGCAGGTCTGGAAGGCGTAAAGCCCGAAGAAATTTATATCAATGCACATGGTACAGGCACAGCCTTGAATGATAAAACAGAAACCAGAGCTATCAAAAATGCCTTTGGCGAAGCAGATGCGAAAAAGGTTCACATCAGCTCCACAAAATCCATGACAGGGCACATGCTCGGTGCAGCAGGTGCAGTAGAGGCAATCGCGGCAATTCTGGCAGTGCAGGAGGATGTTATCCCTCCTACCATCAACCTGAAGGAGGCTGACCCCGCGTGTGATTTGGACTACACCCCCAATACAGCAGTTAAGACAACCGTAGAAGCGGCAATGTCCACTTCTCTGGGCTTTGGCGGTCATAATGCCTGTGTTGCATTCAGAAAGATGAGGGGCTGATAAATATGGATACGAATAAAATCAATGATCTGGCGAAGATTCTGCGCCAGAATCAGCTGACAAAATTAGACCTGACAGAGGGGGATACCCGTATCGTTCTGGAAGCAGGCGGCAGACAGGCGGTAGTGGAAATGCCTGTGGTTTCTGTGGAAAATATAGCGGAAGTGCCTGTTGCAGAAGTGTCTTCTGTGGAAAAAGCAGAAGCACCCGCAGGCGTGGAGCAGAAATCCCCGCTGGTGGGTACGGTTTATCTTGCGCCACAGGCAGGGGCAGAGCCCTTTGTGCAGGTGGGCGATAAGGTGAAAAAGGGCGATGTGCTCTGCATTGTCGAATCCATGAAGATGTTCAATAATATCGAAGCAGAACTGGAAGGCACGATTGCGGCAGTCTGCGTGGATAATGGACAGATTGTGGAATTCGGTCAGCCCTTGGTTCGCATCTTGCCCGAAAAGGAGGAAAACTGATGAATCAGGAAGAAATCAAAAAAATCCTGCCCCATAGAGATCACATGCTTCTGATTGATGAGGCAGAACTGAGAGAGGGCAAGGCTTACGGCAAAAAAACCATCCGAGGGGATGAATTTTTCCTGCAGGGGCATTTCCCCGGTAATCCGGTTGTCCCCGGTGTCATTCTCTGCGAAATTCTGGGGCAGAGTGCGTGTGTCCTGCTTTCCGGTGAGGCAGAGGGCATTACCCCCTTCTTTACGGGACTGGATAAGGTGCGTTTTAAAAACCCCGTACACCCCGGGGATGTATTTGAAACAGAATGTACCCTGCTCAAGCATAAGGGTCCCTTCTACTGGGCAGAGGGCAAGGGCTATGTAGACGGTAAGTTGTGTGTCAGTGCAGAGTTTTCCTTTGCACTTATCAAGGAGTGACAGGAAATGTTTTCTAAAATTCTCGTTGCCAACAGAGGCGAAGTGGCAGTCCGCATCATCCGTGCCTGCAAGGAAATGGGCATCGAGACGGTGGCTGTCTATTCCGAGGCGGACAGAAATTCCCTGCCCGTTGCCCTTGCGGATGAGCGTATCTGCATTGGCGGCAATGCGGCGGCAGAGAGCTACTTAAATCAGAAAAATATCATCAGCGCAGCGCTGGCAACCAATGCCGAGGCAATTCACCCCGGCTATGGCTTTCTTTCCGAAAATGCAGGCTTTGCCAAGCTTTGCGAAGAAAACGGCATTGTCTTTATCGGCCCGAAAAGCGAGGTTATCTCTGCCATGGGCGATAAGGATACCTCCCGTCAGCTGATGCAGCAGGTCGGCGTGCCAGTTGTTCCCGGAACGGAGGTTCTTAAGGACGTAGAGGAAGCAAAGAAATATGCCAAGGAAATCGGCTATCCGCTTCTGGTAAAGGCAACGGCAGGCGGCGGCGGCAAGGGTATCCGCGTGGTGGCGAGAGAGGAAGACCTTGCGGATGCCTTCCATACGGCATCGCGCGAGGCGGAGAGTGCCTTCGGCAATGGGGATGTTTTCTTAGAGAAATACCTTACCCATGTGCGCCATGTGGAAATGCAGATTCTGGCAGACCAACAGGGGAACATCCTCTGTCTGGGCGAAAGAGACTGCTCTCTCCAGCTGAATAAGCAGAAGGTGCTGGAGGAAACGCCCAGCCCCGTTATGACAGAGGACATCCGCAGAAAAATGATGGATGCGGCAGTTCTGGCGGCAAAGGCGGCAAATTATACCAATGCAGGCACAGTAGAATTTCTGCTTGCCCCCGATGGGCAGTTTTATTTCATCGAGATGAATACCCGTTTGCAGGTGGAGCATCCCATTACGGAGGAAATCAGCGGCGTGGATATTGTGAAATGGCAGATTCGTATTGCCTGTCAGGTGCCCCTGAATATGAAGCAGGAGGATATCCGCCTGCAGGGACACGCCATCGAATGTCGTATCAATGCACGCTCTACAGGCAGAGTGGAGTTTCTGCATATTCCCGGCGGCGGCAGAGTGCATTTCGATACCGCACTCATGCAGGATACCGTTGTGGTTCCCTTCTATGATTCCATGCTTGGCAAGCTGATTGTCCACGCAAACACCAGAGAGGAAGCCATCCGCAGAATGGAGGCATCTCTTTGCGAAATGGTAATCGTTGGGGTAGAAACCAATATTGAAGAACAGCTGCAGCTGATTCGCAGCAAAATCTTCCAGAAGGGGAATTATGATACCCTTATTCTGGACAAAATTTTGAAAAAGGGGTGATATAAATGAGTAACATTATGGGTTACTTCCGCAAATCCAAAAATGCTTTGGAAAAAGGCGGTATCACACTGAAAAATACAACAGAAGAAAAGGTGCGTTGCCCTATCTGCAAGTCCTATGAAACCAGACGTGCGATTGCGAAGCAGAAGGTGACCTGCCCCCATTGCGGACATCATTTCCGCATCGGCGCAAGAACCAGAATTAAGGCACTTTGCGATAAGGACAGCTTCCACGAATTATTTTCCAATATCGAAACGATTGACCCGTTGGAATTTCCCGGGTATCAGGATAAAATGGATCGCGGCAGAGCCGTCAGTGGTGAGGAGGAGGGCGTTGTCTGCGGGACAGCCAAGATTCGCCATCAGCGCTGTGCGGTGTTCGTGATGGAGCCCGGCTTTATGATGGGCAGTATGGGCTCTGTTGTCGGCGAAAAAATCGCTCGCCTGTTTGAATATGCCGCAGAGCATGAGCTGCCTGTGGTCGGCTTTACGGCAAGCGGCGGTGCGCGTATGCAGGAGGGGATTCTTTCCCTGATGCAGATGGCAAAAACAAGCGGCGCAGTAGAGCAGCACAGCAAAAAGGGCGGTCTGTATATCACCGTTCTGACAGACCCTACAACCGGCGGCGTGACGGCAAGCTTTGCCATGCTTGGGGATATTATCCTCTCCGAGCCAAACGCAACCATTGGCTTTGCAGGCAGAAGGGTCATTGAGCAGACCACAAAGAAAAAGCTGCCCGAGGATTTCCAGAAGGCAGAATTTCTGCTGGAGCATGGCTTTGTGGATGCCATTGTGCCGAGAACAGAACTGAGAGGAACTTTGGAAAAGCTGCTGCGGCAGCATGGTAGAAAGGAATGACGCGGATGAATGCCTATGAAAAATTACAGACGGCGAGAAGTCAGACCCGCCCGACGGCGCGTTCCTATATCGAAAAGCTGTTTCAGGAGCGGACGGAGCTGCATGGGGACAGAAAATATGCCGATGATGCGGCAATTATCGGCGGCATCGGTATGCTGGGGGATATCCCCGCAACCTTTATCGGCATTGAACGCGGACGCAATCTGGAAGAAAGAATCCGCTGCAATTTCGGCTGCCCCATGCCCGAAGGCTATCGCAAGGCACTGCGCTTGATGAGACAGGCGGAAAAATTCCACAGACCGGTCATCTGTTTTGTGGATACCTCCGGTGCATTCTGCGGCGAGGAGGCAGAGGAACGCGGACAGGGACAGGCGATTGCCGATAACCTTATGCAGATGATGGGACTGGAAACGCCGATTATCACGATTGTCATTGGGGAAGGCGGCAGCGGCGGTGCCTTGGGGCTTTCCGTTGCGAATAAGCTGTATATGCTTGAAAATGCGGTCTTTTCCGTTATTTCCCCTGAGGGCTGTGCAAGTATCCTCTGGGAGGATGCCAAGCTTGCGCCCGATGCGGCAGAATGTCTGCATATTACGGCGGAGGATATGAAGGAATTCGGCGTAGCAGAAGAAATTATTCCTGAGGACTTTGTGCATTTCGGAAGAATGTGCGAGGAAATGAAGGAAAAACTCATCCTTGATTTAAAGGGATGGTCGAAAAAAACAGGAAAAGAGCTTTCCGAGGAAAGATATCAGCGGTTCCGAAAGCTGGGACGCTGGGCAGAATAAAAAATAAGCCTTTCCAAGAGGTCGGGTGACTTCTTGCAAAGGCTTTTTTATTTTTCGTCAGTATCCTTTTTGCTGCATTCGGGGCAGAGTCCCGTAAATTCCAGAGAATGTCCCGTAATCCGAAATCCCGTTTTCTGCTGCAGGGTTTCCTCTAATTCACTGAGTGGGCAGGTATCCACAGGAATTACCTTGCCGCAGAGGTCGCAGACCAGACGGTGCGAATGATCCTTTTTTGCTAAGGAATAATATGCCTTCCCATCCTGCCGGACAGAGCGGATGAGAATTTTCTTTTCTGTCAGCGTGTTCAGCGTGCGGTAAACGGTGGAAACATTCATGGGAAGAATCGGCTCGGCTAAGGCGTGCAGTTCCTCTGCCGTCATGGGGCGTGCCTGCTTTTGCAATAAAAGCAATAGTACTTGCCGCTTTTTTGTGGATTTCAAAGCTGCATTTTTCAGAATATTCTGTTCCATTCCTGTCCCTCCCTTCGTTCTTATGATAGTATACCCAAATGGGTTTGTCAATGCAGGGAAGACACAGACAGGGGAAAAGAAAATTTTCCTGCACCGACAGCGTTGCAAAAAGTGGGATGGTTTGATAGGATAGGAAAAGAGAGAAAAAAGCCGACCGCTTTTGCAGATAAACAGAGAGGAAGGGAAATATTTCTCGGGAAATTTCGGGAAATATTCTTATTTCGGGAAGGAGAAGGACGCATGACAAAAAAAGAAAAGGTAACAATTATTTTAGAGCTTTTGCACGAGCATTACGGTCCGACAAAATGCTATCTTGACCACGAAAACGCATGGCAGCTTCTGATTGCAACCATGCTTTCCGCACAATGCACCGATGCCAGAGTGAATCTTGTAACAAAGGATTTATTCAAGAAATACACCTCTGTCAAGGACTTTGCACAGGCAGATCTTGCAGAGCTGGAGCAGGATATTCACTCGACAGGCTTTTATCATAATAAGGCGAAGAATATCATTGCCTGCTGTCAGAAGCTTTTGCAGGACTATAATGGAGAGGTTCCCTCGGATATCGAGCAGCTGACTGCCCTTGCGGGTGTCGGCAGAAAAACGGCAAATGTTGTGCGCGGAAACTGGTATCATATCCCCAGTGTGGTGGTGGATACACATGTTAAGCGCGTTTCCAACCTGCTTGGGCTGACAAAAAATGAAGACCCCGTCAAGATTGAATTTGACCTGATGCAGCTTGTTCCGAAGGATAAATGGATTGACATCAATACCCAGATGATTGCACACGGCAGGAAAATCTGCATTGCACGCAGACCGAAATGTCAGGAGTGCTTCCTGCTGCCCTATTGCACAGGCGGCAAGGCGTTAGAAAAAGAGAAAAAGAAAAAAGAGAAAAAGGCATAATACAGGAAGGACACAGAGACATAGAACAGAGACATAGAAAGGAGAAAGCAGAAATGAAATCGAAGAAGCTTTTGGCGGCGGCGCTTGCGGCAGTGCTGACCTTGGCAGGCTGCGGCACAACTGTACTGAGTGCGGAGGAAACAAAGGAATTGCTGACGCTTTCGCAGAAAACCATGGCAACAGTGGAAAGCATGGCAGCGGAAATGACGATGGAAATGGATATGTCCATGGGCGAGGAAACCGCGGAAACTACCACAGTCGCTAAAATTCTGACACAGCAGAACCCCCTGCGGATGCAGATGAACCTCTCCGCAACCTTAGAGGATGGCACAGAAGCGCAGAATATGCAGATGTACGCCGAGGAGGAGGATGGCAAGCTGCGCACCTATGTTCTGGCGGCGGATACATGGTATAGCCAGACGATGGAGCTTGGCAGTCTTGCACAGTATAACGCGGAGGAAAATGTGACACTCTATCTGAGCAATTTAGCCGATTTTTCCGCAACCGCAACAGAAAAAATCAATGATACCGAAGCAACAAAAATTGAAGGTACACTGAAAAAGGATGTTCTGCAAAAGGTGCTTGCGGAAAGCGGCATGACAGAAACCGCTGCGGCAATGGGTGTCACAGAGGAGCAGCTTGCAGCCCTTACCGAATCGGTGAAAAGCCTTCCCCTGACGCTCTGGATTGATGCGGATGGCTATGTGCTGAAATATGAAATGAACTTGACTGAGGTAATGCAGAAAATTATGGATAAGGCGATGGAAGCTGCCGGCAGTACGGATGCGTCCTCTGCCGTAAAGGTGGAAAAAACAAGTATTTCCATGGTTTGCAGCCAGTTCAACGCAGTTAAGGAAATCACCATTCCCGAAGAAGCAAAGAGCGCAGAAAGCATTTCGGCAAATCAATAATCCGGAGCATAAAAAACCCCGAAGGAAATTTCCTTCGGGATTTTTGTATTCAGATTTATTATACTCTTGCAACACCCAGTGTTACCTTTTCACCATTGATATTCCATTCCTTGCTCAGCTCGCCGCCCTTGCCTGCGACAACTTCAACTGCCAGTACATCGCCCTTGATGTCATTTGCAGCAAGGATTTCTGCAATCTTTGCGTTGCCGTCATAGTAAACGCGGATACGGTCTGTTACGTTGAAATCAGCTTCCTTACGCATGGTCTGTACCTTGGATACGATTTCACGCACGAAGCCTTCTTCCACCAGCTCGGGTGTCAGGTTTGTGTCCAGAACAACGGTCAGGTTGTTGTCGCCGGAGGATACGAAGCCGTCCTTTTCTGCGGTATCAACCAGAACATCATCCATTTCCAGAACAACCTCGCTGCCGTCTACGGTGAAGGAAACCTTGCCGTCTGCCTTCAGCTGTGCCATGAAGCTGTTGCCCTCTACCTCCTTCAGATAAGCACCGATGGCAGGCACCAGCTTGCCGTATTTCTTGCCCAGTGTTCTCAGCTGAGGCTTGAAGGTGTAGGTTGTGAAGGCTTCTACGTCATCTGTGAAGGAAACTGCCTTTACATTCAGCTCGTCCTTGATGATGTCGCAGTATTCTGCGGGCAGGCTCTGTGCTGCCTTTACATACATCATAGCCAGAGGCTGTCTGTTCTTCATTGCGCTTGCGTTTCTTGCCGCACGGCCTTCCACAACAACCTTCAAAACGAAGTCCATGTTTTCTTCCAAATCAGCATCTACCCATTCTGCATGGTATGCAGGCCAATCGCAGAGGTGAACGGATTCGGGAGCGCTTGCATCCACCTTCTTCACCAGATTGCCGTAGATTTCCTCTGTGATGAAGGGGGTGAAGGGAGCAGCCAGCTTTACCATGGTTTCCAGAACGGTATACAGTGTCATATAAGCATTGATTTTATCCTGCTCCATGCCTTCTGCCCAGAAGCGCTCACGGCTTCTTCTTACATACCAGTTGGACAGGTCATCCAAGAAATCAACCATTGCACGGGCAGGCTCTGTCAGCTTGTAGCCCTCCAGAGATTCATCCACGAATTTATTCAGTGTCTGCAGCTTGGAGAGAATCCATTTATCCATGGGAGCCAGCTTTTCATAATCCAGTGTGTATTTTGTAGGATCGAACTGGTCGATTTCTGCGTACAGGATGTAGAAAGCGTAGGTGTTCCACAGCGTACCCATGAATTTTCTCTGCATTTCGGATACAGCCTCATCATAATAGCGAGAGGGCAGCCAAGGCGCGGAGTTTGCGTAGAAGTACCAACGAACCGCATCGGCACCCTGCTTATTCAGTGCATCCCAAGGGTTAACAACGTTGCCTTTATGCTTGGACATCTTCTGACCGTCCTTATCCTGCACATGTCCCAGAACGATGCAGTTCTTATAGGGAGCCTTATCGAACAGCAGTGTGCTGACAGCCAGTAGAGTATAGAACCAGCCACGGGTCTGGTCAACTGCCTCGGAGATAAAGTCTGCGGGGAAGTTTTCATCGAAGATATCTTTGTTTTCAAACGGATAGTGCCACTGTGCGAAGGGCATGGAGCCGCTGTCGAACCAGCAGTCGATAACCTCAGGCACTCTTGTCATCAGCTTGCCGCATTTCGGGCAGGTGATGTGTACCGCATCGATGAAGGGCTTGTGCAGTTCGATATTGTCGGGGCAGTCGGGAGACATTTCCTTCAGCTCTGCAATGCTGCCGATGGTGTGTCTGTGTCCACATTCACATTCCCAGATGGGCAGTGGAGTACCCCAGTATCTTTCGCGGGACAGACCCCAGTCGATAACGTTTTCCAGGAAGTTGCCGAAACGACCCTCCTTGATGTTGTCGGGATACCAGTTGATTGTTCTGTTGTTGCGCACCAGATTATCTCTCAGTGCAGTCATTTTGATGAACCATGTGCTTCTTGCATAATACAACAGAGGTGTGTCACATCTCCAGCAGAAAGGATAATTATGTTCGAAGGGCAGTGCTGCAAATAAGGTGCCGTTTTCTTCCATATATTTCAGAATAACAGGATCGGCATCCTTTACGAACAGACCTTCAAAGGGGCCTGCCAGGCTGTTCAGGTGACCTGTGGTGTCAACATTCTGATAGAAGGTTACATCATATTTTTTACATACACGGTAGTCATCCTCACCATACGCATACGCAGTGTGAACGATACCGGTACCATCTGTCAGTGTTACATAATCATCGCAGGTTACGAAGTAGCCCTTGAAGTCCTCGCCGTTGGGCTGGAAATCGAACAGGGGTTCATATTTTACATATTCCAGATCGCCGCCCTTCATGGATTCTACGACTTCATAATTGCCTTCGCCCAGAACGCTGTCCAAGAGTGCCTCAGCCATGATTACATAATAATCCTGATATTTTGCTTTAACATAGGTTTCGTTTGCATTTACGGACAGAATTACGTTGGAGGGCAGTGTCCAAGGGGTTGTTGTCCAAGCAAGGAAGTAGGTGTTTTCTGTGCCTTCCATTTTGAATTTTGCAATGGCAGAGGTTTCCTTTACATCCTTATAGCCCTGTGCAACCTCGTGAGAGGAAAGTGCTGTGCCGCAGCGAGGGCAGTAGGGAACAACCTTGTGGCCCTTATACAGCAGACCCTTGTCCCAGATCTGCTTCAGTGCCCACCATTCGGATTCGATATAGTCATTATGGTATGTGACATAGGGATGATCCATATCCGCCCAGAAGCCGACACGGTCACTCATGGAACGCCATTCCTGTTCGTATGTCCATACGCTTTCCTTACATTTTTCGATGAAGGGCTCTACGCCGTAGCCTTCAATCTGATCCTTGCCATCCAGACCCAGTGTCTTTTCTACCTCCAGTTCAACAGGCAAACCGTGTGTATCCCAGCCGGCCTTTCTCAGAACCTTGTAGCCCTTCATGGTTTTGTAGCGGGGGATTAAGTCCTTTACCGCACGGGTGATGATGTGACCGATATGGGGCTTGCCGTTTGCTGTCGGGGGGCCGTCATAGAAGGTGAAAACGGGTGCGCCTTCTCTTGCCTTGATGCTCTTGCCGAAGATGTCATTGTCCTTCCAATACTTTTCAACCTGTACTTCTCTTTCAACGAAGTTCATGTTATTGGGTACCTTGTCGTACATTTCAATTCCTCCTTAAAAATGATTTACCTTTCAAAGTGTGTTTCTCTCGTAGCTTGTTCTTTTTTCCTTTGTGTTTTTCTTATACCTCTGAAATTTTTGTCTTTTGTACTTTTTTGTGCTTTATCTTCCGTGTGTTTTATGATGGTGCGGTTTTTCCGCTTTTTCACTGATTGTCAATATAAAAAAACCCTTTCATCCCTACAGGACGAAAGAGTTCGCGGTACCACCTGAATTGACGGCACAAAATGCCGCCCAGCTTAGCTGCATCACCATCATGATGCTTTCCCTTAACGCGGGCTACGGCAGAGCCTACTGAGCAAAAGAACGGTTCGGACTGCCACTCCGGAGTGATTTTCTGTATCTTCCTTGTCATCGGGTTCCCACCAAGCCCCCGACTCTCTGCAGGCAAGCTGAGGATACATACTGTCTCCTTCATAGTGTTTTTTCGTATTTACCTGTGTATTATACAATGCGTACAAAAACTTGTAAAGCATTTTTTGCAAAGAAACCAAAAGAATGGTGTATTCATGAAAACTGTATACAAAAGTACCGAAATTTCAAGAGAAAATAAGGAAAAAACGCGAAAAAAACGTGATTTTTGCATACAATGTGTAAATTTACATGTAAAGACAGTTAAAAAATTTGATTTTCCGAGAAAAACTATGTATAATTGGTAATCAGAACCACGCACGGTTCTGCTTTTGTAAATATTATCTTGACAGGGTGCAGAAAACAGAAAAAATAAGAAAACCGGACATCCTGTAACACCGAAAAGGAGATTTTAAAATGAAAGGTAGAGACTTTGCACTGCTGACAGACTTATATGAGCTGACCATGATGCAGGGCTACTATGAAACAGGCGCATATAACAGAAAGGTCGTATTCGATCTGTTCTATAGAAAGAACCCCAGCGGCAACGGCTTTGCAATTACCGCAGGGCTGCAGCAGGCGATTGAATATCTGGATGGGCTGCATTTTACAGAGGAGGATATTGCATATCTGGAAAGCTTAAATCTTTTCTCTGAGGACTTCATTGACTACCTGAGAAGCTTCCGCTTTACGGGCGAGGTTTATGCCGTTCCCGAAGGAACCATCGTATTCCCGCATGAGCCGCTGATGCGTATCAAGGCCCCCATCATTGAGGCACAGCTGATTGAAACCGCACTGCTGAACATTATCAACCACCAGAGCCTGATTGCAACAAAGGCTTCCCGTGTAGTACACGCAGCACAGGGCGACCCCGTTCTGGAATTTGGTCTGCGCCGCGCACAGGGCCCCGATGCAGGTACAGTCGGTGCAAGAGCGGCAGTCATCGGCGGCTGTGTGGCAACAAGCAACGTGCTGACAGGCAAGCTGTATGATGTTCCCGTAAAGGGTACCCATGCGCATAGCTGGGTAATGAGTTTCCCCGATGAGCTGACAGCCTTCCGCACCTATGCAAACCTGTTCCCCGATGCGTGCATTTTGTTGGTGGATACCTATAATACACTGAAAAGCGGCGTGCCCCATGCCATTCAGGTGTTTGATGAAATGAAGGCGGCAGGCACATTGCCCGAAAAAGGCTATGGTATCCGTCTGGATAGCGGTGACCTTGCATATCTTTCCAAGAGAGCAAGACAGATGCTGGATGAGGCAGGCTATCCCAATGCAGTCATTTCTGCCTCCAGTGACTTGGATGAAAATCTGATTACAAGCCTGAAGCTGCAGGGCGCAACCATCACCCTCTGGGGCGTTGGTACAAAGCTGATTACCTCTGACGATTGCCCTGCCTTTGGCGGTGTGTATAAGCTGGCGGCAGAGGAAACCGAAAGCGGTGATTTTGAACCTAAGATTAAGCTGTCTAATAATGTAGAGAAGGTAACGAATCCCGGCATCAAGAAAATTATCCGTATTTATGATAAAAAGACAGGCAAGATTAAGGCTGACCTTCTGGCATTGGAGGAAGAAGAATTCACAGAGGATTCCGATTTGTATATCTATGATACGAATGCAAAATGGAAAAGCATGCAGCTGCCTGCCGGCAGCTTCACGCTTCGCGAACTGCTTGTTCCCATCTTTGTGGATGGTAAGCTGGTGTATGAATGCCCCAAGGCAATGGACATTCAGGCATACTGCAACAGAGAAAAGGATACCCTCTGGGAAGAACAGAAACGTCTGAAAAACCCCGATATTGTGCCGGTTGACCTTTCCGATAAGCTGAGTGCAATGAAGCTGAAGCTGATTGAAGCGGCAACAATGATTTAAAAAGTATAAAAAGAAAAGCAATGAAAACGCTGTGCGGAAACGAAAAAGCCGCATGGCGTTTTTTTGTGCTTTTCCGGGGTTTCTTGCACAATCTGTGAAAAATTGGTATACTGATGCCAAGAAAAGGGGAGGGGGGATTTATTTGCAAACGATTTATTTTTCTGAAAGATTGCTGTGCCAGCTGGAACGGCTGCATACCGTGCCGCTGACGCTTGTAGAAGCACCTGCCGGCTATGGAAAAACAACCGCCCTGAAGCATGCCCTCAGAGATGTGCCGTATGGGGCATTGCGCTGGCATAATGCGCAGGATGCCACGGTCTGCTGCGATTGGCTCGTGCGCCAGATTGCACAGAAGGACTCTGCTCTGGCACAGCAGATTTTCGATTTATATCATGAAAACGGGCCTTTGGTGCATGCAAAGCCTGCGGAGGAATCCTCGCTTTATCTGATGATTGATAATTTTCAGGTGATTGCGGCGCAGTTCCCGTTTTCCGTTTTGCAGCTGCTTTCCGCCCTGAAGGGTACCGCTGTGCATGTTATTTTTCTTTCTCGCAGCTTTTGGCAGCTGCCAATACAGGATTTGATGCACGTCTGCTATATTTCCAAAAAGGATTTTTTCCTGCGAAAAGAGGATATTATCTGCTTTGCAGAGGAGCTGGGCATTTCCCTTACGGAAAAGCAGGCGATACATATTCAGAAGGAAACAGGCGGTTGGGCGGCGGTTGTTTCGTTGTATCTGCAAAATGGCTGCGAAGAGGTGGAATGGAAAAAGCTGAGCCGTCTGATGGAGGATTTATTCTGGAGAAGGCAGGAGGATATCCTTAAGAAGGCACTGCTGCGTCTTGCGCAGTTTGAAACGGTAGATGTAGAAATGGTGCGCACGCTGACAGAGGACATTGCGGATTTGCAGCAGATGGGCGAGTGGTTTTATAGTCTGCCCCTGCTGTACTATGATGCGGAGCAGCAGAGGTACTGCCTCTGTGCGCTGCTGCGGAAGTTTTTGCTTTATCGCCTGCATAATGCGTCCTTTCTGACGCAGTGGGACAGCTATCATCGCTGCGGCTGCTGGTATCGGGAGCATGGGGAGACGAAAAAAGCCGTTGCCGCCTTCTACAAGGTTCTGGATTATGCGGGAATTCTTTCCTGCGATTTGACAGGGCTTCTATTCGAAAAATTCGATAAGCTTTCCTATACGGAAATTGCAGGGGAGATTCTGAGACATTGCCCGATGGAAACGAAGCAGAGGTATCCCTTATCCCTTCTTCGGCTTTGCTATGCGCTTTTTGCCGATGCCGCTTTTACGGAATATCAACAGCTTCTGGAGGAAGCGAAGGGCATCATCTGTGATGGGAATGACCCCAATCTTCTGGGAGAATGGGAACTGATTGCCGCCTTTCAGGATTTCCCCAATCTGGAAAAAATGGAACAGCATTATCAGCGGGCAAAACGCCTGATGACAGCGCCATCTGTTATCTTTACGGTGGGAGAACCGTTTTTGTTCGGCAGTATTTCCATGTGGCGGCTGTTCTATACAAAGCCGGGCGAATTGGAACGAACCGCAGAAACGCTAGAACGCGTCATGCAGCTGTATAATTCCCTAACGGCAGGGCATGGCAGCGGTGCGGCGGAGCTGTATCGGGGCGAGGTCTGCTGTGCGCAGGGACGCTTCGCCGATGCGGAAATCTATGGCTATCAGGCGTTGTATGCGTCTCTGCAAAGAAAGAATGCCTGCGTGACCTATGTGGAGGACCCTGCGCATACCTATGCCTTCCTGCAGGATACCTTTCTGGATGTGTGCATGAAGGAAACGGTACAGAGCTATTTTGCCATGCTGCAGCCGAAGGAGAGCAGATTGCGAAAGCGCCTGCAGGCGGCATCCAATCGGCTGTATGATTTGAATTTTACAAACAGTGCCATCAAGGGTGTGCGTATTCCAAGAATTATTCTGAAGAAGAATTATCATAAGGCGATTGGGATTCTGGAGGTAGCATTGAAGGTGGATGCAAGGCTGATTGCTCTTCCGTCCCGGCTTTTTATCCATACCAATCTGGCGCTTTGCTATTTTGCCATCGGACGCAGCCGAAAGGCGGCGGAACATTTGGAATTTACGCTTTCCTTGGCAGAACGGGATCAGGTGCTTTCGTTTGCGGCTTATTTCCGCGAATATCTGGAGCCGTTGTTTTATCTGCCCTCTGTTTCCAGAAAATATGCCGCTGTCATTCAGGAAATCCGCAGCCTGCCGATACAGAATATCCCCGCTGTGCCGGAATGGAAGGCGTTCATTCCCAAGCAGGAGAATGAATGGGAGGAGCCGCTCAGCAAACGGGAGCGTGAAATTGCGGAGCTTGCGGCAAGAGGACTTCGCAACGGAGAAATTGCCGAAATGCTGCATATTTCAGAGGGTACGGTCAAGAATCATCTGAAGATTGTGTTCCGAAAATTGAATATCGACCGCCGTTCCAGTCTAAGGGGACGGTTGCGTTAAGAAAAAGATAAAAAATGTCCCTTTCGTGATATACCATAAAAGCGGAAAAATTTGTAAAATAAAGGAAGATAGAGTTCAGTTGCGTGCATTTGTCCGCAGAGGAAAAGGGGTATTTTTCCTGCGGGAGGGAACAGGTGCAGATGAACAGTACCCATAGCAGAAATGTAAAAAGCGAAATGTAAAAAGCGAAATGTAAAAAGCATGGAGGGGAGGGAGTTTTTTTGGTACAGGCTGAGAAATTGCTGTTATGGGATATTTTTCAGGGGAAATCTATCAGAACGGAATCTCTGCACGCGGGACAAAAATGTGGAAATGAAAGAGGGGCACAGCTGCGCGCAGAAATCCCGACAGGCGGAATGTGATAAGTTGGGCAAACGCATCCGTCGGAACCTTTGTGGTACAGGTAGATACACCAAAGCGAAGGATCGGAAAATGGTGTGCAAAGGGGCGGCTGTCTTGGCATAGAATAATCAGCAGACCCTTTGCAGGCGAAAAAGGCTTTGGTGTAATCGGTAAGTGCAAATACATAGAAGAAGGAGCCGCAGTGGGGATACCCCCGTTACGGCTCCTTTTTCGCTGTTTTCTGTGGCGTTACCATGCGTATTTATTGATATCCTCAAGCGTAATACCGGGGTGCAGTGCAATGTTGATGCTGTTGGCAATGATGTTTGCCAGACGATCCACAACGGCATCCACCTCCTTCGGTGTCACGAACAGATTGCCTGTATATGGCCCAAGGATTTCGGCAATCATCTGATATTTTTCCTCCTGCTCCAGATCGGCAAGCGTCTCGTAAAACGCCGTTCCCTTTTCTGTCTGCCGAATCATTTCCTCCAGAATACAGTCCATTGTGTCATTTACAAGCGTTGCGGCATCCACCACAGTCGGTACGCCAATCGCAATCACGGGAATCCCCAGATGTGCCTCATCCAGCAGCATCCGCCGATTGCCGACCCCTGCGCCCGGCGCAACGCCGGTATCGCTCATCTGAATGGCGGCGTTAATGCGGTTGGAACGGCGTGCGGCAAGGGCATCAATCGCAATCAGCAGGGAGGGGTGCAGCTTATCCACAATCCCCTTTACGATTTCTCCTGTTTCTATCCCCGTAATCCCCATTACCCCCGGACTAACGGCGGCAACAGGGCGTACAGCCTTCTCGATTTCCACAGGAAGTGTGCCGCTGAGGTGGCGCGTCACCAGAATTTTGGAAATTACCTTCGGGCCGAGTGCATCGGGTGTGATGTTCCAATTACCAAGCCCGATTACCAGAATGCAATCCTCCCTTTTCGGCTTTGCCAGAGAGCGAATCTGCTCTGCCAGAAGCCCAATCAGCTTTTCGTGACAATCTGCATCATTTTCCTTTAGCTTTTCCGATTCCAGTGTAATATAATGCCCCATCGGCTTGCCCATACGCTCGCTTCCCGCAGGAGAGAGGATGTGTACATGTGTAAGGGAATAGTCTGCCTGCTCATCCGTTTCCACCGCTACGCCCTCAAGGGTATCTGTGGTGTCCTTCTGCGCAAGCTCCCGTGCCTCAATGGCAAGGTCTGTGCGGACAGAAAACGTCTGCGGCGCTTTTTTTTCGTCTTTTTCGTTCATGCTTTCACTGCCTTTCTGTATTTTCCTAGGGTTTTTCATTATTTTTTTCGTAGTTTTGAAAAGTATTCATTGACTTATTTCGTTCCATAAGGTAAAATATATCCGTTAAGTTAACCATGGGGTACTCGAGAGAGTGGGAAAAAAGCCCCAAGCCGTGTCGGAGGGAGCATGCCCTCAAGGTGGTTAATAGTAAGAGGAAAGAGCGATATTCCCCAAAATATCGACAGAGAAAACCACATTAAAGTAATTAGGAGGAAATAACATTGGCTAATATCAAATCTGCTAAGAAAAGAATCAAAGTGATTAACAAAAAAACACTGAGAAACAAAATGATTAAATCTCAGGTGAAAACAGCTATGAAGAAAGTAATCGTTGCTGTAAATGCAGGCGACAAGGAAACAGCAGCAGTTGCACTGAAGAACGCAGTATCTGCAATCGACAGAGCATACATCAAAGGCATCTACCACAAAAATGCAGTAGCAAGAAAGAAATCTTCTCTGACAAGACTGGTAAACAGCCTGTAATTTTTTCAACAGATCTGAAGGGATATTCCAAACGGAATATCCTTTTTTTCTGCCCCAAAACAGCCTGACTTCGCAGGGGAGAAATTCTTGCTTTCCGTCAGAAAAGGGCATATAATGAAGAACAAGTGACATTTTGAGAAAAATTTTGAGAAAAAGAGAGAGAATTTGATTTTTCGGAGAGATGAAGGAGGAATTATTGATGCTGAAGGAAAAGGCAGGACAGTATTATTTTGTGCAGGATAAAAGCTGCGCAGAGGCCATTCTGCTTGCGGCAAATGAAGCATATCATCTTGGCATGACAGAAGAAGCAACGAAGCTGTTTGCAGGCTTCCGCACCGGCATGGGCATGGGCGGCACCTGTGGTGCGCTTTCCGGTGCCATCGGTGTCTTGAGCAGCAAATACGGCACGAGAGAGGATTTAAAGACAATCTGCGCGGATTTTGTTGCCGCATTTGAACAAAAGCTGGCGCTCGGCACAACGGAATGTGCCCCTCTTGCGGCGAAGTATAAAACAGAGGGCAAACGTTGTCGGGATGCGGTGGAGCTGACCGCAGAGGCACTGGAGGAATTTATTGATAAGCTGGAGGGCAAGGCTCCTGCGGAGGGCTGTACCCTGCGCCCCGAGGATATCAAGCGCGTAAAGGGCATGGGCTTTTTGCAGCATAAGGGCACGAATCTGTTCAACGCTCGCGTCATCACCAGAAACGGACGCATTACCACAGAGGAAGCAGGTGTCATTGCGGAAGCGGCAAGGCTTTATGGTGATGGACACATGATGATGACCACCCGTCTGACGATTGAGGTTTCGGGGATTGCTTATCACGATATTGATGCCTTCTGCGCGCATCTGGCAAAGGCAGGGCTTTCCGTCGGTGGTACAGGCAGCAAGGTGCGTCCTGTGGTTTCCTGTAAGGCAACCACCTGTCAGTATGGTCTGTATGATGCCTATGCGCTGAGCGATGAAATCCATACACGCTTCTATCAGGGCTATCGTGGGGTATCCCTGCCGCATAAATTCAAAATCGCAACAGGCGGCTGTCCCAATAACTGCGTCAAGCCGACCCTGAACGATTTGGGTATCGTGGGCGCAAGAGTGCCGCAGTATCATATCGAGGATTGCCGTTCCTGCAAAAAATGCCAGTTGGAGGAGGCTTGTCCCATCCATGCGGCGAAGAAAAACACAGACGGCAGGCTGGAAATTGATGTAGAGCTTTGCAACCACTGCGGTCGCTGTATCGGCAAATGTCCCTTCCATTGCAATGATGAGGGCGTGGATGGCTATAAGGTCTATGTCGGCGGACGCTGGGGCAAAAAGATTGCCCATGGGCAGATGCTTCATAAAATCTTTACGGATAAGAATGAGGTTCTGGATACCGTGGAAAAGGCAATCCTCCTGTTCCGTTCCGCAGGGGAAAGCGGCGAACGCTTTGCGGATACCATCAATCGTATTGGCTTTGCGAACGCGGAAAAAATCCTTCTGAGCGATGAATTGCTGCAGAAAAAGGCAGAGATTCTGGGATTGGATGTTGTCGGCGGCGCAACCTGCTAAAAAAGAGTATTCAGAAAGAAATTACTTGGAAATAAGACTGCTTTGAGGGAGACTTCGGAGCAGTTTTTTATTTTATACAAAGCAGATAGGAATTTTATCGTCATTTACTTCTTTTTATGGTAAAATAGGAAAAAAGAAAGGTTCGATCCGAAGGGAGGATTCCTGCGTGAATTTTGTAGATAGCATCATCAAAAAAAGAGACGGCGGCAAGCTGACAAAAGAAGAAATTGCCTTTTTTGTGAAGGGCGTGACGGATGGCACTCTGCCCGATTATCAGATTTCCGCCTTGCTGATGGCAATTTTTCTGAAGGGCATGGATACGGAGGAAACGGCACAGCTGACCATGGAAATGGCACATTCGGGCGGTATGTTTGACCTCTCCGCTTTGGCAGGCTGTAAGGTGGATAAGCACAGCACAGGCGGTGTTGCGGATACCACAACGCTGATTCTTGCGCCCTTGGTTGCATCTGTGGGTGTGCCTGTGGTAAAAATGAGCGGTCGGGGGCTTGGCTTTTCCGGCGGCACGATTGATAAGCTGGAATCCATCCCCGGCTTTCGGGTGGATGTGACAGAGGAGGAAGCACTGCGCTTTGCGAAGGAAAGCGGCATTGTGCTGATGAGCCAGACGGATAATCTCACGCCTGCGGATAAAAAGCTTTACGCTCTCCGCGATGTAACAGGAACGGTGGATAGCATCCCTCTGATTGCGGCAAGCATTATGTCGAAAAAAATTGCGGCAGGCGCGGATGCAATCGTACTGGATGTGAAATGCGGCAGTGGTGCCTTTATGAAAAATGCGGCGGATGCAGAAAGGCTTGCAGGCATTATGGCAGATATGGGCAGGCATGTCGGCAGAAGGGTAACGGCGGTCATCAGCAGTATGGCACAGCCCTTGGGCATGTATATCGGCAACAGCCTTGAGGTAATGGAAGCCATCGAGGTGCTGAAGGGCAATGTCGGCGGCGATTTGCTTGAGGTTTCTCTGACGCTTGGCGCGAATATGCTCCTTCTGGCGGAGCGCGTGCAGAGTGAGGAGGAGGGCAAGGCACTTCTGCTCGAAAATATCAGAAATGGCAAGGGGCTTGCAAAATTTAAGGAGCTGCTGATACAGCAGGGCGGCGATGTCCGCGTCATTGCGGATTATAGCCTGCTCCCTCTGGCAGAGGAAAAATGGGAAGTAAAAGCAACGAAATCGGGGTATCTTACCCGTATGGATACAGCCATGATTGGCAGAGCCTCGCAGGAAACCGGCGCAGGGCGGATGTTCAAGGGACAGACGCTGGATTTTGGCGCAGGTATTGTCATGAAAAAACGCACAGGTGATGTAATTGCAACAGGTGAAACCTTGGCGGTGGTATATAGTAAGAGCAGAGAAAAATGTCAGAGTGCGGCGGATTTCCTGCAAAAGGCCATCACAATCGAGGCTGCACCGCTGACAGAGCAGACACCTTTGATTTTGAAAACCATCAGACAGGAGGGTTAAGCATGAAAAGAGCGATCATTATTGTACTGGACAGCGTTGGCATTGGCGAGCTGCCCGATGCGGCGGCATTTGGAGATGTTGGCAGTAATACCCTGGTCAATATCAAGAAGGTGCGTCCGCAGACGAGCCTGCCCAACCTCTGCGCCTTAGGCTTGGGGGATATCCAAGGCAGGGATATCTCGCTTCTTGGCGAGGTCGCCGCACCGAAGGGCTGCTACGGCAAAATGGCAGAACGCTCCATCGGCAAGGATACCACAACAGGGCATTGGGAAATGGCAGGCATTATCACCAAAAGACCCTTCCCGACCTTTACGGAAACAGGCTTCCCCAAGGAGGTCATGGATGCCTTTGAAGCGGCAATCGGCACAAAGACACTCGGCAACTATGCCGAATCCGGTACGGTCATCATTCAGGATTTGGGCGTGGAGCACATGAAAACAGGCTACCCCATCGTCTATACCTCTGCGGACAGCGTGTTCCAGATTGCGGCACATGAGGATGTCATTCCTGTCCAAAAGCTGTATGAAATGTGCGAAAAGGCAAGAAAAATCCTGACAGGGAAGTATGGCGTTGGGCGTGTCATTGCGCGTCCCTTCATCGGCAATGCAAAGGATGGCTTCACCCGCACCAAAAACAGAAGGGACTTCTCTCTGGAGCCGACAGGCCCGACCATTCTCGACCTCACAAAGGCGAAGGGCATGGAGGTTGTGGCTGTCGGAAAAATCGAGGATATCTTCGAGCATCGCGGCATGACCCGTACCGACCATACCACCAATAACCACGACGGCATTGAAAAGACCATTCAGTTCCTCAAGGACGATTTTGAAGGTCTGCTGTTTACCAATCTGGTGGATACTGATATGATTTACGGGCACAGAAACGACATAGAAGGCTACGCGGGCGCACTGGAATATTTCGACAGCAGGCTGCCTGAAATTCTGGCGCAGCTGAAGGAGGAGGATGTGCTTTTTATCACGGCAGACCATGGCTGCGATCCGACCACACCCAGCACCGACCATTCCAGAGAATACGTCCCCATTCTGGCTTACGGCAAGCCGATTCGGGAGGGCGTTGACCTTGGTGTCAGAAAGACCTTCGCAGATCTGGGGCAGACTATTTCCGATTATCTGGGTCTGGATGCTCATTTTGAGGCAGAAAGCTTCTGGAAGGAAATCGCGAAATAAAACGGGAACGCCTGCTCTTTTATGGGGCAGTCTTTCCTGCTTCATATACAAAGGAGAAGTTCTATGAAAAATATAGAGGAAATCACAATCAGACCCGTAACCGAGGCAGATGCAGAGAAACTGCTTGCCATTTATGCCCCCTATGTAACCGATACCTTCGTCACCTATGAATATACCGTTCCGACCGTAGAGGAATTTCGGGAACGCATCCGCAATACCCTGCAGGCATATCCCTATTTTGCGGCAGTGGAAAACGGCAGAATCATCGGCTATGCCTATGCCTCTGCATTTCATCCCAGAAGGGCGTATCTCTGGTCTGCGGAAGCAACGGTTTATCTGGAACGCGGGGTGCGTGGGCGCGGTGTCGGCAGGCTGCTGTATGAAAGGCTGGAGGAAGCGCTGAAGCAGCAGAATGTGCAAAATGTCAATGCCTGCATTGCTTATCCGAATCCGCAGAGCATTGCCTTCCATGAAAAAATGGGTTATCGTGCGGTCGGGAAATTCACTGACTGCGCCTATAAGCTGGAGCAGTGGCTCGGCATGATCTGGATGGAAAAAATGCTGGGCGCGCACGAAAATCCCCCGAAGGAATTTATTCCCTACCCCGAAATTCGGAAAGAAAACGGGAACAAAACTGAGAAATTTTCGTCAGAAGGGATAGACCTGTGAAATCGTGGGATTTGTTGCAAGAAAGCGGGTTTTGTAGTATACTGAACAGATAACTGTGGGTATCATTGTGAATGAAGGAGAACATTTATGGAAGAAACAACAATCGTGATCATGTTGAAGGATGAAGAAACCGGCTTTCTGGATCAGGAGCTTGGCTCCTATTCCGTTCCCGAAAGGGCAGAGCTGATCTGGAGCATTTATGTCAAGAGTAACGAGGTTGTGCTTCGCTTAAGCTGCGACAGAGAGCTTGAGGATTGGGAATACGAAGCGGTTTTTGATTATTACGATACAGAACCTGTAGGCGCTCTGGTGGATACCATCATAGAGGAGGAGGGCCATTGCGACCCTGTCTGGATTGACGGGTTCCCTTTTATTGATGATCAGGATGCCATGGAAGGAAAGCTTGCAAAAATCCTGCAGGCACACGAAAAAGAGCTCCGTTCTGTTTTTGATGCAATCAAGGATAAAGAGGATGATTACCGTGAGGAATAAAGGTATCTTTTGCCTGCTTCTGGCTTTTTGTGTGTTCTTGATGAGCAGCTGCAACCTGAGCAGTCCCCTTCCCCCCGATGCAGATGCTGCGGATGGAAAGGGCGGCACAACGGAGATTATCGTGCCGGGTGGAAAAACGGATAAAGCCGATGAAAAGCAGGCGGCTGAAAAGGCCAAGAATGATGAAAAAAAGAACGAAAAGTCGGACAGCAAGAAAGGCACGCAGAATAAGCCCTTTTGGCAGGCATCCAAGGTGTATGACACTCTGACGGCGGTTGCCGCGGCGGCACAGCAGGATTATAAGGTCAACGGCGCGAAACGCGGCTGGATGAGCAAAAACGGCAAGCTTTACGGCTATTATGATGGCTGCTACATAACCCCGGACATGCTGGTGAAGGAGGGCTATTTGGAAAGCGGTCTGGATACGTCCGGATTTGAGCTCCTGCTGATTGATGGGGAGGACTTGGCGGCGTATAATGGCGCAAGCGTTTCCTCAGGCAATATGAATTTCGGCGTATTTGCGGCAGTGAAGCAGAACGGGAAATATCTGCTGGCCTCTCCGAGCGGCAAGGCAGGGCAGATTGTCCAGTCTGATTATCAATCGCTTCTGGCAAAATATAACCAGAGCCATGGCAATATCGGGCGGCTGTCCTCCGCAACGGCGGAATATGGGCGGATTCTGAATTATATCTGCCTGTATGAAGGGCGTTTCGCGGATTATTATGTGCGTGAAATCCGAAAGGATAATAAATATGCCGTTGTGGTATTTTCCACCACAGGCAATACGGCAAACATCAAGGAATATGTTTTGAAGAATGATAATGGCTTTTGGGAGGTTGTCTATCCCAATGTGCAGATGGATGCTTATCCCATTACTGCCATCAATCGGCTGATTCCCGATTTTAATGTGGAAGTTCTGCCGAAATATAACCTTGCGGCATGGCGCGGTCTGGTGAAGGCGGAGCAGGGCGGCGCAGTGGCGGCAATGTTCGGGAAGTATTATATTACCAGCAAAACGCAGATTCAGTATCAGTGTGCAACGGCGAACTGTGCGTATTTCCGCCTGACAGACGGCTCTCGCTATGTTGCCTATTCCAACGGAGATTACTGGACGGCGGCACCTGTTTCCTCCGATATTGCGGCAAGGAATTATTTCATGGAACGTACCGGCGGCGATTACAGCTTTATTATTCTGGATGATTAAAAGAGGGTGGTTTTATGACAAAGACCAATGTGATGCGTCTTCTGGAGGCGGCAGGGATTGCCTACCGCACTGCGGAGTATGAATATGATGAAGCGAACCTTTCGGGACTGCATGCGGCGGAGCAGGTTGGCATGGATGCGGATCAGGTGTTTAAAACACTGGTAACCAGAGGGGATAAAACAGGGATTCTGGTATTCTGTATCCCTGTGGATATGGAACTGGATTTGAAAAAGGCGGCAGCTGTTTCCAAAAACAAGAAGGTGGAAATGACGCACATGAAGGAGCTGCTGGGGCTGACGGGCTATATCCGCGGCGGCTGCTCCCCAATCGGGATGAAGAAAAAATACCCCACCTTTATTGATGAAACCTGTATCCTCTTTGATGAAATCGCGGTCAGCGCAGGGGTGCGCGGCGAACAGGTGATTCTGAATCCGCAGGATCTGGTGCAGTATATCGAAGCGACAGAGGCAGACATCACAAAGCCGATGGAATAAAACAAAAAAAGAAAAATAAAAAAATAAGAAGAAATAAGAAAACAGCGACTTCTGAGAAACCGGAAATCGCTGTTTTTTGCTATTGCTTTTCTGTTATTTTGTAATTTTAATGCTCTCGCTGGGAGCGCTTTCCTGCCCATCAATCACTGTGGTCACACGCAGATAGCAGGTACCGTTGACAGAGATGCCGAAGCACTGTGGATATCCCCAGTACCATTTTTCGCTGCTGTTATTGCTGATGCGCGTGTATGGCCCATCCGGAGTGAGGGACTTGTATACATAATAATGGTCTGCGCCGTAAACGGGAGCCCATGAAACGTATGCGTAGCCGTCCTGCGCCAGCCTTGCGCGCAGATTCTGCGGTGCGGAGGGGGTATAGGTGTAGCCCTGCATTGCGCTGAGCGGCAGAGAAAGCTTCTGCGGCACCTGCAATACCTGTGCGATGGGGATAGAGAAATAATGCGAGTCCCCAAAGAAGGAGGTCATGCCGATGACCTCGCCCTTGCTGTTGAATAAAGCACCGCCGCTGCTGCCGGGGGCAATGACGGCGGAGGTGGAAATCACATCCGTATCATAGCCGTTGATTGTGCCTGTGCTGACAGTGTTGCGCGCGCCGCCGGGAGAGCCGATGGACGTAACCGCATCCCCAACTTTGTAGGAAAAGGCGGGCGTTGCGGCAGAAAGGTCTGTTTTTTCGATTCGCAGAAGGGCGATGTCGGCGGAAGTATCAAGTCCGACTACGGTTGTCGTGCCTTGATAAATCGTGCCGTCCGCAAACACAAACTGCGCGGTTGCCGCACCCTTAATTACATGGTAATTCGTGGCAATCAGACCATCTGCGGAAAGCACAATGCCACTGCCCTGCATTTTATTCGTCTGGATATAAACAACGGAATCATTGTTTTCTGTCTTTTCCGGTGCCATATATTCCGCGGAATGGATGGAAACCGAGGAGGTGCTCTGGTTCCATGTGACCTCTGCGCCGCTGTATTCGGCTAAGAAGCGAAGCGGTACGAAGGTGCGCCCGTTCCTGATTTTTGCCGGAGCATCAATAGAAACCGCTTTGCCGTTGACGGTGGCTGTTTTTTCGTCAGGATGCAGGGAAATCTGTATTTCGTCCTTTTCTGCGAGGACGGTTTTGCTTTCCTCCTGCCATGCAACAGAATACCCCAGAGATTCCAGAATGCCGCGCATGGGTACTAATACGCGGTCGTTTTCGATAAAGGGAGCTTCAGCAAACGAAACAGCCTTATCATCCAGAAAAATGCGAATGGATGCCGCTGCCGCTGTCTGCATGGAGCATAAAAAGAGAAACAGAAAGAGGAAACCTCCTCTTACCAATCGTTTCATGGTGGTTCACTTCCTTTCTAGCATAAAGTATATCACAGAACAGGGCTTTGCGGACAAAATTTAGAAAAATTTAAGAAATGTGCGCGCATGGCAGGAGGATTTGATTTTTTCCTGTATTTATAGTATCCTCTTAGGACGGAGGTGAGGATAATGTTTGAACGAATTACGGAGAAAACCTTTGATGAAATTTTTCCATTACTGGAAAGCGCGTTCCCTGTGACGGAATTACGCATGAAGGAGGACCAGCGCGCACTGCTGAAAGAGCCATGCTATCGGCTTTACGGCGTGCGCAGAGAAGGCGTGTTTGCGGCAACCTTTGCGACATGGGAAATCGAGGATTTTTTATATATTGAGCATTTTGCGGTAAAAGAGGAATACCGCAACGGCGGCTACGGCGGCATGCTTCTGGATGCCCTTCTGGCGGAGAAAAAACGCCCGATGGTGCTTGAGGTGGAGCTGCCGGAGGATGCGCTGACAAGGCGGCGGATTGGCTTTTATGAGCGGCATGGACTTGTGTTCAACAGCTATCCCTATTTGCAGCCGCCCATGCGAAAGGGGCAGGGAGTCCTGCCGCTGCGGCTGATGACGAAGCCTGCCGCCATCGATGCAAAAACCTATCAGCGGTATAAGAAACGGATACACAGCATCGTATATAAATATGAGGGTGATTTGTAATGGGCTATTGCTTTGGAATCGATATCGGCGGCACAACGGTGAAAATCGGGCTTGCGGCAGAGGATGGAACGCTTCTGGAAGGATGGGAAATTCCTACCCGAAGGGAGCCGACACCGGAGGGTCTTCTGTTGGACATCAGGGTGTCCATACTGGACAGATTGGACAGGGGACTGGACAGGGGAAAAAAGCAAAAAATCCGCAGAGCGGACATCCTCGGCATCGGCATGGCTGCCCCCGGTGCGGTGACGGCGGATGGCATCCTGCATGGCGCGGTCAATATCGGCTGGGGAGATGTGGCACTTGCCGAGGAGGCAGAGCGCATCATCGGCATTTCACCCGTCTGCGTTGGGAATGATGCCCGTCTGGCGGCATTGGGCGAAGCAGCCTACGGCGCAGGTGTCGGGGCGAGGAGCATGCTCATGGTGACGCTTGGCACGGGAGTCGGCGGCGGCGTGGTGCTGAACGGGAAGGTTCTCATGGGGGAGAGCGGTGTGGCAGGCGAAATCGGGCACATGACGGTGAATCCCTTTGAGACGGTGCGCTGCAACTGCGGCAAAGCGGGCTGTCTGGAGCAATATGCCTCTGCGACGGGAATGGTGCGCGTGGCGAAGCAGGTTCTTGCTAAGCGGAGAGAGGATTCCCTGCTGCGGCAGAAGGAGGTAACGGCAAAGACCCTCTGGGATGCGGCGCGGGCAGGCGATGCGCTTGCCAATGAGATTACGGATGCGGTTTCGGCGTATCTGGGGATGGCGCTTGCCAATGCGATGTATCTTGTGGATACGGAGAAAATCGTATTTGGCGGCGGCGTTTCTAAGGCAGGGGAGTTGCTTCTGCAAAAAGTGGAAAAAGCCTACAGGAGCAGGGTTTTTGCGCACAGCAGAGAAAAGGAGTTCCTTTTGGCAAAGCTGGGCAATGCCGCAGGGATGCGCGGTGCGGCGGCATTGTTGCTACAGAAAATCAAATAGAAGCATGTAAATAGTGGACAAAAACGGTGTTAAGTTTTTGTGAAAATATGCTGAAAAAGAAAAATGACAAAAATTCCGCGCAAAAAAGAAGGAAAACACGGAGTTTTGGAGAATTTACAATATAACAGGAAACATCCGAAGCGGATATCCTGTCAAATTATGAATGATTCAAAGGCATACCACCGGAAAACTATTTAAAGGGGGAGATTGCAATGGTTAAAATTCTTGCAGGCGAAAAAGGTGAAGGCAAAACAAAAAGAATGATCGACATGGCAAATGCAGCCGGCAAAGAGGCAAAGGGCAATATTGTCTTTGTTGATGACGACAACAGCCACATGTACGATTTGCATTATAGTGTGCGTTTCGTAGAAACACCGAAGTTCATTATGGAAGATCCACAGGTATTCAGAGGCTTTGTGTGTGGTATCCTTTCTCAGAACAGTGATATTGAAACCATTTACATTGATGGGTTGAACCATATTATGGACAGAATCAGCGACGCAGATTTCACAGCCTTCATTCAGGAATTGGATAAGACTTCCAAGGAAGCGGAAATGGATATGGTTATGATTATCAGCCGCAAAACAGATGCACTTCCTGCAGAGGTACAGCAGTATCTGATTTAATCTTTTAAAATTGAAACATTCATGAACCGAAAAGGGACTCTTTTTAGAGTCCTTTTTAGGTGTCGACAAAGTCGACCCCTAAGTCGAAATCAGGATTTCGACTTGTTTAGACAGGTGAATAAACAGACGAGTTCCATCGGCTAAAAAGCCTTGAAACTCGCTGTTTTCCTCGCCGGAAATGAATTCCGACTGCGGATTCCATTCAGGAAACTCCTTCGTTTCCCGAACCTTTCCGCGGCATCAAAACAACCTTGTCTACAGACTGAGGGGGGCTCTTTTTAGAGTCCTTTTTTATTGTAAAGGAATATTGTTTGCAAGAAAAAACAGTTGTAGGACAAAAAGGACAAAATTTGCTTAAATTTTTGTATAATTTGAAGAACAGAACAGTATTTCACTTTACTTTTGGGTTTTCTTTGTGCTAAAATACAAGCTATAGAACGTATTTTGTATGCAAAAATGGAAAAATAGAACAATTCTTTGTTTATTTTTTTTAACGAAATCATGGAGAGAAACCAGAAAGGGAGAACAGACATGAACAAATTTCAGGAAATGTACCGTGCAAAGCTGAAAACAGCGGAAGAGGTTGCAATGTATGTAAAATCCGGTGATATCTGTGCCTGTCCTACAGGCTTGGAGGAGCCCGAAACCATCTGTGCGGCTGTCGGCGAAAGAGCAAGACGCGGCGAAATCACAGGAGTACAGCACCATGCGATTCTGTCCGTAAAGGGCAATGCGTTTATGGACCCTGCACTCAAGGGTAAATATGATTATGTATCCTGGTTTACAGGCGGCGCAGGCAGAAAGGGAATTCAGCAGGGCTACTATACCTATGTACCGAATAACTACAGCACAGCACCCGGCTACTGGAGAGACTGCATGCCCAGACTGGATGTATTCTATGCTGAGGTTTCCCCGATGGACAAGCATGGCTATTTCTCCTGCGGCATGGCCGGGGCAGAGGTGGTTGCGCTGAGAGATAAGGCAACGATCATCCTGCTGGAGGTCAACGAAAAAATGCCCCGTGTTATGGGGAATAACCTGATTCACATTTCTCAGGTAACGGCTCTGTGCGAATCCTGCCATGAGCTGCTGGAGCTGCCCGAAACCGTACTGACAGAAACAGATAAGAAAATCGGTCAGATGATTGCGGACGAGGTTCCCAACGGCGCAACCCTGCAGCTGGGGATTGGCGGCGTTCCCAATGCGGTTGGCGTTCTGCTGCGCGATAAGAAGGATCTGGGTCTGCATACCGAAATGTTTACAGACAGCATGGTTGACCTGCTTGAATGCGGCGCAGTTACCAATATGAAAAAGCCCATCAATGTCGGCAAAACGATTGCCACACTGGCTTGGGGCACAAAGAAAATGTACGAATACATGGATGATAACCCTGCATTTGAAATGCACCCCGTTGATTATACAAACAACCCCTATGTCATCGGTCAGCATGACAACTTCATTTCCGTGAATGCCTGTGTAGAGATTGACCTGTTTGGTCAGGTTTGTGCGGAATCTCTGGGCACACTGCATTACAGCGGTTCCGGCGGTCAGGTGGACTTCGTGCGCGGCGCGAACCTTTCCAAGGGCGGCAAGGGCTTTATCGCGATGACCTCTACCGCGAAAAACGGTACGGTTTCCAAGGTAAAACCCGTGCTGACACCCGGCTCCATTGTGACAACCTCTAAGAATGAAGTGGACTTCCTGGTAACGGAAAACAATATTGTTCGTCTGAAGGGCAGAACCGCAAGCGAAAGAGCGAAAATGATTATCTCTCTGGCGGCACCCGAATTCAGAGATGAGCTGCTGTTTGAAGCAAAGAAAATGAATCTGATTGTATAAGTGGTAGTAACACAAAAGCCCGACCGAAAGGTCGGGCTTTTGTGTTGCGTTTCGGATAGATTTATGGTATGTTGAAACAAAACCATGGAAAAAGGAGGTAGGAGCGGTGAGAAAAAGCTGGGACGAATATTTCATGGAAATTGCTGAGATTGTAAAAACACGCTCGACCTGCCTGCGCAGACAGGTGGGGGCGGTGATTGTAAAGGATAACCGTATCATTACGACAGGCTACAACGGTGCGCCCTCGGGGCTGCGCCACTGCACGGACATCGGCGGCTGTGAACGGGAGCGGCTGCATATTCCCTCGGGACAGCGGCATGAGCTTTGCCGCGCACTGCATGCGGAGCAGAACGCCATCATTCAGGCGGCGAAGGTGGGTGTGAGTACGGAGGGGGCGACGATTTATATTACTTTGCAGCCCTGTGTCATCTGTGCGAAAATGTTGGTTAACGCAGGCATCACGCGTATTGTGCACAGGGGCGAATACCCCGACCCCCTTTCGCAGTCCATTCTGGCAGAGGCAGGGATTGAGGTTATGGCAATGGACTGATTTTTCGGGATTTTTCCCAGTTGCATCAGAAAAAATTTTTGTGGTATACTTATATCAGAAAAGCTTATGAATATGGAGGATGCAGGAGGGAGAACGATGTTTCGGAAGGGTGAATATGTCATTTATGGAAATAACGGTATTTGCTGCATCGAGGAGATTGGTGTGCCGCGCGATACGCCGCTGGGAGACAGCGGGAAGGAATATTACACGCTTGCGCCGGTATTTTCCAGTGGGAAAATTTATGCGCCTTTGGATACGAAGGTATTCATGCGCCCGATTCTGACAAAGGCGGAAGCGGAGGAGTTGATTTTGCAGATTCCCGAAATTCGGGCAGAGGAGGTCATCGGGCAGGATGTGCGCGCCCTTGGAGAGAAATACAAGGGCTGTCTGGATACGCACCGATGCGAGGATTTGGTCAGGCTGATTAAAACCGTTTACCGCAAGGAGAAAAGACTGGAGGAAAACGGCAAAAAGCTTGCAAAGACTGAACGGGAATACAGCAAGCTGGCGAAGGAGCTGCTTCACAGAGAATTTTCTATGGCACTGGAGGTTCCTTATGATGAGGTGGAGAATTATATTACGGAAAAAGTGGCGGCATTGCAAAAGTAAGATGAGGAATAACCCTGAATCGAGTGGATTCGGGGTTTTTTGTTTGGCTTGCGCTTTCTTTCCGCTTTGGGTATAATGAAGCTAAAAGAGAAACGAATGTTCTCTTGTATTCTGAAGAAATTTGGTGAGAATATGATTTCCTATATCAAAGGCACATTGGAACGGCGCGGCGAGAATGACATTATTGTGGAGGCAGGCGGTATCGGCTACCGTATTTTTGTTTCCCCTGCCACATTGGCGAAGCTGCCGCAGACGGGCGAAGCGGTGCAGATTTTTACATATTTCAGCGTGAAGGAGGATGGTATGAGCCTGTACGGCTTTGCGGCGAGAGAGGAGCAGGAGATGTTTGAAAAGCTGCTGCTGGTAAACGGCGTAGGCCCGAAGGGGGCATTAGGCTTTCTTTCGGTGCTGAACCCCTCCGAAATTGTGATGGCAATTTTATCGGATGATGTGAAAACGCTTTCCAAGGCACCGGGGGTCGGCAGAAAAACGGCACAGCGCGTGATTTTGGATTTGAAGGATAAATTCAAAACAGAGGATGCGGTTTCCTCCCTTGAGGGGGCGGCAGGCATTGCGGAAAGCGTTGGCGGCGGTGATGCGAAATTTGAAGCGATTGATGCTATGACGGCGTTGGGCTACAGCCGCAGTGAGGCGGCACAGGCGGTCAATGCGGTTGCGGCAGAGGGCATGACAACAGAGGATATTTTGAAGGCGGCGCTCAAGCGTATGATTACCTTCTGAGGATAGAGGACAGGTGTTTTAGTTGGAAAACAGACGAATTTTGACGACAGGCTTACGGGAGGAAGACCGCGAGCTGGAGCCAAAGCTGCGCCCTGCTACGCTGGAAAGCTACATCGGGCAGGAGAGCGTAAAAGAAAATATGCGTGTGTTTATCGAGGCGGCAAAGCAGAGGAAAGAGGCACTCGACCATGTGCTTTTATATGGCCCGCCGGGGTTAGGGAAAACTACGCTCTCGAATATCATTGCAAACGAGATGGACGTGAATATTAAGACGACCTCCGGCCCTGCGATTGAACGCCCGGGGGATATGGCGGCGGTGCTGAACAGCTTAAATGAGGGGGATATTCTCTTTATTGATGAAATTCATCGGCTGAACCGCATGATTGAGGAGATTCTTTATCCTGCGATGGAGGATTTTGTGATTGATATTATGATTGGCAAGGGGCCGGGGGCGCGCTCTGTGCGGCTGGATTTGCCAAGGTTTACGCTGATTGGCGCAACGACTAGAATCGGGCTGCTGACTGCCCCTTTGCGCGACAGATTCGGCGTGGTGCAGCGGCTGGAGCCATACAGCGTGGAGAATCTGAAAATCATTCTGAAGCGCTCCGCTGCGGTGTTGCAGGTGGAGATGGAGGAAGGCGGTGCAGAGGAGATTGCGCGCCGTTCCCGTGGGACACCGCGACTGGCAAACCGCATGCTCAAGCGTGTGCGTGACTTTGCACAGGTGCGCTATGACGGGGTGATTACGGAGGAAGTGGCGAGATTCGCACTGGATTTACTGGATATTGACAAGGTGGGGCTTGACCAGACGGACAGAAAAATGCTGCTGACGATGATTGAAAAATTCGGCGGAGGGCCTGTTGGTTTGGATACCCTTGCGGCATCCATCAATGAGGAATCCGAGACGATAGAGGATGTTTATGAGCCGTATTTATTGCAGTTAGGGTATATTCAGCGCACCCCCAGAGGACGCGTGGTGACAAGGCTTGGCTATGCCCACTTCGGCATGACACCGCCTGAGGGCTGAAAGGAGAAAAACGCATGAAATTGAAGATAAATGAAGTGATTGAGGACGTAAGAGCTGAGCTGCTTTGCTACGAGGAGGGCGAAGCGGTGGTAGACAGATGGGAAAAGGAATTTCGGGAATGGATTGAGAAAAACAAGGGCAAGCACAAGGATATTGTTGCCGACAAGAACGGTGTTTTTCTGAAAATCAAGGACGAGGAGGAAATTTTCGAGATTGCGGATTCCTATCTGGATGCCGTTGCGGAAGGAAATGTAAAGAAATATTGGGAAACCTTTTAAGCCGGAAATTGATTTTCTAAGATTTTCTTAAGAATCGGGCGGCGCTGTTGTGTCGAAGAATGTTTTCTGCTATGCTGAAAGAAAAGGTCAGCTTTTGAAAGGGGGACACAATATGAGATGTGCGGCGGATTTTCGGGCAGAGGCAAGAGCAGCGTTAAAGGGACGCTGGGGACTTGCAATCGGGATTGGCTTTCTTGCGATGGTTCTGGGCGGCATTGCCGGTGTCGGTGGGCTTGATGTGAATTTTGTAATGGTAGAAGGCAATTTTCAGATGACCCTGGATATTTTCGGGCAGAGGCTGAATCCGGTAGAAATGATGCGCAATATCGGTGTGGGCAGTGCTTTTCTGGTATGGCAATATCTTTCTGTGGCTGCTGCTCTGGTTGCGATTGTACGATTGATTGTCGGATCGTTTGTCGGAGTTGGCTACATGAAATTCAATCTGGATCTGATTGACGGTGAGGAAGGCAGATTGGAAACGCTGTTTCGTTATGTCAAACAGTGGGGAACGATGCTTGCGGCTGTTTTATTGCAGGCGGTGTATATCATCGGCTGGACGCTGCTGTTTATCATTCCGGGACTTATTGCGGCATATCGTTATCAGCTGACAGGCTATATTCTGGCGGAAAACCCCGAAATGGGCGCAAATGATGCCATTACCCGCTCCAAGGAGCTGATGAAGGGGAATAAATGGCGGCTGTTCTGTCTGGATTTTAGCTTTATCGGCTGGGATATTCTTTCGGTTTTTACATTAGGCATTGGGGATTTGTGGCTGACACCCTATCGAACTGCGGCAGCGGCGGCGTTCTACAGAGAACTGGTGCCCTTGGAAAAGGGAGAGGAACCGGAGGAAATGCAGGAAACACAGACAGAAGAAGATGTTATTTTGGAAGAATAAGATAGAAAAAGGAAAGTCCTTCCCATGGGGGTAAGCCTGTGGGAGGGACTTTTTTTGTATAATTATTCGGTTTCGGTGGGCTGTTTGGGGGTGATGCTTTCCCAGAAATCCGCCTTATCGATTTTCTTCAGCTTGCGCCACCTTGGCGCTTCCCCGTAGCTATGGCGGCAAAGGGAACGATAGCTGCAATAGCTGCAGGGGGTGCGCTGCCCATCGCGATAGGGGGCAGGGGTGATGATGCCTGCCTTCATGGCATCGCCGAGTTCCTGCGTGCGTGTGGCAACGAAATCCAGAATGGCGGCATACTGCTCCTCGGTTGCGAGATTTGAGGCGGCGGTAGGGTCGCCTTTTTTGGTATAGCCGACAGGCACGATGGCGGAGCTGCGGCTTTCGGCAAGGCTATGGTCTAAGCCATGGATAAGGACATCCTCCTGCAAAAGCAGTCCCGACATTCGCATTTTTTCATAGAGAATTTTTTCGATTGCCTCGGCGGAAAGCTCCTCATCAAGGGCAAGGGTGGGGTCTGTGATGCGGAAATAAAAGACACCGCCCGGCTTGAAGGATGCACCTGTTTTTTTATAATACTTGAGATACGCATCCAGATAAACGAGAAGCTGTAATTGCAGACCGTAATAAATATCCTGAAAATGGAAGGTCTTATTGCCCGATTTGTAGTCGATGATTTTGACATAGCGTGTGCCGTTGGCATCAAGCAAATCCACGCGGTCGATTTTACCGTTAAGAATCAGACTGCCGCCATCCTGTAGGCGAATGACAATCGGGGGGAGGGCTTCATGTGCGCCGAAGCCGACCTCATAGCCTGCCGGAACGAAATCTCCCTGCTGTAAATGCTGCACCAGCGTCCATGCGGCACGGGTGGAAATGCGTTTCAGGCGGCGGATAAGGTATTGATTTGCGGCAGAATCCAGAAGGATACAATTGCCCAGACGAGGGGCGGCATCCTCTACGGCGGCATGGATACGGGCGGTGGTTTCCTCCTTCGTGAGCGATGTCCAAGAGAGGCTGTCCTGCTCCAATTTGTTGGAGAACAGCTCCAGAACCTCATGGAACAGAGACCCCAAATCGGGGGTATTGAGCTGATAAAGCCGCCGTTCCTCCGCCTTCAGACCATATTCTGCGAAGAAGGAGAAGGGACAGCCTGCGAAACGCTCCAAGCGGGAAACGCTCGAAAAAATATTTTTGCCGTAAAGCGCCTTTGCTGTTTTCGGGGAGAGCCGCTCGGGCTTTGCCGTTTTGCCGATGCCCTGCTTCAGAAGGGAAAGGCGCTTCTGCCATTGGCTGTTTTCATCAAAAAAGCCGTAGATATCCTGCCAGAGGGGAGAAAGCGGTGTTTCTGCCGTTGCCTTCCGCATTTCGCCGCCAAGCAGATGGAAAACGGCGGCAGGGGCGGTTTCTTCTAAATCGAAGGCGGGCATGGGCTCGATTTGCAGGTCTTCATCCAGACGCTGCAGTCGCTCAATCAGAGAGGAGGGGGACAGCTCCCGACCCTCGGCATCATTGGCGGCATAGGTGAGCCATAGACCCTTGGAGGGTCTGGTTAAGCCGCGATAGATGAGGAATTGCTCCTCGAAGATTTTCTGCTTGCCGCCGCTTGCCAGCTCTATGCCTTGGGCGGTCAGAAGGTCACGCTCGGCTTCGGTGAAAATGCCCTGTGCCGTGGCAGGAGAGGGGAGAACCCCTTCATTGACACCAAGCACGAAAAGATATTTGATTTCGGGCAGGCGGCTGCGTTCGATATCCCCAATCAGAAGGCAATCGGCGGTCGGCGGAATGACACCCATGGAGCATTTTTCCAGACCTGCCTTGAGAATTTTTGCCATTTCTTCTAAGGTGAGTTCTTCCTTGCCGAGGATGGCATCTGCCTTTTCCAGAACATCCATCACTAATTGCCAAATCTGGCGGTATTCCTCCGCCTTATTGAGATTGCCTGCGGCGGTGGCGGACTGTGCCCAATCATCGAGCGTTTCGGCGGCGTGGAGCTGTTCCAGATGGGAGAGCAATGCCTGCAAAAATTCCCGAAGGGGGAAGGCCTTCTTCTGCGGAAGGGCAAGAAGGGGGGCGAAGGGCGCAAGCACCCTGTCCCGCAGGGCATTGACCGCATCTACGGCTTCTGCGCCCTCGCGTTGGATGCCATAATCCCAGGTATCCTGCCGCCACTTCCAGCCCTTGATGCCATAGGCAAGGACGTAGTTTTCCAGAATATCGATTTCCTCTGTGGAAAGCAGGCTCAAGCCAGATTTTAAATAGGAAAAAACGGCTTCATATTTAAAATCATACACCAGAATATCCAACAGAGAGGTCAGCAGGGTGACCAGGGGGTGTGCGGTGGTTTCGCGGCGCGCATCGATAAAGCAGGGGATTTCGTATTCCTCTAAAATGCCGCGCAGACTCTTTTCGTACGCCTCCATGGCGTTTGTTACAATGGCAATCTGGCGGAAGCGCAGACCCTCCTCGCGCACCAGACGGAGGATTTTGCCTGCGGTAAAGCGAATTTCCTCCTGCAGGGAAGGGCAGGCAACCACATGCACGCTTTCTGCAAGCGGTGCCTTGCGGAAAAAGCTGTGGAAATATTCCTGCTCCAGATTGCGGAGGGCATCCGTTTCGGCACGGAAATTTTTTTCAAGAAGGGTCGGCGGCACGGGGGCAAGCTGTAATTCTTCTGCCAGAGCGAGCAGCTTTTTCTTCGTCAGATATGGTTCGTAAAACGGCGCAGAGGGCGGCAGGAATGCACCGTAAAAGCTGTTTTTATCCATCGGCAGGGTGATGTTGACCTGTGCGGAAAGCTGCAGCAGGCGGCGGATGACGCTGTATTCCTGCGGCGTGAAGCCATAAAAGCCGTCCAGCCAGAATTCCGTATCAGCAAAGCCAAGGCTTTCATCCAGACGCTCCGCCAGAAGCCCAAGGGTTTCATCGGCGGAAATATATTCCTGCCTGAGAAAATCCAGATAGGAACGATAGATACGGTTCAAATCAGTCAGCTTTTCTCTTGCGGCATGGGAAAGCCCTTCTGCCTGTGCGAGGGTTTCTGTATCCTCCGGAGAAATGCGGTACTGAAAAAATTCGGAGATGGTCAGACCCAGCTGGTTGATAAAGCCGGGCTGCTCCAGAACGCTGTGGAAATAGGAAATATTGTCCTTTTCCGCCAGAAGGATTTTTCGCAGTGCCATTGCCTTGCCGATATCCCCCAGAGGGAGGCGATTGCCGATTCCCTTTTTGGAGAACACCCGATGCGCCAGACGACCGAAGCTGAGCACTTCGGCGGTGAGGATGGCGTTCTGCCCGGTTGCGGCAATCAAATCCCGTTCCGCCTGTGAGGTGAACTGCTCGGGCACAATGAGAATCTGCCGTTTCGCTCCCGTATTCGATTGATGGATGATTTCCTCTATGCAGAGGTGGGTTTTGCCTGTGCCGGCTCTGCCGATGATGAAACGAAGTCCCATTTTTATCCCTTCTTTCTGATTCGTTTCTTCCTCTATGATACAAAAGGGACAGCCTTTTTTCAAGGGATGACAGCATAAAGAAGGAAAAAACGGAATATGGTAGGGATAAGAAGGACTGAGGAGGGATTTTCGTGGGGCGCACGAGGTTTATGGTAGTGAAGGCGAAGGAGTTAATCAAAACAGCGGTGTTTGCGGTACTGGGTGTGATTATTCTGGTGGGGTTGATTGCATTTTTTCTGAATATGGGGAAGCATGACGGCGCATATCGGGACGGTACCTATTACGAGGAAATGCAGCTTGGCGAAGAAACGGCGGAGATTGCGGTAACGATTGCGGAGGGGCGCATTGCGGAGGTTTCCATGGAGGAGGCAACAGAGGCGGTGGCGGTGTTTTATCCCCTGCTGGCAGAGGTGACGGAAACGGTCGGGCAGGCGGTGATTGAAAACCAATCGGCAGAGATTGCAGTGGAGAGCGAGAATCCACATTCTGCACAGGCGATTCTGGATGCGGTGGCGGCGTGTCTGGAGCAGGCGGAGAGATAAGCGCAGGTCGAAATCCTGATTTCGACTGAAAGAAAGTAGGGAGGAATACGCATGACGGAGCAGGAAAAACGCCGACGCAGGAGAGAGATGGAGCGGCGGATGCGCGCAAGGCAGAATTTTCGGGGGAGAGAAGGACAGGAGCGAAGCGGTACGCTCGCGTTTCGGACGTATGTGACGGCGGTGCTGGTGGGGGGATGCCTGCTGATTTCTTTATTCCAGAGCAAAACCTCGGATATGGTCTGCAATAAGCTGAAGGAGACGATTGCTTACCAGATTTCGACGGAGGAAGTGCAGAAATGGAAAAGCAGAGGGGCGGCACTGCGGAAGGGCGTGGAGGAAAGCCTGCCTGTTTTTCGGGAGAAGCAGGAAAGGGATGAAAGGGTCTACCGTCCCGATACGGAAGAATCGCCCTAGTGTGCTGGTGTGGAAGGGACTTGCATGGGAACGGAAAACGGAGGACTGGCTTGCGCCTGTCTCGGGGGTGGTGACCTCGGACTGCGGCAAGCGGGAGAATCCGCTTTTACATAAGCAGGAGCTGCATGACGGACTGGATATTGCTGTTCCGCATGGGACAGAGGTGGTAGCGGTCAAAAGCGGCAGGGTGACGGAGGTGCGTACCTCTGCAACGTATGGCAAGCTGCTGCGATTTGAAACAACGGATGGGTATACGATTTTATATGCACATCTTTCGGAGATATTGGTGGGGCAGGGGGAGAAAATCAAGCAGGGACAGGTGGTGGCAAAATCGGGGAATACGGGACTTTCCACAGGGCCGCATCTGCATTATGGGATTTATCGGGATGGGAAGCTGCTGAACCCGATGGAGTATTTGCCGGAGGGGGCAACGGAGAAGGTATAGAAATATCATCGGAGGTTGGTGAAGATGAGAAGTTCGCCAGTTTAGAACTTTCACGGCAAAACAAAGGCGTTCTTCCTTACTTTTTATGCTAAAAAGTAACAAAAACCCGGGACCCGTTTCGTAATGGGTCCCGGACCCCCGCAGACGAGGAAAGGGCAACAAGGTTTCCCTTTCCAATCCCTTCCCCACAGTGCCGGAAACGGCAGGGAGAAAAGCGGCGCAGGCGCGCCTGCATGTTCTAAACTGGCGAATGACTTATTTTCGCTAAGGGTATATTTAAAGAAAGAGGTGCAAAACTTGCTTTTTTCGGGTATGATGGTAGGGAGAAAGGTGAGGGATGCAGCTTGAAACGAGTTTTGATGGATATTTCCGCCGACCTAACGCGGATTGCGTTAGCGGAGGATGGCGAATTAAAGGAATTATATTATGAAAGCAAGCGGGAGGAAAGTCTTGTCGGGAATGTTTACGCGGGGCGTGTGGCAAATGTCATGCCAAATTTGCAGGCGGCGTTTGTAGACATCGGCGCGGAGAAAAACGGCTATTATTATTACGGCAATGCAAGAGCCGTTTCCGATGCGGAGAAAAACAGCGCAAGACCGAAGGTCGGGGATACGCTGCTATTGCAGGTGGAGAAGGATGCAGTCGGCACGAAGGGCGCGGTGCTGACAGGAAAGTTTTCCTTTCCGGGGAAATTTCTGGTGCTCCTGCCTGAGGAGGGCGGCGAAATCGGCATTTCCAGAAAAATTACCGATTCGGCGGAGCGTGCGCGGATTCGGGAAATTCTGACGGAGCTTCTGCCTGCGGACTGCGGCGCGATTGTCCGCACAAACGGGGAGGGCAAAAGCAGAGAGGAATTTGAAAGAGAATGGAAGCAGCTTTTGGCAAAATGCGAAAGGCTGAAAACAGGCGAATTTCTGAAGCCGCCTACGCTGATTTCACAGGAAAACCATCCCGTTAAGCGTGCCGCAAGGGATTTTTACGGCGCGGATGTGGAGGAATATGTGGTCAATGATTCGGAAAGCTATCGGGAGCTACTGGAAAGCGGCGATTTTAACGGCAAGGGACAGCCTGCCCTCAGACTGCATACCGATGCAATTCCGCTATTTGAGGCGTATTTTCTGGAGAGCCAGAGCGAGAAGGCACTGGACGAGCATGTCTGGCTGAAAAGCGGCGGTTTTCTGGTGATTGAGGAAACCGAGGCTTGCGTGGTGATTGACGTGAACACAGGGAAGGCAGCAGGCAGAGGGGATTTGCAGAAAACGATTCTGAAAACGAATCTGGAGGCGGCGGAGGAAGCGGCAAAGCAGATGCGCCTTAGAAATCTTTCGGGGATTATCATCATTGATTTTATTGATATGGCAGATACGGCGGCGCAGAAGGAGGTTACACAGCGGCTGAAAAAGGCTGTGGCGAAGGATCGCATTAAGACGGTTGTGGTCGGCATGACAGAACTGGGGCTGATGCAGGTGACGCGCAAAAAGACCAGACCCTCCCTGAAGCGGCAGATGACAACAAAATGCCGTGCCTGCGACGGCAGCGGCAGACTGCCCTCGATTGAATGGACGGTAACGAGGATGCGCAGAGAGGCGGAAAGCGTTTTTGCACATACGATTTATAACGAGCTGACGGTGCAGGCGGACAAGCGTCTGCTGGCTGCCTTTGCCGGACAGGACGGGGCATGGAAAACGGCACTGGAGGAAAAAAGCGGCGGCACGATTCTTTTAAAGGAAAGCGAAATGGGCTTTGGGCAATATGCCATGGAGAAGCGGAAGAAAAAGTAAATGTATGAAAGCGCCGCAAAGGCGTTCTCTTTGTTGCTTTTGCTCTTTGTACGCTTTACTGTGCTGAATTGTTTCTTGACACACATGTGAAAAAGTTATAAAATGAAAAAGGTGTATTTTCGCCATTACTTACAGATTATGTAAAACAATTAAAAATTGCACTTTGAAAACTGAATAAGAGGGAGGTGTTTTTCATTAATCCGATAAGTATGATTTGTGCTGTCGTAGGTTTGCTGATTGGCGTTGTCATCGGTATTGCATACCGCAAGAAGATTGCGGAGGGCAAGGTTGGCGTTGCAGAGGAAAGAGCCAACAAGATTGTCGAGGATGCAGTAAAGGATGCAGAGGCCAAGAAGAAGGAAATTCTTCTGGAGGCAAAGGAAGAGAGCATTAAGACAAAAAATGAACTGGAAAGAGAGGTTCGTGACAGAAGAAACGAGCTTCAGAAAAATGAAAGACGGCTGTTCCAAAAAGAAGAAACTCTGGACAAGAAGGTAGAGGCTCTGGAAAGAAAAGAGGAGCACATGACCAAAAAGCTGGAGGATTTGGACAGACAGAAGGAAGAAGCAAAGGAACTGAGAGAAAAACAGCTCAGAGAGCTGGAGAGAATTTCAGGACTGACCACCGAGGAAGCAAAGAATCACATTCTGGCAATGGTGGAAAACGATGTGAAGCACGAGGCAACCCTGCTCATCAAGGAAACGGAAAGCAAGGCGAAGATGGAGGCGGAAAAACGCTCCAGAGAAATTGTTGCAAATGCAATTCAGCGCTGTGCGGTTGACCATGTGGCAGAAACAACGGTTTCTGTTGTGCAGCTGCCCAATGATGAGATGAAGGGACGTATCATCGGTCGTGAGGGCAGAAACATTCGCGCCTTGGAAACACTGACAGGCATTGACCTGATTATTGACGACACGCCGGAGGCAGTCATTCTCTCCGGGTTTGATCCCATCAGAAGAGAGATTGCAAGATTGGCACTGGAAAAGCTGATTGTAGATGGACGTGTACACCCTTCCCGTATCGAGGAAATGGTGGAAAAGGCAAGAAAAGAAGTGGAAACCACAATCCGCGAGGAAGGCGAGTCTGCAACCTTTGACACAGGTGTCAATGGGCTGCATCCCGAACTGGTAAAGCTGTTGGGAAAACTGAAATACCGCACCAGCTATGGACAGAATGTATTGAAGCACTCTATCGAGGTATCCCATCTGGCCGGACTGATGGCGGCAGAGCTGGGGGTAGATGTTGTTCTGGCAAAGCGTGCAGGCTTACTGCATGATATCGGTAAGAGTGTGGATCATGAAATGGAAGGCTCTCATGTCAGCATCGGTGTTGGCTTGCTGAAACGCTACAAGGAAAACCATACCGTTATCAATGCGGTGGAGGCACATCATGGAGATGTGGAGCCGCAGAGCATTATCGCGGTGCTGGTACAGGCGGCAGATGCCATTTCTGCGGCAAGACCCGGCGCAAGACGCGAAACTTTGGAATCCTACATTAAGAGATTGCAGAAGCTGGAGGAAATTGCGGACAGCTTCAAGGGCGTTGAAAAATCTTTCGCAATTCAGGCAGGGCGTGAACTGCGAATTATGATAGTACCCGAAGATGTGACGGACGAAGGTATGACACTTCTGGCAAGAGAAATTGCTAAGAAGATTGAAGAAGAACTGGAATACCCCGGTCAGATCAAGGTAAATCTGGTGAGAGAGACCAGAGCCGTGGAATACGCAAAATAATTTTAACACCTGAAACAGAAAGAGCCGTCTGGAGACAGACGGCTTTTTTTATAGGATGATTTATTAAGGAGGGAAGCGCATGACGATTGATACCTTTTCTTTCAGATATGCCGATACGGCAGGGTTTATGGAATGGTTTCGCTATAATCCGGCGCAGGGGCTTTGGATTGACAGATGTGACGGGGCAATGCAGGCGAAACGCTGCCGGATGACGGAGGAGGAGCTGGCGGAGCTGGAGGAAATCATTCGTGCGCATAAAATTGACGAATGGAATGATTTCTGCAAGCTGGATTTATGTATGTGCAGCGGCAACAGCTGGACGATTCATGTGACCTACAGGGAAAGCAGGGACGAATATATTCATGCGATGGGGCACAGCGAAGCACCTGACGGCTTTGCGGAGGGCAAGCGTGCGATAGAAGCATTTTTTGAGCGATATCTTTAAAAAGAAGGGGCTGTGGGGCAAAATGCCCCATGGCTCTTGTATTTTACGGCAGTTTGTGGTATGTTTAAAACAGGAAGAATTGGAAATATCAGGTAATTCGCAAGGAGGGACAAAAATGTACACTGCTTTTTCCCCGGGGACAAAAAATCTATTTCTTGTGCTGTCTGCTGCCTGCTGCATTGTGGCATTTTTTTTGATGGATGCTATGCGGAAGGAACAGAAGCGCAGAAAATGGGTCTGTGGGATATTGCTGTGTATTCTGGTTGCGATAGCTGTGGCAGGGTTTCATGAGGCAAAGCAATCGGCAGGGGTGCTTTCGGTGGTAGGCTGGATATAAGGGGAAGAAAAAATGGCTGTGGGAAGGGATTCCCGCGGCTTTTTTATGTTGAAAAGGGATTGTCGGGGATTCTGCAAAAGGTGAAATTTTTGTGATGTATACGTTATTTGGGAGAAAGAGGACTTATTTCTTACGAATTTCTTAATTTCATGGATGGGGAACGATTTTGCGGCGGGATTTGCTTTACGAGAGGGGGATTTTATTGTATGCTCAAAGTAGGAAAACGCGATTGCGGAGGGTTGCAAAGGAGGGAATGGATGGAATGAAGATGATAAAAACGCGAAAGGGCGCTTTGCTTCTGATTTTCTTTTCACCGATACTCAGTTGGATTGTTTCGTTCCTATATGATTTGGTCGGGTTTGCCGATACAATGCTGCCTTGGCTTCTGACGGATATTTCTATAAAAATTATCGGCGTTTGCATCTTCGCAGAACAGTTGAAGGATAAATCGGAATAGAAAACAAGGGGGGGATGGCAATGCAGAGACAGAGAAAATGGGCGATTGGCATTTTGCTGTGCATCGTGGCAGTGCTTCTTGCAATCTGGGTTGGCGTGGCAAAGGATGAGAAGGACGGAGACAGGGAGAGTCTGTATGAAAATGAGGATTACGGTCTTGGGTTTTGGATGCCGCAGGGCTATACGGAGGATCCGTTTTATATTTCCGACATGGAAACGGTCGGAAACGGATTGATGGTCGAGTTTTTTGCACCGGAGGCAGATATGCTGATTTTCTCTTTCTGGTATCTGGATAAGGCGTACTGGGAAAATGAGGTCAAGGAAAGCTATTCGGGGATGTACCGACAGGTTTATGCGGATGAGGAACGGGTGCTGCTCTGCGTTTTTGTGACGGATGTGCAGTATGATCCGGAGAATCGAGAGAAAAAGAAGGAATATGAAAAATTGCATGACTTGCAGGATGAAATGTGCGACAGCTATTATCTCTTTGATGTGCCGGAACGGGGCGAGCCTGTGGGCGAGATGCCGCAGTTTGATATTCCGGAAAGTACAGTTTACAAGGGACTACACAGGGTAGGTATCTGACGGGAGGGGTAC